>Ga0257150_1000052_pt1 | contig 9771 bp, 8 predicted proteins | sample DL13A_FD_185938 | JGI IMG/M metagenome (GOLD analysis project Ga0257150, IMG submission 185938) | Soil microbial communities from H.J. Andrews Experimental Forest, Oregon, United States - DL-13-A | ecosystem: Environmental > Terrestrial > Soil > Temperate forest > Bulk soil | place: USA: Oregon... | reverse complement strand
GCCCGACGCCGGATGCAAGAGCACGATGGGCTCGCCGGTTCCGCCTGTGTCCCAGAACCACAGCCGGGTATCGGCAAGCTGCGCAATTCCCTCCGTGGCCGGCGCCTGCGGCGGCATTGGCAGCGGCGCCAGCCGATCGGCCAGCGCCTGCGCGGCTGCGACGTTCCCGCGCCCAGCAATTCCTGCGCAAAACGCCAGCACAGCCGTGCTCCCTCCGAGCACTGTGCGCCGATTGATGCCAAAACTCGCCTGGTCCCGATCCGGCATTCTGGTCATGGTTCTCTCCCGTGAACATGTTTTATCGTGACGCGGCTTGCGTAGCCGCGCGCCATGGTGATCCATATGCGGATAACTATATCGGTGATCGCCACATCGGCCTACAGCGAATAGGTGTGATATCGCTGAGCGGAAGCGAGAATATGCGCGACGTGTTCGAAGAGATTTTTGCGCTGGAAAGTCTGGAGCCGGTCGATCCGACCGAGGCGGCGCGGCGTCATATGCGCGCGCTCAGGCGGCGCTTCTATGACGAGGTGACGGTGCGCGACGATCCGGCGGGTTTTGCGGTCGCGCTCGACGGCCGTCCGATCAAGACCCCGGCGCGCCGCGCGCTGGCGGCGCCATGCCGGCCGCTTGGCGAGGCGATCGCCGCCGAATGGCGCGCGCAGACGAAGTTGATCGATCCGGCCGCAATGCCGATGACGCGGCTTGCCAACACCATCATCGACGGCGTGGCCGCCGCCCGGGACGACGTGGCGGGCGACATCGTCAAGTACCTCGGTTGCGATCTCGTCTGCTATCGCGCCGCGACGCCCGAGCGCTTAGTGGCGCGCCAATCGCTGCATTGGGATCCGATCCTGGCGTGGGCGAAAGCGACGCTCGGCGCCGAGTTTGCGACCGCGCAGGGCATCAGCCATTTCCGCCAGCCCGACCAGACAATCGCCCGCGCCAGCGCTGCGATCCCGCGCAATCCGTGGCGGCTCGGCGCCGTGCACGTGGTGACCACGCTGACGGGCTCGGCATTGATCGCTCTTGCGCTGGAGCGCGGCGACATCGGGCTGGACGCCGCCTGGACCGCGGCCCATGTGGACGAGGACTGGAATATGGAGCTGTGGGGCCGCGACGAGCTCGGCCTCAAGCGCCGCGCCTACCGTTTCGCCGAGATGGAAGCCGCGGCCAAAGTGCTGGCGGAGATGGGTTCGTGAATGAGCGAATGTAAGTTAACGTAATTGTTTTCCGGCCCGTGCGGAGGAGAAGGCAGCGATGGCGCGACCGTTCGAAGGCATCCGGGTGATCGACCTCACGCATGTGCTGGCGGGACCGTTTGCGACCTACCAGCTGGCAGTGCTGGGCGCCGATGTGATCAAGGTCGAGCATCCCGACGATCCCGACCAGAGTCGCGGTAACGGCACCGACAAGGCGCTCAACCGGGCACAGCTCGGCACTGCGTTTCTTGCCCAAGCCTCCAACAAGCGCGCCATCACGCTCGATCTCAAGACCGAGCATGACCGCGACATCCTCAAGAAGCTGGTGGCAACCGCAGACGTGTTCGTGGAGAACTATCGCCCCGGCGCGCTTGAAGCGCTCGGCCTTGGCTATGAGGCGCTGTCCGCCATCAATTCCCGCCTCATCTACGCCTCCTTCTCGGCGTTCGGCGGCACCGGGCCCCATCGCGAGCGCACCGCCTATGACCATGTGATCCAGGCCACATCCGGCATCATGGCGATGACCGGGACGAGGGATTTCAACCCGGTGATGTTCGGGGCGCCGGCGATCGACTATGCGACCGGCACCACCGGCGCCTTTGCGCTGTCGGCCGCGCTGTTCCAGCGCGAGCGCAGCGGCCGCGGCCAGCGCATCGACATGTCGATGCTCGATGTCGCCATGATCCTGATGAGCTCCCACCTCGCCGGCTATCTTCGCAACGGCACGCATCCGAAGCCCCACGGCAACCGCCACGCCCATGCCACCAACGGCGCCTACGAGACCAAGGATGGCCTGCTTATGGTTGGGGCCAGCAATTTGCGCCAGCAGCGCCGGTTGTGGACGGTGCTGGAGCGTCCCGACCTGATCAAGCGCACCAACGACGAGCGCGAGCTCGACCACGCGCGCGAGACTGCGGTACTGACCGAAATACTCAAGACCCGCACGGCCGACGACTGGGAGAAGTTCTTGCAGGCGCGCCACATCCCGGCGGCGCGGGTGCGCACCATGGGCGAGGCCCTGGCCGATCCGCAGACCGCAAGCCGCGGCGTCATCCACCGCCATGGCTCGGCACCGGGCATCGAGGGCAGTTTCGGTGTGCCGGTTGCGGCGTTCACCTTCGCGTATGACGGCCCGCGCATCGACACGCCGCCGCCGGCAGTCGGCCAGCACAACGACGAAATTTTTGCGGAGTTAGGGGTGGCGTAGCGGCAGGCCTCGCGAAAGAGGCGACCGGACCGCGGGCGTCTCGCCCGCTCTTTTCTTCCAAAACTGCTCTTCCAAAACCGCCTGTTCTGCATAAGAAGGCGGGCGAGACGCCCGCGGTCCTCTCCTCCCTACCCTCCCCCGCACGCGGGGGAGGGTAGGGAGGGGGGGCGACAAGGTGCGCGCGGGGGGCGCTTGTCCAGTCGGGGTAAAGTAAGCTTAAATGACGGTCGGAAATGGCTGCAAAATAAGCTCGACACCAGCCTGTTCACCGGGCGAGATGGCGAGCGGTCGAATAAATTCGGAGGAAACATGCGCAACAAATTTGTTTTCGCGATTATCGCCTTCGCTGCAGCGAGCGTCATGCTCGCGGGTAGCGCCTTCGCCCAGCAGCCGATCGTCATAAAGTTCAGCCACGTGGTGTCGCCTGACGCGCCCAAGGGCAAAGCCTCGATGGTGTTCAAGGAACTTGCCGAGAAATACACCAACGGCAGGGTCAAAGTAGAGGTCTATCCGAACTCCTCGCTTTACAAGGACAAGGAGGAGCTCGAAGCGCTCCAGCTCGGCTCGGTGCAGCTCCTGGCGCCCTCGATCTCCAAGTTCGGCCCGCTCGGCATCAAGGAATTCGACGTTTTCGATCTGCCGTTTCTGATGAGCGACGATACACGCGCGCGCCAGATGATGGCGAGCCCGATGATGGTCGATCTTAACAAAAAGCTTGAGGCCAAAGGTGTGTTGCCGGTCGCCTACTGGGACAACGGCGCCCACGTCTATACGGCCAACAGGCCGCTGATCCGGCCCGAAGACTTCAGGGGCATGAAAATGCGCATCCAGGGCTCCAAGGTGCTTGACGCCGTGGCGCGCGAGCTTGGCGCCATCCCCCAGATCATCGCCTTCGGGGAGCTTTACCAGACGCTGCAGACCGGCGTTGCTGACGGTGAGGACAATGTGCCGTCCAACATCTGGACGCAGAAATTCTATGACGTACAGAAATACCTCACCGTGTCCTATCACGGACGGCTCACCTATGCGCTCGTTACCAACAAGAAGTTCTGGGACGGCCTGCCGGCTGACGTGAAGGAACCGTTGCAGCGGGCCATTAAAGAATCGACCGATTATTTCAACGACACGGCCGCGAAGGACAACGTCGACGCGCTCGAAAAGATCAAGGCCACCGGCAAGCTCCAGTTTCACTACCTCACCGACGAGGAGAAGAAAGCCTGGGTCGCCAAGCTGATGCCGGTCCACAAGGAAATGTGGGGCCGCTTCGGCAAGGACTTCATCGACAAGATCTACAAGGCCTCCGGCTTCGTGGCGCCGCAGTCCTGAGCGGTCATCATCAGATGACTCGCAGCCGCGCAAGAGCGGGGCAATTGCACCTCGTGTGCGGCTTCTTCTCCCTCCCCCCTTGTGGGGGAGGGTCGGGGTGGGGGGTCGGGAGGTTTAGGCGCGGAAGTGCCCAAATCATCGACCCCCACCCCCGACCCCTCCCCACAAGGGGGAGGGGAGAAGAATAACGCGGAGCGGAGGGACCGTGCTCGACCTGCTCGACCGCATTCTCGATCGGCTCGAAGAGTGGATCATCTGCGTCCTGATCGCCGCCGCCACCTGCATCACATTCGTTGCCGTGGTGCACCGTTACGGCGCCAGTAATTCGGTGGGGCTCGCGAACTGGGCGAACGCGCACGGCCTCACCTGGTTGGGCGACGCGGCCGATTGGGTCTATCTCTCGCTCGCCTCGATGAACCTGTCATGGGCGCAGGAGCTTGCCACCTACATGTTCGTATGGATGGCGAAGTTCGGCGCGGCGCTCGGCGTGCGGACCGGAATCCATGTGGGCGTCGATGTCTTCGTAAAGCAGCTTTCGCCCGAGGCTCGCAAGCCGGTGATCATGTTCGCGCTCGCTTGCGGCGCGCTATTCACCGGCATCATCGGAACGCTCGGCGCCGTCTATGTCTACGAGCTTGATGGCGATCAGGTGTCGCCGGAGCTCGAGTGGCCAAGCTGGATGATCTATCTCTGCATCCCGCTCGGCTCCTACCTGATGTGTTTCCGTTTTCTGCAGGTGATGTGGCGGTATCAGTATTCGGGCTACGTGCCGCATCAGGCGCATGGCATCGAATACCAGGGCCAGCCGCCAGCACCGACGGTCGCGCCGTCGGTCGCGCCCCTTGCCGAGCCGGCGCAATGACCACGCATTCCGAAACCCTTGCGCGCCCGCGCTCCAGCAGCATCGCGGCGATGCTCATCGTGGTCATACCGGTCGTACTCGCGCTGATCTGCGTGCTCGCGCGTTTTGAGATCATCGAGCTGTCGCAATCGGTGCGGGCGGCGTTGCTGTTTGCGTTGTTGCTCGCCCTGATGGCGACCGGCATGCCGATCTCGATCGCGCTTGGCTTGTCGGTGCTCACCTATCTGTTCATCCTTTCCAGCGTCGATCCCAAGATGGTCGGGCTCAAGCTGTTCACCAGCATCGACCGTTTCGAGATCATGGCGATCCCGTTTTTCATCCTGGCCGGCAACTTCCTCACCTCCGGCGGGGTCGCGCGGCGCATGATCAACTTTGCGACCTCGTTGATCGGGCACTGGTATGGCGGCCTCGGGCTCGCGGGTGTCGTCGCCTGCGCCCTCTTTGCCGCGATTTCCGGCTCGTCGGTCGCAACGGTGGTCGGCATCGGCTCCATCATCCTTCCGGCCATCGTGCAGAACGGCTACCCGCCGCGGTTCGGCGCCGGCGTGATCGCAACCTCAGGCGCGCTCGGCATCCTGTTTCCGCCGTCGATCAATCTCGTCATCTTCGCAGTCGCGACCAGCGGGATGCAGCCCAAGGGGCCCGACGGCGCCATCGTCGACTCCGCCTCGGTGGGCCAACTCTTCATCGCCGGGCTGGTGCCCGGCCTGATGCTCGCCACCATGTTGGGCATGACCACGTGGTACCGGGCGTGGCGCAACGACTATCCGCGCATGAAACGTGCGAGCTGGGGCGAGTGCCTGCGCGCTTTCCGCGAAAGCTTCTGGGGCCTGTTCCTGATCATCCTGGTTCTGGGCGGCATCTATTCGGGCCTCTTCACGCCGACCGAGGCCGCGGCCGTCGCGGCCATGTACGCGTTCTTCATCGCAGTGTTCGTCTACAAGGAGATGAGGCTCGTCGATGTGCCGGCCGTGCTGCTCAGGGCATCGTCGATGAGCGCCATGATCCTCTACATCATCACCAACGCGGCAGTATTTTCGTGGCTGCTCACCTCCGAGCAGATTCCGCAATCGATGGCCGAGTGGATGACGGCGCAGGGCTTCGGCATCGTGGCGTTCCTCCTCGTCACCAACATCGTGCTGCTGGCCGCCGGCAATTTCATGGACCCGGCCGCCATCGTGCTGATCATGGCGCCAATCCTTTTTCCCATGGCGGCGAGGCTCGGCGTGCATCCGGTGCACCTCGGCATCCTGATGGCGGTCAACATGGAGGTGGGGCTGTGCCATCCGCCCGTCGGGCTCAATCTCTACGTCGCCTCCGGCATCACCAAGATGGGGATCACCGAGCTGACCATCGCGGTGCTGCCATGGCTCGGCACCATGCTGGTGTTTCTGGTGATGGTGACCTACATCCCGGAAATAGCGCTGTGGCTGCCACGCGTGCTGGGGATGCTGAATTAGTCAGGCTTCCCCCCGCTTTGCGCAGCCCGTCGAACAGATGCTCGGCGTCGTCGGGTTCAGGCAGGGGAAGGTGCAGATCGGTGGCCCGTTAGCGTGTTTTGACTCGGCTCTCACCGGTCTGCATCGAAGCAGTAGTAATGTGAGAATCGCACCTCACTCCGCCCTGATGTTCGCTTCGCGAATGGTGCGGGCGTACTCATCATATTGTTTGCGAATGTACGAACCGAAATCCGCACCGCAGCTTCCGACCGGATAGAGTCCCTGTGGGAGGAGCTTGGACGTCACCTCCGGCGCCTTCAGCGCTGACGCGAACAGCGTGGTCAAGTGGGCGATCACCTCCTTCGGCGTCCCCGCTGGCGCGAGTACACCGAGCCAACCTGAGGCTTCAAAATTCTTGTACCCGGACTCGGCAAATCCCTCATAACCGGACTCTGCGATGGTGGGCACATCCGGCAATGGTGCAATTCTCACGCGCTCTGCTACCGCAAGCGGCCGCAGCGTGCCCGACTTCAGCTGCTCCATAACGCCGGAGTATGTGGCCAGAACGGTCGTGACGTGCCCGCCCAGGAGCGCAGCGACCGCCGGCGCATCACCGCCGGCATAGGGCACGTAGGTCCAATCGACTTTGGCAGCGCGCTTCAGGGACTCCTCGGCAATGTGATTAGGCGTACCCGGACCGAACGATGCGAAGGTCAGCTCTCCCGGACGCGCTCGTGCAGCCGCCAGAAAATCAGCCAGCGAAAAAAACGCAGAAGAACTATTGACGACAAGCAGCAGGGGCAGGTTCACCAGCAGACAAATCGGCTCGAAGCTCATCAGCGGATCGTACGTTACGGAAGGACGCATAATGGCATTGATGACCAAAGAAGGACCCTGCATCAAAATCGTGTTTCCGTCCGGCGTAGCGCGCGCTACGGCTTCGGTTCCGATCACGGTGCTCGCCCCAGTGCGATTCTCGATCACCATCGTCGGCCCTTGCGCTCGGGCAATCTGCTCCGCGAGCAGGCGCGCAAGCAGATCGGCTGGACCACCCGCTGCCATAGGCACTACAACCCGGAGGGTTTTTCCGGACACTCCTTGAGCCAGCGTCTCCTGACTTGATAGCGCGAGAATCACGATTGCGAGGCACGAGGTCAAGTTTTTGAATACGTTCATCTTGCATCTCCCATGTCGTCTGTTTAGCGGCCCCCTCAGCATGTCGTGTCTTGAGGCTCTCACCGGTCTGCTTCGAAGCGGTAATAATGTGCGAACCGCATCAACGGTTCGTCGGAGAGTGTGAACAGCAGCGCATCGCTGGCGATGCGGTGCTCGATCTTGGTCCAGGTGGGAGCGGCGAATGCGTCGCCTTTGCGCCAGGAGAAATCGCGTTCGCCAATTGTTGTCGTGCCGCTCCCGTCAAGCACCAGGAAAACGGTATTGGCGGTCGATCGATGCCGCCGTGTCTTCGTTCCTCCCTCGATTCTTTCCACATGCAAACCCATCGGCGGCATGTCGGGCGTTGCCAACGCTATTCGAGGGCCGTGAAATCCTTCCGGATCCGGTTTCGCGTCATCGAGACCTCGTGCCATCGATTCGCGCGTAAAGCGGAACGGCGACGATGTCACCATGCGTTCAACTGGCTGGTATTTTTCAGGATGTTCCTCATGGAACATTGATTCGAGCAGCTGTGTGAGCGGCACATCGAGCCCATCGAACCAATAAGCTGGCTGGTCGCCGTCATGCCCGTGGCCGTGCCAACACCAGCCGGGGGTCAGCACCACATCGCCGGTTTCCATCGGAATCTTCTGACCATTCACAATTGAATACGAGCCCTTCCCATCGATGATGACCCGCACGGCATGGGAGGAGTGACGATGCGAGGGCGCGATTTCGCCGGGCAAAATCATTTGGTATGCACAGACGAGCGTCCGCATCGTCTCGAAGCTCGTGCCTTGAGCAGGATTGCGCAAAATCAGATTGCGACGTTCCGCCAGCGACAGGTCGATCAACGGACCTGCGGCATCAAGTGCCGCCTTGGCGGCTTCATAGCTCCAATGTGCCGGGGCAAATTCCGACTTGGGTTGCGGACAAAGTATAGGCTTCTCCCTCGGGACCCAGCCTGGTGCCAGATTTAAGTCGCTTGCGGCGCTATGGAGCGTATCGAGGGCCGCGACGTCGGCAGGCCACGGACGAGCAATTTCACCGCTAGACATGGAGGACATCGGTTTCTCACGTTCGTGGGCGTAGCACTCGATCGGCGATCGCTTGGTACGACCCTGGTCGGCCAAATCGAGATTGCGACGTTGTTCTGGATTGCCGTAAACGTAAAGTTCGATTTCTCTATGTCTCAATAGCTTTTTCGAATGTGGAGCCCAAAATGCACCGGGCAGCGCACATCAGTCGCCGGCTCAAGCTACGACACTTGAATGTCCTCCTTGCGGTCGCGCAATGGGGCAATATGGCGAGGGCGGCCGAACACCTCGCGATCTCGCAGCCGTCCGTGTCAAAGGCGATAGCCGACTTGGAAAATACTCTCGGCGTGCGTCTTCTGGATCGGCGCCCGCAGGGCCTTGAGCTGACACTTTACGGCCGCGCGTTTCTCAAGCGCAGCATTGCCATTTTCAACGACCTAGGGACAAGCGTGACTGAGCTTGAGTTTTTGGCGGACCCAACGGCGGGAGAATTGCGGATCGGAACGACCGTGGCGATGGCAGCAGGACTGGTCCGCACCATCGTCGATCGCCTTTCACGGCAATATCATCGGCTCGCCTTTCGGGTCACCGTTGGCGATCTCCCGGACTTGCAAGACCGCGAACTGCGCGAGCACGATATCGACCTGATGATCGGGCGGTTGCCAGATGCGATTCCGGCGGAAGACACGGAGACGGAAGTCCTTTTCTACGAAAAGGCATTTGTCGTCGCCGGAAAGAACAGTCCTTGGACCCGCCGCCGCAAGATCGAGCTCGCCGAACTGATCAACGAGCCTTGGAGCCTGTCGATGCCCGAAAGCTTCCCTACGGTCCTTATTGAGAGGGCTTTCCGGGCGCGCGGATTGGCGCATCCGCGAAGCGGCATGAGGAGCCAATCCCTGGAAATGAACCTCGCGATGATTACCACCGGACGCTTTCTTGGAATTCTGCCGGCTGTCATGCTGCACTTCAGCGCAAAGCGATTGGGGCTGAAGATTTTGCCGGTCGATTTGCCATTCAAACCTTGGCCAATCGGGATCGTGACCTTGAAGAATCGAACGCTCAGCCCGGTGGCGCAGCTCTTCATCGAGTGCGCGCGCGAGGTCGCAAAGCCACTGGCAAGAGGTCGATCAAAGTCGGCCGGTAATTAGCAGTTACTTCGCCTTGCCGCGCTGCGAGTCCGTGATGGTGGCGCGGATCACGGCCGGCTTGCCGTTGCGGATCACGGTCAACTCGGCCGCATCTCCCAGCCACAGGAGACCGAGGCGGCTGCGTAAATGGGAGGTATCCCGCACCGGCGTTCCGGCGAGGTCCGTCACCACGTCGCCGACCTTGAGACCGGCGAGGTCCGCCGGAGAGCCCGGATCGACTTTGACGATGATCGGCGTGGTGGGCGCGGCGGCGAATTTGAACTCGCGCACCACGGCGGGAGTGGGATCCTCGAAGGTGATCCCTAGCTTGCCGCGGCGGACGTCACCCGTTTCCACGATGCGGTCGGTCACGACCCGGGCCATGTTGATGGGAATTGCGAAGCCCATGCCGGGGT
>Ga0257150_1000051_pt1 | contig 9798 bp, 8 predicted proteins | sample DL13A_FD_185938 | JGI IMG/M metagenome (GOLD analysis project Ga0257150, IMG submission 185938) | Soil microbial communities from H.J. Andrews Experimental Forest, Oregon, United States - DL-13-A | ecosystem: Environmental > Terrestrial > Soil > Temperate forest > Bulk soil | place: USA: Oregon... | reverse complement strand
GCACGCGCTGTGGCGCGAGGCGATCTCGCTCGTTGAGAATGACATCTGCGACGCCGAAACCGTCGATACGGTGATCAAGGCCGCGTTCGGCCGCCGGCTCGCGGTGCTCGGTCCCCTGGAGAACGCCGACCTCGTCGGCACCGACCTGACGCTGGCGATCCATCAGACCGTGCTGCCTGCGATCGATGCGCGGCCGGGCCCCTCGCCTTATTTGGAAAAGCTCGTCGCCCAGGGCAGGCTCGGCATGAAAAAGGGCCAAGGCTTTCGCACCTGGACGCCCGAGCAGCAAGCCGAGCTGCGCGCCCGCGTGCTCCGTCACCTCAAGGCGGCGCGCGGGAACGAGTGACATGTCTGTGGTACAATGTGCCGACCATTGTGGGGAGGAATACATGTCCGCATCCGACAAGCCTGACATCCGGGTCGAAACATCCATCACCCGCCGCCGCGTCGTGACGGCCGGCATCGGCGCGCTGGCGGCGCCCGCTGTGCTGCGCGTCATCCCGGCGAATGCGCAAAGCCGCGTCATCAAGATTGGCCATGTCAGCCCGCGTACCGGGCCGCTCGCCGGGTTCGGCGAGGCGGATGGCTTCATCCTCGACCAGGTGCGCGCGCTGCTCGGCACGGGCCTGCAGAGCGGCGGCAAGACCTATCCGGTCCAGATCATCAGCAAGGACAGCCAGTCGAGCGGCAACCGCGCCGCCGAGGTCGCGGCCGAGCTGATCCTTGGCGACAAGGTCGATCTCATCGTCGCGTCGGCGACGCCCGACACCACCAATCCGGTCGCCGATCAGGCCGAGGTCAATGAGGTGCCGTGCGTCACCACCAATTGCCCCTGGCAGCCTTACTTCTTCGGCCGCAACGGCGATCCCAAGAAGGGTTTCACCTGGACCTATCACTTCTTCTGGGGGCTGGAGGATGTGATCGGCGCGTTTCTGGCGTTGTGGGATTCCGTGCCCACCAACAAGGCGGTCGGCGGCCTCTTCCCCAATGATGCGGACGGCAATGCCTGGGGCGACGCCAAGCTCGGGCTGCCGCCGGCGCTCGCGGCAGCCGGCTACAAGCTCACCGATCCGGGCCGCTATCAGCTCATGAATAACGACTTCACGTCGCAGATTTCGGCCTTCAAGGCGGTCGGCGCCGAGATCGTCACCGGCAACATGATCCCGCCGGACTTCGCCACCTTCTGGTCGCAGGCGGCCCAGCAGGGCTTCCGGCCCAAGATCGTCACCATCGGCAAGGCGCTGCTGTTCCCGTCGGTGATCGAGTCGCTCGGGCCCCGCGGCAACGGCCTCACCAGCGAGGTGTGGTGGACGCCGCATCATCCGTTCCGGTCGGGTCTCACAGGACAGAGTGCACAGCAACTCACCGATGCCTATACGAGCGCGACCAGACGCCCGTGGACACAGCCGATCGGCTTCCAGCACGCGCTGTTCGAGGTGGCGATCGACGTATTCAAGCGCGCCAAGACCCTGGAGCCGAAGGCGATCCTGGATTCGATCGTGGCGACCGACTACCGCTCCATCGTCGGCCCCGTGAAGTGGACAGGCGCGCCGGTGAAGAACGTCACCAAGGCGCCTCTCGTTGCCGGCCAGTGGCAGCGCACCGGCGACAAGTTCGAGCTGGTGATTACGACCAACAAGACGGCGCCGGAGATTCCGGTGGGCGGGAAGTTGAACCTCTTGGGATAGGGCGCTTGCCGTAAACCGTAGCCCGGATTGAGCGCAGCGAAATCCGGGACCGCACCATCAACAGGGCAAGGCCGCCCCCGGGTTTCGCTAGCGCTCAACCCGGGCTACGGATCCACATGCGTCCAGTCACGCCGCGTCGGCGCGGACCAGCTTCGTCCGCACCAGCACCCGCAGCGCGTACAGGTCCTTCACGAACAGCCGAATGCCCTCGGCGAGCTTTTCCGTCGCCATGGCGTCCTGATTGAGGGCGAACCGGAATGTCCTCTCATCAAGGATGAGCCGCGCCGGAGCATCGCCCGGGCTCCTCGGATCGAGCCGTCGCGGCAGCTCACCGTGGTCCGCCGCGAGCGCGTCGAGCAGCGCCGGCGAGATGGTGAGACGGTCGCAGCCCGCCAGCGCCTCGATCTCGCCGGTATTGCGGAACGAGGCGCCCATGACGGCGGTGCGCAAGCCATGCGCCTTGTAATACGCATAGATGGCGCGCACCGACACCACGCCCGGATCGTTTTCCGCCGTATAGGGACCGCCGCCGGCCTTCACGTGCCAATCGAGGATGCGGCCGACGAACGGCGAGATCAGGAACACGCCCGCATCGGCGCAGGCCGCCGCCTGCACGAGCGAGAACAGCAGGGTGAGATTGCAGTCGATCTTCTCGCGTTGCAGCGCTTCGGCGGCGCGGATGCCTTCGAAGGTCGACGCGACCTTGACCAGGATGCGATCGCGCGTGACGCCGCGCGCCTCGCAGGCCGCAATGATGGCGCGGGCCTTGTCGACGGTCGCCCGGGTGTCGAAGGACAGGTCGGCATCGGCTTCGATCGAGACACGGCCGGGGACGATTTTTGCAAGTTCCGCGCCGAATGACACCGCGAGCCGGTCGCATACCGCGACCGCGATCGCATCCGGACTGCCGCTGTGGCCGCGGCCCCAGGCGATGGCCTCTTCGAGGAGATGCGAATAGGCGGGATTCTCCACGGCCTTGAGCAGCAAGCTCGGGTTGGTGGTGCAGTCCTGCGGTTTGACGCGACGCACGGCATCAATGTCGCCGGTGTCGGCGACAACGACCGTCATGCCGCGCAGTTGCTCAAGCTTCGATGCCATCGCTTTCACCATTCATCGAACGTTGGAAAACAATACACTACGCGTCCAGCCCCAGTACCGCATCATCGGTAAATGCAGCCGTCAGGTGATAAAGGCTGGTGGCCGGCGCGGGTTCCGCAATTGCGTGCCCCATGGCGTCCATTCTTTCGATCCACAGTCCGGGGCGCACGCCGGCGAAATGCCTCTTGAGCGCGTCGATCGCCGCAGCGACCCGATCGAGCCGACGCCGCGCCAACGCCTTGAGCCGTTCGGTCTGGGGCCACAGCCGGAAACCACCGTCCATAACCGTGCCGTCGCTCCACAAACGGTTCACCACCAGCCCGCTCGACGGATTGACGCCATGCCGCTCGGCGAACTCAAAAAGGGAATCGGCCGCCAACTGCAAGTTCGGATCCGTCGCCACGCCCATTGCGGCAGCAACCGCTTCGTAGCGGTGAAGCAGCCATATCCATTCGTAGTGGTGACCCGGCTCGGCCAGGAAGCGCCCAGCCTCCACAAAGGGGGCCAGCGCCTCGTCGAAGGATTCCGGCAATGCGCCTTCCCTTGCCTGGAACAAGCGGACGACGAAGAGAGCAGCAAGATCGCTCGCACAAGTGAAAAAGCGCTCGCCACCGAACGCGTCGCTGGCCGCCAGCAGAGCCTCGAAGAGATGCATATGCGGATTTTGCAGACGCAGTTGTGCGTCTGGAATGCTGTCGCGATACCCGCCGCCCGGGTGGGCAAACCGCGCCGCGATATGGTCGACGAGTGCGACGGCATCCGCACGCACGCGGTCAGCGCCCACCACCTCGGCCGCTGCCGAAAACGCGAGCAGTACGAAGGCGTGATCGTAGAGGTCGCGCGCCAAGTCGATCGGCCGGTTGTCCAGATCGAAACGCCAGGCGAAGCCGCCGTCGGGAAGCCGCGCCGGCCCTTGCAGGAAATCGAGTCCAAGCGCAACCGCCTCCTTGGCGCGTGGTATGTGGTGTCGCGCCGCTTTGGCGAACACATAGGTCTGGCGTGCGGCGACGCGCAGGCGCCGAAACGGCGCGTGGCATTGCAGCGAGGCGGGATCGAGGTGTTCGTGGAAGGCGCGGCGCTGCCAATCCACCCCATGTTCGAGCCAAAGTGGCCAAGCCTGGTCGGTCAGCCAGCGTAAGCCGTTGAAATCTGACGGCCTCATCCTGAGGAGACCGCCCTTTTGGGCGGCCGTCTCGAAGGATGGCCACCGGCTCGGCCGTGCCGTGTGCCATCCTTCGAGACGCGCCCTAAAGGGCGCTCCTCAGGATGAGGGCGGTAGTTGAACAATGAAGAAACGCTAGAACCAACGGTCACTTCACTTCACCTCGGCGAGACCCGACACGGCGTTTGCCGCGTCGGCCTTCAATCGATCGATGATGAGCGTCGTCGAGGAATCCGGCAGCAAGTCGACCAGCACGACCCTGCCGCCGTATGATTCGACGACTTCGTGCCCCACGACCTGATCGATCCGGTAGTCAGCGCCCTTCACGAGTATATCCGGCCTGATGCGGGTAATGAGTTCGATCGGGGTGTCGTCGGCAAACAGGACGACGGCGTCCACGAAAGCGAGCCCCGCCAGCACGATCGAGCGTGCGGCCTCAGGCTGTACCGGCCGCGTGGCGCCCTTGAGCCGCTGCACCGAGGCGTCGCTGTTGAGGCCGACGATCAGCCGGTCGCACCGGGAGCGCGCCTCGCACAAGAGCTGGACATGCCCGGGATGGATGAGATCGAAGCAGCCGTTGGTAAAGCCTATCGTCAGCCCATCCCGGCGCCACGCCGCAACGCAGTCCTCGACCGCCTCGGTGTCCTTTATTTTTTCGAGCATTTCGAAGTGCGGGCGCGACAGCAGCAAGTCGCGCAGCTCGCTTGCGGTCACTTGCGATGTCCCCCGCTTGGCGACCACAACACCTGCCGCCACGTTGGCGAGCCGGGCGGCATTGCGGATTCCGGCCTCGCTCACGAGCGCGAGGGCAAAGCTCGCCACCACCGTGTCGCCGGCGCCGGACACGTCGACGACCCGCCTTGCGGTGGCATCGAATGATGCCGCCTCCCCGTCGCGTGAAACGATGATCACGCCCCGCTCGCCCCGGGTGACGAGCACGCTTTCGCATTCGACCTCAGCGGCCAGAGCCTGGGCGGCCGTCCTCACGGCTGCCTCGTCGTTCTTGACGGGGTGTCGCAACGCCTGGGCGAGTTCGCCGACATTCGGCGTCAGCGCCGTCGCGCCCCGATAGCGCCCATAATCGAGCCCCTTCGGATCGACGACGATGGGCTTGCGAGCCTGCCTCGCCGCCACGATAACCGCGGCGACGACCCTTGGGGTCAGCACGCCCTTCGCATAGTCGGAGAGGATCACCACATCGACGGCGCCGACACGGCTTTGCACGGCCGCGATGATCGCGTCCTCGACCTTTTGGGCGACCGGCGTTGTTTCCTCGGTGTCGGCCCTCAACAGATGCGTATTATGCAGGTAGGCGACGAACCGCGTTTTGACCGTGGTGACGCGCCCCTCGACTTCGATCAATCCATCGGTGGACACTTTCATCGCTTTGAGATGGGAGTTGACCGATTGCGCCGCCTCGTCGCGGCCGACCACGGCAACGATCTCGCAGGCGGCCCCGAGGCTGACGATGTTGCGGACGACATTGCCGGAACCGCCGACGACGTCGACGGGGCCCGCCGTCTCGATCACCGGCGCCGGCGCCTCGGGCGATATGCGCGACACATGCCCATAGACGAATCGGTCAAGCATGATGTCGCCGACCACAAGCACGCGCTTGCGGCTGAATTGATCGAGAACGGTCTCGAATGAGGACATGAGTGCCCCTTGCTTCTGCCCACCGCTTGTCAAGTCAAACTTGCGGTCTTGTCAAGTTTGCACCTAAAGCACAGTTAAGTAACTGAATATATTTAGCTTTTATGGCATAAAAGCTTGCATGTGTGGCGCCAGCTCGACTTGACTATCACGTAAGCGCGGCCCAGACGTGGTGCGCGACGTCGCCACGGAGTCGGGACGAGCAGTAATACGGCGGCTGGGAGAGCGGACGCTCATGTTGCTTGTGACCGGCGGAGCGGGATTCATCGGGTCGAACGTGGTCGCCGATCTGAACGAGGCCGGGCACGCGGATGTCGTTGTTAACGATATGCTCGGATCGGACGGCAAGTGGCGCAATCTGCAAAAGCGCCAGCTCGCCGACCTCATCGCCCCGTCCGACCTGGCCGATTGGCTAACAGGACGCAAGCTCGATGCCGTGATTCATCTCGGCGCCATTTCGTCGACAACCGCGACGGACGGCGACCAGGTCATCGAATGCAACTTCAGATTGTCGTTGCGGCTGCTCGACTGGTGCACATCCACCCGCACCCCTTTTATTTACGCCTCCTCCGCCGCAACTTACGGGAACGGCGATGAGGGCTTTGTCGATGACGCCACACTCCCGGCACTCAGGGGGCTGCGGCCGATGAACCTTTACGGCTGGAGCAAGCATCTGTTCGATCTTGCGGTCCTGGATCGCGCGGCCAGGAAGCAACCGCTGCCGCCGCAATGGGTGGGGCTCAAGTTTTTCAACGTCTATGGCCCGAACGAATACCACAAGGGCGAGATGATGAGCGTGCTTTGCAAGGTGTTCGACAAGGCCAAGGCCGGCGTGCCGGTGCGGTTGTTCAAGTCCCATCGCCCCGGCATCGCGGATGGCGACCAGCGGCGCGATTTCATTTACGTTGAGGATGTGACTGCCGTGGTGCGCTGGCTCGTCGGCACGCCGTCGGTCAACGGGCTGTTCAATGTGGGGACCGGCAAAGCGCAGAGCTTTCGCGAGATGATCGAGGCCATGTTCGTGGCGCTGGGCCGGCCGCCCAAAATCGAATACGTCGACATGCCAGCCTCGATCCGCGACAGTTATCAGTATTTCACGAAAGCCTCGGTCGAGAAGCTGCGTGGCGCCGGCTACAATGCGGGATTCACCCCGCTCGCGACCGCGGTTCGGCGCTATGTGGGGGAGTTTCTCGACCGGGCGGACCGGTACAGGTGACTATCGAGTTTCAGTCCATGGGGCACGGTACCGGAGCGGAACATTTGGAACAGCTCTCGGCAGCGCAGGTGCAGCCGCTGAAGGTTGCGAACGCCCCCCCGATTTTGACGATCGTGGTGCCAACCCTCAACGAGCGCGACAACATCAAGCCCCTCATCGCATTGCTGGATGCGGCTCTCGCGAACGTGGACTGGGAGGTCATGTTCGTGGACGACGACTCAACCGACGACACCGCGAGACGCATCCGGGCACTGGCGCTTGTCGATCCGCGGGTTCGCTGCATCCAGCGGATCGGGCGGCGCGGATTGTCCACGGCCTGCATCGAGGGCGTGCTCGCGTGCTCTTCACCCTATGTCGCCGTGATGGACGCCGACCTTCAGCACGACGAAGCGCTGCTGCCGCGCATGCTGGACATTCTCCGGAAGGAAAATGTCGATCTCGTCATCGGCAGCCGCTATGCGGCTGGCGGCGGCCTGGGCGAGTGGGCGGGCAACAGGGCGTGGATCAGCCGGTTGGGTACGGCGCTTGCCCGCCTGATCTGCCGGCAGGACATCTCCGATCCGCTGAGCGGCTTTTTCATGTGCCGCCGCGACGTATTCGAGAGTGCGGTGCGTCGCATGTCCGGGCAGGGATTTAAGATCCTGCTCGATCTGTTGGCATCGTCTTCCCGTCCCTTGCGGGTGTGCGAGCTGCCATTCCAATTCCGCACCCGGCGGCACGGCGAAAGCAAGCTGGATACGCTGGTCGTATGGGAATACTTCGCGCTGTTGGCCGATAAGCTGTTCGGCCACATCGTTCCGGTCCGTTTCGCGTTTTTTGCATTGATCGGCGCCGTCGGATTGGCGGTTCACATGTCGATATTGTGGTCAGGATTGCACTTCGCGGCGGTGAGATTCGGCGTAGCGCAGTCGCTGGCGACGCTGGCGGCCATGACGTCAAATTTTTTCCTGAACAACATCCTGACCTACCGGGACCAAAGATTGCGCGGTTGGCGCGTATTGCGAGGGCTCTTCACATTCTACGGCATTTGCGCTATCGGCGCGACCGCGAACGTCGGCATCGCGTCATACCTGTTCAGCACCCATCAGGCATGGTGGGTTGCCGGCGTTCTGGGGGTGGCTGTCGGAGCGGTATGGAACTACGCGATGTCGTCGATTTTCACCTGGAGGGCATCCTGACGGCCGGCTCGGCCGGCATTCGCCGGGTAGCTATGCAAGTTCAATTCAAAGACAATAATAAACACTAAGATGTGCGGGAGCCTCCGGCAGAACAGTTCGACGTCAAATGGCTGAGGAGCAGGAAACGCGCTCGCACGTGCTGGCGGCGCTCTATCGAATCTACGAACGCCGGCTTGCGCGGGAGGTCCGGTCGCAGGCGGTGCCGCGACATGTCGGCGTCATTCTGGACGGCAATCGGCGCCATGGCCGCCAACGCCAACTGACAGACCCGGAAGAAATCTACGCGGTGGGCGCCGACAAGCTCGACGATCTGCTCAGCTGGTGCGTCGAGCTTAAAATCCCGGCCGTCACGCTGTGGGTGCTTTCAACCGATAATCTCGCGCGCAACCCGCAGGAAGTGTCCGGTATCCTGGCTGCGATCGAAACCAAATTGCTCGAGCTCGCCAAGGCGCCGCAAATACATCGCCAGCGCGTTCGCGTCAGGGCGATCGGCTGCCTCGATCTCCTGCCGCCAGCGACGCTTGCCGCTGTGCGCGCCGCCGAAGCCGCGACGAAGGAGTATGATGGCCTGCATCTCACCATCGCGGCCGCCTATGACGGGCGCCAGGAGATCGCCGACGCGGTGCAGTCGTTTCTGCGGGAGCAGTCGAAGAACGGCAAAAAGCTCGAGGATGTCATCGACCTGGTGACGCCGGACGCACTCAGGCGTCATATCTACTCGCCGGATTTGCCCGATCCCGACCTCATCATCCGCACCAGCGGCGAGATTCGGCTGTCGGGGTTTCTGCTGTGGCAGAGCACCACCTCGGAATTCTATTTCTCCGAAGTGAACTGGCCGGCGTTCCGCAAGATCGATTTCCTGCGGGCGATTCGTTCATTCCAGGGCCGCACGCGGCGGTATGGGCTGTGAGGATGAGCGCGCTGGTAGGATGGGTGTAGGGTGGACAAAGTCGCCTGCCGCAGCTGATGATATGGCGCACTGACCCGCGCGACTTTGCCCACGCGGTCACACGGCTAAGTCAGACAGCGTGGGCAAAGGCGCACAAGGTCGGTGCAAACAACCCTGCTCTGTGCGATGCGCTTTTGCCCACCCTACCGTCCCTACGAGTCGGCCCGTCTCAGAAAAAGCTCGTCGATCCCTCAAATGCCGGGAGCATGCGGCCGAGCAGCAGCACGCAGAGCCATAAGCTCAGCGAAAGCCCTGCGGCGAGCTTGACGTAAGCGCCCGTCGTCTTGCCGTCAGCAAGGACCAGCTTGTTGCGATGGTCCACGACGGTGAAGACGAGGGCGTTGAGCCCGGCGAGCACGATCAAAGTGAGCTTCAGCTTGAATGCCGGGTTGGGCCAGTACATGAACGGGTCGGTCACGAAGAACTCGATGCCAGTCGCGAGATTGATGAGGAAGCCGGCGATCACGAACGGCAGAAAGGCGAGCGCCGTCCGCATCGGAACGCCGCGGATGAAACCCAGCAATCGGAGATCGACGATCAACAGTCCGCCCGCCATGAGGCACAGGCCGATGAAGTGAAACGTCTCCCCCATGGCGAACATCCAGCGGCTCTCGCGCACCGCGGCGCCGAGCGGCAACTCCTTGATCCAGTGAAGAACCTCTCCCTCGGTCATCCGATCGGCCTTCTCTCCCCGGTCGTGGCCGGGCTTGTCCCGGTCACCCCGATTATTCTGCTCTCTGCTTCACCGTTCGGGGTCGCCGGGACAAGCCCGGCGACGACGCCGGTTAGAGGGTGATTCAACGCGATCGAAATCCGCTCAGCGGGCCGGATCGCACTGCCTCACAGCGGCGGCG
>Ga0257150_1000050_pt1 | contig 9848 bp, 8 predicted proteins | sample DL13A_FD_185938 | JGI IMG/M metagenome (GOLD analysis project Ga0257150, IMG submission 185938) | Soil microbial communities from H.J. Andrews Experimental Forest, Oregon, United States - DL-13-A | ecosystem: Environmental > Terrestrial > Soil > Temperate forest > Bulk soil | place: USA: Oregon... | reverse complement strand
GATTCGAAGAAAAGTCATCCCGCTTTAGTCGCCGAGCTTGGCGATCCGATGGGTCAGTCGGGAGACCTTGCGGCTCGCCGACTTCTTGTGGACGATGCCAGTGCGAGCGGCCCGCATGAGCGTGGGTTCGGCCGCCACCAGAGCCGCCTTCGCGGCGGCCTTGTTGCCGCTCGCGATAGCATCTTCGACATGGCGCAAGGACGTGCGCATGCGCGAGCGGCGCGCTTTATTCACTTCGGTGCGGCGCGCGATCTTGCGCGTGGCCTTTTTGGCCGATTTGGTGTTGGCCATCGATCCGTCCCTGGATTTGCATCCGTGATTGCGAATGACGCGGCGTTATCGCCCGCGTAGAAAAAGCGGCGGCGGCGAGATCGCCGCCGGAGTGGCGCCGCTTATAGCGGGGTAGCCAGGGGGCGTCAACGCCAAGACGACTACATTCCCGCCGAATCGCGCCCTTCCCGCCGGCACCCTGCCGGCAGCGTGCTGCGAACGGACGTTCACGCCACCCGCTTGGCCCGCACCTGATCATAGCCTGAAACGACGGCGGCGCGGTCGGCGGCGGGAAACACGGCGAGCGGCGGCATGACCTGCGCCCAGGCGGCATCATCATGGATGTGGGCAAGGAGCGCCTTGACGCCCGGAACCAAGGCGCGGCCCTCGAACAGCCTGCGGATCGCCACCGCCGCCTCCAGCGCAGCCGCATCGCCGCGATGGTAGGCCCTGGCGCACAGGTCGGAATTGACGTTGGCGGTCGCCGAGATGCAGCCGGCGAACGCCCCGCCGCGCGCTTCCAGTAAAACGGCTTCGGTCGAAGGAAACACGCGGAAATTCGGGTCGATCGCGGCCGCCTCGCGCGCGTAGGCCAGATCGCCGGAGGAGTCCTTCAAGCCCACGACACGGCCGCCATGGGCGCTCAGCAGCCGGCGAATGAGCTTGACGTGCCACGGCACGCCGGACAATTGCGGGTAATGATAGAGATAGAGCGGAATCGGACGATCCGCCGTCGCCTCCACAAGGGCGGCCACATAAGACGCCAACCCGTCATCGGGCACGCCTTTATAGTAGAAGGGCGGCAACACCAGCGCGCCGCCGAAGCCAAGGCCGGCGGCGTGCCAGGTCAATGCCACGGAATCGGCAACTGCGGCGGCCCCGGTGCCCACCATCATGCGCTCGAGCGGCAGACCGGCGGCCCGATAGGCATTCATGACGGCCTGGCGCTGGGCCAGCGCATAGGATGTGGCCTCGCCGGTGGTGCCGAGCACGTTGAGCCCGTCGCAGCCATGGTCGAGAAGGAAACGGGCAAGGACGATCGAGCAAGCGCAATCGGGCTCGCCGGCGCCGTCGCAGGCGGTCGCCACCGCCGCAATAACGCCGCCCAGCTTGGACTCTTTCATATCGGTCTCCGCAATGTTGGCAAAGTTGGTCAACGTCAGCCGCTGATGCCGTAGGCCGCGAGCGCCGCCATGTTGACGAGATCCGTATCCTTGGTGGACAGGCCAACGATCTGCACCGAACGGTCGAGGCCGACCAGCAGCGGCCCGATCACGGTGGCGCCGCCGAGTTCCTGGACCATCTTGGTGGAGATCGCCGCCGAGTGGAATGCCGGCATGATCAGCACGTTGGCAGGGCCCGACAGGCGGCAAAATGGGTAGGCGGCCATCAGGTCCGGGTTGAGGGCGACGTCTGCCCCCATTTCGCCATCATATTCGAAATCGACGCGCTGCCGATCGAGGATGCGCACCGCCTCCTGCACCCGCGCAGCGCGGTCGCCCGGCGGATTCCCAAAGGTCGCAAACGCGAGCAACGCCAGACGCGGAACATAGCCGAGCTTGCGCGTCACGCCCGCCGCCTCGACCGCTATGGCGGCAATCTCCTCCGCGGTCGGCATCTCGGTTACCGCGGTGTCGGCGACCACAATGGTGCGCCCTCGCGCCAGCAGCAGCGAGACCCCCATCACTTGGTGCCCGGGCTTGGCGTCGATGCAATGGAACACATCCTCGAGCACGCTGGAGAAGTTCCGGGTCACGCCGGCGACCGTCGCATCCGCATCGCCGAGCGCAACCATGCAGGTGGCGAAATGGATGCGGTCCTGGTTGATGAAACGCTGGCAATCGCGCTGGAGATAGCCCCGGCGCTGCAGGCGTTCGTAGAGATAGGCCGCATATCTGGCGGTGCGCTTCGACACGCGCGCATTTTGAATCTCGATCCCGTCGCCGAGCTCAATGCCGGTGTTCTTGGCGGTTTCGAGCACGCGCTCCGTGCGGCCGACCAGAATGGCGGTGCCAAGTCCCTGGTGCACGAAGCTCGCGGCGGCGCGGATGACCTGTTCCTCCTCCCCCTCCGCGAACACGACGCGCTTCGGCTCCCGCCGCAGCCGCGTAAAAATGCTCGACAGCAGTCCCGCCACCGGGTCGCGTCGCGACCGCAACTGCTCGCGATAGGCGTCCATGTCGACGATCGGCTTGCGGGCGGCGCCGGTATCCATGGCGGCCTTGGCGACCGCCGGCGGCACGGCAAAGATCAGGCGCGGATCGAACGGCACCGGGATGATGTAATCAGGGCCGTATTTCGGCCGCGCCCCATAGGCGGCGGCGACATCGTCCGGCACATCCTCGCGGGCAAGATCGGCCAGCGCCCGGGAGGCGGCGATCTTCATCTCCATGTTGATGGTGGTGGCGCGCACATCGAGCGCGCCACGGAAGATATAGGGAAATCCGAGCACATTGTTGATCTGGTTCGGGTAGTCGGACCGCCCCGTCGCCATGATGGCATCGTCGCGAATCTCCTCGACCTCCTCGACGGTGATTTCCGGATCGGGATTGGCCATGGCGAAAATGATCGGCTTCGCCGCCATCGATCGGACCATGTCCCTGGTGACGGTGCCCTTCGCCGACAGGCCATAAAAAACGTCGGCGCCCTCCATCGCGTCGGCGAGCGTACGCGCATTGGTTTTGACCGCGAAGGCGGATTTCCACTGGTTCATGCCGTCGGTGCGGCCCTCATAGATGACCCCTTTGGTGTCGCACAAAGTCAGGTTCTCGGGCCGAAACCCGATTGCGCGCAGAAGCTCCAGGGAGGCAATGCCGGCGGCACCCGCGCCGTTGCACACGAGCCTGGTGTTGGAGATATCGCGGCCAGTGAGATCGAGGGCATTGAGCAAGCCGGCGGACGCAATGATAGCGGTCCCGTGCTGGTCGTCGTGGAACACCGGGATATCGAGCAATTCGCGCAGCCGCTGCTCGATGATAAAGCACTCGGGCGCCTTGATGTCCTCGAGATTGATGCCGCCCCAGCTCTTGCCCAGGAGCTTGACGCAGTTGATGATCTCGTCGGGGTCTTCCGACGACACTTCGAGGTCGATCGAATCGATGTCGGCAAAGCGCTTGAACAGCACGGCCTTGCCTTCCATCACCGGCTTGGCAGCGATCGCGCCCAGATTGCCGAGCCCGAGAATGGCGGTGCCGTTGGTGATGACGGCGACGAAATTGCCCTTGGTGGTGTAGTCGTATGCCACCGCCTCGTTTTGGGCGATCGCGAGCACCGGCACGGCGACGCCGGGGGAATAGGCGAGCGACAGATCGCGCTGCGTCGCCATCGGCTTGGTTGCCACCACTTCCAGCTTGCCGGGACGGCCCTGACTGTGGAAGAGCAAAGCTTCTTGATCGGTAAACGTCGGCCGATTGCTGCGGCCGCGGAATTTTCCAGCCATTGTATCTCCCAATGCCAGCCTTAACGGCAGCGGCGGAACTTAGCGGAAGCTCCCATGTCTGCTCAAGGCGTATCGATTGGGCATTGCATGGAATTGCCACAGTTGCGCGACCCGGCCCTGATGACCCCACTTGGCGAAGGGCAAATCCCGGTGATTGACGTTAACCGGTCCAATCGTCGGAGCGCGCCGGCTGTCCTCTCTCACCTTTGACCCGGCATGAGTTGAAACTTGCGGATTTGGCATGAGTTGAACGTTGGGCCAGCGCGGGGTAATCGGAGGGCGGAATTGAAGACTGCATTCACACCCTAAAGATGATGGCCTGCCATGATCCGCTTCCTGTTACGGACGCTCGGCCTGCTGCTGCTTGCTGCGGCCTTTATTTTCCTCGTCTACGACGGCACCAGATCGATCGCCGCCAATGTGCTTTTGTACTCCAAAGTGGATGAAATCTGGTCGCTTGTGCATACGGCAAGCCTGCAACAGCTCCAGCCGTCGATCGAGAAGAATGCCCCGCCCTGGCTGTGGGACCCGGTGGTTACGACAGTTCTCGACGCGCCGGCCGTCGTGGTTTTGGGCATAATTGGGGCAATCTTAATACTATTGGGCCGCCGGAAAAAGCCGCTGATCGGCTACGGTCGCTAAAATCGGAGCGGGCGGGACGCCCGCGCTCCAGCCTCCTACCGGTCTGTGATCCCGAAAGGCATGCGAAACCGCCCTCCGGAGCTTATATGTGACGTACCGATCCGTCGCGAGATCGACGAGGAGATCAGGATGTTCACGTTCAAGAAAAAGCTTGAGATGCCAAGCGCCGCCACGGCGCTGCCGGGCCGCAAGGAACCGATCCCCACGGCGTCGCGCCATTTCGTCAACGGCCGCCCGCTCAAAGGGCCATATCCGGAGGGCGTTGAGACCGCGATTTTCGGCTTGGGATGCTTCTGGGGCGCCGAACGCAAGTTCTGGGAGCTGGGCGATGGGATTCACGTCACCGCGGTCGGCTACGCGGGCGGACTCACGCCAAACCCCACCTATCAAGAGGTCTGCACGGGCCAGACCGGCCACAATGAAGTGGTGCTGGTGGCGTTCGACCCGAAAAAGATTTCCTACGAGACGTTGCTCAAGACCTTCTGGGAGAGCCACGACCCGACCCAGGGCATGCGGCAAGGCAATGATGTGGGCACCCAATACCGATCCGGCATCTACGTGAATTCGCCGGCGCAGCGCGCGGCCGCCGAGGCCTCGAAGGCGATGTACGAAAGGGCGATTGCCGCGCGGGGCTACGGCGCGATCACGACCGAGATTATTACCGCCCCCGAATTCTATTTTGCCGAAGACTATCATCAGCAGTATCTTGCCAAAAACCCGTCCGGCTATTGCGGTCTCGGCGGCACCGGCGTGAGCTGTCCGATCGGCACCGGGGTTGACGCCGCAACGGCGTGACGAAAGATCGACCGCGGGCGTCTCGCCCGCGTTTTCCTTATGCTCAGGGCCTGACGCTAGGCTTGTATCCGTTGAGCCCGCGCTGGATTTATGTCTTGCACGCGCGCGGGTACCCCCACCCTTACCTTCCGCCCAAGCGAAACCGACGTTTCACTGTGAGGAATTCATGGATCGGAATCCACGCTCCTGGAGGCTCCATTGCGGGCTCCGCCTGCGATACGCGGTCCTATCGGTCGCCGTTGCGGCATCGGTGCTCGCACAGGGCGACGCACTCTTCGCCGCACCCCTCACCTGGATCGCCGGGGCGACCGTCCTCTCTCCGGAGCAGAAAGATTCCGGGCGCCAGCTGAATGTCCTGGTGGACGGGGAGCGCATCGCCGCGGTGACCGCGGAACTCCCGGCCGACGCCGCGCAAGGTGCAACGGTCGTCAACGCCGACGGGCTGTTCTTGATTCCCGGGCTGATTGACGGGCATACGCACCTGCAGTCGGTGCCCGGCTTCACCCCGTTGATGCAGCTCGGCCATCCCGCCCTGGTGCGTGCTTACCGGGCGCAGCTGCCGCGCTCCTTCCTGCGCTACGGCTACACCACGGTGATCGACCTGATCGTGGCGGATCCGGACGCGCTTGCGGTGTTCGCGCAGGCGCCCGTGCGGCCGGATTTCTACACCTGTGGCCCCGCGCTGCCGGTGCCCGGCGGCTACCCCATGCAAAACGTCCCGGCGCGGTTCCGCGAGCTCGCCTTCCCCAACACGGTGGTCGAGCTGAAGGACGCGGGCGGCTCAAGCGCCCATACGCCGGAAGCGGCGGTCGCACGCGTGAAGCAGGACGGCGGCATCTGCGTCAAGACCTTCTTCGAGCGCGGCTTCGGGCGCGACCGCGATCTGCCGGTGCCGAGCGCGGCACTGTTCGCGGGCATCGTCAAGGCCGCACATGGCGCGGGGCTGCCGGTGTTGCTGCACGCGTCCTCCATTGAGGCGCAACGGTTCGGCATGGACGGCGGCACGGACGTCTTTGTCCACGGCTTATGGAACTGGGGCGAGTTCAACGACGCACCGGCGCTGCCCGATGCGGCAAAGGAGGTGCTGGAGCGCGTCGTTGCTCGCCGCACGGGCTACATGCCGACGATGCAGGTGCTCGCGGGATTGCGGCTGCTGTACGAGCCGGACTACTTTGACCGGCCCGCCGTGCAGCACGTCGTGCCGAAGGCGCTGCTGGACTGGTACCGCACAGCGGACGGGCGCTGGTTCAGGGACGAACTGGCTGGCGGCGCCAGCGACGAGACGATGCGCGGCATTTTCGATCAGGTGCTCCGGCGTGCTGTCGAGACGACGGGTTACCTGGCGCAACACGACGCCAACTTCCTGTTCGGCACCGACACGCCGTCCGGCCCGACTCCCGGCAACCTGCCAGGGCTCAATGGCTACCTGGAAATGCAGCGGCTGGTGGCGGCGGGCCTGACGCTGCGGCAACTGTTCGAGGCGGCCACGCTCAGCAATGCCAAGGCCTTCGGACTCGCGGATCAGGTCGGGACGATCGAGCCAGGCAAGCGCGCCAATCTGGTGCTGCTGAAGCGCTCGCCTCTGGAATCGGTCGAGGCGTACGATGCGATCCAGACCCTGTGGATCGGGGGCCGGCGCCTCGATCCGGCGAGCCTGGAGGCAACGGAATAGGAGCGACCGGTGTTGGACGGCCCGCCCGGCGCGGCGTCGGCGCGCCGGCACTCCAATCACCCCACGTACTTGGTCAGCCAGGCCAGCGTGCGCCCAAGCGCCTCCTTGTGGGCGGCTTCGTTGTAGCTGCCGCGCTCGTCGCAAGAGAAGCCGTGGCCGGCGTGGTAGACATGAACTTCCACATCCGGACGCTTCTCTTTGACGATCTCGACATCGCTCAGCGGGATCGAATGATCCCGGTCGCCGAAATGCAGGAGCGTCGGAACCTTCGGCTTTTTGTCGGCATTCCTCGCAATGGCGCCGCCGTAGTAACCGATCGCGCAGGACAAACCGTCGAGGTTGCAGGCCGCCAGGAACGCGACGCTCCCACCCATGCAATAGCCCACGATGCCGACCGGGCCTGCGCTCTTGACTGCATCGATCGCGGCCGCCGTGTCGCGCATCATGGCGGCCCAGTCGATCTTTGGAACGAACGTGCGCGCGTTTTCAACCTCGGCCGGCGAATAACCACATTCGAAATTGGGCGATATGCGGTCGAACACGGCCGGGGCCACGGAAGCGTAACCTAGCGCCGCGAAACGATCGCAGACACTGCGGATGTGATGGTTGACGCCGAAGATCTCCTGGATCACCACCAGCCCTCCCTTCGGACTGCCCGGCGGATCGGCGCGATAACCGCCAAGCTTGAAACCGTCGGAAGCGGTCAGCGAAATTTGCGTACCCAACTTGGACCTCCACCAATCTGAAAACGCCGGCATGCCACCGGGCGCGCCAATATTCGTGGGCAGGCCGGCAAAAGCAACAGCGCCGACAGGCGGAGCCTCTTGACAAACACCTCGACGCTGCCTTCATTTGTGTTTGCAGTCTGGAACGGAGGTAACACATGATTCCACCGGGTCAGAATGCCGCGACGATTGCCGTCGCAACCGTTCGGGCGCCGGCATAGCGGCAAAGATGCGAGCGGCACGCCGAGAGCGGCCTCGTGGGTCGCATCAGTGAGGCAAGACCCCAATTGGCCGCTCCCGTCGCGTGCGTGCGGCGGCGCGTAGCCTCGTCAGAACTATCCCCATGTCGATTTCACACGTCGATTTCACACGTCGATTTCACACGCAGCTTTCAAACTAACACCACTTCACCCTATCACCACGCCGATGAGTGAAGCGGCGACGAACGCGCCCGCATAGATATTGACCCTGCGCCGATGGTGTTCCTCGTCGGCGTGATCGGCCGCATACTTGAGGTGCCGATACATCCGCACATCGAGCATTCCGAATCCAGCCGATACGATGAGTGCGGCGGCGATTGCGGAGAACCAGGCCGCGCCAACGCCCGAGGATGCAGGCCAGAAATGGTACACGATCAAAATGCAGGGCACATGACAGAGGTAGAGCGCGTAGCTCCAATCACCCAATTTCGGCAAGCCCAGCGTCGCGCGCTGCGGCATCTTAATTCGCACGGCATCCATGACCAGCAACGTCGCCACAGCGCCGGCAGCCCAGCGAGCGACCATCGGATTTGCCGGCACAGCAACCATGAGAACGCACAGGGCGAGGAGTCCTGTCCCGAGCGGGATTCGCATCCTGCTGGCGATCCACGGGATAAGCAGCCCGCCCGCGAAGGCGGCGTTGGCGGGAGAGAGCCAGATCGAATAAAAATGATAAAACACGTCATCGCTCCACCCGATGAAGAGCGGCGCGGCTAGCATCACCGCGATCCAGACGAGCGCAATCCTGTTCAGGTGGCGCCGCCAGCCGATCAGCGCAATCAAGAACAGCGCGACGTAGTATGTGCACTCGAAGACAAGAGTCCACTCGACGCCCAAGTAATATGTGCGATGGCCGACCGGGACGAGCATCAGCGAGAACACGTGAGGCCCAAACTTTCGGATGCCCAGGAACCCGATAATTGGCACCGACACCGAAACGGCGAGCAGGTAGGTCGGATAGATCCTGACGATCCGATGCGCGAGGAATCGCCATGGGTCGGTTCGCTGGATGAGATCCGCCATGAGCAGGCCGGAAATCGCAAAAAAGACAGCGACGCCAATGAGACCGAAACGACCATCGAAAATTACCGCCCAGCCGGAATCGCCGAAATGGTCGGCGTCGGCGGCGATGGCCGAGGCGTGAAAGAGTGCAACGAACAGGGCGGCCATGCCGCGCAGGCATTGAATCGAGAGATTCTTGTGAGTCACGGCGCTAGCGTCAGCCCGCTCACCTTTGGTCTGCGAGCGCCGGACCTCGCCTGCGAGCCGTCCGTTGCGGCGCTCTGCAGTGTGCTCGTCGGCTTGCGGCAAATCCTCGGCCAATCTCTTGCTCCCGATAAATCCTTTTGTCAGATTCGGATTAAGAGCCTAATCCCACCCCGATCGGCTACCACGATTGCCTCTCTTGAAGTGTCGCCAGTTCGACTTTATTGGGCGTCGGTACCATGGATCTCCACACCGCCGGACATCGGCGCGGCGTCGTTGCCGCTCCCCATCACGCTGCCGCCGAAGCCGGGCGCGCGATTCTCGCCGAAGGCGGCAACGCGTTGGAAGCGATGATCGCCATGGCGGCCGCGATCGCGGCCGTCTACCCGCATATGAACCACATCGGCGGCGACGGATTCTGGTTGGTGCGGCAGCCCAACGGCCGCGTCCACGCCCTGATGGGGGCCGGCCGCGCCGGCGCCGATGCCAGCATCGATCGCTATCGCGATGACGGCCATGAGGAAATTCCGCCGCGCGGGCCGTTGGCGGCATTGACGGCGCCGGGCGCACTCGCCGCGTGGACGCTGGCGCTCGACGTCGCCAAGGCGCACGGCGGGCGCCTGCCGCTCGCGGAGCTCTTCGATGCTGCGATCCGCCATGCCCGCGACGGCTATGTGGTGACCGGGAGCCAGGCTCGGCTCACGGCCGAGAAACTCGCCGAGCTCAAGGCCGTCCCGGGCTTCGCGGCGATTTTTTTGGTCGACGGCGAGCCGCCTGCGGTCGGCACGATGTGTCGCCAGCCAGCCCTTGCCGCGACCCTGGATCATCTCGCTACGGCG
>Ga0257150_1000049_pt1 | contig 9904 bp, 10 predicted proteins | sample DL13A_FD_185938 | JGI IMG/M metagenome (GOLD analysis project Ga0257150, IMG submission 185938) | Soil microbial communities from H.J. Andrews Experimental Forest, Oregon, United States - DL-13-A | ecosystem: Environmental > Terrestrial > Soil > Temperate forest > Bulk soil | place: USA: Oregon... | reverse complement strand
CCTTCTGTGTTCTGCCACATTATATAGGGGTTGTGCGTCGCCGTCTTAGCAGGATTGGGCGCCAATGGTGAGCGGCGAGTGAATGAATTTGGCGCACAGGCGCCTATCACCTCCCCTGGGGGCAAAGTCGGTTAGTGGGCCGGCCTGGGAGCGCGGGCGTCCCGCCCGCCTCTTTCTTCGCTGCAGCAAGAGCGGGCGGGACGCCCGCGCTCCCAGGCGCCCCCTACGGATAAAGCCGCGTTTTCGTCCACGCCGCCCCCTCGTCTGGCCGGCGAAACTCGATGCGGTCATGCAGCCGGAACGGCCGCTCGTGCCAGAATTCCATCACGGTGGGCACGACGCGGTAGCCGATCCAGAATGGCGGTCGCGGCACCGGCCCGACGGCGAATTGGGCGGCTTTGAGCGCGAGCGCCTTTTCGAAGGCGTAGCGGCTTTCGAGCGGGGCAGACTGCCTGCTCGCCCAGGCGCCGATCTGGGAGGAGCGCGGGCGGCTCGCGAAATAGGCGTCGGATTCTGCCGCGTTCACAGTTTCAACCCGGCCGCGCAGGCGGACCTGGCGGCGCAACGATTTCCAGTGAAAGGCGAGGCCCGCCTTGGAGTTCGTGGCCAGTTCGCGGCCCTTTTGGCTGTCCTCATTGGAATAGAACATGAAGCCGCGCTCGTCGAAACCCTTGAGCAGCACCATGCGCACATTGGGCAGGCCCTCGGCATCCACAGTGGCGAGCGCCATTGCGTCCGGATCGCTGGGCTCGGCCTGCCTTGCCTCCCCGAACCAGGCGGCGAACAGCCTTAGCGGCTCATCGGCCTCGGTAAAATCACTACTCCTTAACCCGGTTGGGTGTTCAATCGGGACGGTGTCGGACATTTTTTAAGGGACTTTCCTGGTGACCGGTCTTGTGCCGGGTCCTGCGTACCGCGTTGCGTGCCGTGGGTCCGCTTATAGTATATGTACTGGATCGCGCCTATGGCCGGCGCTGCGGCAGCTTTTGTGCCGGCGACACGCCGTGCGCCAAGACCCCCTCCCTACCCTCCCCCGAAGGCGGGGGAGGGTATTTCGATTTACCCTCCCCCGCCTGCGGCGGCGGGTAGGGAGGGGGATACTGGGTTGGCAGCGGGCGGCCTCCACCTTAAGCATTGTGCTCGTTGCCGGGGCTTGCGGCATGCCGGCCCAATTCGGATTCTCCGGCCCCGACAATCGGACCGATTCCAGTTCCGTCGACTTGATTTCAGCGCTGAGCACCGGAGCGCTCACAGGCGCCGATCTCGCGGTCGCGAGCGCGGCCACAACGACGCTGCTCGATTACCGCGACGGCGGGCCGTGGGAAAATCCGGACACTGGCGCGCGCGGCACCATCACGCCGCTCGCCGCCGCCTACCGGGACAATGGCGTTGAGTGCCGCGACTTCCTCGCGAGCTACGTGCACGAAAGGGCGGAAGCGTGGATGCAGGGCGAGGCCTGCCGCAATCGCATCGGGGACTGGGAAGTGCGCACCCTCAAGCCGTGGCGGCGGTAGCGGGCCGCAGCCTGCCCCGTCCGATCATCAGCGAGATCAAGGCGGCCGCAATTCCGGTGAGCCCGGCGACGACGAACGCCTCCAGATAGTCGCCTTGCAGGGTGCGCATGGCGCCCGCGAACACCGCAGCGCTGGCAGCGCCGATCTGGTGCCCGGCCAGGATCCATCCGAACACCACCGGGGCCTCGCGTTCGCTGACTGTCTCAGTGGTAAGCCGTAACGTCGGCGGTACCGTCGCAATCCAATCGAGGCCGTAAAACACCGCGAAGATCGACAAGCCGTAAAGGGAAAAATCGGAGAACGGCAAATAGATCAGGGAAAGCCCGCGGGCGCCGTAGTAGACAAACAAGAGCTTGCGCGGGTCGACGCGGTCGGTCAGCCACCCGGACGCGGTGGTGCCGAACAGGTCAAAAAACCCCATCAACGCCAGCAAGCTCGCCGCCTGCACCTCGGCGATGCCGTGGTCGCCGCACAGCGCGATGAGATGGGTCCCGACGAGGCCGTTGGTGGTGAAGCCACAGACGAAAAAGGTGGCGAACAGGAACCAGAAGTCGCGCTTGCGGACCGCGCGAGCCAGCGCCCCGAATGCCGCAGCCAGCGGATCGCCGCCCGACGCTGGGGCGGCGGACTCAGCGACGGTCACAGCCCCATAAGGCGCAAGACCCGCATCGGCGGGTCGCTCCGGCAACAGCCAGAACACCAGTGGAATGAGCGCGGCCGCGCATGCCGCGACCGTCAACACCACCGGCTGCCAGCCGCCCGCTTCCGCCAGAGCCGCGAGCCCCGGCATGAAGATCAGCGTGCCGGTCGCGGTGCTCGCCGCGAATAGCCCCATGATCAGGCCGCGATTGGTGGCGAACCAGCGGCTGACGACGGTAGCGCCGAGCACCATGGCGACACAGCCGGTCCCGAGGCCGGACAACACGCCCCAGGTCAGGATCAGATGCCACGGCTCCGTCATGAAGGCGCTTGCCGCGATCGAGGCCGACATCAGGGCGAGGGCGCTGATCAAAGTCCGCCTGATCCCGAAAGTCTGCATCAGGGCGGCCGCAAACGGCCCCACCATGCCGTACAGAAAAATGCCGAGGCCGGCGGAAAACGACGTGACACTGCGGCTCCAGCCGAATGCCTGTTCGAGCGGTTGGAGCAGAACGCCCGGGGCCGACCGCATGCCGGCCGCGGCCAGGAGGGCGAGAAACACGACCCCGACCACCACGAAAGCATAGTTCTGGCCAAACGGCCGTTTGCGCACTATATCCATGTGACTAACCGGTACGTGTTTGAGGCCTTGTTCTAGTACGTACCGGTACGTAACATGTCAAGCACCAATGCGAAGCGTCTGCATTCCGGCGGTTCCACGTCAAAGCGGACAGTGATGCCAATGAGCCGGAAGTCTCTGGACCCTGCGGCTGTCGCCGCCTCACCGGTCGAGTCGGCGGCTGCGGAGGCGGCCGGGCGTCCCCGCCTCGCGGTCGACCGCATTCGGCAGACCGCGCGCGACTTGTTCTACCGGGAAGGGATCCGGGCCGTCGGGGTCGACGAGATCGTCACCCGCGCCGGGGTGACCAAGCCGAGCCTCTATCGCAATTTTGCTTCGAAGGACGAATTGGCAGCCGCCTATCTGCGCGACTACGACGGTGAATTCTGGAATCGGTTCGAGCAGACCATCGCGGCCCACCCAGGGCAGCCGCGCGCCCAGTTGAGGGCGTTGTTCGAGCGCCTGGCGGCGCGGGCCATGGAGCCGGACTCGCGCGGATGCGGCCTTACCAACGCGGCCGTCGAATATCCACAGCCCGATCATCCGGCGCGCCTTGTGGCGCAAGCCAACAAGCGGGCGCTGCGGCAGCGTCTGATTGAGATGTCCGCGGCCATGGGAGCTACCTCGCCTGAAGTGCTCGGCGACGGTCTCCTATTGTTGATGGAAGGCGCCTATGTGTCCGGCCAGTTGTTTGGTCCTGGTGGCCCGGCCGCCGCCGTCGCCATCGTGGCCGACCAATTGATTGCGGCCCACCTCGACCGATGACGCGGCGCGCACTTGCGTCTGCGCGCGTTGCCCGTAGATCGTTTCGCGTTGCGAATTTGTCGCATTACCCCCACATTGGAACCGAACAGCCGGGGCTGGACGCCGGCGCTTGAGCGGAGAAATTACGATGCGCGACCCCTATGAAGTGCTGGGGGTAAAAAGGAATGCGGACGCAGCCGCGATCAAGAGTGCATTTCGCAAGCTCGCCAAGAAACTGCACCCCGACGCCAACAAGAATGATCCTAAGGCCGCTCAGCGCTTTGCCGAGATCAATTCGGCCTACGAGATCCTGGGCGAGGAAGACAAGCGCAAGGCTTACGATCGCGGCGAGATCGATGCCGAGGGCAAGCCGAAATTTCGCGGCTTCGAGGGCTTTGGTCCCGGAAGCGATTTTGGTCGCGGCGGCGCCCGTGGCGGTCAGGATTTCAATTTTGAGCACTTTTCATTCGGGCCGGAGGGCGTGCGGCGCTCGGGCGGCGGGCCGGGCGGCTTCTCCAATTTCGACGATTTGCTCAGCGGCATGTTCGGCGGCGCGCCCCGCGGCCGCGGGCGGGGACGCGCCGGCTTCGCGCCGGAGGATATGCAACCCGCCGGCCACGATGTGACGGCCGAAGTCATGATCTCGCTCACCGAAGCCGCCAGAGGCGCGACCCGACGCGTGCACCTGCCGACCGGAAAGGAGGTCGATGTCAAGATTCCGGCCGGGCTCGGCGAGGGCAAGCAGATCCGCCTCAAGGGGCAGGGATTGCCCGGTCCGGGTGGAGTTGGCGACGTTCTGATCACCGTCAGGGTGGCGCCGCATCCCTACTTCGTGCGCGACGGCGACAACCTGCGCGTCGACGTGCCGATCACGCTTTATGAGGCGGTCCTCGGCGGCAAGGTGCGGGTGCCGACGCTCGACGGCGCCGTCGAGATCAACGTGCCAGCGGGCACCAGCAGCGGACGGACCTTCCGGATCGCCGGCAAGGGCATGCCGGCCAAAGGCAAGGCCGGGGATTTATACGCCACGGTGCGGATCGCACTCCCGGACAAGGACGATCGGGAGCTTGAGGACTTGATGCGCAAGTGGCTGCACGAGAGGCCCTACGATCCGCGCAAGGACTTGAAGTGAACAGCGCGCTGCTCTACGGCGCCGACTTGCTGCAAAGGTCCCGGATGGTGTGGTGTCTGCCCGTCGCTGGCTTCGGCTCGGGCGTGCGTATTGCCGATATCTGGGATATAATATTAATTAATCGTTAATTGCGCCCGCATCGGGAGGAGGCGGGCAGATCGGGAAAATCAAGGGAGGTCGACATGAACGTGCAGCGGAATTTGCTCTTGTTGCTGATATTAGCGGCCGTCGCGAGCCCGGCCTCGGGCCAGCAGGCGGCTCCCGCATCCGAAAAAGCAAATAGCGGTTCGGAAGGCGCCGCGTCGATCCCGGATTTCTCCGGCATATGGCGTCACGGGTCACTTCCCTGGTTTGTGCCGCCGGCGTCGGGTCCCGGCCCGGTGACGAACAGGTCGCGGCGCAAGGATAACGGAGTGAGCAACTACAGCGAGCTGGTCGGCGATTACACCAATCCGATCCTGCAGCCCTGGGCGGCTGAAGTCGTCAAGAAGAAGGGTGACCTCTCGCTGGCCGGCGTGACCTATCCGAACCCGGCCAACGAGTGCTGGCCCGAACCCGTGCCGTTCCTTTTCAAGCACATGGCCATGCAGATCCTGCAGCGGCCGGACAAGATCGTGATGCTTTTCAACGAGGATCATGAAGTCCGCTATGTGCGGATGAACCAGGCTCATCCCACGCAAGTGACGCCGTCTTGGCACGGGGACGCGGTCGGCCATTACGAAGGCGATACGCTGGTCATCGACACGGTAGGGATCAAGACCGATCGACCGTTTGCCATGATCGACTTGTTCGGCACGCCGTACACCGAAAAGCTGCACGTGGTGGAACGCTATCGGCTGCTTGATCACGAAGCCGCGAAAGGCACGCTGGAACGCGCCGCAAAAGAGCTTTGGCGCCCGGCCGGACCCTTCGCCCCCAACTATGCTGACAAGTACCTGCAGGTCGATTTCACGGTCGAGGATGCTGGCACCTTCACGACGCCGTGGACCGCGAGTGTGATCTATGCGCGCGACCGTCTCGAATGGTCGGAGGTCTCCTGCGCCGAAAACCCGGCTGGATTCCACGGCGACAAGGACATCGGCCTCCCGGTTGCCGCCAAGCCGGATTTTTGAGGGCGTCGCGAGGGAGAGCGTCAGCAAGTCTAGCAGCGTAGCCCGGATTGAGCGCAGCGAAATCCGGGCTACAGCTTGTCGCGGCCCTCGCCGCGGGCGAGTGGGAAAGCGAGAACGGCATCTCCTCCATCGTGATATGATGTCGTCGTCTTCGGGCGGGATGTACGGCGTATGGGGATTTGCATGAGGCTCTTGATCGGCGGGCTTTGCATGGTTTTCGCTGTTTCGGCAGCGGGCGCGCAGGACGCCGTCGCCCTCAAGCGCGGAGAGGCCCTTCTCGCCAAGGAATGCTCGCGTTGCCATGCCACGGCTCGCACCGATGAGAGCCGCCATCCGCAAGCCCCGTTGTTCCGCACGCTGGCAAAGCGATATCCGATCGAGTCGCTGGAGGAAGCCTTGGGGGAAGGCCTCATCTCCGGCCATCCCGATATGCCGGAATTCAAGTTCGAGGGCGACGACGTCGGCGCCATCATCGCGTATCTGAAGTCCATTCAGGACCGTTAAAGCCCGTCCCGATCAGGTTGAGTGTCCGACGCGCGGCTTTGACCGGCGTATCCATCTGCGTCGTAATCGACCGACCTCGGCGCCAATCGCACCTGTCTCGCTCACCGAGCATCAAAGCGGCAGCTATGTGGGCCAAGCGACGGACGCTGCGCCTGCGGTGTGGGATGTCGAGCTTGATGCGGACCACGGCGCCGAGCGGGAGTTCCGGTCGGAAAATTGCGTCATCTTGGAGTAGCAGATGAACCCGACGGTTCGTTCCCCGTTGCCGCTCGCGCCGGGCTTGACCCGCCGATCCATCGAAAGAAATACGCTTCTTGCGCAGCGAATGGGTGCGCGGGTCAAGGCCGCGTATGACGCGCCACCTGATCGGGCTGCACGCGAGCGGGCCCACGCCAAGGCCGCGACCCGCCGCAGTGCGACCGATATCACGACGCAGCAGCGCGGCTTCTTCCACGGGCTGTCCGCCCTGGTTGCGCTTGCGGCCGCGGCCGGTGCGGACCGGCCGTTCTTGAATTCGGCGGCGCGCGCCCTCGCGGCGGCGCGCTTGAACATGGATGTGCCGATCAGCGTCGGTGTCGTGCTTGCGCTCGGCATGTCAGTATTCGAGACTTTGCAGCAATCCACTCACGTCTATTTCGACTTCGCGCTGATGCTCCTCACCTTGCTGCTGGTCGGCCGCACGCTGGAGCAGGCGATGCGGCGGCACACCGGCGCAGCCGCCGGGAACTTCGCAGCGCCGCGGGCCGAAACCCTGACGAAATTCGTCAGTGACACCGAGCTTGCGGAAGTACCGGCTGCGTCGGTTGAGCCCGGCGATCTCGTCCTGGTGCGGCCCGGCGAGCGCATTGCGGTCGACGGAGTGATCATCGAGGGCCGGTCCGAGATCGACCAGGGTCTGGTCACCGGCGAGACGCTGCCGGTTTCCGCCGCGAAAGACAGCACGGTGTATGCCGGGACGCTCAACGTGTCGGGTGCGTTGCGGGTCAGGGTCATCACCGCTCCCCCTCCCTACCCTCCCTCGCATGGGGCGGAGGGTAGGGACGGGGAGCGTGACGATGTCACCGGCATGCGCGACCGCGCCCGCGAGGCGGGCACCCGCTACGTTCGCCTTGCCGACTTCGCCGCCCGTCTTTATTCGCCCCTGGTCCAGGCCGCCGCGTGCACGACGATGCTCGGCTGGGTGGCATTCGGGGCGAACTGGCACGATGCCGGTATCGCCGCGATCGCGGTGCTCATCATCACTTGTCCCTGCGGGCTGCGCCTCGCGATTCCTGCCGTGCAAGTCGCGGCTTCGGGTGCGTTGTTCCGGGCCGGAGTGCTGCTCAATTCGGTCGAAGGCATCGAGCGCCTGGCTGGGGTCGACACCATCCTGTTCGATAAGACCGGCATCCTGACGCTGCCAGAGCCCGAGGTGATCAACGCGGCCGATATTCCGCCGGAGCGGCTCGCTCTGGCCGGACGACTGGCACTCGCGAGCCGGCATCCATTGGCTGCGGCGATCGCGCGAGCGGCGCGTGCCACGGAGCCGCTCGCGGCCATCGAGGAGCCCGGCCAGGGCGTTCGCGGCGAATGGGAGGGCGTGGCGCTACGGCTCGGACGGCCATCATTTTGCGACGCCGAACGCCACGCTGCCGCAATTCTTAACGCCGACCCCGAGGCGTCGGCGATCGCCTTCGCGTATGGCGCGGAGCGCTATGTCCTCGCGGTGCGCCAGCGGCTGCGCGGCGACGCGATCGAGGTTATCGCAAAGCTCAAGCAAGATGGGTTTGCGATCGAGATTCTGTCCGGCGACCGCGCCCCGGCCGTCGCCCATGCGGCGCGGACGCTCGGCATCGCGCGCTGGCGCGCCGCAATGACGCCTGCCGACAAGATTGCGCATATTTCCGCCTTGCAGTCGCGGGGCCGCCGCGTGCTGATGGTCGGCGATGGTCTCAACGACGCCCCTTCGCTTGCCGCCGCCGATGCATCGCTGTCGGTGGCGGCGGCCGCGCATCTCGCCCAGGCGGCCGCCGACGCCATCTTCCGGGGCGACCGGTTGGCGCCCGTCGCGGCCGCCCTCGCGGTCACGCGCCAGGCGCGGCAGCTGATGCGCCAGAACCTCCTGTTCGCGGTCGCCTCCAATATCGTCGCGGTGCCGATCGCTGTTCTCGGGTTCGCAAGCCCGCTGGTCGCCGCGCTGGCGACGGCGGGCGCGGCGATCCTCATTACGGTCAACGCGTTGCGGGCAACGCCTCGAGAGCAGCGCTGACGCAAGGCTGATCCATCTCGTCGCCGGAGAGTCAGGACGCAGTGCAGGTTATTGCCGGCGGCGTTCTCCTCGTGTCTGTCACACGATGAAGTTGCACAAAGTCTTTAGGACGTCCACAAAGCGCTGTAAGTCGGCCTCCGATACGGACGTTTCCAGACCGCCGTGAATCAAGTGATTTCGACTCTCGGCCAAGCGCCTCAAATGATCAGCTTCAGTCGGAGTGATTTGGCCCTCTGCTGCGAGCACCTCGATGAGCCGGCCCGGAGTTTGCGGCCTTTGCAGCCTGTCAGGAAGAATAGCGCGGCCGATCGCTTCGAATGTTGCCCACGCCATGAGAAGAGCCGGCTTTGTGCGGCCCGCGGCGGCGAGTTCCTCAATTGCCGTTATCGATTGCCCGATGACGTCGCCGGACACTCCCTCAATTGCCTTGCGGATATTGGAGGGGCTGACCCAATAGACCCGTAGCTCCCAATCCTTGTGCTCGGAAAATAGCTCCCGAAGCCTGTCAAGCCTTCGGTTTGAGGGCGCGCCCTCCCGGAGGACCTCGATGGCGAGCTTCTTATCGCTTCGCACGGCAATCGCATCCGGCGAATGGTCTCGCATGAAAGCCGGTAAAATTGGCGGCGAGGGATGAGCGAATACCTCGAACCCCTCGGCCTCCAGGTCGGGCAAGACGCTTTCAAGCAGCATTGCCTCGGATGGTTCAGGGCTCATATCAAGTCCTCGAACGGATCGTTAGACAAACGCACATACAGGACCGGCTTTGTGCGGCTGAGAGCCATTTCGAGACCACTGGTCGGCGAACTGAAAGCAAATATATTTCCGGGCTCGAACTTTTGCACAAGCACACGTTCAACCTGTGAGTCATCAATATAGATATGTTTGCACAGAGCATCCAGGACGAGCTTCACAATGTTGTCGACGTCTCCCCCTCTTGGCTCCGCCGGGAAGTAGAACAGTGTCACCGCGATCCTGCCCTTCGACGCCCAGTGTCCTTCGGGAAGCGCCGTGCGGCTCGCGGCTTTGACCCGCTCCTTCCATTCGTTTCTCGTTTCTGGGCGCTTGGCCCCTGAGGATACCGGTGTCCCGTCCACGACGAATTCTATCGGGAAAACGATTTCCAAACTTTGGCCCCCCGACCCTCATCTTAGACTCGAATGTAAGGCACTCAAGCGGCCCGGGAATTGTCATCGCCAACGTACTCCGGATCTGAGGAGCGCCAAGGCGCGGTCCAGCCCATGAGAACGGTGGATTTGAAGCATCAAACGTTGTACCATGCGCCCTTTCGAGACGTGTATCGTTGAACCATGGCCACTCGCAGACCCATGGCAACCGACAGGGAGGGACTGATGCGAACACGACGTCTCTTGTCCATTTTGATGCTCGGCACCG
>Ga0257150_1000045_pt1 | contig 10170 bp, 9 predicted proteins | sample DL13A_FD_185938 | JGI IMG/M metagenome (GOLD analysis project Ga0257150, IMG submission 185938) | Soil microbial communities from H.J. Andrews Experimental Forest, Oregon, United States - DL-13-A | ecosystem: Environmental > Terrestrial > Soil > Temperate forest > Bulk soil | place: USA: Oregon... | reverse complement strand
CCTTCGACACCAACGTGCTCGGCACGCTGCTCAGCATGAAGCACGAGCTGCGCGTGATGCAGCCGCAAGGTCGCGGCAGCATCGTCAACATATCCTCCACGTATGGGCACGAAGGGGCAGCCGGTGCCTCGGTCTATGTCGCGAGCAAGCACGCCGTGGAAGGCATGACAAAGTCCGCGGCGCTGGAAGCGGCCAGCTCAGGTGTACGCGTTAATGCCGTCGCGCCCGGTCCGATCGAGACCGGCATGCTCAACCGCTTCACCGGAACCGCGGAGAGGAAGGCCGCACTGGCCAAGACCGTACCGCTTGGGCGCGTCGGTGACCCAGCCGAGATCGCGAGCGCCGCCGTCTTTCTTGCTTCCGAAAAAGCATCGTTCATCACCGGACAGATACTTACTGCCGATGGAGGCAAGACGGCCGGCTGAGGACCGTAGGGCGAAATAAGCGCAGCGCATTGCGCCATTCCGGTGCGAAAGCCGCGTGACGCTGCGGGGGCTGGAGCGGCGCAATGCGCGGAGTTTATCATCGGGCCGGCCAAAGGCCGGACCCGGTGGCTTATTGCGCCCTACGGCATGTCCCACGGCAGTCTGCTACGGGCCACAGGTAAACGATCTCCGTCATGGCATCTCCCTGTTTCGTTTGCGCGGCGTCGCAACGGCATCGATCGCGAGGCCGTCCTGCGTTTCCCCCACCACGACCCCGTAATCTTTCTCGGCTGCCTCGCGAGAAACATACCCCTCCCGTACATCCGCAAGCACCCGTTCGGGCTCGCGTTCGAACGGGTCGCCGAAGCCGCCGCCGCCGGGGGTGTCGAGACGGAACACGTCGTCCCGGCGCAACGGGTAGTCGGCGTAGCGGGTGGGCAGGCGCTTGGCGGATTCGCCGTCCGGATTGATCACGATATCGCCGGCGCGACCGTCGCGGCCTCCGGCGCAGCCGTGCGGCGGGATCACGTGCTTCATGGAGCGGATGGAGAACCGCGCGTCCTCAAGGTTGAGATACTCGCGCCGCAAGCCGAGGCCGCCCCGGTGGCGGCCGGCGCCGCCGGAATCCGGGATGAGGTCGAACCGCAGGAGGCGGGTCGGGAACTCGGATTCGACGATCTCGACCGGCGCGATGCGGGCGTTGCTCTGATTGACCGTGATGCCGGAGGCGCCGTCCCGGCTGCCGCGGGCGCCGGCGCCGCCCGCCACGATCTCGTACTGGACGTAGTTGCGGCCCGTGTGGGTATTGCGCCCACCCAGAATGATTGACCGGCTGCCGCTGCCGTCGGCGCGCGCCTTGGCAGGCGCGACATGACTCAAGGCGGCGAAAATCGCATCCACCAGCGCATGGATGGTCGGATTGTAGGTGTTGACCGGCGCCGGGAAGTGCGGATTGAGGACGCTGCCTTCCCGCGCCGTGATGGAAAAGCTTTGCAGCAATCCACTGCAGACATACATCTGCGGGTCGATCAGCGAGATGAGGCAATAGGCGCAGGCCGCCTGCACCAGGGGCGGGCGGATATTGGCCGGGCCCCTGGTCTGGTCGGCGGAGGCGGTGAAATCGAAGTGGAGCGCGTCGCCGCGCTTGTCGACCGCCACATGGATGCGCACGGGCCGCTCCAGTTCGATGCCGTCATCGTCGACGAAGCGCTCCGCCTCGAAGCGTCCATCGTTCCAGCCCGCTACGGCGAGCTTCACGCGCCCACGCGCCATTTCGAATAACCGGTCATAGCAGGCGCGGACCTTTGCGACGCCGTGCTTTGCCGTGAGCGCAATCAGCCGCCGCTCGCCGAGGCGGTCGGCGCCGAGCTGACCGCGAATGTCGCCCAGCACCAGTTCGGGCGTGCGGGTGTTGGCGGCAATGATGCGCTCCAGATCGCCGCTCGGAACGCCGCGGCTTTGATAGCGCACCGCGGGAAGCTGGAGGCCTTCGTTGAAGATTTCGCGCGCCTGGCCGGAACAGCTTCCCGGCACCGGCCCGCCGATGTCGCTCTTGTGGGCGATGCTGCCGCAAAAGCCGAACAGCACACCGTCGACGAACACCGGCGTGATCACCGCCATGTCGGGCGCATGGGGGCTGCCGCCGTGATAGGGGTGATTGATCAGAAAGGCGTCGCCATCCGCGATGGTGTCGCCGAATGCCTTGAGCACGGCGGCGCAGCAGGCCGGAAACGCGCCGATGTGAAGCGGCAGCACCACGTGCTGCGCGACGACGTCGCCGTTCTCGTCCATGAGGGCGCAGGAGGCATCCTGGGATTCGCGGATGATGGTGGAGAAGCCGGTACGGAACAGCGCGTTCTGCATTTCCTGGACGATGCCGCGCAGGGTCGCTTTGATCACTTCGAGGTCGACGGCATCGACGGCAATGGCCGGTGTCATGGCGCACCTTCGCTAATGATGATGTTCTTCCACGCGTCCACGCACACGGTCTGGCCCGGGTACACGACGGTGGTGCAGTCGAATTGATCGAGGATTGCCGGGCCGCGCAGCTTAAGCCCGACATCGAGACGCTCGCGCTGATAGACCGGGCAGGCGAGGCTTTTGCGGTCGAAGCGTACCTGCCTGTGCTCGCGCAAGGCATCGAACAGCTTGGCGCCGGTCGGGTCGTACTTGCGTATCGGCGGCGCGGACACCGTCCCGATGCCGCACAGCCGGTAAGAGACGACTTCGACCGGCTGGTCGGGCGCCATGTGGCCGAACATCTGTTTGTGCATGTCATCAAAGCGCCGGCGCAACCCTGCAATGCCGTGACGATGCGGCGCATCATCGTCGCAAGGCAGCGTGATTTCGTAGCCCTGGCCGGCGTAGCGCATGTCGAGGGCGCGCTCGAGCCGGATACGCGCGTCCGCAAAGCCGTCCCGCTTCAGATCCATGCGCGCTTCGCCCGCGAGCCTTCCGAACATCGCCGCGATGGCATCGCTGGTCAGGTCGGCGAGCGGCGCCAGGCGGGATTGCACGTAGTCATGTTTGACGTCCGACATCATGAGCCCGATGGCCGAGAACACCCCCGGATAAAGCGGCACCACGACGCCGGCCATGCCGAGATCGCGGGCGATGCGGGCGGCGTGGAGCGGACCCGCGCCCCCGAACGCCAGCAGCACGAAATCCCGCAGGTCGTGACCGCGCATGGTCGAGATCGCCTTGATGGCCTCCTGCATCTTGACGTCGATGATGCGGACAATGCCTTCCGCGGCCTCGTCGATCGAGATACCGAGCGGACGCGCGACGTGGGCGTCGATCGCGGTGCGGGAGCGCTCGGCATCGAGCCGCATGCGGCCTCCGAGGAAATTGTCGGCGCTCAGAAAGCCCAGCGCCAGATTGCAATCGGTGATGGTCGCAAGTTCGCCGCCGCCGTAACAGGCGGGGCCGGGCACCGCGCCCGCGCTGTGCGGCCCGACTTCAAGCTCGCCGAGCGGGCCCACGCGCGCGATCGTGCCGCCGCCGGCGCTCACGGTGTTGATGTCCAGCATCGGGACCGCGATGTCGTACCCTTCGATCTTGCCACGGCCCGTGACGGCCGGCACGCCGTCGCGGATCAGCGCCACATCGCAGGAGGTGCCGCCCATGTCGAAGGTGATGGCGTTGGCGATGCCGGCGGCGCGGCAGGCCGCAACGCCGGCCGTGACGCCGCCCGCCGGGCCTGACAGCACGGTCGTCACCGCCCGCCGCGCCGCCGCCGCGAATGTCGACATGCCGCCGTTGGATTGCATGACGTATTTCTGCGGCGTCGCGATGCCGGACGCGGCGAGCCGGCGGTCGAGATTGCCGATGTAGCGTTCGAGCATCGGCCGCAGATAGGCGTTGATGACGGTCGTGCTCAGCCGGTAATACTCGCGAATCTGGGGCAGGACATCGGATGACAGCGAGACGCTGCATCCCGGCAGTTCTTCTGCGATGATGGCGCCGACGCGCTGCTCGTGCTGCGGGTGGAGGAACGAGAACAAGAGGCACACGGCGATCGAGGCCGGTGCCTCTCGCGCTATCGCGCGCAGCGTCGTGCGCAACGCTACTTCGTCGAGGGGCCGCACCACCTCGCCGCGGAAATCGACTCGCTCACGGACCTCGCCGGTCAGGCTGCGCGGCGCCAGCATGGGCGGCTTGTCGTACATGACGTCGAAAATGGCGGGGCCGTATGGCCGCGCCTGCTCGCCGACCTCGTAGATGCCGCGAAATCCTTCCGTCACCAGGAGGCCGGTCCGCACGCCCTTGCGTTCGAGCAGCGCATTGGTGCCGACCGTGGTGCCATGGCAGAAGAACGTGATGTCCTCGGGAGCCACCCCGCCGGCCCGCAGCGTTTCGATCCCGCGCAGGATGGCGCGCGACGGGTCGTCGGGCGTGGCGGGAAGTTTGGTGATCGAGATTGCGCCCGTATCCTCATCGAGACATACGAAATCCGAGAACGTGCCTCCGGTATCGACCGTTACCCGGTACTTCCCCAAGGTCGTTCTCCCGTCGTGTCGGCTGGCGCGCCTGGCCTCGCATTCGGATTGCCGTGCATTCTCTTGGTGTTGTCGCTGACCCGCAAGGGGCGCGAGCTGCAGTTGGGTGCGTGGTCCGATAGGTTGCCGGGCATATGGCGCGGCAGCACTGCTCCCTCACCCCGCTTGCCATCAGGGCGTTTACGCCGGTCGGAGCTTGCCGTTAGGCCCGCCGAAGGCCGGACCCGATGGGCGGCTATGAGAGGGTCGGGGTGAGGGGCGTGTCCACAAGCTGGCGAGACTCTGGTCGTTATTCAACCAAGTGGGATGCTGCTGGCTCAAGTCGCTGCGCGCACTTAATGGCTTTCCCGATCCTGCGCCTGCGATGTCGGGAGCGCTTCCAAGCCGCAATAAGGAGAATCACCCCGCAACCAAGAGCATTGCCCAGAAACATGGAAGCCATCGTCCAATCCCCCTGGTTCTCGAGCGCATAGGCCGTTGCCGACGCGTGCGAGACGAGGAACAGACCCCAGGTGCCAAACGAAATAGCTTCTGCACCGCTCTGGTCACTGATCGCCTTGGCGATCTGCGGGATGTAGGCCAAAAAGCGAAGGCAGTTGCAAAACGTAAAGACAGCGAGCGTGATGTCAGCAATCGTCATACGTGGAGGTCCTTATGCTTCGATAAATGGTATGAGGACACACCGGTCGATCTTGTGCCGTTGCAAATGGCCAATAGGTACATCCTGCTCATTGTTCGTCGAATCTCACCAGTTCTGGATCGGCAATTCGGTTACATTGCGAGCATTGAAAAGCGCGCGAGTGCGTTCGCTTAGTGTTGCGCCGGCCCAAAAGGTTCAATCACTTAAATATCTCTTGGGTTTCCAGCAGGCTCCCTGCATCATAACGGCGAGCGTTCTTGCCAGCGTCGAGCCTCCGTGACAAATGGCCATTCTTCGTGCTGTTCATGAGCCAGATTTGCGTATCAGGAGACGGGAGCCATGGGGCGTTTGCCCTCGCTTGACACACTTCGGGTTTTCTCAATTGCTGCGCGGCATATGAGTTTCACCAAAGCCGCAGACGAATTGCATCTAACGCAGAGTGCGATTAGCCATCGCGTGCGAGCACTCGAGGAGGAACTCGGCGTCCTTTTGTTCGATCGCCTCCCGCGCCGTCTCGAATTGACGCGCGCTGGCCAGGTCTTGGCACAGCGGGTAGACCAGGCCGTCGCCGACATCGCCCGCACAATCGCAGAACTTGACCTGGGGGACGACGCGCGGCGGCTGGCGGTCACCATGTTGCCATCCGTCGCGTCTCGGTGACTGGCCCCGCGACTGCCGAATTTTCGCGCCCTGCACCCGGACATCGAGTTGCAATTGATCGCAGGCCCGCGCCTCCTCGATTTCCGTGCTGCCCGCATTGACCTCGCGATTCGCTTCGGCCGCGGAACATATCCGGGCTACGCCGTGACGAAACTGATGCCCGATCGTGTCTTTCCGGTGTGCGGCCCGCGCCTCCTCGCGCAATGTGGGCCGGTGGACGCCGTCGGGGCCCTGCTCGACCTGCCGCTGCTTCACGATTCAGCGACAGAAGGTGACGGCAGCGGCTCGGACTGGCGGAGCTGGCTCAACCATGTCGGCTGGCACGATGCGGCTTGCGACGAAGGTCAGCGTTTCAGCGAGGCCGGTCTGTTGATCGATGCGGCAGTCCTCGGTTTGGGGGTCGCCCTCGCCCGCGCCAGTTTGGTTTCCGATCATGTTGCGAACGAAACGTTGATCTGCCCGCTCCGTCTGGCAGCGCCGACTGCATTCGCCTATTACCTTCTTGGCCTGCCCGAAGCCACTGCGCTCCAAAAGATCGTTTGCTTTCGCGACTGGTTGCAGGGTCGAAGCTGCCACTTTCACGAAAAGCATGACGGCCGCAGTGTAAAGCACGTCCTGCCCAAGGGCTCGTAACGCATCAGCGCACCATTACGAGCCCAAGCGGCCGCCTCCAACATTGCCCGCTGTAGGGGCGACCCTTGTGGTCGCCCGGTTTGCGCACCGCGTGCCCCTGACCGGGGACTGGTAAAGCGCGTCATGCCGGGACGCTCTCCGGGTTCTCATCGTCCGCCGGGAGCCGGGCGACCACAAGGGTCGCCCCTACATCATCCCACGTCGGCACGAATCCACCGCCATCGCTTTTCACGATGCTGCGATCCTTTCAGATTGGCTGAAGCGATCGACTAGGCGCAGGGGACAAACGCGAGGCAAACGCGCCGTCTCTCCCGATGGACGAATTTGGCTCATGGACAACATGAGGAATGCTCGTTTGTCAGCAGGCGTGATGCGGATAAAAACCCCGCCTCCACTATTCTGAAAAAACGAGATTAAAGATGAAAGCGATTTTATCGGCTGCGGGCATCGCCGCACTGCTGGCCTCTCCGGCGATGGCGCAACAAGGGCGCCCCCACAACACGCCGGACATCCCGCGCGACGCGCGCGCTTCCGTCGCCCCCTACGGGGCTAACGAAAACGGCCCCTAGACGCCGTCCATCCCGACTCCGCCTCACGGCGCGAATCGCGATTTCCAAAACGGCAGCAGAGGCTAGCCTCCTTCGCTCAAATCGCGCGCGGGGACGCTCGTCACGTTCCCCAGGGCGCGCAACCCCGGTCCCTCACACCCCAATCCCCTGGGACCGGGGCCTTGAATGTCGCATCGCGCATTAGTGCGGCCGAACGCCATTTAGCGTCCATTTTTTGCGCAACAGCGGCCGCGAATATTAGACGGCACAACGAACGGAGATTACGATGTCACTTCGAGGCCGTGTTGGCCGTCACACCCACGACGGAGGTCGCCATTGCCAGAATTGGCCTGACGATCAGCAGAGCGTAATCAGTCTGCTGAACCGTATTCCGGTTGCCGCCGGTGGCGCCGCAGGCAGCCTCACCAAGCCCGTTATCTCAGGCATATGCGGTGACGAGCTCTATCGTGCCATTACGACTTTCGAAGACAAGTACTTTCCCGGGCAGCGCAGCGGCTACCTCGATCCCGCCGGCGCGATGCTCAAGCGCATGGAAGAATTGGCAGCGGTAGCGGCGGCGGGGCCGGTTGATTTCGTCACACCGGTGAAAAAGGACGGCCCGCCGAGCGGGCCGACAGAGGTCATCTCGGGAACCACTCGGCTTCTGTACTCCAGCCGTGTGATGTATGTCGGGATCGCTGGCGACGGCAAGAATATCGTGAAGACGGTAAGCCCCGACGTCCCGAATGCGGTGACGATCGAGGACGCCGGCGTGACAAGCGGCATTCGTTGGTTCCGCCTGTCGCGTGCGAACGGGGACAAGTTCAAGCTTCAAGCCAAGGACGCCAAGGGTGTCGTGGTCACCAGCTGCGAACTCTCCGTCATCGAATTGCCGCAGGCCTCGGGGCCGCTGGAATTCGGGCTCGGACCGGCCGATCCAAAATCCCCGAACAAGATCGACTTCCGCGCCTACGCGCCGAAAGACGACCCCGACTATATCGACGCTCGGATGACAAACGTCAGCTACAACATCTATCAGTTCGGCTTCCTGGTCGATTGCAGCGGCATGAGCACGCCGATCCATGTGTCTGAGTCCATGGTTGATCTCAACCCGACCAAATACGAACCGATCGATGCTAAGGTCTACGATACGCTCGCCCAGGCGAACGAAGCGATACGGCGGGCGCCGGCGAAGGCCAAAGGCGTCATGCCCTTTGCCTATTATCGCGGCGCCGGTGGTGCCGTCATTTCGCCAACGATCTTCTCTCCGGCGACGACGCCTCGTACCATCGCAACATTCTTGGAGGCGCGCCGGCTCTATGCGGAATTTGTGCAGAAAGCGATGGTAGGTCTCGCGATCGGCCTCGCCGGAGGAGTGATCCTGCGCGTGGCCCTCGGACCCTTCCTTCGCGCGAGTCCCACGGGCCCCAAGCCTCCACGGGCCGCGCTTCCGCCACGTCCCGAGCCGCCCGCCGTGACGAGGTTGCGCAGTACTGCCAGCGATGCGCTAAAAAGGAATCCGCTCAGGACAGATGAAGTCCTGTCGTCGCCGAGGGTCTATCGGCATTCGTTGACCGCGCAAAACCCGCCCGCGAGCTATGCGCTCATCGAAAAGGAAGGCTCGATGAAGCTTTCAGACATACGAGGAAATGCGCATTATGGCGAAGGCGTTTATGCTTGGCCGGCCGGGTCAGGTGGGGCTGGCAAATATATCGATATCGAGGTCCCGCCCGGCACCGGTGTCGAGACACTAAAAGTCGGCAATGAGACTTGGGTGCGCATGGTGCCGCCCAACGGCAACAGACTCCCCGTCAAGATCGTCGGATCCAACTTGTCGCCGGCGCAGATCGAATGGGGAAAAAAGCTCGCGAAGCCTCCATCGGGGGACTGAGCAGCGTTGAGCGCGAGGGAAGGCCCTCCAAGCAAACTGATTGCTTGAGAGACGCAGTTTTAGCGCGCGTGAATGAGGGACGATGGGATTGTCAAATGAGGATTCCGTCCCTGCATCGGGCGCTCGTATCAGACGGGTGGAAGATCAGCGAAGACACGCTCAGCCTCCTGGTCGATCACCTTTACGACGAAAAGGGCGATTCGCGATTTATCAGGAAGCGAGTGGCAGAAGAACGTGATGTCCTCAGGAGCCACCCCGCCGGCCCGCAGCGTTTCGATCCCGCCCAGGATGGCGCGGGACGGGTCGTCAGGCGTGGCGGGAAGCTTGGCGATCGAGATTGCGCCCGTATCCTCATCGAGACATACGAAATCCGAGAACGTGCCTCCGGTGTCGACCGTTACCCGGTGCTTCCCCAAGGTCGTCCTCCCGCTCGCCAGTTAAGCGCGCTAGTTTCGCATCCGGATTGCGCCCTTCGGGCCTGGTGGCACAGGCTTCCCGCCGTCAACATACAACGCGTAATGCAGTGCATCTTCCAGCGCAGCCACGAGAAAATCGGCAAGTAGTCCCACGACTACGCCCGCCCTTTCCACTGGTTGAGGTAGACGCCGACATTCCGTTTGGGGCCATTGGACTGGATGGCGAGCCATAAGGGGGCGCTGCATACCTTTGATTTTATGGCACAAAAAAGGGGTATTTCGTTTTGCCAAAATTGCGAGGCTGACGGCAAGCGCTGTTAGGTATTTAATTACCTAAATACATTTGAGACCCCGCTTTGCGCGTCTGACACTGCGGCATCCCTCTGGCTAGTCGGCTCGGTGATTGTTCACGCTTTCACTTCTCGGAATCTCCAAGTGAACTCAAGGTGATGGGCGAAATCGGACCGGGTCGAGCGACCGGACCGATGGTTGCACGGTCGTCCATATCCCCACTATCGCGATCACATCGTCGTGACCGAACCGTTCGGTCATTGATTTATCTCCATGGCAGACCATCTCTTGACTGAACCGTTCGGTCAATTAGTCACGGACGGTCATACAGGAGGGAAATACCATGTTCACCAAAGCCACCCTTGGACTCGCCGTCATCCTCGCCACGGTTTTGGGCGCTCTGGCGGCCACGAAGACTCACATCACTGCCGTGAGGGACGCTGTCCACGACGCGTACAACCCTGCCGGCGCTTACGTCGGCACCGACCCGGACCTCAACGTTCGCTTCGAACTGAACCGGGACTGGTCGCGTGGGCGGTAATCAGCCGAAATCACGACAACCACGGTCAACAGTTCCATACGAGACAACCAGGAGACGAAACAATGTTCACCAAGACCGCATTTGGACTGGCCATCATCCTCGCCACCGCTTCCGGCGCTTTGGCGGC
>Ga0257150_1000044_pt1 | contig 10242 bp, 13 predicted proteins | sample DL13A_FD_185938 | JGI IMG/M metagenome (GOLD analysis project Ga0257150, IMG submission 185938) | Soil microbial communities from H.J. Andrews Experimental Forest, Oregon, United States - DL-13-A | ecosystem: Environmental > Terrestrial > Soil > Temperate forest > Bulk soil | place: USA: Oregon... | reverse complement strand
AAGGAGACCGCGGCCGTGCTCATTTGGAGCGAGCCCAACCAGCCTAGCATTCTCTGGCACATACGAAAAATCATCAATTGGTGAACAACGAGGCTGCCCGGGTCGGCAGCCTCGTTTTGCTTTGGGCCTTTGGGGGCCATTTTCTTTGCCCCAACCGATGATCAATCGACCGCCGACAGTTCAGATTGTCGCCTGAGGGATGACCAGGACTTGTCTCGCGCGGGTTGTTGGGCCTGTTGAATCTCTAGCGCCTGCCATCGCTCGACCAGCCCTAACCAAAATGCCTTGTCGCTGGCATTGCCAGCGTCAGAGGCAAGCCGACGGCATTCATCCGCCCGCCGCCGAAACAAGTCTATGCTCACGCTCTCCTCCCGGAACTGATCGCCCACAGCCCTGGCGCAAAGCAATGTTAACTAGGCCCTATGGCGCGTGGATATCTATGAGGCCGATAGGGAATTGTTTCGGACGAGGTTCTGTTGCTGTCCGAAGATTTAAGAATGGTCCCGACCTTTTAGGGGGTGGGGGAAGGCCGGGGCCATTGCTCTGAAATGCGACGCAGAGCCAAGCATCGTTAGCACCACTTCCTTGATAGAAGGATAACGGGTGACGCGCCTTTGACCCCCCGTCAGTCGTCGATGGGGCCTTTTCGTTGTGGCCCGAAGGAGCGACAGGCGAGCTAGCGGCCCTATGGTTTCTCGCAGTGCAAGGGAGGCTCGAAAAGGGCCTCCCTTTTATGCAGATACTGTTTCCCCATCCCGCTCGGCTTCGTTATTTAGGAGTGATATCGGTCTTGGAGGCCGGCACGCAAAGAAGCTCGGGCTGAAGGACAAGGTATGTCGCGTTCCCGAACTGATCCTGGGTGATTACCTCATGCTGTTTGAGTGGCCCATGATGCACGATTCGATAACAAACGAGGTGCTCCCGCTTTGCGTCGACACGGAAGTAGGCCGCCTCAGACCCAAACGGACTGGCCACCGCCCTTATGGTGATGCTGTGGGGTCCCGGTCCCAGGTTAAATACTGCGTGGCTCACCGTCGGATCGGCCAAGCAAGGCACCGGATCACTGCCGCAGGTCACGGCGCTAGAGGGCACCGCAGGCGTACTGCCAATTGAGACGCCATTATCCAGCACCTCATAGCTACCGCCCTTCAGAAACGCATCCGTTACCGTCAACGTCAGCCCATCACTGGGGGCCACAAAGTTCCATGGCGGTGCCCCCACGAAGTGAGAGTTTCCACTACTGCTCGGAACACATCCCAAACCGCCGGGTCAGCCGGTGCGCACCCCCTCGCAAGACTCCCGGCGCTGACAACGCTGAACTCGTTCCAAGGGCCGCCAATTGCAATTGCCCCCGCTGGCGCCATCTTGGCGACGCTGGGCGCCTGCGGCTGATCCGTAGTACCATCCATGGTGCTATCCTGTGCGAAAGCCGGAATGGATAAGAAGCCGGCCGATGACAATGCAATTATCGCTATTGATTTCATGTCTATTCTCCTTGTGAAATTCTGCAAAAAGTCATCATAACAAGGTAGCTGTCCGGGAAATTATCACAAGCGTAATGCTGACTTGTGTGATGTAGCTCACAGTCCTAGCACAATAATTCGCCGCTTCCTTCGCACTGGTCTGCCTCGAAAATCCCCAAATATAATTTTTATCTATTAACAAATTACCCCATTAGCAAACTGACGTGCCCCTTTGCTCCCCCTCGATTGAAAAGGGTCTCTTTTCGATTTTCAATATTTTTGCGCTCAGCTTCTCTGGGTCGCGCCGCAAGCCCGACTTTTGGCCCCCACACTCATGCAAGCCATTGGTTTCAAAAGTCAATCACCGCTGCAAAGCGACTCACCCCTTGTTCAAAACCACGCAAGAGAGTATTAGACACGGTATCGAAACGGAGTGCCAAACCACATTGAAACATGGCCGATAATCGACGCGATACTCCTGGGCTGGATTGTCTGGAGAGTATTTGAGCTAGTGGTGACAATCCGAGCGATTAGGCGGAGCCGGTGCAAAACATAAAAACTAACGCGCAATAGTGAACGCCCTATACCGTAAGCAATTACGCTGTTCAAATTTCATGAACGAAATCGGTGACAACTACAGGACCAGCGGACATGAAGAAGGCCGCGCGATGCGCCTGGTAATCGCAGGATCAATCCCAGTCGATGCTGCTGCCGGCGCGCAACAGCTTTCTGAGACGGTTGGCCACGACCACGCGCACCATGCCGGGGTTCAGCGAGGCGTAGCGCGAAGCCCAGAGGCCGTTTCGCTCTGCTAGTTGTTGAAGCTTGGCGAGGTCGATCGTCCCCGTTTCCGTTTCCAGGTACTTGCGCAGCTTCCGGGCTAGACCGTCGCCGCAACTGCCGTCCTCATAGCGTTCCCGATACTTCTGTTTGATCACCGACTGGCCGGTGGCGTCTGCAGCCCTCGCCGGAGTGATCCGAGGCTTCACCTTCGGCGCGCCGCGGCGAGGCTTGGCGACCGGCTTGGTTTTCGTCCTGGTCTTGCTGACCTTACTCTTACGTCTCCTCATTCGTCGCCCCGATCTCATTTTAGCCGCCACTCATCGCCCGCCGCGACCGCGACGATGTCCTTCCCTTGGTCGTCGATGGTGGAGCAGACACCGTCCTCCTCGATCGCCCACTCCAGTTCGAGCGGATCGACGCCGAGCAGGGAGGCGGCCTCATCGAGCGTCAGTTCAGCGTGTAGGACGCCGGCGGGAGTCTGAACCGTATAGAGGGTCGTCATGTAGTGCTCCCGAGCGCAGGCGGGAGCGTTACGAAAACACGTGAGTCTAAATCTTAGCAAGTTATTGATATAATTGACTTAAATACGTTCCACGTGGTCTAAAAGGAGCGGGCCACCAAGGTGCTTCCGACACCGAGGCAGCCCTGACCACAGCGAAGAAGGACCCTTCACCATGGCTGCAGACCACCATACGTCATCGGTACAACTGAAGCGTATCGACCTCGCCGCTCTCACCAAGCGTCTTGAGGACCACTCCGACGGCATCGAGAACCTTGCCGCCCGCCCCATGGCCGACGACATGCGCCTCGCCACCCAGGTGATCAACCAGCTGGTCGACGAGATACGCACGGCCGCGGCGACCACGAACGGCGCCATTGCGCACCTCGTCGATCTGGTGGGATGGCAGTGACCATGCCGGATCAGCTGCACCCTGACGAGCTTCCGGCCCCGCCGCCCATGATCATTTCCAAAAGCCCAACGCACATCGTGGTGGCGCTTGAAATATCGAAAGCGATGCTTGTCGGCTATCGGCATTTCTTTGAAGCCCTCCTCAAAGCCGTAGACCGGAGGGCGCCACATGGCGAAAGTGACCGTTGAGCTTCCCTCTGACGAGGCGAGGGCGCTCGCTCAACTCGTTAAGCGTCTCGGCTATGACGACGCCCAGCGCCTATCGTCCCGCTACGACGGCGGCGAGGAGCGAGACGCGATGCTCAGCAGCATCGATAAGCTGCGGCGGGCACTGGCGGAGGCTGGTTTCGCGCCGAGGTGATGGGAGGGCAGACCGCAGAAGGCAGCTATGACTTCAAGAAGTTACTATGACGTGCTGGGCGTCGCGCGGCATGCGGACGCTGCGGTGGTTCAAGCGGCCTACCGAGCACTAGCAAAGCTGCATCACCCTGACGTTGCCAGAGGATCGAAAGACTTAGCCGCGGCGCGTTTTCGCGTAATTAACGAGGCTTACGAAGTGTTATCGGATGCGCGGCGGCCGGCAAAATATGACGCACAGCTCGACGCCTCGACAACTGAACCGCAAGCTCCTCCAGCGCCGCCACACCCGACCCGCGAGCCGCCGCGCGCACCCGAGGCCGACCCGCAACCTCATCCTGCGGCATCCGAACGAAAACTCATCCTACAGAGCCGAGCCAGCGAGAATATATGGCTGATTGCTGGCGCGCTTATAGTAGGTTTAGTGGGCCAAGTAAGCCTTTATATCGTGTCCTCTTCGCTAGCCCCCTTTTCCGCCGTCTCTTGGCCGGTGATACAGACACCAATTACCTTAGCCGTCATCGGCGTATCCTTGGTAATGCTTCTGCCAAAAGCCCGGCCTAGCTCTCCCATTGGCTGGCGTGTGGTCTGGTATTTCTTGGCCACAATCGGTCTCGGATCATTTCTAGAAATGATAGGCGGGTTCGAACCGTGAGGCCACGCCGTCGACGAGGGACGGACCGCTGGCAGCGTGTTTTCGGTGCGCTCTTCACTCGGACGCAGTGCGAGCAGGCTGTCGCCGCTCCTCCGCACGGAAAGTGCCTCCTCCGGGCCAACCGTCGATCGCCAAGCTGACGAAGCTCAAAGCCAAGTCGATACCATTTTGCGCACCAAAGTCGCAGACGAACGGCGGTCTTTGCAAGCCGAGCTTGACAAACTATCGCGGCTTTCAACTTCCAAAGGGGTCAAACCCGGCGCGCGAGGCTCGGTTGCACCAAAGTACCGCAATCCTGAAAATCCCAGCGAAACCTGGGCCGGCCGCGGACTTAAGCCGCGCTGGCTGGCTGCAGCACTTAAAGCCGGCAAAAAGCTTGAACATTTCAGCATTGTGCAAACGGTAAAGCAGGCGACAAAGAGGGCGCCCAGGAGGGTCGGCAGAGCCAAAAGGCGATGACGGGTTCTCTGTTGGCCTGTGGCTTGGCGCGCTGCAAGCCAAAGTCGGACGGCTTTGCACCGCCGATCGGGCTTGCCACGCTGTCCTGGACTGTCGCGGGCGGTCAATGGCGAAGATGACGTAATACTCGACCCTTATGCAGAGCGACATGATCGGTCTTATCGCTTTTGATCTCGTACTGCGGGTCGTCGGGGCTGGCGTGATGGACGTAGCCCTTATAGGTCACATCTCTGGTGTGCAGCCGCACTATCCGGCCGGTGACCCGGCCCGCCTCGGAATTCCAGATCACGTGATCACCAACCTTGAAAATTCTCGCCATGATGCATCAGCTTCGCCTGCTCCTGAGCGGGCGCCAAGCCGCGTTCGTCCGGGGGAGGCTCACCGCTGGCTGGGAACGTATACTTGAGGTTCACCAAGTGGAAAACGGGCCTGCGAATGGTGAGCGCCAATATGGCAGGTGACGCTCGTAACGAGCTGTCTCGAGACCGCGGCGTCGGAACTTGATGCCTCCCTGTGGCTCACCGCTCATGAGGACGACAAACTCCGTACCCTTGCTGGTCTCTGAGCTCAACGCCTCGTCAGAGATGATCAGGGAAGACCGTGGTGACGCAATTCCTGCAATATGATCCAATGCGTCCTGCGGAATAACGATCCGGTCGAGCGCTGCCTTCGCATCGGCCACCCCGCCATCCGTATGTCCGCTATCCAAAGAAACCACGCTCCATCGCATTTCGAAGTTGCCGCCGATACGCTCCATTGCCGTGAAAACGTGCGTGCCGAGCGGATGGTCGGCATCTTGGATCGTGACGGGACTCTCCAGGATTGGCTGAAAGGCCTGCCGGACATAGAGGCGCTGCGTCTTGCGGCTAATGAACACCGATACCGGCTCGAGGTCGCGCGTCGCCTCACGCGCCCTCTCGGCTGCCGCGACCCGCACCTTTTCTGCTTCGACGGCGACTTCGCGTGCAGACGCCGCGGCATCGAGCTTTGGTTGGAGCTCGGCTTTAGCGGCGGTCACCTGCGCCTCGACCTCGGCGACACTCGCGCCTGCCTTCGCCATGGCGTCCTCGGCTCGCTCCTTTGCTTCGGCTGAGCCTGCGGAAGCAACCGCACGCTCGGCAGCCGTCAACTGCGCCTCGGTTCGGAGCTTCAGCTTTTCCGCCATGCGCACTGACGCCATCGCTCGGGCGGCTTCTCGCGTGGCCGTCGCAGCTGCGAGTCTCGCCTGATCGGCCTCGCTGGACGCCTCTTGCGCTTCGGCGACCCGTGCGGCGGCGACAGCGCCGGCACCGGGCTTCGGCGAGAATAGTGCCGGATGGGCGATCTCGACGGGCACCAAGTCGGATGGCGCCACAATCACTCGCATACCCAACCTGGTCGCGTCGAACAGGCGTTCGGCAAAGTCGTAGGGCATCCGAATGCAGCCATGCGACGCGGCATATCCTGGTAGAGGCCCGCCGTGGAGTGCAATACCTGACCAAGTGATGCGCTGCATGTGCGGCATGTAGGCGTCGTCATATAGGTTCGAATAGTGCTCAGCCTCTTTCTGGATGACGCTGAAGATACCAGCGGGCGTCTCGCGGCCCTTCTGGCCGCTCGACACCGGCGCTCGCAGGATCCAGCCATTGGCATCATAGACAGTGATTCGCTGGTTGCGCAGCGAAACGATGGCCATGATTGGTTCGCCCGCGGCACGCTCGACGGACGCCACCGCGCGTTCGTTCCGACTACTTGCGGCGCCCGCATGATCGTCCATCACGATCGCCGCGGCCCAGCTCGCAATGACAAGGCCCGCAAGCTGCATCCATGTCGGCCTGCGTTTTGAGCTGGGAAAACCGAAGGCTATGCACGTCACGTCCGATCGTCTACGCCGGCCCGCGCGGAGAGAACTCATAACGCCATGCCTTCCCCAAAGAAAAGACGGCGCCCGATGAGTTGCTGAGGGTTGGGCACAGAACCCCCCCGGTCACCGCAGTATGTCATCAACCTGACAAATCTACATAGGTTCCCTAGGGCTGTGAAGAAGCTTTCTGTCAGTCGGTAGCGATCCGGGGAGGACCGGACAAGGCCTGAACACCATTTTTATGGCGCTTTTGACCCGAAGCCGCCGCCGCCGGTCGATCCGGCTTTGACATTTCGGCATTTTTCGCCGAGGCGCGGCTAAGCTAAGCCTGCGCGGCGGAAGGCTTCCAAATAGTGCTCCCGGTCGGCGTCCTGCCTGATCGGCATTTGGTTTGCGATCCAGGTGAGCGAAATATTGGGCTGCGCGCGGCGAAGCTCCTGCAACGCAATCTTGGCGACGTCGTCCTGTCCGGCCATCCCGGCAGCGGCGGTCAGCACACGATGGGCGCCGACGAAATCGGCGCGTTGGCGGATGCCCTCGCGCGACAGCCGCATTGCCTCGTCGTAATTCCGGCCGACGAACTGGGCGTATGCGGCGATGCCGCAATAGATTGCCGAGAACGGATCGCGCGGGCTCAACCGCAGTGCACGGCGCGCCGCAACGTCGGCTTCTTCCCAGCGCCCGCAATAGGCGAGCGCCAGGCCGTAATAGCCCTGGGCCAGCGAGAAGTTCGAATTGAGCCGCAGCGCCAACTCGAACTCGGCCAGCGAGTCGTCGAAACGCCGCGGGAACAAATAAACGCAGCCCAACGCGTAGTGCGCCCAAGGGTCCTCACTGTCGGCCCGGTTCGCAGCCAGCGCCGCGCGCTCGGCGATCGGCACGATGGTTGCCATGTCCGCCCAACCCATGTGGGCGCTGAACGTATGACTGGCGGCCAGCACGCCGAGCGCCTGGCCGTAGTGCGGATCGATGGCGGTCGCCTTCTCGAGTAGGGCCTGCGCGACCACATTATCCTGTCGCGTCACCCGCCAGTAGTACGACAGCGCCCGCATCACCAGATCCCATGCGTCCATGCTATCCGGCGGCTTGCGCTTGGCGCGAAAATTTTCCGCCGCATAGAGCTGGGGCTCGATCGCCGCGACGATGGCCTCGGTGATCTCGTCCTGCACGGCGAACACGTCGGCAAGGTCGCGGTCGTACCGCTCCGCCCAGATGTGGCTGCCGGTGACGACGTCGTTGAGCTGCGCCGTGATGCGCACGCGGTCGCCGCCCTTGCGCACGCTGCCTTCGACCACGTAGCCGACGCCGAGCTCCTCGGCGACCTGCTTCATATGGACGGCTTTGCCCTTGTAGATGAACGAAGAGTTGCGCGCGATCACGAAGAACCAACGCAGCTTGGACAACGCCGTGATGATGTCCTCGCTGATGCCGTCGGAGAAATACTCCTGCTCCGGATCGCCGCTCATGTTGATGAAGGGAAGCACCGCGATGGCGGGACGGTCGGGTAGCGGCAAGGCCGGGCGCGACTGCTCGTGGATTTCATCCGGCGGCGGACCGGTGACATGTGCCGGTTCGGTGCCGTTTGGTTGCGTGCGCACAGTACCGACGAAGCGGAGGCCCTTGCGCGCGATGGTGCGGATCAGCTTCTGGTCCTCGCCGCTGTCGCCGACCGCCTTTCGCGCGGCGTTGATGCGGCTGGTCAGCGTCGAATCCGATACGATCCGGCCGCCCCAGACTGAAGCGATGAGATCGTCCTTGCTGACGACGCGGTCGCGGTTCTGCACCAGGTAAACCAGGAGGTCGAACACCTGCGGCTCTACCGCAATGGGCTCGGAACCGCGACGAAGCTCGCGCCGGTCGACATCAAGCATATGATCGGTAAAGAGAAATTGCACGTTTGCGTCCAAACTGGCCTGCGAAGCCGCTCTCAAGGAATAATCAAGCCCATCTCATGGACAAATCAAGCGCCGGTCAAAGTCTTTCAGTCGCGCTCTCGTCAACCTCCGCAATCCCCGTGACCGCAACGGAACACCGAAAGCGAGACAACAATGGTCCCCGCAACGCTAACCTCCGCCAAACCCGCCAATCAGAATGCGACCGCCGCAACGCCCGACCTCGCGGCACTAAAGATTCGGCAACAGGCTGCCTGGTCCTCAGGCAACTATGCCGTCGTCGGCACGACATTACAAATTGTCGGTGAGGAGCTTTGCGAAGCTCTCGATCTCCGGTCAGGCCGGAAAGTGCTCGACGTGGCCGCCGGCAACGGGATGGCCACACTGGCCGCGGCGCGGCGCTGGTGCGACGTCATCTCGACGGATTATGTGTCGAGCTTACTGGAGCGCGGTCGCGCGCGGGCATCGGCCGAAGGCCTGACCATCGAATTCAAGGAGGCCGATGCCGAGGCGTTGCCGTTCGCCGATGGCACCTTCGACACGGTCGTCTCGACCTTCGGCGTGATGTTCACGCCAAATCAAGACCAAGCCGCCGCTGAACTCCTCCGCGTCTGCAAATCCGATGGCCAGATCGGCCTCGCAAACTGGACACCGGACGGCTTTGTTGGACAAATGTTCAAGACGCTCGGGAAATACATGCCACCTCCGGCCGGCGCAAAATCTCCTCTGCTCTGGGGCACACGCGGACGTCTCACCGAAATGTTCGGTCCCGCCTCCATCTCGATCAGGACCGAACCGCGCAACTTCAACTTTCGCTATCGCTCGGCGGAGCACTTCCTGGAAGTGTTCAAAACCTACTATGGCCCGATGCTCAAGGCGTTCGCAGCGCTCGATGCGGTCAATCAGAACAGTCTGAGGGCCGACCTGTACGCTCTCATCGCGCGTATGAACAAAGCCACCGACGGTACCATTGTCGTGCCGAGCGAGTATCTGGAGGTTGTCATTACGAAGCGATGAGGTGAGGTGAGGTGAGGTCGCGGATCTCGGCATCCTTCGTAACAGCGCTCGAAACACAGGAGAATTCCATGGGCCGGTTCATCGCGTTTCTTTACGGACTCGCATCCTACGTCGTATTCTTCGTCACCATCCTCTACGCCATCGGCTTTGTCTCCGGCCTCGTGGTGCCAAAGACCATCGACACCGGAACGGTCGTGCCGCTGGCGGAAGCGCTCGTCGTCAACCTTCTTCTGATGTCTGTCTTCGCCATTCAGCACAGCGTGATGGCGCGCAAGCCGTTCAAGCGATGGTGGACACGATTCGTCCCGGCCTCGGTCGAGCGCAGTACCTATGTGCTGTTCGCGAGCCTGGCGCTTGTCCTCTTGTTCTGGCAGTGGCGCCCGATTCCGGCGCTCGTGTGGCAGATCGCGGATCCGCAAATCGCCATGGCGGTAACGGGTCTGTCGTTGGCCGGCTGGGTGATCGTGTTCACCAGCACGTTCTTGATCAACCATTTCGAGCTGTTCGGATTGCATCAAGTGGCAAACAATCTTGCCGGCCGCTCGATGCCGGTGCCGCGCTTCCGCACGCCGCTGTACTACCAGTTCGTGCGGCACCCGATTTATCTCGGTTTCATCATCGCATTCTGGGCAGCGCCAACAATGACGACCGGGCGCATGCTGTTCGCGGCGGTGACCACGGCTTACATCGTCGTCGGCATCCTGTTGGAAGAGCGCGATCTGGTCGATCTCTTCGGCGACGAATACCGCCGCTATAAGGACCGTGTGTCGATGCTGGTGCCTTGGCGCAAATCGGCCTGATCGATTGCTTTTGGCCCAATCACGTTGATGGCACCGGCACCCTACCGGTGCCAAATTTATATT
>Ga0257150_1000043_pt1 | contig 10301 bp, 8 predicted proteins | sample DL13A_FD_185938 | JGI IMG/M metagenome (GOLD analysis project Ga0257150, IMG submission 185938) | Soil microbial communities from H.J. Andrews Experimental Forest, Oregon, United States - DL-13-A | ecosystem: Environmental > Terrestrial > Soil > Temperate forest > Bulk soil | place: USA: Oregon... | reverse complement strand
TTCGACGACGATCCGGGAGGGCCGTCCCGAATATGATTCCACCATCGGCGCGGTGGCCCGTTTCCAGCGCGACTACAATGGGGTCCAGCCTGGCGATCCGGTCAGAGCAGCGGCTGTTATCATTCACGTCGCGAGCCTTGATGAACCGCCGCTGCGGCTACTGCTCGGCAGCGACGCCGTCCACATTGTCGAGCAGGCCGATCTCGCTCGGATCGAAGCTGACAAGAAATGGCGGGACTTAAGCGTGTCTACCGACTTCGCGACCGGCGGCGGGCTCAAAGTCTATCCCTGGGAACGGAAATGAGCCGCAACGCGGCTCTGGCCTTCGGCAAGCGCTGACTTCACGACCCCCACAGTTCAGAAGTGGCGAGGATGCGCGCTATACGCCCGAGAAAAACTTTGCCCAAATGTCGAAAATGCGTGGGCGCGAAACGTCAATGAATGAAGCCAAATTCGATGCGCTGGAGCAATACAGCACCAGCGCTCTTTTGGCGACTGCGGTTTATGGTCACGCCACCCGAGCAACTCCGAATGAGTTCTCCGGTTTCCCGAAGATCAAGCCCGTAGCGGGACAGTCGCCGCTGACGCCGACCGCCGATCACCGAACGCGTCGCCCGGCGGAGTTGGCCTAGCGCATAGGTTTATCGCTCAATTTTTCCCGTGCGATCTGGAGCTCAACGGGTTCGGAGACGATGGCCCTCACTTCAACAGTTTGACCGACCTCGAGACCGGGGCAGCCATTAGCTATCTCCACGGCTTGTTCAAGACTGTCCGCTTGAATGACAAAAAAGCCGGCGATTGCTTCCTTGGATTCTGCAAACGGGCCGTCCGTGACCACATTCCTGCGCGCGACAATTTTGCCGTTGTGTGCTAAGGGACCCCCACCTTTGAACCGCCCTTCATTGCTTAGTCGCTCGAACCACGCAGTGAATCGAGCCATGGCCTGCTGAATCTCGTCGGGAGAGAGATCCTTGTGCCAACCGGTATTTCGGAAGACCAACAGATATTCTGATGTTGTCGTTTTTGCGATCATAGTCGTGTCCCCTGCTTGATGTATGGATTTGTTCAAGCATGTGACGAACGGGATTAGAATGATCAGGACACTTCGTGTCATTTTTAATGTAAGAATTTGTCCGTATCCGTCGCGAAGAAGGATTTTGAGGCGCCGGCACGCCTAGCTTCCGAGTTGGAAGAGCCAGATTAAGTGAGCTTGAGGGCCTCGATGGCTCCGCGCAGAATGGAAGCGCTGCGTTCCAAGGCTTCTTGCTCGATCGGCTCGAGCGGCAGCGGGATTGCGCCCATTGCTCCCTGGCCACCTACGAGATGCGGCAGGCCAAGGGTCACACCGTCGCAACCAGCGGCGCCCTGGATACGGCTGCAAATCGTAAGTACAGCCCGCTGGTCATTCAACAGCACATCCACGACGCGCGCTACGGCGCTACCGATGCCGTAGTACGTGGCGCCTTTGCCGGCTAAGATTTCATACCCCACACGTCGGACCTGCTGGTCGATCTGCCGCTTCTCCGTATCCGTTATCGCGGCTAATCCGCGTATGCGCGCAAACTCCTTCAGCGGCATCCCCGCAATCGTCGCCAGCGACCAGGTTAACACCTCCGAGTCGCCGTGTTCGCCGATGACATAGGCATGCACGTGTTGCGCGTCCACGCCGAAGCGACTGGCCAGAAGCGCACGGAATCGCGCGGTGTCTATCATCGTGCCCGAGCCGATGACGCGGGTGGACGGCACGCCGAAGCGGGCGGCGAAATGCGCTGCCAGATGCGTCATGACGTCCACCGGGTTGGAGACGACAACTACGATCGCATCTCCTGCGTGTTGCAAGATGGAAGGAACCACCTGTTCAAAGACCGCCGCGTTCCGCTGAAGGATTTGCATCCGTGTCTCGCCGGGTACAATCGAAACTCCCGCGGCGATGACCACCACCCGGCAGCCCGACAGGTCAGCGTAATCTCCAGCACGCACCGAGAGCGGATGAGCGAACGGCACCGCATGAAGAATATCTTGGGCTTCGGCCTCCGCACGGGCGCGGGTGCGATCCACAAGAACAATCTCGCGGCCCACCCCGTTCATAACCAGAGCAAAGGCAGAGGTCGAACCGACCATTCCAGAGCCCACGATGCCTATTTTCATAGTTTGATTGCTATTCGTGCGGTCTTCGGGATGCCCGACTCCTCTGCATCATCAGCCGGCGACGCCACCCGCTCGCGCATCGTTTCATTCACCCTTCGAACGGTCATTATATGGGGTCCGTCCATGAACGGAAGCCAAAGCACGCCAGTGTACGGTCTCGCATATATTGATGACGTCGTCCGGCAGACGCCCATGCGCGTCAACTTAAGGCTTAGGATTGTACGATGAGCACTTGTCCCGGCTTGTCCGCCGTAGCCCGGAGGGCGAAGGAGGGAGGGACTCACTGAAAGTAGAAGCCCAGTACGAAGTGCTGGGAAATGAAGCGAAAAGACACGTCCGTCCCGTCAGCGACGACAGAAACGCTGGTTTCAGAACAGGCTCGACCATTTAGAAGTCGATGGCGGCAATTGGGACAATAAACGGCCGGTCCCTTCGATCCTGGAGTAGAAAGAAATTCGCATCAGTATGAAAATCGCAATTATCGGGTCCGGTTACGTTGGATTGGTAACCGGCGCATGTTTCGCCGAAGTGGGTCACGAAGTCATCTGCATTGACAATGACGACCGAAAAATCAAAGCACTTCGGAGCGGTGTAATTCCAATCTATGAGCCTGGCCTCGAGCAGCTAGTCCAGCGTAATGTCTCAGCCGATCGTCTTTCCTTTACCGGCAGCATCGAAGAAGGTGTCGATAGCTCTCAAGTCGTATTCATTGCGGTACCAACCCCTCCGCAGGCTGATGGCAGCGTGGATATGACTTACATCGAGCGGGTGGCCCGCGAGATCGCTTCGGTGCTCAAAGAGTATCGCGTCATCGTCGATAAAAGTACCGTACCGGTCAAAACCGGCGAAAAAGTCGCCGATACCATTCGGCGATACAACAAAGTGAATGTCGAATTCGACGTCGTAAGCAATCCGGAATTTCTTCGCGAAGGTTGCGCGGTTGCCGACCTTATGAAACCCGATCGCATTGTTATCGGTTCCAATAGCGAACGAGCTTTGGCCATCATGAAAAGAGTTTACGAACCTTTCATGACGCCCATCATGGTTACCGACGTCAACAGCGCTGAGTTAATCAAACATGCGGCCAACTCCTTTCTCGCCCTGAAGATCTCTTATATCAATGCTCTATCAGCCATCTGTGAAGCTAGCGGAGCAGATGTTGAAAAAGTTGCCGACGGGATTGGAGCCGATAAACGGATCGGCCGCAGTTTTCTCAATGCCGGGCTCGGGTATGGCGGATCTTGTTTTCCAAAAGACATCGCTGCCTTCATCTCGATCAGCGAACAGATCGGCGAACCCTTCCATCTTCTCAGAGAGGTTCAGCGGATCAATCAGCATCAGCGCGAACGTTTCCTCAAAAGGGTACGTGACACCCTATGGGTATTAAAAGAAAAACGGATCGCCGTGTGGGGACTTACCTTCAAGCCCGACACCGATGACGTGCGCAACTCGGTCGCTGTAGATCTCGTCAACGATCTCATTCGAGAAGGCGCTCATGTGACTGCGTACGATCCCAAAGGAAACCAGAAGGTACAAGAATTCAATTTGTGTCCGGGCGTTCATTTGGCCAGCTCTGCACTGGAGGCAGTCCAAGATGCGGAGACTTTGGTCTTAGCAACCGAGTGGCCCGATTTTGCCGCCGTTGACTTGTCCGAGATACGTCGTCGGATGCATACCCCGATCGTGTTTGACGGAAGAAACCTGTTCGACCCTGATACAATGAGGGATCTGGGTTTTCAATATTATCGGATTGGCCATCCACCGACCAAAGCAAATAGCAGCGGGCTTTCCAACGGCAACCCTGTTGGAATTCCAATCACGCTGGAATCCGGAACCACTCCTGTCCAAGACAGTTCTAATAGACCTCGGCCTCCCTATCTGGTTAAACCGTCGGTGCGATAACAAGGCGCGAACTCAGGCGCCTTTCAATGAAGACAGGTAAGCTTCCGGTGGAGATACATCTGCATCGTTGTCGATCGTTGCTTCGACTAGTGCCGGTCGATCAGCGATTCGCCAGGCCGCCTCAAGAGCAGGTCGCACTTCCTCCGGACGCGCGCACGCGAAACCGACACCTCCGCAAGCTTCAGCAAAGCGCACAAAGTCGATCGGTTGCAGCTCGGTTCCGAATGGCGGAATACCTAACGAGTTATTCTCACTCACGATTCGGGAGTAGTGATTGTTCTTCAGCACAACGACCTTGATCGCAAGCTTGTATTTCACCGCTGTTGCGAACTCGCCCATCAGCATCGTGAAGCCACCGTCACCCACGAAAGCAACGCACTGCCGATCCGGGTAAGCGAGCTTTGCCGCAATGACAAAAGGGAGCCCGCACGCCATGGTGGAGAGATTTCCGCCAACGGCAAGTTTCTGCGTTGGTACCATGGAGATGTGACGGGCAGCAAAGAACGTGTTGGATCCGCAATCGAGCGCTACCAAAGCATCGGGAGCAAGAAGCTCTGAGACCTGCCGGGCGACAACTTGCGGTTGGAGCGGCAATTTTATGCTCGTCTCGATACGGCGCAACGCCTCATTCCATTCACTCATCTTAGTTTGGACCTGATCAAAAAATGCGCTGTCAACTTGCCTTTCAAGTGATGGCAGTAATTCCAGCAGCGTACGACGAACATCGCCGACGATCGGAACGTCGACCGCGACACGCAAACCGAGACTCGTTGGGTCCCGGTCGATCTGGACGATGCGAGCCTGTCCCGGCTTGGGATAATAGTGAAGCCACGGCATCGTTGAGCCGGCGATGAGCAAAGTATCGCAGCCTTGAATTGCCGCCGAGGAAGCCGTGGTGCCAAACTCTCCGATGCCGCCAGTGCTGTACGGAGAGGTGTCAGCGATGACCGTCTTTCCCAAAAACGCTTTGATCACCGGCGCAGCACGGCGCGCCGCAATTGCCTCCACCTCATTGGCCGCTCCAATTGCACCCCGACCGACTAACAGCACCGTACGGCGCCCGGCGTTGAGCAAATCGGCAGCAGCTCGGACCGCCTCGGGTGGAGGAAATTCTATTTGCGGCACCCAACCGGACGCATTGCCGTGTTGGACATCGACGCCAAGAGATTCGTCGTCATTGGCAAGCGACTTCGTTTGCACGTCAACAGGAAAACTGAGGTGAGCCACTCCTCGACGCGCGAGCGCAGCGCGACGGGCGACGTCGGCGACCGCAAGCAAATGGCTAGGACCGGTGATAAGCTCATTGTAGACTCCGTTAGTCACGTCGTCATAAAGGCTAATCGTATCCACGCCTTGTGTAAATCGGGTGCCGATTAACGCACGAGGCGGCGCACCGGTGATAGCCAGAACCGGAGCCCCATCAAACTTTGCGTCATAAAGGCCATTGAGCAGGTGCACTGCTCCCGGACCCGCCGTACTGACGCAGACGCCCAGCTTACCAGTAAATTTCGCGTAACCGCTGGCCATAAAAGCAGCACCCTCTTCATGACGAACCAAAACGAACCGGATCTTGTCTTGTCGCCGGCGGAGCGCGTCCATAATTCGCGCGATCTTGTCTCCAGGAAGTCCGAAAACCACCGACACACCCCACTCTACAAGTTTGTCCACCATCAGATCGGCGGTTGTCATGCGAGCATCTGAGGACGGATTCCCGAGCGAATCTTTCCCTTGGGATTCCGACTGATTTGCGTTCGCCCGAAGCTCATTCCCGAGAACCGTTGTCGCAGCGAGCAGAGCTCCGCCACGGATGGTTCGACCGAGAAACTCGCGGCGGCTGTTACCGTCCGCACGAGCACTACGATCATTTCCAGAAGGACGTTCGCTGGGATTCATTTTTCTTTCGTCGCCTTTACGAAATGCTAGCCACTTATCTCGATACCTTGAACGCTCGGAACCCGACGTAATTCAACATCGTTATTCAGTTATGCAACATCTCCCCAAAAAAACATATGGGCAACCGCTACTGTCCGCTATGCTTCAAAAAATCGATTCGGATTGCTTCTGCTTTTAATTCTCTATGCCGGAATCGTTCTTCTCTCGTTTGGTGTCTCCTGATGGTGTGCCCGGTCGTAAAAGATGGGGTTCGATTCGTGCGACGGAGACGTGAGTTGCGAGTTACAGGTGGCAGGTTATCGCAGATAGAAATCCGGATTGATACATATCTGATTTTTCATGGGAAATTGTAAGATTACTACATTGAAGATCGGCGACGGATGATAATGCCGGCGGCTGATGTTCCCTGAGCCGGTGGCAAGATCGGGAGCACAACGGGAAAGGGAACATTTATGCAGACGCTCGCTTTTCTTCGCTTTGAATTGCAGCTCGCGCAGCAACGTCTTCGTACAACCTTTGCGGAATCACAGGTGCCTGCCTAGCTTCTTGTGCGATCCGTGGCTCTATGCCGTTGTCCCGAAGAATTTGAAAGAATGCATCTGAATACTCCCATCGAAGGTGATCGGAGCAATCCAACATCGCTACCCTGGTTATCACCGCGGTCGGCATATTCGCCGGGATACAACTTTGGCAGCGTTATATGTTAACTCCATGGACCCGAGACGGCCGGGTATTAGCCAATTCGGTGACCATCGCCTCGGAGGTAAGCGGTCGCATTGTTGATATACGCGTTCGCGAAAAACCAATCAGTCAAGAAGGGAGAGATCCTTTTCATCATCGACCAATCCACTTATAAGGCAGCCCTGGATAACGCCGAAGCTTCCGTTGCTTCCAATCGCGCCACGATGGATCTGCAGCAATCAAATGCCGCGCGGGGACACAAACTCACGAAGCTATCGATTTCTGCCGAACAGCTTGAGACCCTCGATCTTCAAGCCAAATCGGCCTCGAGAAGATGCGGAATTGAACAAGATGATATCGAGAGCGCGAAGCGAAGGAATCTGGTTCGATGGGCGCTTCCTAAAGTCAGCGAAGTTGCAAAATTGCAACGTGTTGATAGTTCGACCAGCTCTAATGCCGAGGATTCGACTTCAGAGAAGTTATTCTCGAGGCGGGCTAGAATCCCGCCAATAAATATCGCCAGAGCTGACGGCCACATATCGTTGAGGTCTCTAGCGAGTGAGATCGCCTCTGCGATAGTCGCCTTCGAGCGGTCGATTTCTCCGAAGTGCCACTGGCAGAGAGCCATGGTAGTCAGGCAAGTGACCACGGGTAGGTCGACCTCTTCGACCGGAGATTGCACCCCTGATCGCCAGATTTGAATGGCTCGAATTGCGTAATCGCGCGCGCGCTCAAAATCACCCGAGGAATAGAGCGGCTCGGCCAAAGAACGATAAGCTCCCATTATCAAGGCGGGATCACTTTCCTTTTGTGCCAGCGAATTAACTCGTTGTGCGATCTCCATCATTCTGCTCACCGTGTCAGTGTTGCTGGAAATGTGCCACTGGCCCGTCAGCGCTACGTACAGCAGGCGAGGCCGAATTCAGCGGTCGGCATAACGACTCCATCTGCTCCCAACAATTTCGCGCTTCCACCGACGGTGTTAAATAGGCCTCACTACACCGAACGGAAAAAATCGTACGTTTAGGCCTTGCCGTAGACACCTTGAGCCCAAGCGACGTCGTAAAACTTCATTAGAGCGCCTTTTTGCCGGCAGCTGGTAATCTGGTACCCTTTTACTTCCACCTCGTTTGCGGACACACCCGCTAATTCCGTTGGGGACTGCCCCTTGGAATTTTCGATCTTGGCGTACGATTTTTTCCGTTTGGTGTGGTGAGGCCCTCAACTGCTTAGGCAACACTGAGCTCCGCTTCTTGTATCAAATCGCGAGTCGCTTGGTCGTATGCTTTACGATCATCTAGCGCGTTCGCGAGCAACATCGCGCCACTGATTGTCGCCAACAGTCGAGCTGCGCCGTCCCGTGGGAGACCCGCTTTCACCATTTCCTTAAGGCACATGCTGAAAAAACGTTGTACCTCAGCTGCGACCTCTGCCGGTAAATCTTGTGCGGCGGCACCCATTGCAATGCAAGGACACATATGCTCCTTTGAATGTAATGTGCCCCGAAACGCTTGTGTCCAAGCTGTAACTGGATCCAAACCGGTAGTCAGCTTTTGCTTGAGGAGTTGAGCGACTTCATCGGTGTATCGTCGAATGACAGCTGCTGCGAGATTTTCCTTAGTTGGAAAATGATAGTGAACGCTGGAACTCTTGATGCCGACGTCTGAGGCGATGTCTCGAAAGCTGAATCCGTTGAAGCCACCGATTCGCATTCTCGCTTCGGCGGCGTCCATGATCGCTGTAGCAACATCACTCATAACTGTATCTTTCTATCAATTGGTAGATAGACTCTTTGTCGCTGAAAGTCAATGGCTCAATTTGAGCTGATGGGGGATAGGATCGATTTCGAAAAGAAGGTCCACTTTGATCATCAGTCATAATTGTTCCTTCCTATTAACTACACGTTTCTGTCAGCTGGTAGATAGACTCTCTGTTGTTGCTGAAGATTGATGGTTTTTCGTGTGCCCAGTTTGCGGATAAAGGTGTAGAAAGCCGGCGTGAAGATCAGGCCGAAGCCGGTCACTCCAAGCATTCCAAACAACACGGCTGTCCCGAGAGATTGCCGCATCTCTGCCCCTGCTCCGGCCGCCACGGCTAGGGGAGCGACTCCAAGAATGAAAGCAAAGGATGTCATCAGGATCGGTCGGAGACGCGTTTGTGCAGCTGCAGTCGCGGCCTCCTCGGGTTGGTCACCGTCCTGGTCTTGACGCTGCCTAGCGAACTCTACGATTAGGATTGCGTTCTTGGCAGCCAATCCTACCAAAACCACGAAGCCAATTTGGGCGAGGATATCGATTGGCATGCCCCTAGAGTTTAAGCCGATCGACGAAGCCAGTAGGCACATAGGGAGAATCAGCACGATGGATAGCGGCAATTTCCAACTCTCATATTGCGCTGCGAGCACGAGGAACACGAACAAGCCGGAAGCGGCAAAGATCGCCATTGTCGGCGTGGTTTGCTCTTCCTGTTGATGGGCCAAGTCGGTCCATTCGAAGGTGATCCCGGTCGGAAGCACCTCCTTGGCGAGTTCCGCGATGCGCTTCATGGCTGTACCCGAGGCCACGCCCGGTGCGGCCGCGCCCATAATCTCGGCCGCGGGATAGAGGTTGTAGCGCGGCACACGGTAAGGTGCGGTGTCGTCTCTAAAATTCGCAACCGTGCCGATCGGCACCATTTGGCCAGTAGCATTGCGTACCTTGAGTCGCGCGATGTCTTCGGCTGTTTTGCGGAATCTCTCGTCTCCCTGAGCGATCACCTGATAGGTGCGACCCAGATAGTTGAAATCGTTTACATACTGAGAGCCGAGATAGAACTGAAGAGTCGAAAAGACGTCGGTCGGCGTCAGGCCAACCTTTTCAGCCTTTAGGCGGTCGATGTCAGCGAAAAGAGAGGGCGAGCCAGCACTATACAGAGTGAAGACACCCGCAGACGTTACATCCTTATTGCATGCGGCGGCGAGTTGGTTTGCTGCTTTAGCGAGAGTCTGAGGCCCTAGACCGCCGCGATCCTCGAGCATCATCTTGAAGCCACCAGCGGCGCCCAAACCTTGCACAGGCGGTGGCTGGATTACGACGACGTTGGCATCTTTGATGACAGCCAAGCGTTCGCGCAAGGTTTGCAACATTTTTGCGGCATTTATGCCGGGGACGTGGTGGCCATACAGCGAGGGCAGCGAGGTAAAGACCGTTCCAGCGTTGGGCGAAACGGTCGAGGTTGTTACATCGAACCCAGCTGTTGGCCCCGTGTGTTCGACACCAGGGGTATTCAGAGCGATCTCGTTTACTTGCCGAACGACCTCATCGGTTCGCGCGAGACTAGAACCAGATGGCAGCTGGATGATGACGGCGAGGTAGCCGATATCTTGGTCTGGAATGAAGCCGGTACTCATCCGCGACATTACAAAACCGGTTAAGGCGATCAGCCCGACGTAGAGCGCTACCATGATACCGGTCTTCCTGACGAAGAGGCTGGTTATCTTTCCATAGGTCGACGACAACCATTGAAATGCAGTATTGAAGCGCCTAAATAGGCTTTGGATGATGCGATTGAGCCCGCGAGCTTCGGCTCTAGCGTGATGTGGCTTCAGGAGCACCGCACAGAGCGCTGGGCTCAACGTGAGGGAGACAAAGCACGAAATTACCGTCGAAGCAGCGATAGTGATCGCAAACTGCTTGAAA
>Ga0257150_1000042_pt1 | contig 10366 bp, 11 predicted proteins | sample DL13A_FD_185938 | JGI IMG/M metagenome (GOLD analysis project Ga0257150, IMG submission 185938) | Soil microbial communities from H.J. Andrews Experimental Forest, Oregon, United States - DL-13-A | ecosystem: Environmental > Terrestrial > Soil > Temperate forest > Bulk soil | place: USA: Oregon... | reverse complement strand
CGAATGGTCGCCCATTGCAGGCCGGAGCCGTTGGCCGCCATGGTGCCGGCGATACCGGACGACAGCACGTGGGTCGTCGACACCGGGAGGCCATAGGCATCCGCCGCCCCGATCGTAGCGGCGGCGACGAGTTCCGCCGCCGCGCCCTGCGCATAGGTCAGGTGGGTCTTACCGATCTTTTCGCCGACCGTGATGACGATCCGTTTCCACCCGATCATGGTGCCGAGGCCGAGCGCAATGGCGACGGCGATCTTGACCCAGGTCGGGATGAACTTCGTCGCGCTATCAAGCGATTTCTTGTAATTATTGAGCGCGGCCACATCGTCCTTCGCCAGACCGTTCTCCTTGTCCTTCATCAGGAAGCGGATGGCCTCGGACGCGAGATACATGTCATTGCGGGTATTGCCGACGGCCTCTGCCGGCACTTTCGCCAGCGTGCCGTACTGATCAACCTCGGCGCTGATCTCCTTCACCAGCACGGCGAGCGAAGGGTAGGTGCCCTCGGTGATCTGGCGCTGCGAGACATAGAGGGTCACGGCCGGGCGCGGGTCTCCCAGCACGTTGTAGCCCGCGGCCTGTTGCTGGATGACGCCGGCCGCCGCTACCGACGTGGTTCGGAACTCCGTCATCTGACCAGGCGGCAGAGCGCGATTGAGCGCATAGGCGGTCGGCACCGTGCCGATCAGGATCAGCATGATGAGCCCCATGCCCTTCTGACCGTCATTGGAGCCATGGGCGAAGCTGACGCTGGTGCAGGTGAGGATCAGAACGCCGCGGATCCACCACGGCGGCGGCTGATTGCCTTTGGGCTCGGCATAGAGCGCAGGGTTGCGGATGACAAACCGGACGACGATGAGCAGCAGCGCCGCAGCGCAGAACCCCACCACCGGCGACAGCAACAGCGCCTGGCCGATTTCGGTGGCCTTGGACCAGTCGACGCCCGACGTGCCGTCTTTTCCGCGCATCAGCGCATTGGCGATGCCGACGCCGATGATGGAGCCGATCAGCGTGTGCGAAACTCGACGCCGGCAGGCCGAGGTACCAGGTGCCAAGGTTCCAGATGATGGCCGCAATCAGCAGGGCGAACACCATGGCGAAGCCCGCAGCGCTGCCGACCTGCAGGATGAGTTCCACCGGCAACAGCGACACGATGCCGAACGCGACGGCGCCCGACGAAACCAGCACGCCCAGGAAATTGAAGAAGCCCGACCATACCACCGCGATCGGAGCCGGCAGCGAATGGGTATAGATGACGGTCGCGACGGCATTTGCGGTGTCGTGGAAGCCATTGACGAATTCGAAGCCGAGCGCGATCACCAGTGCGATGAACAGCAGGATGAACGGCAGGTAAGTCGTGACCTTCGCGCCGGTCTCGTCCACATCGACATAAAGGCTGTAGGCGACGAACAGGAACCCGGCCGCCAGCACGCCGAAGAAAAGAATTAAGCCTAAGGGATTGATGGGCTGATCGAGCTTAGGTTTCGGCGAGCCGGCCGGCTCGGCCGCTGCCGTCATGGTGATGTCGGTCATGAAAAGCCTCGGGTTGGGCGCAAAGCTCAATGCTCAAAAACGTAGTGAACGCCTATATCAACTCGATGACAGCAACGCGACACGGCGCCGTAACACATTGATTTCTCGAAATTCATGGTTCTTTCCCGTCATCGCGGTGGGGCGCGCGCCGCTTCTGTAGCCCGGGTTGAGCGCAAGCGAAACCCGGGGACGGTGGTGCCCCGTTCATAGGGCTGTCCCGGATTTCGCTGCGCTCAATCCGGGCTACAGGCACGCCGGGTCGCAAGTGTCGTGATGGAATCGCTGCGCAAGAACAGCCGGGAGCCAGCGGCCAAAGCGCCTTCTTGACCCTGCATGGCTCCCCGCCGCAGTGCGTTTTGCGAAGCAAATGCAAGAACATAGACAGTCATACAACCAGCAAGAAACCGCGACGAGCTTGTCACGCGCCATGGTTAGTTTTGCGCCGCTGACCTCGTCGACGGAGGAAAATCATGTCATCAAGAATTTTGAAGCGAATGCGCCGGCAGAGCACGACGGCTCTGGGCACCGTACTCGTCGCCCTGATGTCCTGCGGATTGGTGGCGGCTGACGATCGCAATGATCGAGACGATGCCGCTCATCGCGTGCACACCGATACGCCGATCAAGCATCTGATCGTGCTTATCGGCGAGAACCGGACCTTCGACCACATCTTTGCTACCTATCAGCCGAAGCACGGCCAGTCGGTCGCCAACCTGGTGTCAAAGGCCATCATTCTGCCGAACGGCGCTCCTGGACCGAATTTCGCGCAGTCGCGGCAGTTCCTGATCAACCAGCCTTATCCGTCGAAATTTTTCATCGACGCCTTCGCAACCGCCGGCAAAACGGCCTACCAGCAGTCGCCCGGCACGCCGCTCTTCCCCCTACCCAACACCGCCTACGTGCCGAGCGCGCCGGGCGGCCTCGATCAAGGTCAGGCGCCGTTCTCCATGTCCGCCGTGCCGGATTCCGAACTGCCGACCATCGAGCCTTCGCTCGAGCACGAAGATCTAGGTCTTCTGCGCACCGGAGCCTCCGGGCTTCCGATGTTCTCGACCGACACGCGCGTCCCGAACTTTGCCAACCTTCGCAACGGGCTCTTCCCGATCAGCGGCGGCACCCTCCCGTATGACAGCTTTACGGGCGACATGGTGCACCGCCTGTTTCACATGTGGCAGCAATCGGACTGCGACGTGCACAACGCCACCCCCGCTAATCCTTCCGGCTGCCTCAACGACCTTTATCCATTCGTCGGCGTCGCCCGCAATGACGGTTCCGGCAGCAATGCCATGGGATTCCTCAACATGCGCAGCGGCGACGCGCCGGTCCTCAAGCGGCTCGCCGACCAATACACGATGAACGACAACTATCACCAGCCGGTGATGGGCGGGACAATGGTCCAGCACACCATGCTCGGTACGGCCGATGACATTTTCTGGGAGACCTTCAACGGGGTATCCCAACCGCCGCTCGCCAGCGTCGCCGATCCCGACCCGAAGTCTGCCACTGACGTTTCCTTTCAGCGCGACAAGGCGTGGACCAACTGTTCCGACCTCACGCAGCCTGGAATTGCTGCGATCGTGAACTATCTGGCGAGCTTGCCGTGGCATCCCAAGCCCAATTGCGATCCCGGACATTTTTACGCGATCAACAATCTCAGCCCCGGCTTTCTACCGAACGGCAATATCGACGGCGCCAGCATCGTGACGGGCAGCAAAGTGCCGCCGTCCGGCCTGCGCACCATCGGCGACGCCCTCAATGAGAAGAAGATTTCCTGGGCCTATTACGGCGGCGGCTACAATGCAGCGGTGCGGGTCGCCAACGGTTCGACCGATCCCGTCGATCAGCTCATCGCCGTCAACTACTGCGACATCTGCAACCCGTTTTCCTACGCGAAATCGATCATGGGCAACGCGCCGCAGCGCCAGGCGCACATCAAGGACGCGATCGATTTCTTCAATGACCTCGATCACGGCAAGCTGCCATCGATCGCCTATGTGAAACCCGACAGTCTTACGGACGGACACCCGGCAAGCTCGAAGCTCGATCTCTTCGAGGCCATGGTCGAGAACATTGTCGACAAGCTCAAGGCCCACCCTGAACTGTTTGAGCAGACGGCCTTCATGATCACCTTTGACGAGGGCGGCGGCTACTGGGATTCGGGGTTCTTTCAGCCGCTCGATTTCTTCGGCGACGGCCCTCGTATTCCGCTGCTCGTGGTCTCGCCCTTCGCCCGCGGCGGCAAGGTCGTGCACAGTTATAACGACCATGCCTCAGTCGTTAAGTTCATCGAGCGCAACTGGGACTTGAAGCCGCTGACGCATCGCAGCCGCGACAATCTGCCAAATCCCAAGATGAACAGCGCCAATCCCTACGTGCCAGCGAACATGCCGGCGGTCGGTGACCTGTTCGACCTGTTCGACTTCGATCGCGATCGAAATTAACGCCAAGCGAGATTTCCCGGGACTCGATCGCTGGATGCGTGTTCCGGTCGATTTGATCCACACGGTCGTCATGCGCGGGCTTGACCCGCGCATCCATCGTCTTTGCAAAATCTATGCGAAGAAAGATGGACCCGCGGGTCAAGCCCGCGGGTAACGGCGGTGGATAGACGAGCGCCGACTCAAAATCGACCGGGAACTGCTATAGAATCGCACGCATTCAACCTACTGCCGGTGTCGTCGTACCGATGCCGGCAGTAAGCGCGTGAAGGGTTATGATGGACATCTCTGTTGTGATTTCCGGTGACGCCCAGATTCCGGCGGTCGGCCTCGGCACTTGGGATTTGCGACGCGGCACCTGCGTCCGCATGGTGGAGCAGGCGTTGCGGCTCGGTTACCGCCACATCGACACCGCGGAGATGTACGGCAATGAGCGTGAGGTCGGGGAAGGATTGCGCGCCTCCGGCATCAGCCGCGACGACGTCTTCATCACCACCAAGATATGGCCCGATAATCTTGCGCCCGCCGACTTGGAGCGCTCCACCAAGGAAAGTCTCGCTCGGCTGCGCCTCCAGCACGTCGATCTCCTGCTGATCCACTGGCCTAGTCCACGCATTCCGCTGGCGGACACCATCGGGGCGCTGTGCCGGATGAAGCAGGCGGGCTTTGCCCGGTATATCGGGATCTCGAACTTCACCGTGCCGTTGATCGAGGAGGCGGTGCGGCTTGCGACTGAGCCGCTTGTCACCAATCAGATCGAATGGCACCCTTACATCGATCAGTCGAAGGTGGCCGCAGCCTGCCGACGGCACGGCCTGTCGGTTACCGCCTACAGCCCGATCGCGCGCGGACGCGCCGGAGATGATGCGCAGCTGCGGCTGATCGGCATGCATCACGGCAAGACGGCCGGCCAGGTCAGCCTGCGGTTTCTCATCCAGGAAGGCGCCGTCGTGATCCCGCGCACCTCCAAGCCCGAGCGCTTGAAGGAGAACATGACGATCTTCGATTTCGAACTCGATCCAGCCGAGATGGATGCGATTCGTGGGCTCGCCGGTGAGAGAACGCGAGTGGTCGACTGGTCGGGCGCGCCGAATTGGGATTGAGGTATCAGTAATCAGGTATCAGTAATCAGGTGTCAGGTGATGCCTCAAGGGAGCTTTCCTGATACCTGATACCTGATACCTGATACCTGATACCTGATTACTGATACGCCCAGCGAGGTCTTTGATGAGCGCTGCCACATTCGACGTTCTGCGCAAGGTCACCACCGCTACCATCACCACCATGTTGCTCAAGAAGGGGATCAGGCGATGCTGGATGCATGGGCCGAAGCCGCTGGTGCCGGGCGGGCCGCGTCTGATCGGCCCGGCGTTCACCCTGCGCTTCGTCCCCGCGCGGGAGGACCTTGCGACGCCTGAGAGCTGGGGCAAGCCGATCTCGACCCGCGCCGCCATCGAAGCGATGCCGGAGGGCGTGGTCGCGGTTGCGGACGCCATGGGGGTCGAGACCGCCGGCATCTTCGGCGACATCTTGTGCGCCCGCATGCACAAGCGCGGCGTGACGGCGCTCGTCACCGACGGCGCGATGCGCGACAAGACCGGCGTGCTCGCGAGCGGCCTGCCGGTATGGTGCGCCGGCGTTGCGGCGCCGGCGTCGGTCAACGGCCTTACGTTTGTCGGCTGGAACGAGCCGATCGGCTGCGGCGGCGTCGCAATTTTCCCCGACGACATCATCGTGGCCGACGACGACGGCGCCGTGGTGATCCCCAAGGATCTCATCGATTTCGTCGCCCACGAAGGCGCCGAGCACGAACTCTACGAGAGCTGGGTGTTCACCGAAGTCGAGAAGGGCGTCAAGCTGCCCGGGCTCTATCCGCCCAATGAGGAATCCAAGGCGCGTTATGCGCAGTGGCGCAAGCGGCCGGAGTAGCGCATCCCATAGCGGTTCCCGGTCATATTGAACCATGCATTTCGGCGTCATGGCCGGGCTTGTCCCGGCCATCCACGTCTTTTGGCTGAAGGCTCGCAAGAAAGACGTGGATGCCCGCGACAAGCGCGGGCATGACGGTGGAGAGGTGATTCGATCTCATCGGGACCTGCTGTAGATGTTCTTTGTCGTCTCCAAGCTTCTCGGCTTGTTCGCGGTGCCGTCCAATGACATTTTGGCGGCCGGGCTCATTGGGCTCGCCTTGATCCCCACGAGGTTCGTGCGCACCGGGCGCCGGCTGGTTTCGGCGTCGATAATTCTGTTTCTCGCCTTCGGGCTGTTGCCGCTCAGCAAGATGCTGATCGCGCCGCTCGAAGAGCGGTTTCCGCCATGGGATGCCTCAGGCGGCGCGCCGGACGGCATTGTGGTGCTGGGCGGTGCGATCGAGGCGGCAATTGCCCCCGTGCGCCGCGCCTCCGAGCTCAACGAAGCCGCGGAGCGGATCACCGTGATTGCGGAACTCGCCCGCAAATATCAGTCGGCCAGGATCCTCTACAGCGGCGGTAACGCAAGTCCGGCGCCGCCGGGCCGCGGCGAGGCGCAGATTGCCGCCGCGCTATTCGAGAGCTTCGGCGTGCCGGCAAGACGGCTCATGCTCGAAGAGGAGTCGCGCACCACCGCCGAGAACGCAGCGTTCTCCCGGCGGCTGGTGATGCCGAAACCGGGCGAACGGTGGCTGCTCGTCACTTCCGCGTGTCATATGCCGCGGTCGATCGGCGCATTCCGCCGCGCCGGATTCGCCGTCGAGGCCTATCCGGTCGACTATCGCACCACCGGCCCGGCGGACCTGTGGATTCCGTTCGACTCCATAGCGACCGGGCTGCGCCGCACCGATCTGGCCGCCCACGAATGGATCGGGCTGCTGGCATACTGGCTCACAGGCCGAAGTTCGGAACTTTTTCCGGCGCCGTAGCCTTGTCCGTCATTTTGGCCGGCAGCTCGATCATGAGGGCGCGCTGCGCCGGCGAGGCGAACTGCCGCCGCCACATCACGATGACGACCGCGGTCGTCGAGGCAAACAGCTCCCACGAGCCTGCAAACCAGCCGAGATAACCGAGCGCGAAGAAGAAGGCGCGTTGGCCGCGGTTGAAATTCTGCCCCGCCGATTGGAACAGCCTGGTGGTGCGCAGGACGTGGCATTCGGCCTCGGCGGTTTGCCTGTCGGATGCGAACGGCATCGCGCCGAGCATGATCGCCACGTAATTGAACAGCCGATAGGCCCAGGCAAACTTGAAGAAGGCATAGATGAAGATCACGATCAGGCCGATGGTCTTAACTGCCCACTGGGTTGGCGTCGTCACGATGCCGAACGGCAACGCCTCCACCGCAGTGATCACGTCGCCGGTCGACCGCATGAGTGTCAGCGCGCCGCCAATTGCCAGCAAGCTCGTCGAGGCGAAGAATGCGGTGCCGTTCTGCAGCGAGGCCATGATCTGCATATCGACCATGCGCGTCTCGCGGGCCAGCGTCCGCCGCATCCACACCTCGCGGTAGCGGTGAATGCGGGCGTTGAGGCTGCCATGGCGCTCCTGGCGCCACTCGACCGCGACCGCATAGCCGAGCCAGGCGACCACGAAGTAGGCAAGGGCGGCGAAATCGAGGGCGGGAAGGAAGGTCATGGCGGGGCGGCTCCCTGAAACGACATGTTGCTACTGTGTTGGGGCGGCAGGCAACATTTCGGTGGTGTTTCAGTTGGATCCCTGCCGTGGGCTTGGCCGCCGCCACCGCTCTGCCACATTGCGGCGGGACATGAGGAGCCCGACCGGCTTGACAGCCATCCCGCGCTCCCGTGGCGCATGCGAAAAAAATGTTTATATTTCAACACATCAAAACCGCGAGGTGCGATGAGCGACGCCATCCTTGAGCTTCTTCGGGTGATGCAAAGCGATCTGGCCAGCGTGAAGGCCGACCTGCGGCCCATGCGCGCCCAGCTTGATGGCCTGCCGCTGATCAACCGCACCGTCACCGTGATCCAACAGGAGGTGCGCGCGCTCAAGGCCGCCTTCAACGACTTCGCACTCACCAACCCCACGTCTGGCGAGATCGAGGCGCTTCACGCCGATGTCAACCGCGTCCAGGCAGAGAACGCAGAGCTTGCAGCCAAGGTGGCAACGCTCGAACGGCTCGTGCGCGAACTCCAGCACGACTGACTTTCGCCGCAGGGTGATCCGGCCGCGGGCTTGACCGCCGCCGCGGCTCTGCCACATTGCGGCGCGATAGGAGAGCCCTGATGGCCCAACACATCACCCTGCATGTGGCCGACATGGTGGCGGCGGCCGAGCGCGAAATCGAGACGCTGCCGGCGGCCGATGCGATCAGGCTTCACGGCTCGGGCGACGTGACGTTGGTTGACTTGCGCGACATCCGTGAGCTTGACCGCGAGGGGCGCATTCCGGGTGCGTTCCATTGCCCGCGCGGCATGCTGGAATTCTGGCTCGACCCGGCCAGCAAGTATCACAAGCCGGCGTTCGCGGCGGACCGGAAATTCGTATTCTTCTGCGCCGGCGGCGCGCGTTCGGCGCTTGCGGCGCAGACCGCGCAGCGCATGGGGTTGCAGCCGGTTGCCCACATCGGCGGCGGCTTCGGCGCCTGGCGCGATGCCGGCGGGCCAATCGAGATGCGGGACGCCGCGAAGAAGTGATCGTCATGGCTCTTCACCTCACCCTCGGCAACAAGAACTATTCGTCGTGGTCATTCCGCCCGTGGATTGCCCTCAAGGTCGCCGGCATCTCATTCGCCGAAACCGTGATCCCGATCTATTACCCGGGCAGCCGGGAGAAATTCCTGGCGCTCTCGCCTGCCGGCAAGGTTCCGATTCTTCGGGACGGCGATGTGACGGTATGGGAATCGCTCGCCATCCTGGAATATGTCACGGAAAAATTTCCGGATGCCGGCCTGTGGCCCCGCGATGCGGCAGCCCGCGCGCACGCCCGCGCCATCGCCAGCGAGATGCATGCGGGCTTCGTGCCGTTGCGCCGCCAGTGTCCGATGAACATGTGGCGTCCGGTGAAGAAGCTTGAGCTCAGCGCCGAGACCGCCGCGAATGTGGCGCGCATCGACGCCATGTGGTCCGGCTGCCGCGCCCGCTTCGGCCATGACGGGCCGTTCCTGTTCGGCCGCTTCAGCGCTGCCGACGCCATGTACGCGCCGGTGGTGTCGCGCTTCCACACCTACGGGATCGAGGTCGGGGCGGCGTCCGCAGCCTACATGCAGGCCGTGATGGCGCTGCCCGCGTGGGAGGAATGGCACGCCGCCGCCCTCAAGGAGGAATGGCTGCTGGAGGAGGACGAGGTGGATTGGCCGACGGTGCTGCGGGTGGCTGGGACCGCGGGCGTCCCGCCCGCTCCTTAGAGCGCATTCCGATCAGGTTTGAGCATGTGTCCTTTTTCCGGTGTCGTGGCCGGGCTTGTCCCGGCCACCTCGATTGTCCTTGCTCTGCGTTTCCAAATCGAGGTCGCCGGGACAAGCCCGGCGACGACACCGCAAGTGACTCAGGGCCCGAAAATCGGCTCTGGCGCAGAGAAAGAAAAAAGCGGGCGGGACGCCCGCGGTCCCAGCGTCAACTCACCGCCAGCGGCGCCAGCGCGTCGATGTCCGTCACCACGTCGATCACGGCCGGGCGGTTCGCGGCGAGCGCCTCGGCGAGCGCCGCCGGGAACGCGGCTGCGTTCTCGACCCGGATGCCGAGCGCGCCCATGTCCTCGGCGAGGCGGGCGAAGTTCATCTTGTTGAAGGTCCACAGCGTGCGGCCGCCTTCGGTCTGGGTGCCGCCATAGACCCGGTCGAAGCCGCGCTTCGACTGGTTGCCGCTGCCGTTGTTGTTGACGACGGTGACGGCGTTGATCCGCCAGCGCACTGCGGTCTCGATCTCGCCGATGTGATACCAGAACCCGGCGTCGCCCGTGAACGTCACCACCGGCCGGTCTGGGCAGGCGCATTTGGCGCCGAGCCCGGCCGGGAACGCCCAGCCGAGATGGCCGGCGCTGCGCATGTAGGTCTGACGCGGGCTCGTGAGGTCATACATGCCGCCCATCCACATGCCGGCATGGCCGGTGTCGACCACCACGATGGCGTCGTCAGGCACATGCCGGGTCAACTCCGCGCACAGCCGCTCCGGGCGGATCGGCACCGCGTCCGAGGCAAGCAGGGAATGGTATTTCTCCGGCCACTCTGCGCAGATTTTCCGCGTCTCCTCGATCCAGACCTTGCGCTTGCCGGCGCTGCCGCGATCGGCCGCCGCCAGCATGCGCCCGAGCGTTATCTTCGCGTCCCCATTGACGGCAGCAAGCAATGGATAATTGCGTCCCAGCGCCTCCGGATTGATGTCGATCTGGATTGCCGGCGTGCCGATCGGCGGCACCGCCCAGAAGTGCGTGGTCATGCCGCCCGCCTCACTGCCGATGAAACACACG
>Ga0257150_1000041_pt1 | contig 10451 bp, 8 predicted proteins | sample DL13A_FD_185938 | JGI IMG/M metagenome (GOLD analysis project Ga0257150, IMG submission 185938) | Soil microbial communities from H.J. Andrews Experimental Forest, Oregon, United States - DL-13-A | ecosystem: Environmental > Terrestrial > Soil > Temperate forest > Bulk soil | place: USA: Oregon... | reverse complement strand
CCGCGCCCTTGAAGTTGAAGGCCCCACAATAGGCGCGCGAATTGACCTCGCGCTTGCCAAGCGCCAGCATGTCGAGGCCTCCGGAAATTTCCTCCCACACGGTCTTTTTGCCGTCGAGGCTGTCGCGCGACTGGTCCACATAGCCGAGCTTGACCGACTCGCCGATCTTGATGGCGCCCCGGTCGGGCTTCTCCGGACCAGTGATCATGCGGAAAAGCGTGGTCTTGCCGGCGCCGTTCGGACCGATGATGCCGACGATACCGCCCGGCGGCAGCTTGAAGGTGAGATCGTCGATCAGCAGGTTGTCGCCAAATCCCTTCGAAAGCTCTTCGAAATCGACCACGTTCTGGCCGAGCCGCTCGGCCACCGGGATGACGATCTGGGCGGTTGCGGGCCCCTTCTCGGAGGCCTTGGCAAGCAGCTCATCGTAGCGCTGGTAACGCGCCTTGGACTTGGCCTGGCGAGCGCGCGGGCTCGCGGCGATCCACTCCTGCTCGCGCGCAAGCGTTTTCTGGCGGGATTCCTCCTCCCTGCCCTCCTGTTCCAAGCGCTTGCGCTTCTGCACCAGCCAGGACGAGTAATTGCCCTGGTACGGGATGCCGCGGCCGCGGTCGAGTTCCAGGATCCAGCCGGTGACGTTGTCGAGGAAGTAGCGGTCGTGGGTGACGATGAGGATCGCGCCCGGATAGTTGCGCAGGTGGCCCTCGAGCCAGTTCACCGTCTCGGCATCAAGATGGTTGGTGGGCTCGTCGAGCAGCAGGAGTTCCGGCTGTTCGAGCAGCAGCCGGCACAGCGCCACACGGCGCCGCTCGCCGCCTGACAGCTGGGTGACGCCCGCGTCATCAGGCGGACAGACCAGCGCTTCCATGGCCTGGTCGACCTTGGAATCGAGGTCCCACAGCCCCTTGGCCTCGATCTCGTCCTGGAGCCTGGTCATCTCGTCCGCGGTCTCGTCCGAATAGTTCATGGCGAGTTCGTTGTAGCGGTCAAGGATCGCCTTGCTGGCGGCGACGCCGAGCATGACGTTCTCGCGCACGGTCTTGGTCTCGTCGAGTTGGGGCTCCTGGGGCAGAAAGCCGACCCGGGCGCCGTCTGCGACCCAGCCATCGCCGGTGAACTCCCTGTCGATGCCGGCCATGATTCGCAGCAATGTCGACTTGCCGGAGCCGTTGACGCCGAGGACGCCGATCTTGGCATCGGGATAGAACGAAAGATTGATGTTCTCCAATACTTTCCGGTTGCCCGGATAGGTCTTGGTGAGCCCTTGCATGTGATAGATGAATTGTCGGGCCATTGGCGGCCTGCCTCATTAGAAATTTCGGGAATTGCCGCTGATGTAACGATGCCGGCCGCAAAGGGCAAGCTGCTCGTCAAGCTGAGCGCCGGATTGGCGCAGCGTAATCGGGGACCCGCCGCCCCGGGTTTCGCTAGCGCTCAACCCGGGCTACAGGCCTTAACGCTTGGGCAACCACCACAACGAATTTGCGGGGTTTGAACCGCCCTGACCGGAACCGGCGCGGAAAATTTCGAATATTTAACGCCGCTCTGTCGAGAATAGGGCGAACCCAAACCGCAGGCCGACCGACTAACGCCACGAAGGGGTTCGGCAAGAACAAAAATTATGCGAATTTCAAGGCCGCTGCACTAGCCTCGTGAGGGCGTCATGCTGGATCACTTGAAAGCAAACAACCGCGCCTGGGCGGCACGGATGATTTCTCGTGACGCCGGCTTTTTCAACAGGCTCGAACGCCAGCAGGCGCCCGAGTACCTGTGGATCGGATGTTCCGATAGCCGGGTGCCCGCCACTCAGATTGTGGACGTCGATCCCGGCCAGATCTTCGTGCACCGCAACGTCGCCAACCTCGCACCGCCTCAGGATGCCAATTACCTGTCCGTGCTCCAATTCGCAGTCGACGTATTGAAGGTGAAGCACATTATCGTGGTCGGGCACTACGGGTGTGGCGGCGTGAGTGCGGCCGTAGACGGCAAGCGCCGCGGCCTCGTGGACCATTGGCTACATCCGATCCGTGAAGTCCTTTGTGAGCACCGTCACGAGCTTGATGCGATCGTGGATCCAGGTGCCCGCCTCGACCGTCTGTGCGAGCTTAATGTCATCCGGCAGGTGAGAAACGTCGCGTCTGACATCATCGTGCAGGAGGCCTGGGCGCATGGCCAGGACCTCAGTGTCCACGGCTGGATCTATTCTCTGGCCAACGGCTTGGTGACCGACCTTGGCGTGACGGTCAGCGCGCCAAGGGAAATCGAGCGGCGGGGATAACAATGGCGACCCGACTCTACGAGAGACCGCCTTTAGGCATGGCTGTTCGCTCGTTTTGGCGCTCGCTGAGATACGCTCTCTTCGATACCTACCGGCCGGAACTGCACTATATGCGCGGTCCTGGACCCAAGTGGCACGCAAAGCATCGCGGCCGGCCGCAGGCCTCTGCCCTGCCGGGCGACGCGGAATAGCTGGGATCAGGGATACAGGGCAGATTAAACAGACTAAGCGGTGGCGGCCAGACAACAGCCATTGGCGGCCCAGGGGCTACCTGGGCCGCCAACCATCAGGGTCTCTGCCAGTCATGGCATGGCGTGCCGGCCGTCGCTCGTCGGCCGCATGAAGCCAATCACCAGTCCGCTCAGCGCACTGCCGGTGAGGATGACGGTGGCGCCCAATACGATCAGAGCCGCCAGCGTCAGGATGTCGTTCACTCCAAGCACCGCCAGGATACCGAGCACGAGCGAAGCAAGCCCGGCCAGCATCTGAACGCCCGCAGAGCCCGACGCCATCTCGCCGGCGAGCAGCTCTGTGCCTGCGCGCGGAGCGCCTGACCTGTTGGCCGAACTCTGCAGCATGTACAAATGCCTTACCGCATTGCTGGTCAGCATCAACGCACTGCCATACGCAATCACCGCGATCGCGGTCAGAATTTCAGGCGAGATGCCGAGCAACGCCAGGATTCCGAGCACGATCCCAGCCAGCCCGACCAGAAACAGACTGGACAAGCTGCCGACTCCGAACTGCTCCGACGAAGCGCCTGTGGCGCCTGCCGGGAAGGTGATGCCGGCATACTCGGAAAGCATGGCTGCGCCCTGAATCAGGAGCGCCGCGCCAAATACAATCACCGCTATGGGCAATATGATTTCGCGATGCACACCCGCGAGCGCCAGGATGGCGAGAACAACGGTTGCAATTCCGCCGATCGCATCGGCGAGCCCGCCATAGGCGGCGGCCTCGGCCGGCGCTGACGACGATTGTGTGTATGACGAGCTCATGACTTTTTTCCTTTCTACGACGCCGGCCGGGACCGAATTCCAACCGGATATCGTCTTTGATTGGGTTGGCCAACGTCGCCCCTGATTGATTAGCCAACATCGCCCCTGATGAAGAAATTCGCTATGGGCCGCCGGGTTCCCGCCCTGCGACCTTGTGCACATGACGACGCGCCAGCTCGACACATCCGCGAAGAGCCGGTCACGGGGCGATCGCGCCCAAATATTCGCTGGCGGTCAGGCTGGCCGAAACGCGAGCTCAGCCAAAGCCTCGGTGGTGATGCGCCGGATTCATGGGCCCATCACCACCGTTCGGCTTTACCGCGCCAGGAGATCGGCGTCAGCCGACGTAGGCTGCTCGCGTCTGCTCCTCAGCCTCGGCGCTGGTCGCGGGCTGCGCCGGAAGCTGCAGCACGGTCGCAAGCTGTTCCTCAGGGAGGCTTGTGAGCAGGACAGTATGACCATCAGGAAATTCAACCGAGTCGTGATGCGTACCGGGGGATTGCTTGTTGACCTGCCGGAAAATCGCCGTGGCATACCTCACGCTTCGCCGCGGCCAGCCGAAGAAGCCGCGGTGTGTGATAAGCAGTCCGTTGGGAAAAGCGATTTCGGTTCCCGGCAGAAGGCAAACCGCCACTTCCAGGCTTTCTGGAGCAGCGAAGCCCCGCGTTCCGGTTCCGAAGTTATGCGTGACAAGCTTGTCACCGACCGCAGCGGGGCGGGATTTTACATTCTGTAGACTGTAGTCGCACATGGTGCATCTCCTGCATTTCGCACAATTTGCCAACCCACATGGACATACGGTGCGCAGGTAGATTGTTCCGAAGTTCGGCTGCCGCGCGGTGCGTCTCTTTCGCACGGAAGGCCGTTACGGGTTTCACAACGCAGGATTCCGCGTCCCCTCTCGCTTGATGACTGAACGTTTGAGGAAATTGCGTCGAGCGTCAATTTGGGTACTAATGTGCTTGACGCAATTAGCGGAAGCTGGCCTATGCCTCGCCCCTCAAAGTGTTCCGCCGAGTTCGGTTCTTGTTGCAAAGACCTGAAGGATTCCTTGACGATCCCGCAACAGAAATTTTTTTGGGCCGATGAGCAAGGGGTGCTGTATCTGACGATTGGCGGAGTTCGGACTGAACAGGGTGTGGGCTGGATGGACCATGCTGTCTTATTCTGCCCATTCTGCGGAACGAAGCTCCAGACGAAAGAGGAGATTAGTCTCAAGGCTGGGTCGGCACCACCGCACCTTCAGTAGGAATTCCGTGGCGCCAAATTTATTGGTACCTCTGAACGCTGTGGCCTGGGCCGTTTCGGTTCAGCTCTGGCCGCCGCCGCCGGTCGGGCGGCGCATGGAGAAGCGCAACTCGGGCGTCGTGCCGTAGTAGTCGTGATAGCCGGCGCGCATGATCGGCCGCATCGAACCGGTGTCAAGCAAGCCGTCCCGAATGAATCGGTCGTCGATATAGACCCCGATCACCTGGCCGAACACCACATGGCGGTCGGTGGCACGGCCCTCGTAGTCGGCCAGCGACACGGTCTGCACCCATTTGCATTCGAGCGCGCACGGTGATGCGGCGACCCGCGGCGGCTTGACGAGCCGCGACGGCGCCGGCGCAAGCCCGCACTTCTCCATTTCATTGACGCCGCGCGGGAATGGCGCCGAGGTCTGGTTGACCTGCTCGCGCAGTTCGTAAGTTGCGAAATTGCACACGAACTCCTTGGTCTCCTCGATGAAGGCCAGCGAATCCTTGCGCTGCTCGCTGGAGAACATCACCATCGGGGGGGCGCTCGACACCCCGTTGAACCACGAATAGGGCGCAAGGTTGATCTCGCCGGCAGCGCTGATCGAAGTGATCCAGCCGATCGGCCGCGGCGCCACGATGGCCTTGAACGGGTCGTGGGGCAGGCCGTGATCGTTCTTCTTGCGGGCGTCGTAGAACATCCTGGTCGCGAAGGCTACCTGAAGCGCGTGACGATGTCAGCGAGCGCCGGGCGCGGCCGGTCTTCGGGCGCATGTGCCGGGCGCCCGATGTGGACAAATCCGGCGATTTTCTCGTGCGGCGCAAGCCCGAGCGCATCGAGCACGCCGCGGTCATAGGCGTACCATTCGGTAATCCAGGTGGCGCCGAAGCCAAGCGCATGCGCCGCGATCACGAGGCTCATGGCGGCGGCGCCGGCGGAGAGCACCTGCTCCCATTCGGGGATTTTCACATGCGGCGCGGCCCGGCTCACCACCGCGATCACCAGCGGCGCGCGGGCAAGGCGCCGGCGCTCGAACGCGATCTGGTCCGGTGTTGCATCCGGATATTTGGCAATAAAGGCCGCCGCGATCGCCGCGCCGGCCTTGAGCTGCGATTCGCCCTCGAACACGATGAAGCGCCAGGGAGCGAGCTTGCCGTGGTCGGGCACCCGCGACGCGATCGTCAGCAGAGTATCGAGATCGGAGGGCGACGGGCCGGGGCCGACAAGCTCGACCGGCTTGAGCGAACGGCGGGTCCGCAGCAACGTGATGGAGGGCGAGGGGGCTTGCATGAGGGGTCGCATCGATTGGCTGAAGCTTCGCTAGCACACCGCGTCGGGGGTGACAAAGGTCCGGTTTCCGACCCGTGGGCTTTTGCCTGCTTATTGTGCTCCGATGTCCCGCACATCGCAGCGCCCGTCCCTGGATTGATCCGGAAATCAATCCAGCCATGCCGTCCCTGCGGAACTTTCCAAGCGCGGCCCTGCCTGCCCGCGAAAACGCCTGCGCTCCCAGAGCGGGATGACTTTTCTTCGAATCGTCATCCCGCTCTACCTTATTGTTGGAGCATGATCTTTTCCGAAAACCGTTCCCACTTTTCGGGATCATGCTCTCGGCACTTCTCTTTGGCAACGCCCGCCATCCGCCGATCAGAAAGCGGCTCCCTAATTGGCTTGAATTTGACGTGATTCCGGTGGAGAATCGCAACCTAAAGCTGGTTCGCTGAATTCGTGGGGCTGACGGTTTGGGCGGCATCAGGATTGCCATATACGCCGGACTGATGGCGGGCTGGTCAGCCGCCGCGTCTGCCCAGCAGATGCTGCCGCCGTCCGGCAGTGGGATCGGGCCACCGCCGGTATTCGGCGTCACCCGTGCATTGCCGCAAGCCCAGTCGATCGCACCGGCCTATGCGCCGCAGGCCTCCCCCGCGATGCCGATACCGCCGCTCATCTCGGCGCCCGCCGCGATGCCGATCCCGGCGCTTGGCGCAACCGGGTCGCAGCAACTATCGCTCGCTCTCATCGCCCGTTTCGGGCGCGACGCTGCGACCCAGATCACCAATGGACTGGTGTGGCGCGTATTCCCTGCCAAGCCCGACGTCACCGGTACATTCCGCGCCGTCAAGGAGGACAAGACTGCCAATCCGGTGATGGCGTTGCCGCCCGGCGACTATGTGGTGCATGTCAGTTTCGGGCTGGCGAGCGTCGCCAAGGCGCTGCGCCTCAGGGAGTCGACCCGTGAGGTGTTGGAGGTTCCGGCCGGCGGCGTCAAGCTCGAGGGCCGCGTTGGCGACGTGAGGATTGCCCCCAGCGAGATCACCTTCGATATCTTCAAGGGCAGCCAGTTCGAGCCCGGCTTCAAGACGCCGCTGGCGCAGGGCGTGGTGACGGGCGACGTGGTGGTGGTGCCGGAAGGCAACTATCACATCGTTTCGAATTACGGCGACACCAACGCGGTGGTGCGGTCCGACATCAGGGTGCAGACCGGCAAGCTCACGGATGTAACGGTCAGCCATCGTGCCGCGCTTATCACCCTCAAGCTGGTCGGCGAACGCGGCGGCGAGGCGATTGCCAACACCAACTGGTCGATCATCACCCCTGGCGGCGACGTCATCAAGGAATCGACCGGCGTATTTCCCCGCGTCGTGCTCGCCGAGGGCGACTATCGCGCCATCGCCCGCAATGAAGGACGCACCTATGAGCGCGAGTTCAAAGTGATCGCCGGCGTCGACGGCGAGGTCGAGGTGACGACGCGGTAGCGGCTGCGAGCGCGATTCGCCCTGTCATCAGCGCAAGCGCTTTCGAGAAACGTGCTCCGAGCACCGACACTTGCGATGACCGGTGGAGGCGCCACGCCGGAATAGGAATAGTAGAGCCGTTGTTTCCAACAATTGCGAATCCTGATAACCCTGCGTCCGATGACGCCGCAACAATTCATCGCGAAATGGAAGCCCGTCGCGCTTACCGAGCGCGCTACGGCGCAGTCGCATTTCCTCGACCTTTGCGCGCTGCTCGGGCATGACGATCCCGTTTCTGCTGACCCCATCGGCGAGTGGTTTACTTTCGAAAAAGGCGTGATCAAGACAGGCGGCGGCGACGGCTTCGCGGATGTCTGGAAGAAGGGCTTCTTCGCCTGGGAATACAAGAAGAAAAAGCGCAATCTCGATGACGCGCTCGGGCAGTTGGTCCGATATGCAGCGGCGCTTGAGAATCCGCCACTCCAGGTAGCGTGCGATACGGACCGCTTCGTGATCCGTACCGCGTGGACCAACGCGGTTCCGAAGACCTCCGAGTTGACGCTGGACGATCTTGTCGAGCCGCGCCAGCTCGATATTCTTCGTTCGGTCTTCTTCGATCCGGAGAAGTTGCGGCCGAAGGAAACGCGTGCCGCCATCACAAAGGAAGCCGCCGACAAGTTTTCCACGATCGCATTTCGGCTGCAGGGTCGCGACACGCCCGAAAATCTCGCTCACTTTGTCAATCAGCTTGTGTTCTGCTTTTTCGCCCACAGCGTGAAGTTACTGCCTAACGGCTTTTTTCCGAAGCTGCTGAAGCGGTGCGCAGAAAGGCCGGAGAACGCCAAGCGGTATTTCGATGGCCTGTTTGCCGCGATGGAGAAGGGCGGCGACTACGACCTGACCGAGATTGCCCATTTCAACGGCGGCCTGTTCGACGGACGCCGCGCGATGGCGCTGCAATCAGATGAAATTGGCCTGCTGCAGGCCGCCGCGAGCCTCGACTGGAGTCAGATCGACCCGACCATCTTCGGCACGTTGTTCGAGCGCTTCCTTGATCCCGACAAGCGAGCACAGATCGGCGCACACTATACCGATCCGGACAAGATCATGAAGATTATCGAGCCGGTGATCCTGCGTCCGCTCCAGGAGGAATGGGGGGCGGCGAAAGCCGAAATCGAAAAATTGGCCGATCAGGCGCGCCTCAAACGCGGCAAGGCTTTCGTCAATGCGATGGGAAAGGCCGAGGAAGCACGGTCCAGATTCATCGAACGGCTCTGCCAGGTGACGGTACTTGATTCGGCATGCGGGTCGGGAAATTTCCTCTGCCTTGCACTGCAAGGCATCAAGGACATCGAGCTCAGGGCCAATCTCGAATGCGAAACGCTCGGCCTCGCACCGCGTGCGCCAGCGGTAGGTCCTGAGATTGTGCGCGGCATCGAGATCAATCCGCTGGCCGCCGAGCTTGCGCGCACCACGATCTGGATCGGCGACATCCAATGGCGCATCCGCAACGGCATATACGCCAGGCCGGAGCCGATCTTGCGCAAGCTTGACTCGATCGAGTGCAGGGATGCGCTGCTAACGAAAGCGGCTGATGGCACTTTTGCGGAGGCTGCGTGGCCAGATGCGGAATTCATCGTTGGTAATCCGCCTTTTCTGGGCATAAGGCTGATGCGCGCGGGCCTGGGCGACGAGACTGTTGAGAGGTTGTTCGACGTCTATGACGGGCGCGTGTCGCGCGAAGCTGACCTCGTAATTTATTGGTTTGAGAAATCGCGGTCACAAATCGAGGCTGCGAAATCGTCACGCGTCGGGCTTGTCGCAACCAATTCGATTCGTGGTGGCGCTAACCGCCAGGTTGTCGATCGAATCGAGAGGGACACACGTTTGTTTGAGGCTTGGAGCGATGAGCCGTGGATTATCGAGGGGGCAGCCGTACGTGTATCCTTACTTTGCTTCGGAAGAGATGAGGGTCCCCGTCGATTAGACGGGCACATTGTTTCGGTAATTAATCCTGACCTGAGTGGAGGTGTGGTCAATCTCACAAAAGCAAAACGCCTCCAGACGAACAGTGACCTTTCTTTTCAAGGAGTGAAGTTCGGCGGACCATTTGTAATCAATAGCCAATTGGCGCGCGACTTTCTGGTTATGCCTAGGAACCCGAACGGGTGCCCAAATAGTGCTGTTATCCGTCGGTGGTGCAACGGCATGGATATTACTCGAAGACGGGAGGATCGGTGGTGCATCGATTTCAAACCATTTATTTCAGAACGGGACGCTGCACTATTCGAAGCACCATTTCGTTTCATTAAGGATGCCTTCGCCGCAGAAAATGACCGCAGGAAGAGCCGTGGTGAGCCTCCTCTAAGATATAGAGAGTCGCGGACTGCGACTGAATGGTGGATACATCAACGGTCTCGTGTCGAAATGCGAGAGCGTCTTCGAGGACTGTCTCGATTCATCGTCACGCCCGAGATAGCAAAGCATCGGCTGTTCGTATTCTTTGAGCCGATCTACCTAACGTCAGGTTCAGTGTACGCTATAGCTCGCGACGACAATACAACTTTTGGCATTCTCCACTCCCGCTTTCACGAAGCGTGGTCTCTGAGACTTGGGACGAGCCTTGAAGACCGTCCACGCTACACGCCAACCACCACATTCGAGACCTTTCCGTTTCCTGACGGCCTCACCCCGAACATTTCCAGTAAGGATTACGCTGCCGACCTACGCGCCACGCAAATTGCGAAGGCCGCAAAGCGCCTCGACGAATTGCGCCAAGCTTGGCTCAATCCACCCGACCTTATCCGCGTCGAGCCGGAGGCCGTTCCCGGATATCCTGACCACATTTTGCCCAAGGACACTGTTGCCGCTGTCGCGCTGCGCGAACGTACGCTGACCAATCTATACAATCAGCGTCCGCAATGGCTAGTTGATGCCCATCGCGACCTCGACGCCGCCGTAGCAGCCGCTTACGGATGGCCCGCCGATATTTCGGATGAGGACGCCCTGGCAAGGCTACTCGAACTCAATCTTGCGCGAGCCGCCGTGAACGGCCCGATGCTTGCGAACGAGGTGGGTGAGGACGAGCAAAACGGAAATGGCGAGGACGCTGAGGAGTGATTTCGGGCGTTCCTCCGTTTGACATGGCAAGGCCCGCATGGTTCGAGACGCCGGGCTTCACCCGGCTCCTCACCATCATGAGGT
>Ga0257150_1000040_pt1 | contig 10478 bp, 8 predicted proteins | sample DL13A_FD_185938 | JGI IMG/M metagenome (GOLD analysis project Ga0257150, IMG submission 185938) | Soil microbial communities from H.J. Andrews Experimental Forest, Oregon, United States - DL-13-A | ecosystem: Environmental > Terrestrial > Soil > Temperate forest > Bulk soil | place: USA: Oregon... | reverse complement strand
CGGCACCGTGCACTACGGCTCCGTGTCGTGGCGCATGCACGAGGATGACTTCCGCGCGCGCTCGCATACGACCGAGCGCTACGGCGCGTCCGCGATCCCGCAAGACTCCTCGCTCGCCGATTGGCCGCTCCGCTATGCCGAGCTTGAACCTTATTACGACCAGGCCGAATACGATATCGGCGTTTCCGGCAAGGCCGGGAATCTCCAGGGCCGCAAGATCGAAGGCGGCAATCCGTTCGAGGCGCCGCGCCAGCGGGAATATCCGCTGCCGCCGCTGACCAAGGATCAGCCCTCGATCTTGTTCGAGGCCGGCGCGCAGAAGCTTGGGCTTAATCCGTTCTCGACGCCGCACGCGATCTTGTCGCAACCCTACAAGGGGCGCCCCGCCTGCACCTATTGCACCTATTGCCAGGCGTTCGGCTGCTACATCGGGGCGAAGTCGAGCATCCTGGTGGCGAAGCTTCCCGAAGCGGATGCGACCGGCAACGTCGCGATCAAGACCGGGGCGATGTGCTATCGCATCAACAGCCGCGGCAAGCGCGTCACCGGCGTGTCCTATTACGGGCCGGACGGCTCCGACAACTCCATCGAAGCCGAGATCGTCGTACTGGGCACGTTCATCTACGACAACACGCGCCTCTTGCTCCTGTCGAAGACGGATGTGTTCCCGAACGGCCTTGCCAATTCGAGCGGTGAGGTCGGCAAGCACCTGATGGCGCACATGATGCCGAACGTGCTCGTCGGCTTCGACGATCGCCACGTCAACACCTACATGGGACCGAGCGCCCAGAAGTACACGGTCGACGACTTCAACGCCGACAATTTCGACCACGGCGGCGTCGGCTTCATCCGGGGCGCGCAGATCTCGGTCGGGACGCCCAATCTCGAAGGCGGGCCGATCAGCTTCTCCACCACGGCGCCGCCGCCCGGTACGCCGCGATGGGGCGCCGCCTATCGCGATTACCTCGCGAAGTACTTCACGCGGTTTGCAGTGATGGTGGCCCAGACGGAAAACTTGCCCTACGCGGACCAGACGATCGACCTCGATCCCACGGTGCGCGATCAGTGGGGATTGCCGGCGCCGCGGCTGACCTACGACTGGCGGCGGCCGAACGAGACGGCGCGGGTCGAGTTCATGGTGAAGAAGATGGAGGAGGTCGGACGCGCCATGGGCGGCAACACGGTGTGGCGCGGGCCGCTGTCCCCGGGCTTGCCGGGCGCCCACCACGAGGGCGGCACCCGAATGGGGAATGATCCCAACACGTCGGTCGTGAACAAGTACGGCCAGAGCTGGGACATCCACAACCTCTTCATTGTCGGCTCATCCACTTTCCCGTCGATGAGCGGGTTCAACCCGACGCTCACGATCGAGGCGCTTGCCTACATGAGCGCCGATGCGATCGCGAACAAGTACAGGAAGAGCCCGGGGGCGTTGTTGTAGGTGCGATTTAGAGCGCGGTCGTCCCTGGGACCGCGGGCGTCCCGCCCGCTCTTTTTCCTTGCTAAACCGAGGAGCGGGCAGGGCGCCCGCGTTCCAGGGATGCCTTCAACTATCAAGCGTCCCCGTATCCAAAAAGGCTGGAACTACCGAGGTTATCTGCCGCACTTCGACGAGACACCGTTATTCAACTAATCACGTTTCGACTGGCCGATTCATTACCTGAAGCAATTTTCAACGAGCTTGCTGCGCTCGCTTCGAACGACGCGGACCTTCGACAAAGAGTTGAAACCATGATCGACGGCGGCTTAGGCAGTTGTGCCCTGCGAGAGCCAGTCGTCGCGGCCGTCGTTCGGGACGCACTCCATCATTTTGATGGAGCCCGCTACCGGCTTATTGCCTCGGTGATCATGCCGAACCATGTCCACGCGCTCATTGAACAGGCTGGCGGATTCCCACTCGGCGATATTGTTCACGCCTGGAAATCATTCACCGCCAAGCAGGCCAACAAGCAGCTTGGCCGAACAGGTGCATTCTGGGCGCCGGATTACTTCGATCGCTTCATTCGCGATCAGACCTATTTCGATGTAGCCGTGCACTACATTCATGAAAATCCAGTGAAGGCCGGCTTGGTTGCTCGCGCGGAAGAGTGGCGATGGTCGAGCGCTTGCGAAGATACTGGACCGCGGGCGTCCCGCCCGCTTATTAACTTGGCGAAAGCAAGAGCGGGCGAGACGCCCGCGATCCCAGGGGCGCCCGCGCCCCACAAAAAAACCGAGCCCCGTTTCCGGGGCTCGGCAAAGCTTCAACCGCAACGACTGATGGCTTGGCTTACTTCGCCTGCGCCTTGAGGGCCGCGATCTCGGCCTCGCTGCGCAGCGTCATCACGCCCATCTTGCTGTCGCGATAGATCGGGACCGTCACCTTGGTCACGCCGTCCTTCTCAAGGAGCGAGATGTGGCGGATTTCGGTGCCGCGGGTCGGCAGGTCGAACATCGTCCACTCGTTCTTGCTCGGGTCGTATTTGGCGATGCGATCGGCGGTCCACAGGTTGCCCCACACATTGTGATGCTGGTCGACCGCAATGTGATAGGGCTGATAGGTCGGATCCGGGAACGGGATGATCGACGTCTGGCCCGTCTTGGTGTCGATGCGGGCAAGGCTCGAGCCCCAGGAATTGCCGACCCAAAGGACATCCGCGTTCTTATCGGTGCCCATGCGGCGCGGTCCCTGCGACCACGGAAGCGGCGTGTTGAAGGAGAGCTCGTTGTAGCTCTCATAGAACTCACGCGCCTTCGGGGTCACGCGGTCCATCTGCTCTTTCATCGACGGCAGCGACACTTCCGTTGCCTTGCCGGTGGCGATATCGCCCTTGCCGATGGTGTCGAGCGCCATCTGGGCCCACCAGCCGTTACCGTCGCGATCGCCGGCGGCGCCGTAGGTCATGCCGGTGCCCTTCGGCGAATTATAGGGCTTGATCGACTTGAAGTCGGTGAACTGCTCGGTCACCGGATCGAAGCGCACGGCGCCGTCCGGAGCCGATGCCCAGATCTTGCCCTTGCCGTCCACGTCAAGCGTCACGGCGCCGCCGAGCGGCGACATGGTGGACGGGGTCTGGTAAACGCTGATCTTCTCGGTCTTGGCCTCAAACTTGCCAAGCCCGCGGCGGCCCGTGTTGACATCGAACCAGAAGTCGCCGTTGGCGTCGCGGGTGAGGCCGTGAGCATTGCCGGCCAGCCCGTCGTTGCGGTCAAGCTTGAAGTATTTCACCTCGCCGGTCTTGGCATTGACCTTGCCGATGGTGGCATGCTTGTTGGGGTTGTTGTTGGTGAAATAGACGTTCCCCTCGAAGTCCATGTTGCCGTCATGGGGCATCTGGCCGAGCTTCGAGGTGACGCCGAGGCTCCAATCGGAACCGTCATTGTCGGGTCCCTTGATGCCCAGGGTGCCGGGGCCGGCATCGGGGTTGAGCGCCAGGTCATAGGTCGTCCACACCACGCGGGCGGCTTCGCCGCTCAGACGCGGACGGTCCTTGAACTTCATCGAGGTCTCGCCGGGGCCGCGGGCGCGGGCGAGATAGGCCGCAAGCTCCTTGCGGTTGAATTCGATGATCTGGCTGACCTTGGCGTTGGCGCCCGGGTACACGCCGGAGCCCGGAACGACCTTCATGAGGTTGATGATCTTGTTCCAGCCGGCCTCATCGAACTTGAACTGCAGCGGATAACCGGGCGTGTGGCAGCCGGTGCACTCGTTGGTGAAGATCTTCTTGATATTGGCGTCTTCAGGCGTCGCATCCGGCAAGGCCGCGACCATCATTTCCGGCGGCAGCTGGCGGAAGCGCTCCTCGGGGTCCGCAATGGTGGCGAGCTTGAAATCCTGGTGCTTGGCGGCAGCAAGCTCGACCGCGTCCTTCGCGGTATGGAAGCCCAGGGCCTGCGCCCACACCTGGTATTTGCCGTCGGCCATCGGCGGGAAGAAATAATCGCCGTTCTGGTCGGTATAGACGCTCGTCGTGATCGTCGCGCCTTCCTTCTTGGCGGATACCTGCACGCCTTCAAGCTTCTGGCCGGAAGCGGACGAGATCGAGCCCGTCAGCAGCTGGTCGGCCGAAGCGCCGCCCGCCGCGAAACCAACGACGAGACCCGCGACGCTCGCCAATAATTTCCCGCGTAAGTGTGTCATGGTACGTCTTCTCCTTCAAAGGTCTTACGGTTCGCCGCCACCGCCAGCGCGGCGCGCCGGTGCGGCTGCGGCTTGAACCGGTACGGTTCGCACATATGAAATGATCGCCTCGATCTGGTCCGGCTTCAGATAGAACTTGAAAGCCGGCATGCGCGGCGTGCCATTGGTGATGAACTCGCGCATGACGTCGTCATCGCCGCCGCCGGCGTCCTTATTCAGGGCAGGGCCGTAGGTCCTGGCGCCGAGCGAGGGCGGCAGATGGCAGACGCCGCACGATTGGGCGAACACCTGCCGCCCGTTTTTCTGTTGATCGGTAAGATTGCCGCCAGCCTGCTGTGCGGTTGCACCCTGGGCGGATGCGGCGAGCAGGAACAGACCAAAAAAAGCTGCCTTCTTCATGAACTTTCCCCCGTTCTCGGCTTGTTTTATGGATCATACGCCGCGGACAGGCGGAAGGGAAGGGGTGTTGGTTCCTGGCGAGGTCATTGCGGGGCTCGTGGCCGTCCCGAGAATCGGAGCACAGCTGCTCCTGATGGAAGATTGCCACCCGGTCGCGGGTGATACGGATCAGGACACATGCACCGCAGCGAAACCACTTGCAGGCGGTTGCATCCCGCTACAGGGGCGGCGGCACGTGTGGTATCGTGTGGTATAGAATCAAGACCAACTCGCCGGGGGCACTGCAGGCATGGACGCAGAGGCTTCGCGCAGCCAGCTTGCCGCCGCCCTCGTGCGCGTCGCTGCCGGGGATCGTGCGGCGCTGCGCATGGTCTACCAGGACACCTCGGCGAAGCTTTTTGGTGTTTGTCTTCGTATCTTGAATGACAAGAGCGAGGCCGAGGACGTGCTGCAGGACGTGTACGTGACGGTGTGGCGCAAAGCCGCCGGTTTCGATCCGGGCCGGGCGAGCCCAATCACGTGGCTGGTGGCGATCACCCGCAACCGGGCGATAGATCGGCTGCGGGCGAGCGCCGTGAGCCGCCGCATGGAGCCGATCGAAGCGGCCGATGGGGTGAGCGATCCCGCTCCGGCCGCAGTCGAGCGCGTCGAGCTCGCGCAGCAACACCAGCGTCTTGCCCGCTGTCTGGAAGGGCTGGAAGCCCGGCATTCGGCCGCTATCCGCGCCGCCTTTCTCGACGGCGCCACTTACGAGGAGCTGGCTCAACGCATGAGCGTGCCGCTCGGTACGATGAAAAGTTGGATCAGGCGCGGCCTGTTGAAACTCAGGGCCTGTCTCGAGGGATGAGCGCGAACGACACCATAGGTCCGGCGGACGACGGCAATCTCATTGCCGCCGAATACGTGTTGGGCGTGCTTGGCGTTGCGGAGCGACGCGAGGTCGAACGGCGTCTCGCACAAGAGCCCGCGCTTGTTGCCGAGGTGGCGTTCTGGGAGGAGCGGCTCACCGGACTGACCGATGCGGTGGCGCCGGTGTCGCCGCCGCAGGCCGCCTGGTCGCGCATCGAGACGGCAATCGGAGCCGCGTCACCGCCGCCGTCGGTTTGGCACAGCCTCGCCTTCTGGCGCAGCTTCGCCATCGCCTCGGCGACGCTCGCCGCTGCGAGCATCGCGGCGCTCGCCTATATCGGCCTTGTTCCTGGCGCACGTACGCCGCTGATGGCAACGCTCAGCGGCAGCGCGGGGCAGCCGAACTTCGTCGCCTCGGTGACGGCAACCGGCAACACCCTGGTGATCGTGCCGGCGGCGCTGCTCACCAATGATCCGCGCGCCTACGAGTTGTGGCTCATTCCGAGCGGCGAGACGCGGCCACGCTCGCTCGGACTCGTTCAGCCGGGTCAACCGATCAGGCTCGAGATTCCCTCCGACCTCGCCGGCCGGCTCACGCCGGATGCCACGCTCGCCGTCTCGCTCGAGCCGCCCGGCGGCTCGCCGACCGGCCTGCCCACCGGCCCGGTGATCGCCGCCGGCAAGCTGACGAATCTGTAGGGGCGACCCTTGTGGTCGCCCGCGGGCAGAGCCAATCTTAACCCGTCCATCAGGTCCGCCTGCAACAGGGCGACCACAAGGGTCGCCCCTACATTCATCCTTACCTCGGAGAGAAGAAGCCGCAGAATTCGAAAATCTCCTGCATCCGTTGACCGCATCGTTCGTATCTCCATTGCAAGCCGCTGGTGCGGCGCGAATTGCAAACACCAGATGGAGAACGACATGAAGCTTTCACGCACTGCAATGTTGGTGACTGTGGCCTCGCTCGCATTCGCCGGGGCGGCAGCACCCACTCTCGCGCAAATGCAAATGAGGGAGCAGGCCGTCACCGTCGGTGGCTCCCCGATGTACCCTTCCAAGAACATCATCCAAAATGCGGTCAACTCCAAGGACCACACGACGCTCGTCGCCGCGGTCAAGGCTGCAGGCCTCGTCGGGACGCTGCAAGGGCCTGGCCCCTTCACGGTCTTCGCGCCCACCAACGCCGCGTTCGCGAAGCTGCCGCCCGGCACAGTCGATTCGCTGCTCAAGCCTGAGATGAAGGCGAAGCTGACCGGAGTGTTGACCTACCACGTGGTGCCGGGACGTCTTTCCGCCAAGGACTTGATGGATGCGGCGAGAAAGAGTGGCGGCACTGCCGAGTTCAAGACCGTCGAAGGCGAGACGATCTCGGTCGAGACCAGGGGCAACACCCTTTGGATCCGGGACGCCAAGGGCAATGTTTCCAAGGTCACGATCCAGAACGTGTTTCAGTCGAACGGCGTCATCCACGTCATCGACGCCGTGCTGCTGCCAAGCTGATCTCAACGAAGCTGATCTCGACGAAGCTGGGCTCGCCCGGCTCAAAGTCCGGGTGACCGATCGGCGCAGCCAATCTCCTTTCCCCGGCGCGAAGCCCGTCGCGACAACGCGGCGGGCTTTCACTCGGGCCGGGTCGGAAGCGGAAATTCAGACCGGGAGCTTAGACCGCGAATACTGAAGGCCTTCACGGGCCGGCTGAAGCCCTTGAGGACGAGGTCACCCTGCGCCTCCACGTCCGCGAGGTTTTCGATCGCCCTGTGGACGTTGGCATCCACCAGGATCTGGCCGTTGCTTGCCTCGTCGCACAGTCTTGAGGCGAGATTGGCAACCTTCCCGGTCACCGAATACTGAAATCTTCCCTCGAATCCGATGCATCCAAGAGTTGCATAGCCGTGAGCAATGCCGATGCCAAAGCCGAGTTCATATCCTAAATAACGCCATTTCGTCGCGAGCCTCGCCACTTCGTCGCGCATCTCGATTGCCATTTGCGCCGCCCGCTCGGGCGGATTGGGGCAGGGCAGAGGATCGTTGAATAAAACCAGGAGCCCGTCGCCGGTAAAGCGCTCGACCGTGCCCTCGAATTTGTCGATGAGAACCCCCAAGGCGGCGTGATATTCGCGCAGGACCTCCAACACCTCCTCGGGTTCGGCGGCTTCGGCGAATGCCGTGAAGCCGCGCAGGTCACAGAACAGCACGGTTATCTCGCGGCGATGGCTTTCCAGGATGCTTTCGTCACGCGAGGACACGATGAGCTGCGCGAGCTGGGAGGGAAGAAAGCGCTTCAGCCGTCCGACGCGCTCGATCTCGGCAACCTGTTCGGCCACCCGCAGTTCGAGACTGCGATTCCATTTGGCAAGATCATCCGCCTGCGCCTGCACGCGATCGTGGAGTTCCTTCAAGCGGAGAACCGACCTCACTCTGGCGACCAGCGCCGCATGATCGACCGGCTTGGTAAGATACTCGTCGGCGCCGGCATCAAGGCCGGCAACCACGTCCTTCGTATCGGTTCTGGCCGTCAGAATGATGATCGGCGTGAACGGGCGATTGCCGTCGCTCTTGAGGCGGCGACAAACCTCGATGCCGTTGAGCTTCGGCATCGTGACGTCCAAGAGGATCAGGTCGGGAGCGCATTCGCTGACAGCCGCCAAACCTGTTTCGCCATCGGCCGCCTCGGACGTCTCGTAGCCGTGCGCCCGCAATCGCGTCACGATGATGTCGCGATTTTCCTCGCTATCGTCGACGACGAGGATGCGCGGGGGATCATTCATCTCAAAGCCGTTGCACGCGGACGCTGGAGCGGATCGCCAATACGCCCTCACCCTGCCCTCTCCAAGCGGGGAGGGTAGGGTGAGGGCATCGCCAACTCTGCCACCATAGGCCGTATCAAGCCAATCGGAAATTCCTAACAGACCGATCGATGAAACCGATCATGCGCATGGCGCCATCCACAAATGAGGCCTCGTCATTCAAAATCGACCAACTAAGGCACGTACTCCCGGATCTTTGCAAGCAGTTGACGGGTGCTATACGGCTTGCTGACATAGGCGTTGCAGCCCGCCGCTCGCGCCTTGCTCTCGTCGCCGCTCAGCGCGTAGGAGGTGACGACGATGATCGGAATGGCGCGCAACACCGGATCGGCCTTGAGGCGACGGGTTACCTCATAGCCATCGAGCAGGGGAATTTGAACGTCCATCAAGATAAGGTCCGGCCGCTCGTGCTGCGCCATTGTGAGCGCCTGCTCGCCGTCCTCGGCCTCCACCAGGTTGTAGCCGCTGTTTGTCAAGAGGTCGCGAAGGATCCGCCGGTTATCTTCCTGATCTTCGACCACGAGAATACATCTGTTCATGATTTCTGCGTCTTTTTCGCTTTGGAGGTTGGTAGCGTGAATGAAAAGGTCGAGCCTTCACCGAGCGCCGACTCCACCCAGATGCATCCCCCGTGCATTTCAATGATTCGCTTGGCGATCGATAATCCCAGTCCAGTCCCCCCTTTCCGTCTGATCGACGAGCTGTCGGCCTGCTGAAACTCATCGAAAATCCGGCCTTGATCGACTTCGGAGATGCCTGAGCCGGTATCGCGGACGGCAACGAGCAGCGCTTCGTCCAGGGTCGACGCCCGGATGGACACCTCGCCGGCATCGGTGAACTTTATGGCGTTGCCGATAAGATTCATGAGAACCTGGGCCAGGCGCCGCTCGTCCCCCCAGCCGGCGGGAAGATCCGGGGATATCTCGCTGCGCAGCGTGATCTGCTTTTCCCCGGCGAGCGGTTCGACCGCGTCGAGCACGCCTTCCACCACATCTTTCATCGCGTATTCCGCCATTTCGAGCGTCAATTGACCGGCCTCGATCTTGGCGAGATCGAGCACATCGTTGATGAGCCCGAGAAGATGGCGACCATTGACCTGAACGCGTTCCATGACGCCGCGCATGCGATCCGGAATCTCGCCGTAGATGCAGTCGAGCACCAGTTCGGTATAGCCGAGGATGGCGTTCAACGGCGTGCGCAGCTCGTGGCTCATATTGGCGAGAAACTGCGACTTGTGCCGGCTCTCGATCTCGACCTGGAGGCTTTTCTCCTGGAGCTCGCCGAAAAGGCGGGCGTTCTCGATCGCCTGAACCGACTGCGCCGCGAATGTCTTGATGAGATCGACCGTGCTCCTCGGAATTGCCCCAGGCTCTTTGCGTCGCACCACCAGAAGGCCGGCGATCTCGTCCTGCCACAGCAACGGTGCGACGAGGACAGCCCGGAAGCCGGCACCCAGAATGAGGTCTTTTATCGGACTTGGGGGCTCATCGTGAAAATCAGGAATCTGGATGGGTTCCTGCCGCGCCAGCGCCATGCCCACGTGTCGTTCGGCGATATCGACCTTGTAGGCGGCAAACGCGGCGATTGTGTCGGCATCCATGCCGTAGTTTGCGCGCAGGTCGAATTTCTGCCGCGGCTCGTCGAACACATAGATCGATCCGGCCGTGGTGCTGGAGAGCTGCACGGCTTGCGCCACAATAGTGGCCAGCACGTTTTCGAGGTTTAGCGTCGAATTAACCACTTGGCTGACCTCACCGAGAGCACGAAGCTCGAGGACCGATTGTTCAAGCTCGCGGGTGCGGACTTCGACTTGGGCTTCCAGATTGGCGTGGGAGTCTTGGAGCTTGCTCGCCATCTCGTTGAACTGGTCGGCGAGCGATTCCAGCTCGTCGCCGGTTTTGATCGAGATGCGCTGAGAAAGATCGCCGCTGCCGATGCGGGCGGCGCCGGCACGCAGCGTCTCGATGGGCACCACCATTCTGCGCACCAGGAACATGCCGCCTAGCAACGCCAAGCCAAGGGCTGCCAGCAACAGCAGGGCCGTTCGCACAATGGTTGCACGCAGCGGTGCATAGGCCTCGTCGATCGGGAGCTCGACGAACACCAGCCAACCGAGCGGGGCGATCTCCGCAAAGGAGGTCAAAACCTCGCGGCCTTCGAGATTGCGGCCGGCTTGCCCGGATTCGGTCGCGTTTTCCGCGAGTGCGGCGCGCGCCGCTTGCACCTGCGGGAGTCCGGACAGGTCGGTGTTCCTCAGCACCATGCTGATGTCGGGATGTGCGATCAGGCGGCCCCGGGCGTCG
>Ga0257150_1000038_pt1 | contig 10544 bp, 17 predicted proteins | sample DL13A_FD_185938 | JGI IMG/M metagenome (GOLD analysis project Ga0257150, IMG submission 185938) | Soil microbial communities from H.J. Andrews Experimental Forest, Oregon, United States - DL-13-A | ecosystem: Environmental > Terrestrial > Soil > Temperate forest > Bulk soil | place: USA: Oregon... | reverse complement strand
AGCCGCAACGGTGACAAGCGCTGTGAGACGGTTTGTCATGAGATCAGCTTCCGCCGGTGCAGCCAGGCTTGATGCCGGGTCTTAGTGTAGGGTCGCGGCCGCTCGCCCACGGACACGCGATTGTGGACATGCTGCCAGTGCTCTGGAGCGGCATCGACCGGATCGATGCCGAGCGCCTCGATGGCATCGATGGCCTGCAGCACCTTCTCGACCTTGGGCCATCCGGAAATCTGCAACAGACTTTCGCCGCCGGGGCGTACGTACGGCACGGTGATGTAGCGCTCACCGGGCGCGGCGGCGCGCAGGATATCGATGCGCGACAGGGTGGTTCCGTAGTCGTTCCCAGCCCAGCGCACAAAGGCGAAGATGCTACCCGTCTCAAACGAAACGACGCGCCAATGGCGGTCGATGATGTGTTGATCGACGATCCGGCCGAAGCGGATTCGGTTCTCGAACTGCTTCTTGATCCACAGGAGCTCGACATGCGTGAGTTCGCTCACACGGCGCCCCGGTGATTGGGAGGAAACTCGCGGGACAGCAGATCGCGCAGCATCTCGGCGACGGTGGTTCCGCGCCGGAAGGCTGCGACTTTGATACGGCCACGGAGATCGGGCGTGACGTCGATCGTGAGCCGCGCCGTAAAATGATGAGCCTTCGTGCCGTTCTTCTGTGCGGTCACGTCGGGCGCTCGGACCCACGTCTCCACATCGCGTGGCCGCGACGTGAATGCGTGTTTGGGGTCGCGGCTCGTCATCGGGCAATCCGTTCGATCTCAGCGGCGAGCGCAGCGACCTCGCGTGCGGCTGGCTTGCTACGCGGCATTTCCGAAACAAGCCGTCCGATGCGGGCCGCGTCCGCGAAAGCGACACGCCGGCCAATGCGCGCGGCAAGAGCCGGCGGCTCATGTTTAGCCATTGTCTCGGCAATCCCGCTCGCGATGAGCGAGCGGGCAATGCAACGGTTCAGGACGAACCGTGCAATAAGCTGAGGACGGAAGCGCTGCGCCTCGTGAAGCAGCCGCAATGTCTCGGCCGCGGCCCAGCCGTCGAACGGCGACGGTTGCGCCGGCACCAGCGCCAGATCGGCTGCGAGCATCGCCGAGCGCATGAGCGCAGCGGAGTGAGACGATCCGTCGATCACCACATGATGGACATCGCGCGCGATCTCAGGGGCCTCAACATGGAGCGTATCGCGGGCGAGCGCGAGCACATCGAACAGCCGTGTCATCCCTCCCTTGGTGCGGTGTTCCGACCAGTCGAGCGCCGAGCCCTGCGAATCCGCGTCGACAAGCATGACGCGCCTGCCTTGGGCGGCCCAGGCTCCGGCCACATGCAACGCCAAGGTGGTCTTGCCGACGCCGCCCTTGTGGTTGAGGAACGCAACGATCACGGCGCGTCTCCGGAGCGGACCACATCGCACAAACTTCTGGCGCGGCTGATCGTGACGCGAAGCTGGCATGGCCCGAAGAGGAGCGATCTGCACAGTTGCTGGTTGACCGGACGCAAACGCTGGTTTGCCATGGTGGAACCCAAGTGGTCGTCAGCGACGATTGGACGGTGATGCGATCTGCGCAGGCACTGCCGTGCGCTTTGCGGGGAGGACGGTTCCGACACCGGGATCGGAGGTCGATGTCCTGGCGCCGCGATCGGCCCAGGACTTGAGGTCCTCCAGCGCATAGATGACGCGGCCACCGATCTTGCGGTATGTCGGCCCCGTGCCGTAGGTGCGGTGTTTCTCAAGGGTTCGGCCCGATAGGCCGAGGAAACGCGCGGCCTCGGGGGTACGCAGAAAGCGTGGCGGCAGGCCTGCCAGCGGGTCGGGCATCATCGCACTCCGTGATCTTGCAACCAGCCGCTGGATAGCGCCGGCAGGTTGAAGGCCAGGATGGCGGAACACCTTCCCGAAGGGGGATGGTGAAGACAGGGGGTGGCGTTTTCGCCACCCCCGGCGCGGCCCTACTCCCGCAACAGGTTCAAATAGCCCCCCTGCATCAGCTCCGTGCCGGAGCGGACCAGGCGAATGGTCCGGTCGCGCAGATCATGCGTTTTCCAGCCGCGACCGCGCGAATGTATGCGTCGCTGAACAGTCCCGCCGCAATGACGCGATAGGACGCGCCGGCAAGGCGCGTATCGAGCGCACGAAGCGCAAGACCAAGGCGGTATCGTCGCTGCCGCGTCAGTCGATCCGGCTGACGGCCGTGCCGTCGGCCGGTAACGGGACGCCAGAGGCGCCATGCTGTATCGGTGCGTATGCCGAAATCCGCATCAGTGGTTTGCGAGTTCGATGAGCACGTCGCCGTGGCAGCGCGCGGGCGCACACGAGATCGTTGCCGGGCAGTTCGTGCAGCGCCGCCATGAGTGCCGGCTACCATACGATCGATGCGCGGTAATTCGCTGATGACCTCGTCGCGCAAGCCGTCGCGGCCGATGACGAACGCGGTTGCCCCATTTGCTGGGGCGACCGACGTAGACGCGATCCAGCGCCGGGCGCCTGCCAACCTGTCGGGCATTGAGAACCTTGCACATCGTCGCCTCCCCTCATCCGGGCGGCTGATCCGCCTCGGCGGCGCGGTCGTGTTCCTTCAGTGCTGCGATGGCGGCTTCGAGCTCGGCCGCGACCTTGGCGCGCTCGAGACGGGTCAGGCAGCCGCGCAGTTCGGCGCGGAGTTCGTCGATGTGGTTTTGAAGCGTGATCATCGTCCCCTCCTTCGTTTCGAAGACGGGACGGGCGCACCGCGCCGATCGGGCCGGGTCAAGGACGCTTGCGCCACGAAGCGGGCGCGGGGGAGCCGATTTTGCTGCGCGCACAATAAAAAGCGCGCGCTCTTGCGCGCTCCTTACGCGCGGCAAAATTGGGGGCACTGCGATCCTTGGGCCGGCCCGATCGGCGCGGTACGATGGGAGGTCTGAGGAGAGAGAACGGGATTGGAGGACTGTGTGCCGTGCGCGCAAAAATCCCGCCCGGATTGCTCCGGGCGGGGCGATGTCGCCGGTGCCGATCAGTCGCCGTTCGACCTGCGTCCGCGCGACCAGATCAGGCTGAAGGTCTCGCCGCCTTCGTCATCGAAGAGGTTGGCGTAGATCGGCGTGGTGAAGCTCGGATCGTCGAGCTTGACCGAGAGGTAATCGCGGCCCTCGCTGGAGCGCTTCGACCACGCGGCGCCGATCTCCGCTTTGCCCGCGAAGACCCGGTGGCTGGGCGCGTTGTCGCTGGTCCTGCTGGTCTCTGGAACGATGCGGACGCCTTTGGCCTGGACGCTGAGGGTGACGATCTCGCCCTGGAACTCGTTGCCGGACTTCTTGAAGGAGTCTCTTCCAGATCGAGGATGTTCATCCGGCCCCAGAACTTTTTCTCATCCTGGTAGCGAACTGTGCCGTTCCCGAAGAAACGGTACATCCATTTGTTGCTGTCCTCGCGAATGTGCCAGTCCCCTTCCGGGGATTTGAGTTCATTCCCAAGGCCGATTCTGACTTTAAGTCCCCCTTTGTTAGTCAGGGCGTGCACGTCCATTCCGCTCAAGGAAAACACCTCGCTCGTGAAAATCGGCGCGCTCAATACGAATTCAGACCTGGCGCTCGCGCGCCCCCCGCCCGTCGAAAGAAATACGCGGGCGACTTCCTTAACAAAGTCACGACCTTTAGCGCCGGCACCGACCTGGCAGCCATCGAAAATGATACGGGCATCGTCGGCGAATAGATCAGCGAAGCCTTTGCCATTGAATCGCCGGATGGCACCGACATCGAACCGATAACCACGAAAATCGAGGACCCCTGGCTCACCGTGGCTCCATATGGTAAGTTTCTGAATACTGTGATCCTGCTTCTGCGATTGCAAGGTGTCTTCAAAATCGTCCAGACTTTCCACGCCAATTACTTCGGCCCCCGTTTTTCGGGCAGCGGCGGCCAAGTTCACGTTGAGGACGCTGTCGCGTTGCTTGACGAAGATAAACACAGACCTCATGGATATTTCTCCCCCTCTCAGCGGGTTGGACCCGGTGCTTCCCCGGGGAGGCGATCAGCCACTTGCTCAACGAGAGAGAAAATGACGTCGAGCCAATAGTGGTTGTCCACGCGTCTGCAGGCCAGCCGGTCGGCGAGAAGGCGACCGATCCGATCCGTTCTACATCCTTTCCAGCGCTCGGGGCGCTAGCGGCTATTTCGCTGGCCCTCATCGACTGTCAATCGCCTTCATCATAAGCAAATACCGGCCATGATGTGTGACCTGCGTCACAATCGTCCCGGCAGCCCACTACCTACCGCCCTCCCCGGAATCTCGCACGGGCGACGACGGCTCGCAGGCTCGGTCAACCGACCATGATCAACCTATCACCGCCCCCGCGTCATCTCGATGCGAGCTTCGATGAGCTTCTCCAGCGCGTCCACGATCGCGGCCGCCTTCTCACCGAAGCCGCCGGCAGCGAGAGTCATCACAAGCTCATCTCGGATAGCGGCGTAGCTCTTGTCCATGGGATTCCCCTCGTCAAGTCGAGAACGTGATGATCTTGCCCGGGTTCGGCGACGGCACGCCATGATAGACGACTTGGCCCGCCCGTATAAGCTGGACCGCGCGGTCGAGGTCGCGATCGACTGGGAAAGGACTGATCAATGCCGAAGCTCGCTGACATCGACGTTTATGAACTCGTGGACGCGCTCGGAATGGAACGTACCGCGTTGGTCAATGCCGCAAAGGAAGAAGGGCGGCGGCCCACAGACGCGGAGCGCGTGACGACCTGCGCACTCCGGGCGCTTGAGCGTGCTTTGAAGGCTGCTGCTGACAAGGGCCGGGCCAGGGATGATTGGACGGTACGGACATGAGTGTCGCCGAAACACTCGCGCCTGGCGTCAACACTAGCTCCTTGTTGCACCCGGTATTTGCCCGGGCGTTTCGAGCACACGTGCAGCTTCGTGGGAGTGCCCTTACCAGAGGCCGCAGCTTGAATGACCAACACCACCGCAGCGCTCCGGTCCAAGGTCAAAGACGTGACCGCTGCTCAGAGGACGAACCAAAAGAATGAGGCGCAGCCGACATAATGTCGATTGCGCCTCGGCCAACCGCGCGCGGGGGAGGGGGGATGGCGGTCGGTCGCCATAACAATTCAGGCATTGCAAAACAGTTCCCGAACGTTCAGGCCCGGACACAACGAGCTGCGCCGTCATTGCGGTGGCGGCGCAGCGGGGGCGGGATTACGCTGAGGAGCGAGGATTCCGATGGCGTGCGACGATCCCAAGCTACCGCGAGCCCCGCTACACGGCGACAAGCTTTACGTAGAGGGCGAGAAGGAACCATATTTCCGGGATCAGGACCGCAATGATGACCAGGACACGTTGACCGGGGCCAAGCCGTCTTCGGTCGAGTTGCCCGAGCGTCTCTACTCGACGCTGGTATTAGTGATTGTGATCGCGGCGGCGCTATTAATGCGGACGTTCCTGCGGCATTGACCATGCGAAAAACACTCACCCCGCCTCGCCACTTCACGGCCGCCGACGCACACGCGTTAGCCGATCGCCTGGAGCGCAATCAGCGTCCGCAGAGCGACCAAGCCACGGCCGTGAAGCTGATCAGGGCGTTGCTTGCTGGCCGGGCCGCAGGTCATACGATCATGGAGGACGAGTGAGGATAGGCTCGGCACCATCGTTCGCGGTGGCGATTGGCGGGCGATTGGGCGTTGGGACTGAAGGGATGCAGATGACCAAGCAGCGGGCAGAGCAATTGGTGATTTTGATAATAGCCCTCGTGGTTTTGGGTATCGGCGCCGGTGTCGCTGCATGGTGGCGATCGGACACCGTTCTGGCTTGTCGGGGGACTGTCGCTTTGATCCAAGGTGGACAGCAGACGAATCCGAAAGACGAGCCGATGTCTCTTGTTGTGACGATCAACCTCTATAGGCAAACGATGAAAGTCGATGATGGTTCAGAGTGGCCTCTGTCTGGAGACGTATCACGCGATGTGCTTGTTGCGATGTCTCCTGGCGGCGGGAGCGCCATGCTCAATCGAGTGACCGGGGCTGCTTCGATACATCGGATCGTCGATGGTCTTGACATATTTACCGGCAGCTGTGTCAAGGCGCAGAGAGTTTTCTAAGGCGAGAACTCTACGTAGCAAACCCGCGCCCAGTGGCCTCGCCCCCCTCGGGGCCTCTTCCGTACCGGCCCTCTCGAAATAACGCACGGGCGAAAACCGCACGTGGAAGGGCTACTGAGGGCTTTCCATAGCCGGCCCCCGCGGGCCACTACCCTAGGCCATCATCCGGGCTCAACTGATTCCGTGCTTCCGCCGTGGCGGTGCAGCCAAACACTAGCCGTTGCCGCCTACACCGATCGTTCGCCGTAGCGTCCTGGCGTTGATCAAAATCGCAACGATAGCCTGAGTCATGCTGATCAAAGTGAGCATAAGAAATTCAGTGTTGTTGAAGATAGCGAGGGGCTTCACGCCGGCTGCCCCAAGAGCGAAAAGCAGGACCTGAATGCCAGCGACTGCGCCCATCAAAATTGCCTCGATCGTGTTGTCAACTCCAGGATGAGAGACCCTTAACTGCTCGGCCATCGCCATCATGGCGGCGCCGACCATGAGGACCTCAACCCAAGAGAGGTGGTACTGACCCCACTCGATCAAGGTAGCTCTTGGATCCGGGAAGATGAACTTCCCGGCTACAAAAAGAGCCAGGATATACAAGAAGCCGGGCGTGTATTTGAGCGGGCCACTCCTCGGCTTGCCGTGGAGATACGCTGCAGTCGCAGAACTTGCAATTGCGCCATCAGAGCTTCTGGCATCGGTCCTTGACATTGACTTTCCCGTCTGTCTGGAGCGGCGCGCAATTCCAGCGTAACCGCAAACGCACAATTTCGCGGGGAAGCTATCACACTTCTTGAGGCCAGGAAGCCGGCTGTCGCGATGGCCGCGCTCGGACACGGGCGCCGCAGCAACCTCGCCTTGGAGGGCCACTACCCTAGCGACCCTCTCGAATTAACGCATGGCCATAGGCGCGGCACGAACCCGCTCCGACCCGTTCTGAGGATCAACGCAGCGGCAACGTTTGCGACGGTCGCAGCACGGGATTGCGTGCCGAGGCAGCGGCCGGCCGTGGCGCAGGTGTTGACATCCTGTCGAGGATGTCCTGCTCCGCCGCCTGCAGCTTGGTGATCTCGATGGCGAGCTTTTCGACGCTTTGCCGCACCAAATCGAGACTGGCGGGAGCAGCTGCGATCGTTTGTTCTCTCGCCGCGCCGCCGTAGGACTGCCAAGTCAAGGTGGCAGCTACACCAATGAAAAACGTGATCAGGTAGCGGGCGAAGACGAGCGGGGCTAGCTTGCCGAGCCACGAAAGCACTTTCGTGACCAGGTTCAGTTCGCTTGGATGAAGGGGCGGCTCATCCGACGGCACGGCGGCCCAATGGCCTTTGGAGAACTCGGATAGCGCGAGACTCAGCTTGGAATTCATCGGCATCCCCCTCCCTCTGCCGGCTGAACTGATGCAACAGGCCATCCTCGTGTGACTAGAGCAAGGCAGGAGGAGAGCTGCCGCGGGCGGCAGGCTGAAGCGGCTTGCTGCCGCCCGATTGACGCCGCCGCTCGATCAACGCACCATCGGCATTGATCACCCTTCAGGCTGACTCGGGTGATCAACCTCATGTAACCTGCCCGCGCCCCTTGCCGCGGGCTTTTTTCTGAGCAGCCAAGCAGCGGCGCCGGCCGCGCAAGACTGCCGGCAAGTGAGCCGAGTAGCTGCGCCGTCATTGCGGTGGCGGCGCAGCGGGTCTCCACCCATGAATGTCGGCGTTGACAAACCCAAGAAAATGGAAATTCTGGATATATTTGAATATTGACCGCGCGGCGCCCCCACGCGAGCCCCAGGAGTTAGCCATGGACTATCTGGGCGGAAATCAAGCAGTTTTCGACCTGGACAGCAGGTCCACTCACGACAACCCCGGCCCATTCCGGATGGTCGTTCACAACTATTCGCGATATGCGGACACCGTTCAGGCGCTGCCCATTCTCGAACGAATCAAGTTGGTCGTTGTCGCCGATTTCATCGTGGAAAGCTTTCTCCCCGGAAATCTCCCGGTCATGGGCGTCAAACTTATCGGTCACGCCGATTTCGACCCTCAGCGCGAAAGGCGCGAACCCGGCTTTCTGCAACGGATCAGCGAAAAGCGCGCGGCCGACGTCAAGACCGAGCTGCTAAACAGAGTTGACCGAGGCACGTGGGTCTTTGAACCCCGAAAAACCAGTCTCCGCCCCGATCGGATTCGTTGGCTTTCTTGGGGTGTCGCGGACCGCGAACCCGCCGAAGAGAACATCAAGCGCGGGCGAACCATCGCCAACATGACCGAGGAAGACCGTAAGCTGAACCGGCGCGTGGAGATCTTTCTCGAGCCGGCCCCCACCCCCGTGCCGCCGCCGACTGATCTCGGAGACATAATCCTCGAAATCCTCAAGAACTGGCAGCGCGATCACCGGGGCGAGCTTCCGCCTCTGCCGCCCTGGTTTTGGGATCCCAATTTCCCCGGTCCCGGCCCGCGCAACAGGAACGAGTACAACGACTTCAAATGCGCGATGCTCGACAAACTGAAGAGTTTCGACATCGATACCGCGGTGGGCACGTTGAAGGATATGTTCCTGAAAGATCCCTCCCAGACCAACGACTGGACCAACAGCGTGCGCCAGATGATCGACGAAATCGACAAGCGGCGGAGGGAGGGTCAGAAGGAATGGTGGAAGGATGATGACTGCCCGCAGCCGCCAGGACCGCCCGTCAAAAGACCTCGTCTGATCGTCGAGCCGCGCGTTGTCAACATCACCCGTGGAGGCGACGCCAAAGTCAAAGTCACCGTGCAGGATCGGCCTTACACCGGATCCATTCAAATCGACTTGCGCGTTCTTCCGTCAAAAGTCACCGCCCCCAGAAGGGCGATCCCCAGCTACCAAGGCTTTGTCGAGATTCCATTGGACGCCGCCGCGGATGCGCCGGTGACAACCGAGCGGTCCGTGTTTGCGGACGCATCCTACCCGGACAAAGGCAATCCGGTAGGAGGCAACCTGAAATCAGACCTCTTCACCGTCAACGTGCAGTAGGTTCTCTCACCGCCGATTCTGCTCTACTGGCGGAAACGTTAAGCACCTAGCAAGCCCGTCCCAATGGCCTCGCCCCGGCGGCCCACTATACTCTATCGTCCCTCTCGAAATAACGAATGGGCGAAAGCGGCGCGACTGCTCGGGTGGGTAAACGGCATCGATTTAAATAGAACCATCGCGTCACTCGCAAGGCTTTACCAAACCGCGCAACGCCGCGCCCGACACCCACATCGTGCCCCATGGCGGTGGAAGACCACCATGGGCTAAAATGTGCTCCCGAACCGGCGCAGGATAGAGCGACATTAGACGGTCACTCTCGCTTTGCACTGGCTGGCCGCTCTTATCCCGAACCTGATGGAAACCAAGCGCGGCCCGCTCGGTGATGCACACGCGGTCAGCCCAAGCGAGCACAAGAGTGCAAGCCGAGCGGCACCGCCCATCAATGCGAAACGTCGCGCCCGCTGCGACATACGCCTGATATCGCTCATAGTAGACTTGCAAAACACCGCCATTGTCACCGGCAATCACGATCGGTTTCGGACGCGCCGATACATCATCCGCACCGCAAAGATCGCTGGCGGCCACACAAAGCGCCACCGCTGCCACCACTGCACCGGCCCACCGCATGGAGACCTCGCCCGCGAGAGGCTACAGTTTCACCATACAGCGGCACGTCATCCAATCAAAAGGCAACCAAGCCCGCCCAGCAGCCTTTCGCCCCGGAGGGCCACTACCCTAGCGGCTAGCTCGGAATAACGTATGGGCATGAGGCGCACGACTGCTCAGCATGGCCGCTGTCTTTCCGCTACCGGAGGCAGACCGGCCGTCCTGGCAGCGCGCTGTGACGGCCGAATCTGACCCAAAGCTGCTATCGACGGCACGCAACGAGGCGCATGTCCACGACCAAGCCAAGCACTCCCTTGCTAAGGTGAGCGTCGCTGCGGCAAGCGGATTGTCCCTTCCTGGAGCCATGCTGTAAAATGGCCTGCGTTCTTCAACTGAGATCCTGCGAAGGGAGGGCCTGCCATGAAACGCAAAGGAAAGCTCCCATTCGATCCCAAAGTATTTCTGTCGAAAGTGAACGGGGGGCGAGCCACTTCCGATTATCGGAAGGATCAAATTGTCTACACGCAGGGCGAACCCGCGGATTCTGTTTTCTACATTCAGAGCGGCAAGGTCAAGAAGACCGTTGTCTCCGAGCAGGGGAAGGAAGCCGTGGTCGCACTTCTGGGAACCGGCGATTTCTTTGGGGAAGGATGCTTGACCGGACAACCGCTGCGTCTGGCAACAGTCTCCGCTGTGACGGAATGCGTGATCGTGCGAATAACAAAGGCAGACATTACCCGCGTGATCCACAAAGAGCCGGCGTTTGCCGAGTTATTTATCGCGCACCTCTTGGCTCGCAACAGTCGTATCGAGGAGGACCTGGTCGATCAATTGTTCAATTCGAGCGAGAAACGGCTGGCACGGAC
>Ga0257150_1000033_pt1 | contig 10772 bp, 7 predicted proteins | sample DL13A_FD_185938 | JGI IMG/M metagenome (GOLD analysis project Ga0257150, IMG submission 185938) | Soil microbial communities from H.J. Andrews Experimental Forest, Oregon, United States - DL-13-A | ecosystem: Environmental > Terrestrial > Soil > Temperate forest > Bulk soil | place: USA: Oregon... | reverse complement strand
TCATCTTATGGCTTGATTCTGTCGGGGGAAATCAGCATCTGCCACGGTTGACCGGGTTTCCCTTTCCGTGAAAGGTTGACCTCACACGAAGCGGGAAGCGCCCCCAGTGGGGACGAAGCCGGGCGGACAGCGACTACTCTCTCACCAGCGAACGAGCGGCATCAGCCCCACTGCGGTATCCGGCACGACTACGTGAAGCTCCTGCTAACGCAAAGATCGGACGTGATGAACCTCGAAGGACTCATGCTTTCAACAGCGCCTCTGGCCTTCGTGGTCGCGCTCACGGCATTTGACGCGCATGCGCAGACGCCGCGGGAGTGCGGCGGCAGAAGCGAGGCGCCAGCCGAGGCGGCCCGCGTCATCGATGGTAGATCGTTCCTCCTTGCCGATGGCCGGGAGGTTCGCTTGGCCGCGATCGAAACACCGCTCGCGGTCCCGGGCGACGAGGACGAGGCTCGCGTGCAGGCTGCGCTTGCCGCCAAGACGGCGCTTGAAACATTATTGCTGCATCGCGAGGTCCAGCTGTTCGCTTTGAGTTCGGGTCCCGATCGGTATGGCCGATTGGTGGCCTATGCGTTCATCCGGACATCGTCGGGTGAGGTCCTGGTGCAGCACGAATTGATAGCGGCCGGCCAGGCACTGGTCTCGCCTGCCACCTCAGCGGCGACGTGTCGCATTTACTTGCGGAACGCTGAACGGGACGCAAGGAATGGTGGGCTTGGCCTGTGGGGTGACCCATATTATGCAGTCAAGGCCGCCGCTGACCCGGCGGATGTTCTTGCTGAACAAGGACGATTCGCGCTGGTGCGGGGCAAGGTGATGTCGGTGCGCGAAAGCGGCGGTATCGTGTACGTCAATTTCGGGCAGCGTTGGTCGGAGCAGTTCACAGTTACGATTCTCAAGCGGAATGAACGCATCTTCGCGGGCGCCGGGCTGACGCCGAAGGCGCTTGCGGGCCGCAGCATAGAGGTGCGCGGCTTCGTCGAGGAGCGGGGCGGTCCGGCCATCGAGGTGTCGCGGCCTGAGCAGATTGAAGTCGTCCACTAGGAACCTGCAGCGACCGTGGTGTTGACAAGGGTGACCAATCACAAGCGGTGGAGGCCGGCGGCCGGAAGAGCCGCGGCGGCCGCGATGGCGCTTGCGGTCGCGGCGTGTTCCACCGTCCCGGGGGGACGGCAGATTTTGCTACCCGACCTGCCCAAGAACGCCGAGGCGAATTCTCCGAGCGTCCGCGAGCATCAACGCGTCCTTTCCGCTTACGGCGGCGCTTACGAGGACCCCAGGCTCCATGCCAAGCTTACCAACATTGTTAGCCGCTTGGTTGCAGCCTCCGATCGGCCGGACCTCTCCTACAAGATCACCATCCTCAATTCGCCCGCCGTCAATGCTTTCGCGCTCCCGAATGGACAACTTTATGTAACCAGGGGACTGCTCAGCCTCGCCAACGACAGCGCCGAGTTCGCCTCGGTGATGTCCCATGAAATGGCCCATGTGATCGCGCGCCATGCCTCGACCCGTGAAGAGCAGGCACGCAAGACCGAGCTGATCAGCAACGTCAATGATCTGCTGAGCGATACGCAGGTCGGCGCAATGGCGCTTGCACGCTCGAAAATCGCGCTGGCAAGCTTTTCGCGTTCGCAGGAATTCGAGGCCGACGGCATCGGAGTGGGTATCGCGTCGCGCGCCGGCTTCGACCCCTTTGGCGCCTCGCGATTGCTCAATTCCATGGGTCGCAACGCCGAGTTGTACACCGCGAGCCGCGGGGGCGATGCGCGGTCGCTCGATTTCCTGTCCTCCCATCCGGCGACGCCGGAACGGGTCAAGAATGCCGCTGACAGCGCCCGCCAGTTCCCAGCCACCAGTCGCGTGCATCGTGACAAGGCCGCCTACCTGGCAAGTCTCGACGGCATGACGTATGGCGAGGACCCGGCCGACGGCTTCGTGCGCGGCCGGCATTTCCTCCATCCCAAGCTCGCCTTCAGCTTTATGGCGCCCGAGGGTTTCGTGCTGGACAACACCACCCAAGCGGTGCTCGGCTCGAAGGAGGGTGCCGGCCAGGCGCTGCGGCTCGATGTCGTGAAAGTCTCGCCCGAACAGTCGCTGATCGAGTATCTCAACTCGGGCTGGATCGAGAATATCGAGAACGGTTCGGTGGAGGAGCTCTCCGTAAACGGCATTCCGGCTGCAACCGCCACTGCAATCGGGAATCAGTGGGCGTTCCGGCTTTACGTCGTCCGGCTCGGCGGCGAGGTCTACCGCTTCATCTTCGCCGCCAAGAACCGCACGGCCGAGGCTGACCGCGCGTTCCGCGAGTCGATCCAGACCTTCCGCCGTCTGACCGCCCAGGAAACCCGGTCGATCAAGCCGCTGCATCTCAAGATTGTGAAAGTGCAGCCGGGCGACACGGTCGAGTCACTTTCAACCAGGATGGCGCCTTTCGATCATCAGGTCGAACGGTTTCAAGTATTGAACGGCCTCGAGTCTGACGAGGCATTGAAAGCCGGCGACCTCGTCAAGATCATCGTTGAGTGATGCGCGCGCTCTCTCGGCGCAGCGATTGGCGGGCCCAAGCGGCTCAGCCAAGCGAGCCCACATGATCAGCGGCCTCATCATTGACGGGCCATAAGGAAAAGGCCCGGTTGATACCGGGCCTTTTCGAAACCTGGTGGGGGATTGTGATCGCCTCAGGCGGCCTCATCCTCGATCACGGGTTCATCGCCCTCTGGCGCCTTGCCCCGGCGCGGGCCTTTTGCGAGCGCAGCTTCGATTTCCTTGACGGCCTCGGTCTCCGTCACACGCTGCACGGCCGAAATCTCGCGCGCCAACCGGTCGAGGGCTGCCTCATAGAGCTGACGCTCACTGTAGGACTGCTCGGGCTGCGTATCGGACCGGAACAGATCACGAACCACCTCGGAAATCGAGACGATGTTTCCGGAGTTGATTTTTGCCTCATATTCCTGCGCCCGACGCGACCACATTGTGCGCTTGACCCGGGCGCGACCCTTCAAGGTTTCCAGAGCGCGCTTCACGATCGGGGGCTCCGCAAGCTTGCGCATGCCGACGGCCCCGATCTTGGCGGTCGGAACCCGGAGCGTCATCTTGTCCTTCACGAAGTTGATGACGAACAACTCCAGCTTGTATCCCGCAACTTCTTGCTCTTCGATGGCCACGATCTGTCCGACGCCATGCGCCGGATAGACGATGAATTCGCTGGTTTTGAACCCCTGTCGCTGGGTTGCCTTTTTCGAGGTCATTCCCTGGTTAACTCCTTGACCCTTTGGCCTGTCATGACCGGCGGGTTTGGCCGCGGGCACGCCCCGGCGCCCTGCGCCCCGGGAAGCTTGCGTTGCCCCACGGCGGCTCGCCGAGGAGGGCTTGAGGGTCTTTTTCGTCTTGGACCTATGACGCGTCTTGCCTGCCACTGCCGATTGCGTGGATTACACGCCCCTGTTTGACGGTTCCCCGGGGAAACTTCGAAAAAATACGCTCCCAGAGGGAGCGTCGAAGCGATGTTTTTCTTGGTTGTTTTGTATATATCACGTCATCAGCAGAAATCAAAGCTTTACAATGCTTAAAAGCGTGGATTGGGCCGCTCCGTTCCAATAAAAACCGAAAAGCGTTAATCCATTCGCAGAACGTGATGCAAAATACCGCACCTGCCTAATCCCCGGTACCCGGCTCCGGGTCGAAGTATTTCAGTTTGCCTTCTACCCCCTCCCATTCCTTACCGTCGGCGGGTCCCTCACGCTTTACCGAGATATTGGGCCACGACTTCGAATACTCGGTGTTGAGCTCGAGCCATTTCTCGAGCCCGGGCTCGGTGTCGGGCTTGATGGCCTCTGCCGGGCATTCGGGCTCGCACACGCCGCAATCGATGCATTCGTCGGGATGAATGACGAGCATATTGGCGCCTTCATAGAAACAGTCGACGGGACAAACCTCGACGCAGTCCATGTACTTGCACTTGATGCAGTTCTCGACGACCACATAGGTCATAAAACAAGCTCCGGCCCAGAGTGTGGCTTTGCTCAGCGGGTGCTAACGCCGACGGACCGGGCGCGCAACCCCCTCCGAACCTGTGCCATGCCATACCGACACAACGCCAACAAGATCAATCGTTTTCTGCGCCGCCCCCCCCGCAAGGGCGGCCGGATCGGTTGAGGGAAAAGCGAAACCCATCTGGGGCTTCCACAGCGACACGGGCCGACTGTGGGCGTCGCTGCGCTCATCTACCCTGCCCCCTCCCTCGCTCGCGGGGGAGAGTTGCCAAGATCTTCGTATAGCTGCGCGGCCGCTGCGGCATTACCCCGTCGCGGCGCCAGCCCGATGACCTTTAGAACCCGAACGCCGCCATGGAGCGCGACCGTAACCACATCCCCACATTTGACATCGCGACCGGGCGCCGCCACTCGGACGCCATTGACCCGAACATGCCCCACAATGGCCAGCGACGCAGCCGCGCTGCGGGTGCGCACGATTCGGGCGTTCCACAGCCACCGGTCGATCCGTTGCCGGTCTGCCGACAACGACACAGCGCCTCAGCGGCGCTCCTTGGCGTTCGCCTCAAGCTGGGCCTTGAGGGCCGCAAGCTTGGCAAACGGCGAGTTTGGGTCGATTTGCTTCTCGCGCTCGCGAAGCGGCGCGTAGTCGCGACGATCCTTGTGTTCGGTCCGGCCTTTTGCGACATGAGGCCGCTCGCCGCGTGCCCGCTCGGGACGATCACCTTGACGTTCGGAACGGTGCTCGGCGCGATGATCTCTCTGGCGCCGCTCGCCGCCGTCGTCGCGTTCGCCCCGGAATTCACCCTGCGGCCCGCCGCGCGGGCCACGATGACGTGGAGCTTTCTTTTCGATTGGCGTACCTGCCTCGACGACAGGTTCGGCGCCGTCCGCCGCCGCAATGGTGCGTTCCTCCGTTGCATTCGCGGCTGGCGCCCGATCGGGGCTCTGGCGCGCGCGTTGCCATTGGGGCGGGCGCCGCTGACCGCGCCGCTCTTCGCTGCGCCCCCCCGGGCGCCACACATCGATGAGCTCCGGCTCCACCGTCGTCCCGGGCACCTGAGGCAGGTCCGGATCGACAGTAGCTCCGTCAGCTACGGCTGCAACCTCGTCGGCTGCAGGCAGGGCCGGATCGGAGGCGCCCTGGTCGCCCGCAATGGTTGCCGCCGCGGCGGAGTCGCCCGACGCATGCAACGTCATTCCAGGGGAGGCCGAGTCGTGAGGCGCCGGTCCGTGGTCGACCTGGACGCCGTCCGCGGCGATCTCGCCTTCCGCTGCAAGCGGAGGATCGGTCGCGGTATCCACCGGCGGTTCCAGTGCGGTCGCCGCTTGATCGCTCGTGGGCGCAGCTGCGTCGGGTGCCGGCAGCGTTTCCGCTTCAGCCGCCGCCTTGACGGGCTTCGGCCGTCTCTCCATGCGATAACCGAGCGCCCGCAGGATCGAGGAAAAATCCTCGCCGGACGAGCCCGTAAGGGAGGTCATGGCCTGGGTCACCGTGAAGCCAATGCCCTCGAACGCACCGGCGGGCTGGGGCGCGGCTGAGCCTGGTCGCCAGCTGAGCGCCGGCCGGATCAGGTCGGCGAGACGTTCCAGGATGTCGACCCGCACGGCGCGCTCGCCGCAAACTCGATATCCGATGGTGCGATAGAACGCACGCTGCACCTCCTTGTCGACGGGAAACGACGTCCGACCGCTCGCTGCGAGCCGCTGCAGCTCGTCGAGCCCTTTGATATCCGGGCCGCCGTGCTTGAGCGCCCAAAGCTGCGCCGCCAACGCGCGCGGCGCCGGCTTTAGCAGAAGCGGAACATAAACGTGATAGGCGCCGAACCGCACCCCATGCCGGCGCAGGACGGCTCGCAAATCCTGGTCGAGACTCTTAAGATCGTCGGCAACCTTGCTGCGCTCAAGAACGCCGAGCGCTTCCACGATTTGGTAGGCAATGCCGCGGGCCAGCCCGGTGATATCCTCGGCGGCGCCCAATACGAACAACGGCGCGAGCAGCCGCTCGATATGGGTGCGCGTCCACAAGTCGAGACGGATCTGCGCCGCTTCGAGCGGGGCGCCGGTGAGCTGTTCGTCGGCGAGGATGCGCACCCGCGGACGCAACACGGTATCGCCCGCCAAAATCTTGGCGATCGGCTCGCCGATCCAGCGGATCGTTGCATCCGAGGTCAGGACGAACTGAGAGTCCGGCGCGTGAGCGAGCTTGGTGGCCCGCGTCTCGATTTCGCCGGACAGCGCCTTCTGCGCGGCAGCGGACAGCGCCTTCGCATCCGTTCCGCCCGATGTCGGGTCTGGCGCGAAACGGAAGCCGTCAAGCCGTCCGATTGTGTGGCCTTCAACCACGACTTCGCCGGTTTTCGTGATTTCCGTTTCCAGCATCGTGTTCTCTCGCATCCGCCGCATCAACACGCTGGTGCGCCGGTCGACGAAGCGTTCCGCCAATCGCTCGTGCAACGCATCGGAAAGCCTGTCCTCAATCGCCCGGGTGACGCCCTGCCAGTGGTCGGGATCGCCAAGCCAATCCGGTCGATTGGCCGCGAACGTCCAGGTTCGGATATGCGCAATCCGGGTCGAAAGGGTATCGATGTCGCCGTCGACATGGTCTGCCGGCGCGATCTGGTGAGCAAACCAGTCGTCCGGAATCCTACCCTCTCGGAGCAGAAAACCATAGAGGGTGACCACCAGTTCGGCATGGGCGGCGGGAGATATTTTCCGATAGTCGGGAATTTGGCACACGTCCCATAACCGCGCGATCGCGGCGCGGCTGCTGGCGAGCGCGCGTACGTCTTCGTCCCGGGCCGCATGCTCGAAAACCATAATGTCCTCGGCGATTGGCGCCCTGGTGAGGCCCGGATGGGCCGGCAGCATCGCGAGCGAAGCCGCGAGCGCGCCGAGCGAGGAAAAATCGAGTTCCGAGTTGCGCCACTGGAGCACCTTTATGGGCTCGAAACTGTGGCCTTCAAGCGCATGAACGAGTTCGGCATCGAACGGCGCACAGCGCCCGGTGGTGCCGAAGCTGCCGTCGCGGGTGGCACGGCCGGCGCGGCCGGCGATCTGGGCAAATTCAGCCGGACTGAGGCGGCGGAACTGATAGCCGTCGAACTTGCAGTCCGACGCAAATGCCACGTGGCTGACGTCGAGATTGAGCCCCATGCCGATCGCATCGGTGGCGACGAGATAGTCGACGTCGCCGGACTGGTAGAGTTCGACCTGGGCATTGCGGGTGCGCGGCGAAAGTGCACCAAGTACAACGGCAGCGCCGCCACGCTGCCGCCGGATCAGCTCCGCGACCGCGTAAACCTCGTCGGACGAAAACGCCACGATCGCGGTACGGCGTGGTTGGCGGGTAATCTTCTTCTCGCCCGCGTAAACGAGTTGCGACAGGCGCGGGCGGCTGAGGATGTTGGCGCCCGGGAGCAGTTTTTCCACCATCGGACGGATCGTGGCGGCGCCCAGAATCAGCGTCTCCTCGCGCCCTCTGCAATTGAGCATGCGGTCCGTGAAAACATGGCCGCGATCGAGATCGGCGCCGAGCTGGACCTCGTCGACCGCCACGAAAGCCACATCGAGATCGCGCGGCATTGCCTCAACGGTCGACACCCAGAAGCGAGGATTAGCGGGCTTGATCTTCTCCTCGCCGGTGATGAGCGCAACAGCGTCCGTGCCGACCCGATCCGCGATCTTGTTGAAGACCTCACGCGCCAGCAGCCGCAGCGGCAGTCCGATCAGCCCCGAGGAATGCGCCAGCATGCGCTCGATTGCGAGATGGGTCTTGCCGGTATTGGTGGGACCCAGAACCGCCGTTACGCCTTGGCCTCGGGCACGCTGGTCGCGGTCCCCGGGGGGACTAAACGAGATGGGCATTGAAACCTCCGCCGGCGCACGGGCCGGCCGGCGCGTCAAACGAGGTACCTGTATCACAATATGATCGTCGCCAGGGGGGCATGGCTACGGGCATGGCTACGCCCTCGGCGCCTGCGAACCAAGATCGAACAAAGCACGCCCGAATCGCTGACCAGGCTCCATCGAGATTCGTTCTAATCCATATGTAGTGGGGTGAGGAATTGAACCCACTCGATTCTGTACGACGTGATGCGAATCCGCGCCGCGACAGGAATTCAATCGCCGACGGCAAGCAAACACCCGTGCAGAAACTGATTCCATATTGTCAAGCCCCATAAACCCCCTCCCTGCCCGCTCCCGCACGCAGGGGAGGGTAGAGAGTGGGCGGATGTTGAATGGCAGACACGCTCAGCGCGCCGCCGCGGTGGCGGGTGTCGAGCGAGGGCTTGCTGCTGCGACAAATTGCGTGGCCTCGAGGACGCCCTGGCCCAACGGGGTCTGGAGCGAGATCCGATATGGCACCACGACCCGGGTTCCGGGGATCGGCGCCAGCCATATTTCCATGTCCTGCTGGGCCATGAGATATTTGATGGCCGGACGTTCGGGCACATAACCGGCGAGCGGCACGAATTGTACCGCGCAGACCACCACCGGCCCCTGATAGCCCTTTTGTGCCTGGACTTTCTCGATGCGTTTGAAACTCAATTGCAAATCGAAACGCATGCGCCCGTCGAACACCGGGAGGGTGCGCCGGCACGCCTCGGGCGAAACCGGATCGCCGCTGCCTGAAACCCGAATCAAGGCCGCACTCATGGGATCAGTGACGCCCCGCCGATGGGTATCCGTCAGAGGGACGCGGTCCGGATTGGGCGTCGTCGGCGGGTCGACCACCAGCTCCTTGACAGTCCCGGCGCTGAGCACAATCCGCAGTTCTTCGACGCGCTTGTCATTATTGATCGTCGATACAAAGATCGTAGGCGCCAGGATGTCACTGCGCACGGCGCCGCGGGAGGCGGCATTGCCCTGGCCAGTCGCAAACACCCGCAGCAAACCGGTGGTCATGCCGCTTGCCGCTGCGGTAAATTGATCATCGCCGATGTCGATAACCCAGGCTCCTTTGCCGATTGGCACGCCTGCCAATGTCGCAACGTAGCGAGCATCGAGTTTGCCCTGCGCGCTGGCGCCGCTGCCTAACAGGCAAATCGTCACGACCGCGGCGCCAGCCAGACGAAAACCAAGAGTGATCCTCGTCAGGCTCCAATGCACCACTGATCCTCTCGATCGTACGTACATGCGACAGCTATGTAGGGTAGGAGACCCTTCTCAGCGGATTGAGTCGATTGTGTGTTCCATCCTCGGACGGCCGGCAAGTCAAAAAGCAAATTTCTGCCCGCTTGGCCGAGGCGTGATCGGGTGTCAAGTTCCAGTCCCATCGGGACCCGCGAAGGTGCCGGAAAGGCCCCGGGTCCCGAACTTGACGGGCGCTACCCGAGTCATTATAGGTCCGCGGTTCAAACGAGCCAAGAGTCCAAGCTGTTCGCCATTGGCGGGAGCGCATGAGGCGAAGAGGTACGCCATGTCGCGGCGGTGCGAATTGACCGGCAAGTCGGCCCAGGTCGGCCATAAGGTCAGCCACTCGAACATCAAGACCAAGCGGCGCTTTTTGCCGAACCTGATAAATGTCACGATGATCTCCGACACCCTCGGCCGCACGGTGAAACTTCGGGTTTCGGCCAACGCGCTCCGCAGTGTCGATCACCGCGGCGGGCTCGATGCGTTCCTCACCAAGGCGCGCGCCGCCGAGCTGTCGCCGCGGGCGCTCGACCTCAAGCGACAGATTGCCAAAAAGCTTGCGCCGGCAAGCTGACGGCTGAGCGGCGCCCTTCCAGCCTTTGATGCGGACGTGACAGGATGATTGTACGGGCGACCCTTGTGGTCGCCCTGTTGCCGGCTGGCGAGGTGCCCAGACCGGGGCGAGCACAAGGGTCGCCCCCACAGCAGGCAATGAGGGGCACCGCTATTCGTAGACAAGCTTGAACTGGAGCAGCACGGTTCGCTGCAGAATCGAAAAGTTGTCGTCGGAAATCAGCGTCAGGACGGTGTCGCCGTTCGTGTCCACGTGGATGCTGAGCCCTTCCATGTTATCGATCTGGTACCCCAAGTCCGCAAAAAGCAGGTCGGTTCCGTCGACCAGCGCACGCGGTGCGATGTCGGCAATTGCGATCCGGCGCAGCCGCATGGCGATGCCGGTCCACCAGCTAAACCGACGTTCCAACAGCAGCACGTCACCTGACGGCGGCAGGGTGACGCTGTCGCTGATATCGAAATCGTCCCGCCGCTTGACGGAAAATTCTCCTGGTGCCGCGCCGCCGATCAGAAAGGCCTTAAGATTGCCGTCGGCATCGAGGCCGCGTTCCGAAAACCCTATCAAGGCTCCGGCAAGCTTGCTGTTGCGCGGCGCGAACGCGAGCGCCTCGAGACCCTTGTTATAAGGGAGATGCGAGATGGCTGGCGGAGCCTGGACCACTTCGGCGCGAGCCAGCACGCCCTGCCGCGCGAAATCGAAACGTACGATGCGGTTCACCCGCTCGATGCCGACGTAGAGCCATCCGTCCCGTTCGGCGAGAGACTCAGTGTCGAACCAGCCGCGCGCCGCGAGCGTGCGGCCGTCGGGGCCGAGCATCGGCGCCATCACGGTGTCGGCAATGCCGAGCGGCCGGCTACCCTGATAGACGATGCGGCCCGTGAGCCACCATCCCTTGTCGGTGAGAGAAACGAAATGCTCCCCGTCGGGCGCAACGCGGATTGCTGAAAATCCTCCGAATTGCGGATGGGAAGATTTCAGTTCAAGCCCGCCAAGATATTCCACCATGCCGAAGCGGCGCTGCTCGGGAGCGCGGGCGCTAAAGGCAGCGATCGGCTTGGCGT
>Ga0257150_1000032_pt1 | contig 10849 bp, 5 predicted proteins | sample DL13A_FD_185938 | JGI IMG/M metagenome (GOLD analysis project Ga0257150, IMG submission 185938) | Soil microbial communities from H.J. Andrews Experimental Forest, Oregon, United States - DL-13-A | ecosystem: Environmental > Terrestrial > Soil > Temperate forest > Bulk soil | place: USA: Oregon... | reverse complement strand
AGTCGGGGACGCCCTTTTCGGTCACCGATTCCAAGGGTGGCGCAGCCTTTCCCCAACCCTTTGGCCCCATCCTGGTCACGCCCACATTTGCCCGTGGCTTTAATTGCGGAAACGCCTTCACTCATGGAAGTGTTTCCAGCCGCTTGGGAGGTTACCTGAACCGCGCAGCTTTCCTGAACGATGCGCCGCTGGATCAACAGATCGGAAACCCGCTGGGCGTTGCCGATCCCACTGCCACGGGCTTCGGGGATGTGCCGCGCAACTGCTTCTATGGGCCCCGCCAATTCAACGTGGATTTTTCTCTGGGCAAGGTGTTTCCCGTCACGGAGCGGCAGAGCTTGAAGTTTTCGGTGGAGTTCTTTAACCTGACGAACACGACTTCGTTCGCCAACCCGACGCCCGCGAACAACATCATCGACATTAACAGCGTGTCTCCCACCAGCTCGACGTTCGGGCCTATCACATCGATTGTGGGCACACCCCGGTTGATTCAGTTCGCACTGCGTTATTCCTACTAACGAGGATGCGAATCAGTTGTGGCAAGAAAAGACCACGAGGGGGTAACGAGGTCTTGGGGACCACAAAAATGATCGAGCAAGGACAGCCGCGTCAGGAACTGCGCAAGGATGCGATCGGGCTATGGTCGATCGTGTTCTTCGTGGTCGCTGCTGCGTCACCGTTGATGGCCATGCTGGGCACGGTACCGATTGTTTTGCGCTCCGGGAACGGTGTAGGCGCGCCAGCGGCGTGGGCGATCGCAGGAGTGATTCTGCTGTTCTTCAGCGTAGGTTACAGCGCCATGAGCCGCCACATCACCAATGCCGGCGCGTTCTATGCCTACATCGCCAACGGTCTAGGGCGTCCTGTCGGAATTGGCGGTGCCATGGTCGCGATCCTGTCTTACAACGCCATCCAGATCTCTATCTACGCGCTGCTCGGTTTCTTCCTCCGGCTGGAAATGGCGGAGCACTTCAAAGTGGAGATAGCGTGGTGGGTCTATGCGGCATCGGCTGCCATCATCTGTTACCTGTGCGGCATCCGACACGTGGAGTTCAGCGGGAAGCTGCTGGGGATGTTCATGGTTTGCGAGGTGGGGATCCTCATCGTGCTGGACCTTGCGGTTATTCGGCGCGGCGGTGCGGAAGGACTCAGCCTGACGAGCTTTATGCCCCATCAAGTCTTCCGCTCCGGCATGGGGATTGCGCTCATGTTTGCCATCGCTTGCTATGTCGGTTTTGAGGCGACGGCCAACTTTTCGGAAGAAGTGCGAGACGCCAAGCGCACTGTTCCGATCGCGACCTATGTTGCGGTAACGATGATCATGGTGTTTTATACGCTTTCATCGTGGGCAGCGGTGACGGGTTATGGCCCCAGCCGCGTAGTGGCGGTAGCGGCCATGGATACGGGCGATTTTTGGTTCAACCTGAACACGCGTTATGTGGGTCGATTGTCCACGGACCTCATGCAGGTTCTGCTAATCAGCAGCATTTTCGCGGGAATTCTTTCGTTTCATAACACCATCACGCGCTATCTGTTTGCCATGGGACGGGAGGGGCTGCTGTGGCGTCCTCTGGCCAACACCCATCCTCGGCACCAGTCGCCGTATATCGCGGGAATGGTACAGACGGCAATTGCATTAGCGGTAGTTCTCGCTTTCGCAGTGACGAAACAGGATCCATATAGCGTTTTGTTTGCCTGGACGAGCGCGATTGCCACTCTGGGTATCCTGCTCAACCAGATTCTGGTTGCACTGGCGGTGATCGGTTTTTTCCGCCGTACGGGACTGGACCGCAGGCTTTGGCACACTCTCATATCGCCCATCCTGGCCGCGGTCGGTCTCACGACATGCTTCATCCTGGTGTGGAGTAATCTGGATCTGCTGAGCGGCTCCGACTCGCGCATCGTCGCCTCGTTTCCTTATTTAGTGTTGGGCACCGGGCTCTTCGGGATCGTGCTGGGCTACTATCTGCGGGCCAATAAGCCTCAGCTCTATGAACGTTTCGGTTCATTGATCAAGAGCGATTGACGGACTCCGTTATGGTGCGCGATCAGACCGGCGATGCAGCCGTTCGCCAGACCGGAGACCGTCTTTGCTTTTCGGGTCGGCCACGGCGCTCTTCCCTTTTCCATCCTGGAGGCTAGGAGCCCGCTATCTGGATCTATGCGTTGAACCCACTGAATCGGTGCGTTGTCGGCTCCAAGGTCATAGCTGTAGAATGGCCAATTCGGGTGCGACAGATGGCTGAGCCGCTTTCACATGAGCCACCTTGTCGTTGCATTGCGGCGATCACTCTCACTGGCAATGTAGGCTGAAAGCGGAGAAGACACCTCGTGGAGCTTGGAGAATACGCGCTTGAAGCCCTGCGCAAGGATGAGGAATTCATCCTGTATCGGGGTCAGCACAGAAGCCCGAGAGACGTGGGGCCTTTGTCCATTCTTTTGCTAGAACCGATCTCCACACTTCCCGCACCAGAAACCGTTAGGAAGATAGAGCACGAATATTCGTTCAGGAGCGACCTGGACGCGACATGGGCAGTTCGGCCCCTTGCATTATCTCGGCACAATGAGCGAACGGTGCTTGTGCTCGAAGACCCAGGTGGTGAACCTCTTAATCGCTTGATTCACGGACCGATGGAAATGAGGCAATTCCTGCGCATCGCCACTGGTCTCGCGACGGCGAACAGCCATTTGCACATGCATGGTCTGATCCACAAGGACCTGAAGCCAACCAATGTGTTGGTGAATCCCGCCACCGGCAAGGTTTGGCTTATGGGATTTGGGATCGCATCGCGCCTTCCTCGCGAACGGCAGTCACCCAAACCTCCCGAATTCATCGCCGGAACTCTCGCCTATATGGCCCCAGAGCAAACCGGACGAATGAACCGCTCAATCGATTCGCGGAGCGACCTCTATGCCCTCGGCGTGACACTCTATGAGATGCTGACCGGGAGCCTCCCGTTCACTGCTTCTGATCCGATGGAGTGGGTGCACTGCCATGTCGCTCGGCAGCCCACTCCACCTTGCGAGCAGCTGAAGAGTGTTCCGGGCATGGTTTCGGCCATGATCATGAAGCTACTCGCCAAAACCGCAGAGGAGCGATACCAGACAGCAGTAGGTTTGGAGTGTGATCTTCGGCGCTGTCTTGAGGAGTGGGAAACGCAGCACCGCATCGGCGAATTCCCGCTTGGCGAGCACGACATACCCGACCGCTTGCTAATCCCCGAGAAGTTGTACGGGAGAGAATCGGAGATCAAGACGCTGCTCGCCGCCTTCGACCGTATCGTCATTGGCGGACGTCCTGAATTGGTGCTCGTTGCTGGGTATTCCGGTATTGGCAAGTCGTCCGTCGTCAATGAACTGCATAAACCCCTGGTGCCGCCGCGCGGCCTGTTCGCATCAGGAAAGTTCGATCAATACAAGCGCGACATCCCTTACGCGGCTTTGGCAAAAGCGTTTCAAGGTCTGATCCGCCCGCTATTGAGTAAAACCGAAGAAGAGTTGAGCAAGTGGCGCGATGCCCTTCATGAGGCGTTAGACCCGAACGGACAGCTGCTCGTGGAGTTAGTCCCAGAATTGAAACTCGTCATCGGAGAGCAGCCGGCCGTTCCCGAACTTTCCGCGCGGGACGCACAAAACCGGTTTCAACAGGTATTTCGGCGATTTATCGGTGTATTCGCGCGGTCGGAACATCCTCTTGCCCTGTTCCTCGACGATTTGCAATGGCTGGATGCGGCGACGCTGGACTTGATGGAGGATCTGCTGACGGAGCCCGACGTGAAGCACTTGCTGCTGATCGGCGCGTACCGGGACAACGAAGTTGGCCCCGCTCATCCCCTGATGAGCAAGCTCGGAGCGATGCGTCGAGCAGGAGTGATACTGCAGGAGATCGTGCTTACGCCTCTAACTCGGGAAGACATCCAGCAACTTATTGCGGATTCTGTTCATTGTGAACCGGATCAAACTCGCGCCCTCGCAGAATTGGTACATGAAAGGACGACAGGGAATCCATTTTTTGCAATCCAGTTCCTTTCCGAGCTCGGCGATGAAGGATTACTCGCTTTCAATCACGGTCAAGGACGTTGGACCTGGGATTTGAGCCGAATTCGTGAGAAGGATTACACGGATAATGTTGTAGACCTGTTGGTCGGCAAGTTCAGCCGCATGCCCGCCGATACCCAAGACGCATTGAAGCAACTGGCCTGCCTGGGTAACAGCGCGGACGTCACTATGCTGAAGACGATCTACCAGGACTCGAATGAGGAACTCGAGCATCAACTCTGGGAAGCCGTTCTAGCGGGCCTTGTCCTCCGCTCGGAAGATTCCTATCGCTTTCTCCACGACCGTGTGCAGGAAGCGGCGTATTCCTTGATCCCGCAGCAATTGCGCGCCGAGACGCACCTTCGCATCGGAAGGCGGCTGCTAGAGAGAACTCCTTCAAACGAGCGCGAAGAGAGGATCTTCGAGATCGTCAACCAGTTCAATCGCGCCGCCCACCTCATTATGAATGACGAGCGGAGGCGCGTCGCAGAATTGAACCTGATCGCGGCCAGGCGGGCGAAGTTCTCAATCGCCTATGCCTCGGCGCTTTCTTTCCTGGAAACGGGTCGGGGGCTACTAACAGAAGAGAGTTGGAACACAGATTACGAGCTTGTCTTTTCCCTCGAACACTTGATAGCTGAGTGTGAACTGCTGACCGCCGATATGGAGTCTGCCGAAAAGCGACTTTCGATGCTCGCCGCGCGTGCCAAGAGCGCCCATGATTTGTCTCTTGTCACATGCTTGCAGTTAACGCTATACACGTCGTTGGATCGGCTTGATCGTGGCATAGAGATATGCCTTGAATATCTACGGCGTGACGGGACGAACTGGTCGGCTCATCCGACCGGCGACGAGGTGCAGCGTGAATACGATCGGATTTGGTCACTACTCGGGGACCGAAAGATAGAGGACCTCCTTGACGCGCCCCTGGTCGCCATTCCCGATATCCTGGATGTTCTAGACGTCTTGGCGGTATTTCTTACGACTGCAATGTTCTTCGACCAGGACCTGTGCGCATTCGTAATTTGCCGCATGATGAATCTTAGTCTCGAGCACGGCAATAGTGACGCGTCGTGCTTTGCGTATGTGTGGTTTGGGATCATAGCCGGACCGCGCTTCGGCAACTACGAAGGTGCATTCAAATTTGGCCAACTCAGCTTCGACTTGATGGAAAGGCGCGGGTTGAAGCGTTATGAGGCTCGCAATTGTTTGTGTTTCGAACACGTTTCCACGTGGACGAAACATGCAAGGCGCGGCCGCGACTTGCTGCGTCGTGCCTTCGATGCCGCTTACCGGATGGGTGATTTTACATATGCGGCATATAGCTTCACGGAGTTGATCCCCAATTTTCTGTTTGTGGGAGATCTCCTTGCCGAGGCGCAGGCGGAGGCGGAAAAAGGAGTCGACTTTGCTAAAAGAGCGCGCGTCGGGCTCGCAGTCGATGTGCTTAGGTCGAACCTGCAGCTAATCCGGACCATCCGTGGATTGACGAACAATTTCGGTTCGTTCAACGACACAGAGTTCGATGAGGCGGAGTTTGAGCGGCATCTGGCAAGTAATCCCGCATTAGCGTGTGCTGGATTTGCATACTGGAGTCTTAAGGCGCAAGCACGGTTCTTCGCAGATGATTATGAATCCGCCGTCGACGCCTCATTGAAAGCGCAACAACTGCTTTGGGCTGAACCAACACTGCTTACACAAGCAACATTCCGATTCTATGGTGCGCTTTCGCATGCGGCTGCATGGGATTCCGCTACTACCGGTGACAGGCAGGAGCATCTCGAGGGTTTAACAGCTCACCACAAACAGCTCGAAATATGGGCGGAGCATTGCCCGGAAAATTTTGAAAACCGTGTCGCTCTGTCGGCTGCCGAAATCGCACGAATAGAAGGCCGCGTGGTCGACGCCGAAGGCCTTTACGAAAAGGCCATCCGCTCGGCGCACGCCAACGGATTCATCCACAATGAGGCGATTGCCTACGAGGTTGCTGCCCGCTTCTACGCGGCACGAGACTTCGGCAAGATTGCGGACGCGTATTTGCGGGAAGCCCGGTATTGCTATCTCCGTTGGGGGGCTGACGGCAAAGTAAGACAACTCGACGAGCTCTATCCCCAACTCAGGAAAGAGGAACCAACTCGCGGCACGTCGAGCACGATCGTGGCGCCGGGCGAACACCTGGATCTAGCGACCGTAATCAAAGTCTCGCAGGCCGTGTCGGCGGAGATGGTTCTGGAGAGGCTGATCGACACGCTCATGCGTACGGCGATTGAGCATGCGGGGGCTGAGCGAGGTTTGTTGATTCTTAGCCGAGATAATGAGCTGCGGACAGTCGCAGAAGCCAAAATCAGCGGCCACAATGTGACTGTGCACCGGAAAGAAGCGCCCCCGGGCGCGCTGCCGGAATCGATTATCCGCTATGTGTTACGCACTCGGGAAAGTGTGATCCTGGACGATGCCGCACTGAACAATCCATTTTCTGCAGATACGTACATTCGCCAACGTCACGCGCGTTCCATTTTCTGCCTGCCGTTAATTAATCAGGCCAAGCTCATCGGTATGCTGTACCTGGAAAATAACCTGACTCCGCACGTCTTCACTCCGACTCGGACTGCAGTGCTGAGACTGCTTGCCTCGCAGGCTGCAATCTCGCTGGAAAACACACATCTTTACGAGGCATTGTGCCGCAGCGAGAGCTACTTGACACAAGCGCAGAGACTGGCACATGTGGGGAGCTGGGCTTGGGAGGCACCTGCTAGGAATGCGCTATACATATCACAGGAGTGGTATCGGATATTTGGTTTCGATCCGAAGGATGGTATGCCTACTTGGGAACAACAGTTGGAAAATGTCCATCCCGACGACTCTGCCCGGTGGCAAGCGACGATCGACCGAGCAATCGCCGAAAAGTCGGATTATGACGTAGAGTTTCGAATTCTTCCTCCTGACGGGTCATTGAGATTCATTCATTCCGTGGGCCGACCTGTTTTGAGTCCCTCGGGAGAATTACTGCAATTTGTAGGCGTTTCGATGGACGTGACGGAGAGCAGGCGAGCAGAGAAAGAGCGAGAGAGATTACGGGAAGAACTAGCGCACCTCGCACACCTAAACCGAGTCAGCACCTTGGGGGAACTGACCGCGTCCCTGGCGCACGAAATCAAGCAGCCAATTGGGGCGGCGGTAACCAACGCGGACGCGTGTCTGCGATTACTCGACCGCGATCAACCGGATCTGCCCGAGGCACGAGAAGCGGCACGGGAAGTGGTGAGAGACGCCAGACGTGCAGCCGATATCATCGACCGCGTCCGCTTGCTCTACCAAAAGGGTTCTTCACAACTGGACATAGTTGACATAAACGAAGTCATTGAAGAGATGGTAATTCTGCTGCACAATGAAGCGAATCGCCATTCCGTTGCCATCCGTACCGATCTCACCAAAGGGCTCCCCAAAGTTAAGGCAGATCGGTTGCAGTTGCAGCAGGCATTGATGAATCTCATGCTCAATGGTATTGAGGCGATGCGGGACATTAGCGGCGAACTCAGCATTAAGGCGCAGTTGGCCGGGGATAGTCAACTGCTGATCTCGGTCGCCGACACTGGCCTGGGACTGTGCGCTGACAATATCGACAAGATTTTTGATCCATTCTTCACCACAAAGGCTCAAGGTACAGGTCTAGGGTTGGCAATTACCCGTTCCATTATCACGTCGCATGGTGGCCGCATCTGGGCCACCCCGAACTCCGGACGGGGGGCAACGTTTAACTTTACGCTTCCCGGTGCAGTTGCAGTGGCCGCATGACCTCTCCCGATAACAGGAGATTTTCGGGCGCACTGGTTGGACCCCGCTCAGGCCCGGCTTGGAAATTTAACAGCTCGGTCAGTGTCCGTTATCAAATCTGTGCGATACCGCCGTCCGCGAAACCGGTCGATGCCGTTAACATAACTGCTGTCGTCTGATGCCAAGAAAAACACGGCTTCGGCAACTTCTCCAACTGTACGGTGCGGCTAAGAGGAATGCTCAAGGTGGACGCCTGAACGAGCTGGCCATAACATCCTCATTAATGACGTGGCTATCGGGCTACCGCTCGTAGAAGGAGCCCAACCAATCTGCGGACCTGTTCCTTACGCGACTCCTTCCTTCTGCGAAACCGATGTCGATGCAGGGGCTACTCCTTGGCCAAGAAGCTAACTAGCTCAGAATTTACTTCTTCTGCGTGCGTCCAGCCTACGGCGTGCGGCCCATCCTTTATTTTTATCAAACGAGCTCCCTTGACCAGCTTCGCTGTTCGCTGTCCCGATGCCGCAATCGGCACAATCCGATCTGCGTCCCCATGAATTACCAACGTTGGGACGTCTATACACGCGACATCCTTGCGGAAGTCTTCATGCCAGGTCGGAACGCAAGCGAGAGTGGCAGTCGCTGAGGCGCTTGCTGCGACGTTCCAGCTCGCTTGGACCGCCTGCTCGCTAATGCGTTTCCCAAGGAGGACATCGGTATTGTAGAAATTCTTGAAAAACTCGCTGAAAAACGTGTAACGATCCGTAGCAACAGCCCTCTTAATGCCTTCAAAGACGCTCCCATCTACACCTTCGGGGTTGTCCGTGGTCTTGAGGAGGAAAGGCGGAACCCCACCAATGATGACGGTCCGGGTTACACCTTTGGATCCGTACTTCCCGATATACCGCGCGACTTCGCCACCACCCATCGAAGAAGCCGACCAACGCAAATTTGTTCAATTTCAGATGCGTGATCAGCTTGCGCAGATCCTCGGCGAACGTGTCGTAGTTATAGCCCGCCGTCGGCTGGCTGGACTTACCGAAACCTCTGCGGTCATAAGTGATGACACGCTGGCCGGCATCCAGGAGTACTGGAACTTGCTTCTCCCGGAAAGTCCGTTGAGTGGGTATCCGTGGATTAGGATTACTGGGTTTCCTATGCCATGGTCTTCATAGTAGAGGTCGATGTTGCTTGAGTTTTCCTTGCCGACAGTGATGTATGCCATGCGATTCTCCTTTTAGTTCTTCACACTTGCGGTCGTTTCACTTTGCCGACCGCAGCGCAGGCCCTGCAGGGTTAGTTCGCTCCCTCGCAGTGATACAGATTGAGGCGGCACGCGATGGCTGTCGACCGCACATTAAAGCTGGATTCCCAGACTGACCTCTTCGGGCATTGTCGACAATTCTGTGGATCGAGCACATACTCCTTCTTGTATCGACCCGGCTATCTGGCGACGGCTCGTAGAAGGAGCCCACCCAGTCCTCCTCCGATGAGCGGGCCCAGGATCGGCACAATGGCGTAGCCCCAGTCGGAAGGCCCCTTGCCCGCCACGGGCAACACAGCGTGCGCCAGTCGAGGTCCGAAGTCCCGAGCGGGATTGATCGCATAGCCGGTGGTGCCCCCAAGCGATAGTCCGATACCCCAGACGAGTGCTGCGACAAGGTATGGCCCCAAACCCGAAGCCGGTCCCGAATCGGCGACCGCTTTCGAGAAAATCGCACCGACCACCAAAACCAAGACCAGCGTTCCGAGGATCTCGCTGATCAGGTTCGCCCCAAATCTGCGGATCGCAGGCGTGGTGCAGAAGCAGGCGAGTTTCAGGCCTTGATCGGGAGTCTGCTCCCAATGCGGCAGGAAGTGAAGCCAGACGAGAATAGCTCCCGTGAAGGCGCCTGCCATCTGCGCAATGAGATATGGCGCGAACTTGTCAAAGTGACCGCTCGATACGGCGAAGCCCATGGTCACGGCTGGATTCAGATGTGCATCGCCGCTGCCGCAGGCTATTGCCGTGAACACCCCCGCCATAACGGCGAACGCCCAACCGCTTGCGATGACCATCCAGCCCGCGCCTTCTGCTTTCGAACGTTTGAGTAAGACATTTGCGACTACGCCATCGCCAAGCAATACCAGAATGAGCGTACCCATGAACTCTCCGAAACACTTCCCCAACATTTCCAGCCTCCTTCCAGGTGAAACTTTGCTCTCTTTAGTCAATCCAGTCGAAAGATTTGCCCACCGCTCGCTTCCAAAGTTTGTACATCTGCTCGCGTTTTCCATTTGTCAGATTCGGCTTCCAGGTGTGGTCGACGGACCAGTTTGCCCGGAGATCTCCTAGATCCTTGAAGTAGCCGACCGCCAAACCAGCGGCATAGGCCGCACCTAGCGCCGTCGTCGAATCCTTGGTTATTGGGCGAATGACCGGCTTGTCGAGAATGTCCGCTTGAAATTGCATTAGCAGATCGTCGGCAACCATCCCACCGTCTGCTCGGAGCACGTCCAGTTTGATACCGGAATCCTTTTCCATTGCTTCAAGCACGTCCCGCGTTTGAAACGCAGTTGCTTCCAGGACGGCGCGGGCAACGTGCCCTTTGTTCGCATAACGTGTGAGCCCGGCAATTACGCCGCGGGCATTGTCTTTCCAGTAAGGGGCGTAGAGGCCGGAAAATGCTGGAACGAAATATAGGCCGCCGTTGTCCTCTACCGTGCGGGCGAGCGATTCGATGTCTGAACTCTTCTCAATTAGGCCGAGGTTGTCCCGAACCCATTGGACCAGAGCACCTGTGATGGCAATGCTTCCTTCAAGCGCGTAATGAGTCGGCTGATCGCCTAGCTTGTAGGCCACAGTGGTCAGCAACCCAGATTTGGAATCAATTTTTCTCGCGCCGGTGTTCATAAGCAGAAAGCATCCCGTACCGTAGGTGTTTTTTGCTTCACCGGGCTCAAAACAGGTCTGCCCCATCAGTGCAGCCTGTTGGTCTCCGAGTATTCCAGCGATTGCGACGTCTTCTATCGCTTGTTCCTTCGCCGTCCCATACAT
>Ga0257150_1000027_pt1 | contig 11200 bp, 13 predicted proteins | sample DL13A_FD_185938 | JGI IMG/M metagenome (GOLD analysis project Ga0257150, IMG submission 185938) | Soil microbial communities from H.J. Andrews Experimental Forest, Oregon, United States - DL-13-A | ecosystem: Environmental > Terrestrial > Soil > Temperate forest > Bulk soil | place: USA: Oregon... | reverse complement strand
CAGCGGATTCCAGCGGTCCGTCGGCCGATAAACGTCCGCGGATTGCGCGCCGGCTTAGCTCAGCTGGTAGAGCACGTGATTTGTAATCACGGGGTCACAGGTTCGAATCCTGTAGCCGGCACCAATGAAATCAGGGATTTAGGCCAAAAGCGCATACCCGATCCGAAGGTTACGTGTCCGCATCGTGTCCGCAAACCCAGTGAAGATTTTAGAGAACTTGCGTGGCGAGTGCAGCGTGCGCGATATAGCGGGTCGATCGTGGGTTCCGCTAGAAATTTTCGCGGCGGCGATAGGTGCGGACGGGTCCGGTCATAGTCGAACGGGTCCCCCCGAATTTGGTCTCAAAATTTTTTTGGGTAGACCATCAGTGAGCAGGGGGGCACGCGGCGTTCCCACCCGCACTGGCCAGAGGGGTATACGGGGGCCGTCGCCGGAATGCGGCTATCGAGCCTCGCCAAGCGCGTCTCGCCCTGCGTCCGTGATCCGCACGCGTGCGACTTCGATAAGCTTGCCGCCCGCTTTGACCTTTTCATGCGCGATGGCCGCGAGCCCGCGGCTGACGAGCCCAGCGATCGTGGAGACGCTAAAGCCATGCGCCGCGAGCAATGGTCCCGTCACACCATTGCGTCCTGAGCCAGCAAGCAAGCTGACCGCACGGCGTTGCTCGGCACTGAGGCGCATCGTCGGCATCGGACGAATGCTCCGCGTGCGTCGAAGGCTTCGCTGGAGAGACGGCGCGGGAGGCTTTTTGCCTGGATTGTGCACAGTGGGCTCGCGATCTTCATGAGACAAACGACCCGCGAGCGGCGAGGGTTCCAGTGCGTTATGGCCGCCGTGCGACTACCGTCAGTCCGATAGACGCTCCCCGGCCAATCATTGACGTTGATACCCTCGCAAATAGGCAAGATCACATCGCCAAAGTAAGGGACAGGTTCGCGAAACGGGCGTTCATCACGTTGTTTGCTTGCACGACTGGCGTTGAGGCCGAATATCTTGCCGCCCGGATCATGCCGTGGGGGTGGAATGTCGAGGCTTCAAAGGCCCGACAACAGCCTGCATCGAGTTTCGAGGGCAGGATCGCAATTGGGGCGGGGTAATTGTGGTGATGAACTATAGGATCGTAAGGCGAGGGAGCCACGCTTACAGACCTGTGGTTCCACCTAAGAGCAAACCGTGTGATTTTAGAGTGAACTCTTTTTGGTTGCTTAAGACTGATAGTACTTCGCGTCCCTAAAAACGACGAGCGAAGCTAAAAAGCCGCACCCCGGGTATAGTCCCGAACGGGTCGCGACGCTCTCGGTTCCCAGACCTTTCGAAGGTCGGACGTGCTAAATGTAGACCAGTCTTGATCTTAGAATGACAATGCTTGTGCGTTTAGGTAGCTAGAATGCGCTCTCATAATCGCAAAAACGATTATCAAGATACCAGCTGCGCCGACCGTGAACGTAGCCGATCCCATGAGTAGCAACTTCCTTTTTCCTATTTGAAGCGTCCCAGCCTTGGCAGCGGCTTTTCCGGCTAAAAGAACGCTCCCAATCGTCAAAATGGCACCTAGCCCCAATAAAGATGCATCTTCACGATCATGCGTAAGTTGGTAAACAACACCGATCAATCCCCAACCACTCATCGTCTCTAACAGCAGCGAAAAGAACGCGCGCTCGGCTTGGACGCGTGTGGCTTGGGCAAAAACAGGCTCTAGCCCCGCCACAAAGACGACGGTGCAAATTAAACTTCGTAGCAGCCAGTCTCTGCGCTCAAACATCGGGCGAATTCTTGAGCTATATAATTCAACGTTCATAATGGCGCACGATGCAATGGAGACGAATGGCCCGATCTCGCGAGATTGCTGCGAAGACGCGGCCGTATTCGGCTTTCTGCGCTCAGCTTAAAGCGTGTGCAGCGGAGGCTGGGACGGGCTCTTTTGCGCCAAGCCACTCGTGGCCTCCATCAAACGAACGGATTAAACGCGCCTGGCACCCGCCTGAGGTTCTGACAAAGCTGAGGCTGCTCAATCGTCATGTCCGTGAGATACTGTTGATACGTGGTCTTGAAGGTAGCCACAACGGCGTCGGGCCCGCTCAGAGGCAGGAATCCGCCATGATCCTTTCTCAGCTGGGGTATCTTGCGCTCCGATCGATAGACGTTGCTGATGACGATCGCAGCAAATTCTTCATAGTTGTCCATCCCTGGATTGCCGTTGATTTGTTCGAATATCGCCCGTCCCTTCATCTGGCGCAAACCATGGACCATCTCGTGGAGTAAGATCTCGTCGGGCCTCGCGCCCGGACCCGCCGGAGCGCCGGGAGCCGTAAAGGTGTTCGGCGAAAACCTTATCTCCGTGTCGCTGCCCGTTCCTGTTCCGATAGCCGCGGGCTGGCCCGGGCTCCCCTCGATGATCCAACTGATCGGTCCAGTGTCTCCTTCCCACTTCACCTGGTTGCTATCGTCTGGGAACTCGGGGATCGAATACGCCAGGAGCGTGATCTTCGTTGGATTGTCGAGACGATACTTGTAATGCATCGCATAAGGCTTTCCGAGGCGGCTCCCTTGGATTTTGATCCTGTACCCTGCATAGAAATTCTGCCCGGTAATCACCGTCGAATTGTTTGTGGCTGAGCCATATCCCTGTCCCCCAGCCACCGGCGTACCCTGTATGGTAGACGCTCTCGCATCTTGTGCCGCCGCGTAGGCATTGAATGGGTCCTTAGGGGTAGGATGATAAGGCCGGATCACCATCTTTTTGGGGCTGCCAAAAATCTCGGTCATCACAGCCCATCCGGTCCAGGTCCGCATCAACCCGGTCAGAATCGTTAGCACGGCGGTTTCGTAGTTCCGCTTGTTGGCCGAGGCTTCCGCCGAGGGGAGCCAGTCCAAACCCAGAAAACCGGACGTGAACTCGTCTCCGTCAACCGCTATGTTCGGAACTAACTGGAAGCGTTGCATCTCGACATCCTCCGCCCATGTCGGCCGGCTGAGCTCAGGCCCCTTTCACGCTGCAGCCTTTGGTTGCAAGGCGGGCCGCCTGAGGCGAACGGCACGGGCGAGCTCAGGCAGGACGCCGACGGCCTGTGCAAATGGAACGGGGGTACGGCGGACGCCGCGGTTCTTCATGAGAAAATCGAAATATGACGATTCGCTGGTAAGCATGTGCCTCTCCATCATTGGGGTGTAAGCATGTCCTCCATGATGTGTCGCCGGCCGGCCGCCTATGGTTCACGTGCGAGCAAGCCCTTTTGGGCCTGGTAGGCGCCTCTTGATGGCTGTGGATAATCCGGCTGGAGAGCGCGAGGTACGGCTGCGACCCGAGGCGCGCCGTGACGGCGTTCACGGGCGTGCATGAACTTGCGCCACTTGCGGGGCCGCTGACGCTTTTCAGCGCTGCACAAGCTCAACGTCCACTTGGAAGGCGATGGTCTTGCGCGATCTGATGACGTCCTCAGTATTGTTGTGTGATGTTCGCCTGTGTCCGGTTTGCAACACGCCTGCATTAGTTGATAGAGGGACTTTCGGTTCCCGGTAATGTGGTTTATCAGATTTCTTGGGGATGGGGAGGCACGTGCCCCCGACCTCCGAGGCTCAGGGGCCTGGGGTCGGGGTCACGTTGCCAGCGTACCTCAGTGAACCGCAGCTGCGCTTTCTATTTTTATTTCGCGCAAGCCGCATTTTAGTCAGGTGATGTGCCGCGGTGGCCAATAATATTGGCGGCCTGTTGGAAGCCGACATCGACGCGTTGATCTTTGGTTTATGTCCGGCCTGACATTCAGCTCATGGTGACGTTATCCCATCGGCGCAAAAGAACGCCTTGGATTCGACTTTATTGGCTTTCCAAAGTTCCAACTGAAACTCTAGCTAAAGCAGGCTCCATGGAAGGAACGGCGATAGCTCATGATGATTCGTCACAAGATTTGAGTCCGTGCCGGCAGAGCGTGACAGACCGCGCCGCATAGTCGCAAGGCCACGCAACGACGGTTCAGACGCGGTGCCGTAAGCGCTAAAGAGGGCGTGAGCGTAATCGGTGTTTCTGATTCGTAGGGTTTAAGCGCGGGGTATGTAATGAACGCAATAAATTACAAGGCGCTCCTCAGTCCCGAAAACTATGAGGACCTGAGGCAGGCAGCAATTGACCTGAAGATCAGAGAAATGATGAATGTCGGCTGTGCGTGGCATATCGTTTGGACCGGGCTGGCAGATACGCCATTCCCGTTTGATCCGGGCGATCCTCACCACGTTGCGCTGCTTGAGCAATCGGCAGCACGGGAATGTGAAGGCCAAACCGTACGCGATGTGCTCAATGAGATTGCCAAGCTGGTTTTTGAATGGGTTACCCCTGGGTTCAACAGGGAAAGTGGCGATACTCTTGAAGGCCTTGTGGCCAATGTGGGCGATGGGCGTCTTAGTGCGCGCGAACAGGCAACATGATGCCTTTTCGTCTGATCGCCGCAGTCAACGCGATGACATCTGCGGTGCTCCACGGAGGGTGACAACAATCGCCAGATCACGCCCGTTCACATCAGCCATTCGAACGATGAGACGTCGTGCTCTTGTTCTCGTATGTACGGCAAACGACTGAGCCTTGTTCTTGGTGCGGTTCGCGGCTGGTGGCTTCCACCGCAAGGCGGCGCGGCAGCCGCGTGATCCGCGAGCGTCTTCGGCCAGCCTTTGCATTTACCATCGCGCGCCATTCCACTTGCCATGCCGGGATGCCGGCGTATCCGTATCCAGATGCAGCGCGGTGGGGGCGTGTGATGCCAGGAGAACGCATATGGTACCAAATGATGCGCATTTGCGCAGGATCGCCACCGAGGTCCTCTCTCATTTGCCCTATGGCTATGAAGAGACATTGGAGGTGCTGGGCTATCTCCGCCAGCTGGCGGAATGGCGCCACCACGGCCGGGTTATCCCGCTGCCACCACGGCAGGCTTATCCTCCTGCCGCCGCGGTCCAAGCCGATCGATGAATGCAAGCCGATCGATGAATGGTGGAATCCCGCCGGGGCGACCCGGCGGGATTTTTCCATGGTGCCGCCGTCGATGCCTCAGTAATATAAAAACGTGTTCCATGGGTAGGGGGCATAAGGCCCGTGCGAGGCGGGTCTACCTGCGCACAGCGGACTCCGCGGAAAAATCACCGCCTCGCACGCGCCAGGGTATAAGCCGTACGAACGGTAGTAAACGAAGCGATGCCGTGGCCTGGTAGGCCATTGCGGCGGATACGTGCCAACGTGGTCGGCGACTTTGATCACAAGGTTTTGGCTCGTTTGCGCGGCCGCGGCAACTTGACTAAAAGCAACCAGCGCAACTGCAGCCAATATTGTGATTGCGAGCTTCATGTCAGTCTCCCAGTCCTCGCCAGCGCCACCTCTCGAAGCTTATCCGCAAAGGCTTCACTGAGGTCAAGCGAGGAACGCGCGGCGGCGCGTAGGGACTGTCGTGTCGACGCTCACTTGCCGATCATGACGTCGGAGGCCTTGATCACCGCGGCAACGCTGTCGCCGACCTTCAGACCGAGGTCATCGACCGCTTCGTTCGTGATGGATGACGTGACCGTCACGCCATGGCCGAGATCGACAACCACGTGTGCGGTGGTGGCGCCCTTGTGGACCTCGACGACCTTGCCTTTGAGCTGGTTACGCGCACTGAGCTTCATTAACGTTCTCCGTCACAATCGCCGCCGTTTTTCTCAACCGCAATCGGGGCGTCAATCAATGAGATGCGGCGCCGCCGAACCGCAAGACGCTCTTCATCAAGCCGCCGCGGGCCCTCTGCCGGAAAACTTGACCTGCGGCGCGGGACCCTGGAGAGCGCCTTTGCGGACCTAACGCCTCCTTACCGCAGGCGTTCCATCGGCTCACGCGGCCGAGACGGCCCATTGGCGTCAGTCCAGCGCGGCCAAATCCCGCTCGTCTCTCTGGCATTTTGCCGCCTTTATGATAGTCGTTGTGTCTCCCGCAATACGCGTGGCCGGCAATGGCGGACATTGGCTTCTCTATCCGTTTGGACCTCACCGACTGCGACAGCATCGGCCCCGGCAAGATCGCGCTCCTGGAGGCGATACGCGTCCAGGGATCGATCTCCGCCGCGGCGCGGTATCTTGGTATGTCGTATCGGCGGGCCTGGCTTCTCGTCGAACAGATCAACAAAAGCCTGTCTGAGCCTGCCGTCACCGCCGCGACCGGAGGGGCCAGCGGCGGAGGCGCTGCCCTGACCCCGGTCGGCGAGCGGGTGATCGAGCTCTACCGTGCGATTGAGAGCCGTACGCGCTCTTCGGCAAACAGCGAATTTCGCGCCCTTGGCAAGTTGATCCGCCCCAGACAAAAAGCGCGCGCCTGAATGGCTGGGTCGTGCGCTTTGAGAAAGTTGGCGCCGGGATGAAGCGGCATTGCGGGCACGATATGCTGGTCTATATATAACGCGATCAAACAATCCGTAGCCGATGCAAGTTGAGGGAAACGGCCATGAATGTCATTCAACAGATCGAACGCATGAGCCATCCGTTCCTGGACGGAAAGACAAAGCGACTGCTGATCGACGGTAAGTGGGTCGAGGCGGCATCGGGCAAGACGTTCGCGAGCATAAATCCGGCAACCGGCGAGGTTCTGGCGACGGTGGCGGAGGGAAATGCGGAGGATATAGACCGTGCGGTCGCGGCGGCGCGGCGGGCCTTCGATGGTCCGTGGAGCAAAATCAAGCCGTTCGAACGCCAGTTGATGCTGCTGCGGCTTGCGGATCTGGTCGAGCGGCATTTCGAAGAGCTGAGCATGCTCGACACGCTCGACATGGGTGCGCCGATCAGCCGTACATTCGGTACGCGCCACCGCGTTCTCGGGATGCTGCGATACTATGCCGGCATGGCGACGGCGCTGCATGGGGAGACCATCGAGAATTCGCTGCCGGGCGAGATCTTTTCCTACACGTTGAAGGAGCCGGTTGGCGTCGTCGGCGCGATCATTCCGTGGAATGGCCCCTTGGGCGCCTCGGTGTGGAAGATCGGGCCGGCGTTGGCGACCGGTTGCACGGTCATTCTCAAGCCGGCGGAAGAGGCGCCGCTGACGCCGTTGCGCCTCGGCGAACTGATATTGGAGGCCGGCGTGCCGCCGGGCGTTGTGAACATCGTGCCGGGATTTGGCGAGACAGCGGGCGCGGCGCTGGCCGCGCATGCGGGTGTCGACAAGATCGCATTCACCGGCTCGCACGTGACCGGCCAGAAGATCATCGCGGCCTCGGCGGGAAATCTCAAGCGGGTATCGCTCGAGCTCGGGGGAAAATCGCCCGATATCGTGTTCGCAGATGCGGATCTGGAGAACGCCGTGCCGGGTGCCGGGATGGCGGTGTTCGCGAATTCCGGTCAGATCTGCAGTGCCGGCACGCGACTCTTCGTCGAGCGCCGCATCTACGATGAGTTCGTCGGCCGGGTGGCGGACTTTGGCAATGGGTTGCAAGTCGGCAATGGCATAGACCCCAAGACCCAGATCGGGCCACTTGTGTCCGAACAACAGCTCGAACGCGTGACCGGCTATCTCAGCGTTGGGAAGCAAGAAGGCGCCCGCGCCGTTTCGGGCGGCGACCGGCTGACCGGGGAAGCATACGCAAGAGGCTATTTCGTACCGCCGACCGTGTTCGCGGATGTGCGCGATGACATGCGGATTGCCCAGGATGAAATATTTGGCCCGGTCCTGTCGGCAATTCCGTTTGACGATATCAACGAGGTGATCGTTCGCGCCAATGCGACGTCTTTCGGTCTTGGCAGCGGCGTGTGGACGCGAGACGTGAGCAAAGCCCATCGCCTGGCGAAGGCGATCCGCGCCGGCTCCGTATGGGTGAATTGTTATCAGGCGATGGATCCGGCCGTGCCGTTCGGCGGCTACAAAATGAGCGGTTATGGGCGCGAGTCAGGTCTGCAGCATCTGGAGGAATACCTCAACGTGAAGGCGGTCTGGATCAAGACGGCCTGAGGTGCAGGGCGCCATTCCGGAGTCATGGCCGGGCTTGTCCCGGCCATCCATGTCTTGCTTGTGGGCGCTCAGCGAGAAAGACGTGGATGCCCGCGACAAGCGCGGGCATGACGAGGGAGGAATTGAGTCAGCTTGCCAGCCCATGCCGGGCGATATATTCTGCCAAATATACCGCTTCATGAGGTGGGCAGCGTGAAGTTCGATGCTCAGTGTGATTTCGCCTCGGTGGTCTACGGTCGAGATGACGACCCCGACCGTCTCTTCGTCGATTTCACCAACGACCTCTACCGTTCGGGAGTTCGTCCGGCCGGCGTCATTCAATCCGGCCGCAGTTGCCGGACAGCGGAGCCGAAACTCCGCGTCGTCATGCTGCCCGGCGGGGAAACCGTCGGCCTCGTCGCAGATACAGAAAACTGTGATGCCGGAGGCTGCCGACTTGATGATCAACGGCTCAGCGAACTCGCCGACCGGCTCGCAGCCGCGATCGACGACGGCCCCGACCTCGTCGTGATCAATCGCTTTGGCCGCGCCGAGGCCGAAGGCCGGGGACTGGTCAAACCCATCGCGCAAGCCCTGAAGGCCGATATTCCGGTGCTGATTGCCGTACCTGAGCGACGCTTCTTTGACTGGATCCGGTTTTCTGACGGCATGAACGTTCGGCTGCCGTGTCGCCGGGAGGCGCTCGATCGATGGTGGCGGTCGGTCGCGGGGACGAGCATGCGCCGACGCCCGGGCTTTGCCGCCACTTTCTGCGAATGGGCAAAATGAGGCGGGCCGTCCGCCCAAGGAGCATTCGGTGATTGCGGACGAAACGCAAGCGACTCTTAAAGTGCCGGAACCTCCGTTCGTCATCGATGTGGTGGGAGAGGTCGCGCCCGATGGAAAGGCGATTGGGTTACGCATACAGCGCAGTGCGCAGGGGCCCATAGACCTCTGCCTGCGCATCCAAGACGTTGGGTACATGGTCAGCATGATGCTGGCGCTCGGTTGCGAGGCAAAACGCCTGCAGGGACTGCCGGAACCCGAGTCCCCGCCCAATGGCGCGATCCCGCTGCCGCTCAGCGCCATCAATATCGGGCTGGACGACGATAACAAGACCTTTCTGATGCTGGAGGTCGGAGCTGCCGCGTTGATGTTCGGTATGCCTGCGGCGGTGCTGGAAGAAGTTGGCCAGACCCTGCTTGCCTTGAGCGCGGGCAAATCCGCCAGGCCGTCGTGACAAATGCGGCCGGCAGATAGGATGGCGTTTTTTTTGACGCCCCCGGCGCGACAGTAATAGCCCGTTCTTTTCTCTTCCCAGAACCGCAATTGTGTGTCACATTCGCTATATCTGATTGAATACAGCGAGCAGCATGTCGTCCCGCACTCCGGATCTGCTGTCCAACATCTTCGCGAACGGCCTCCAGCCGCGAGCGGCTACAATCCCTCGCGGCATGATTCCGATGAAGTCGCGCGGGTCCGGCGAAGCGTCGGGCGAGGCGTTCGTGCCGCCCGCTTCGCGCAGGCGCACGGCAATCTGGGACATGCATCACAGCATGCATTGCTCGATCATCGGCACCTGTCTTTCGACGACTGAAATACGCCGCCTGCTGATCAAGCTTGGCGTGCATGGCGCCGAAAGCGCCAGCGATCATGATCTGCACAAGCAGGGCGTTACGCTTGCAGGTCAAGCGCAGGGAGGCGGCAAGTTCATCCAGAAAGCGCTGGACCGGCGCCACGAGGCCGCGATCAAGCAATTCGCAAAGGCGCAGGACGAAGCAGCGCTGCGCCTGGTGTGGGACGATGCGGTGAGGCGTGGCGATATTCCGGGCGCCTATTGGGCCGTGCTCAGCCACCCGGCGGCGACCGACGCCATCATGCGCAAAACATTCGGCGATGTGCACATGCTCTCCCACATGGTCGGCGCCGCGAACCGCGCGGATATTCGCCGGCTGTGCCAGCTTGAGCAGCAGAACGCCGCATTGTCGGCCAAGCTTGAATTGCAGCAGCGCCAGCTGCGCGATGGCTTCGTCGAGCGCGATGACAAGATTCGACTGCTCAACGAAGCCCTCAGCCGGGCGCTCGCCCAGGCGCCGGCTTGCGAGGCACATGCGGACGATGACGTCCGCGCCGTCGAGGCGGCGCTGATCGACGTTGACCGCCGTCTCGATCGGGAGGTGACGCGCCGCAAGCGCCTCGAAAGCCGCCTTGAGGCGGCAACCTTGGCGGCGTCGCAAGCCGAACGCGCGCGGCACGAGGCCGAAGGCGAATGCGAAAGACTGCACCGCGAACTGTCTCTCGTGGAAGCACAGATCACCGGCTGGTTGGGCGAGGAGCAAAGCACCCTCGCACCACAACTTGGCGGCGCGCAGGTGCTTTACGTCGGTGGCCGGGCGCATCAGGTGCCCCAGCTCAAAGCCCTCGTGGAACGCGCCGACGGCAAGTTCCTGCATCATGATGCCGGCATTGAACACAGCATGACGTTGCTTCCTGGCCTTATCAGCCGCGCCGATTGCGTGGTGTTTCCGATCGATTGCGTCAGCCACGAAGCCATGGGAATCCTGAAGCGGCAATGCCGGCAATTGGCAAAGCCATTCGTGCCCGTGCGAACATCAAGCCTCGCCAGCCTCCTTTCTGGGCTCGCCACGCTGGAGCATGCGCCTGAGCCCATCGCGGCGGTCAACTGACCGTGTCGAGCGCGTTTCCGGTGAGACCGGGCGTCATGCCCGTCCCCGGACTTGATCCGGGGATTGTCGCGGGCATCCACGCCTTTCTTTCGACAGCTCAGCAAGGAAGCCGTGGATGGCCGGGACAAGCCTGGACAAGCCTCGGCATGACTCCGAGTATGAGCGGCATTCCTTGTGATCTTCGCCGGTAGCGTTGTATATTGCTGAACATGACAGGCTTTTGCCGCGCGGTGTGCTGTAGAAAAATCCGCAACGGCAGCAGTCCTTTGTGCCAGATTGTTCCGATCGTGGGATCGAAAGCAAATGCGTCACCATATCGCCGGTTGTTTTATCGCTCTGGTTTTGCTCGCATCGCCCGCGCTCGCCGAGACGCTGCAAGTCGTCGGTGCCGGCAGCCTCACGGACGCTTTTACGGACTTGATACGCCGTTTTCCGGCCGGCCCTGATACGATGTCCACGCCCGAATTCGGGCCTTCCGGCCTGATGCGGGAGAAGATCGAAAGCGGAATGAATGCCGATCTTTTTGCATCCGCCGACATGGAGCAAGCGCGACGCCTCGCCATCGGTCATCCGGAGCGTTCCG
>Ga0257150_1000026_pt1 | contig 11362 bp, 9 predicted proteins | sample DL13A_FD_185938 | JGI IMG/M metagenome (GOLD analysis project Ga0257150, IMG submission 185938) | Soil microbial communities from H.J. Andrews Experimental Forest, Oregon, United States - DL-13-A | ecosystem: Environmental > Terrestrial > Soil > Temperate forest > Bulk soil | place: USA: Oregon... | reverse complement strand
CACCAAGGACGGTGTTACGGTCGCCAAGGAAATTGAGCTTGAGGACAAGTTCGAGAACATGGGCGCCCAGATGGTGCGGGAGGTCGCGAGCAAGACCTCCGACCTCGCCGGCGACGGCACCACCACCGCGACCGTGCTGGCCCAGGCGATCGTGAAGGAGGGTTCCAAGGCAGTTGCTGCCGGCATGAATCCGATGGACCTCAAGCGCGGCATCGACCTCGCCGTCGAGGCGGTCGTGAAGGACCTCGAGACCAACTCCAAGAAAGTCACCTCGAACGAGGAGATTTCTCAGGTCGGCACCATCTCGGCCAATGGCGACGCCGAAATCGGCCGCTTCCTTGCCGAGGCGATGAAGAAGGTCGGCAACGAGGGCGTCATCACGGTCGAGGAAGCGAAGTCGCTGGAGACCGAGCTCGACGTGGTCGAGGGCATGCAGTTCGACCGCGGCTACATCTCGCCCTACTTCGTCACCAACGCCGACAAGATGCGCGTCGAGATGGAGGACGCCTACATCTTGATCAATGAGAAGAAGCTGTCGGGACTCCAGGAACTGCTACCTCTTCTGGAGGCCGTGGTGCAGACCTCAAAGCCCCTCGTCATCATTGCGGAAGATATCGAAGGCGAAGCACTGGCCACTCTTGTGGTCAACAAGCTGCGCGGCGGCCTCAAGGTCGCGGCCGTCAAGGCGCCTGGCTTCGGCGATCGCCGCAAGGCGATGCTGCAGGATATTGCCGTTCTGACCGGCGGCCAGGCGATCTCGGAAGATCTCGGCATCAAGCTGGAGAATGTCACGCTCTCCATGCTGGGCAAGGCCAAGAAGGTGATGATCGAGAAGGAGAACACCACGATTGTCAACGGCGCCGGCAAGAAGGCCGACATCGAGGCTCGCATTGCCCAGATCAAGGCGCAGATCGAGGAGACCACCTCGGACTATGACCGCGAGAAACTCCAGGAGCGCCTTGCCAAGCTCGCAGGCGGCGTCGCGGTGATCCGCGTCGGCGGCGCCACCGAGGTCGAGGTGAAGGAGCGCAAGGATCGCGTTGACGACGCGATGCACGCAACCCGCGCCGCGGTCGAGGAAGGCATTCTGCCGGGCGGCGGCGTTGCGCTGCTGCGCGCCATCAAGGCGATCGAGAGGATCCGCACCGCCAATGACGACCAGAAGCATGGCGTCGAGATCGTCCGCAAGGCGCTGTCCTGGCCGGCGCGCCAGATCGCCATCAATTCCGGCGAGGACGGCTCCGTCGTGGTCGGCAAGATCCTCGACAAGGAGCAGTACAATTACGGCTTCGACGCTCAGAACGGCGAGTACGGCAACCTCATGACCAAGGGCATCATCGACCCCACCAAGGTGGTGCGCGCAGCGCTGCAGGGCGCGGCGTCGGTCGCGGGCCTGCTGATCACCACCGAGGCGATGGTCGCCGAAATACCGAAGAAGCAGTCCGCCGGGCCGGCGATGCCGCCGGGCGGCGGAATGGACTACTGATCCGTACGCGGGTCGCTGCAAAAAAAATGCGAAGGCCCGGGCGCAAGCCCGGGCTTTTTTTATGGAGCCAAAGTCGCTTCTTGCGGCCAATGAGTTGCGATCTAATTATAGTAAAGTGAGGCGATCATGAACATCCAGCCCAACCAGCGCATGAGCAAGGCCGCGTTCATCGGATGGGGCGCTACCGAGGAGGAGCGGTATGAGCTGGTCCGAGGTCGCGTCGTCATGATGCCCCGTCCGGTCGCTCGCCCACGGGCTTATTGTGGGCAATCTTTACGTCGCTTTGCGCAGCCGGCTCGACCGAAAGCAATGGGTCGTCATCCAGGAGTACGGATTGGATGCTGGCCCCGAGACTCTGCGTTATCCCGACATTGTGGTGGACCGCGCGGGCGGTCGCGCCAAAGCCTACATTGCCGTGGCTCCGGTTCTGGTAGCGGAATTCCTCTCGCCGTCGAGCGTCGAAATCCATCTTGTCGACAAAAGGTCGGAGTATCTACAGATTCCAAGCCTTGTCGCCTACGTCGTGCTATCGCAAGACGAACCGAGGGCGTGGCTATGGACTCGGAAAGAGGGTGGCTTCATGCTGGAACCTGAGCTCCTTGACGGAGCAAAATCAACCATTCGCGTGGCCGCGTTGAAAGTCGAATTACCCCTGCTGGAACTATATGCTGACGTTGAGTTCGGCTGAGAGTCGGCGCTAAGGCTCGCTCGCCGGCTAGCGCTAGCGACTCATCGTTCCAAAGCGCCTTGGAGTCGATCCACCGTGAGACCTATCCAGGATTTTCTTGGAGAGCGCGCGCGAGCGCAATCAGATAGGCTATGCCTGTTGTGAACAGCATCACGGTCAGCGCCAGCGCGAATGGCGCAAGATGGGGTGGCGCGGGCCAGCCAATGGCATTGAGTAGCAGATAGGCGCCGGCAAGGAACTGAAGAAGAAGCAAGAGCCAAACGTAGAATGGGACAGTCTCCTTCGTCGCCGCCCTGCGCCGCCGCGGTGTGTTGGCGACAAACAGGAAGATTGGAATCGCCATGATGGCGCTGGCCGCACGCCACACCGACGTCTCCGACATCCCGTAGAATGCCAGCAGGTGCGGCAATAGCCCTCCGGCGATTACGATGAAGCCCGCTTGCATGAAGGAGAGGGTGAAATAGCTGTCGTACCTGGTCATCTTGCCGCCGATGGTCTCACGAAACACCAACAGCAGGGCGGAAAAGCCCACGAAGGTGACGGAGATCGTGGCCAGGGCGTAGAGATAGTTGGCGCCGGGCAGTTCCATCGACTGGAGTTCCCAATCGCCCGGTCAGACGAGCGAGGCCGCAGCCACGCGTGCCCGATTTGCTGACTGGCAGTCTGCCGGCGTAACGCAAAGGCCGCGCGAAGGAGGCTGGCAGTAATTGAAATTGCGTCGCCGGGCAAGCAAAATGACGTCCCGTTTGCCCAAACATGGCGTATTTTCAAAAATTTGCCCAGCGCGTGTGACGCTGTTGATACAGGCGTCCAAACGCCTGCGGCGGCCAGGCGATTAACCGCCATTTCCGGTCCCATCTATGGCAAAAAGCGCATGGCCCAAAAACGCCAACGACCACGAATCCGAGTTGTGCGCGTACATCCGGCGTCACTCACTCGAAGATCGTGGTCGCGAAGGCAAGCGCGCCTTTCGGCGTCCGCTCGCCACAAACCACAAATAAGATCGAATTTGGGTTTTGCAAGCATCGCGGACGAATATGTTAGCGTTGCAGGGATCGACACGGATCAAATGCCATGCCCAAACCCGATCAGGTCGCCACACACATCCACGTCGGCATCGGCGGTTGGACCTTTGCGCCCTGGCGGGGCGTATTCTACCCCGATGGCCTGCCGCATGCGAAGGAGCTCGGCTACGCGGCGAGCCACCTCACCTCGATCGAGATCAACGGCACTTTCTATCGCACACAGACACCGTCGACCTTTCGCAAGTGGGCCTCGGAGGTCCCGGATGGTTTCATCTTTTCCGTCAAGGGCCCCCGCTATGTCACCCATCGGGGCGAGCTGAAGGAGGCCGGTGAATCGATCGAGCGGTTCCTGAATTCGGGGGTGATCGAGCTCGGCGATCGCCTCGGGCCGCTGCTGTGGCAGTTCCCGCCGTTCAAAAAATTCAACGAAGCGGATTTCGGCAACTTTCTCGAATTATTGCCCAAGGATTTTCATGGATCGCGGCTGCGGCACGTGGTCGAAGTCCGCCACGCGAGCTTTTGCGTTCCGGAATTCATCCGCCTGCTGCGCAAATTCGAGACCGCGGTGGTGTTCAGCGAGCATGAGACCTACCCGGCTATCGCGGATGTGACCGCCGACTTCTTGTACCTGCGCCTCCAGAAGGGCGAGGACACCATTGCAACCGCCTATCCGGAAGACGCAATCACAGATTGGGCCGCGCGCCTGCGGGCTTGGATCGGCGGTCGTGCGCCTGCCGACCTCCCGTGCGTCGAAGCCGCGCCCGCGAAAATCAAGCCGCGCGACATCTTCGTCTACTTCATCCACGAGGGAAAGGTGAGGGCACCAGCGGGCGCCATGGCGCTGATCGAGAAGTTGAAATCATAGGCCGCCGTTCGCCAGCGGATGCGAGAAATCTCTACAATCGCTTCCTTTGATTCATCTGCAAGGGAGGCGCAATAGCTCAGCGTATTGCGCCGCGGGGCCGGCAGGACTGCGCCGAGTTTACCATCGGGCCGGCCCGATGGCAGGCTCCGGCCGGACCCGGTCCTCACCCGCCCTGCAGGTCCTTTCCATCTGTCAATCTAGAAAGCCTCAAAAATCGGCACGATCCGACAGCAGTGCTGCTTTACGGCAATGGTCGCGTTGGTTAGTTTTGCCGGCGTGCTGGGTCATCACCGGCGTGTCCCAAGATTAAGCTTTACGGCTCTCAGCATCGGTCGGTCGAGCGGGAGCCCTCTTGGGACTAATTGTGGGAGGAGAGGTATGAAAATCCAACTAGGGACGTTGTTTGTGACATCGGCCGTGCTGATCGGGCCGGCGATGGCGCAAAATGCCGGGCCAAACCCGGCGCAAGCTGCAGCTAAGGCTCTGTTGCAAGCCGCCGACAAAGCAATCGGCGCCAGCAGCGTCAAGTCCTTTACAGAGGCTGCCACCGGGTGGATGGGCTACCCGGGCCAGCAGTTCGCCCAGGGAGACCTGCCGCGGTCTGACTTGAAGAACTATAACTTCACCGCAGACCTCGCCAGCAAGTCCGCGAAAACGGAGTATGTGCGCGTCCAGGGCAGCCAACCGATACGTGGCGGCGGCGCCGGGTTCCCGGTGCGTGGTGAGGCGAGCTTTACGGAGTTTGTCGCCGGCGATCTCGGCTGGAACCTCAATCCGCAAGGGCAGCCTGTTCCAATTCTGCCGCGGGACGCGTCGGATCGCCAGCTCGGACTCTGGCTCCACCCGGTCAGCTTCATCCAGGCTGCCCTGGCGGACAATAATGCGGCGGTCACCGACCGGTACTTTGCCCGGCAAGACAGGACCGTTAAGGTCGTGGCATTTACGACCAAGGTCTGCGATGGGCCACAACCGCGATGCGCCCGCCGGGTCACCGGCGAGTTCAACAACGACAACATGCTCGAGCGGGTGGTCACCTGGTTTACCGACCCGGTCCTGGGCGACAAGATGGTCGAACTCCGCTGGAGCGATTACCGCGACGTGGGCGGCGGGGTGAAGATGCCGTTCCGGCTTCACGCCCATATAGGTGATCATCCTTTGATCCCCGGCGGGCATAACTTCCTCGATCTGCGGATGAGCGACGTCAAGGTGAATCTCGCCAACGCTGCGCAGGCGGTTCCCGACAGCGTGCGCAATGCGCCGGCCCCGCAACAGCGTGTCGTTGCGACGACGCTTGCTCCCGGCGTCGTGCTGATGGGCGGCGGCTCGCACAACAGCGTCGCCGTCGAGTTCAAGGACTTCGTGACCGTCATCGAGGCGCCGCTTGATCAGCAGCGCTCGAACGCCGTGATCGCAGAAGTCAAGAAGACCTTCCCCAACAAGCCGATCCGCTATGTCGTCAACACCCACAACCACTTCGACCATCTGGGCGGGGTACGGGCCTACGTGGCGGAAGGCGCGACGGTTATTACCGATGAGCGCAACAAGGATTTCTATCAGCGGGTCGTCTTGGCGCCGCAGCCGCGCTCGCTCCTCCCTGACCGGCTGTCGCAACGGCCGTTTGCGCCGACGGGCCCCGGTCAGAACATGCTGCAGACGTTCACCGACAACTACACGATCACCGACGGGCAACAGGTGATCGAAGTGCACTACGTCGAGCAATTCAATCACAGCGACAACATGAACATCGTGTATCTCCCGAAGGAGAAGATCGTCATCAATGCCGACATGTACGGGCCGCCGGCGGCGGGCGGGACGCTGCCCTTCGTCAGCCCGAATGCCGTTGCGCTCTACCGCAATATCAAGCGGCTGAAGCTTGATGTAACCCAGCACGTGCCGATCCACGGCAATCCCGGATCACAAGCCGACTTCGAGCGGATCGTGGGACCCGAGGCAGCGCGAGCGCCGCAAGTGGGTGGCGGCGGCTAATCTATGTTTCGATGAAATAGGATTATCGCGTGGCCGCTCTGCTCTCTCTCCCCGCTTGCGGGGAGAGAGAGCGTCTTCCAATGTGTGACCCAGGCCATCCACGCCTTGTAGCCCGGATTGAGCGACAGCGAAATCCGGGAACGGCCTCGCCAGCGGCACCGCCGGCCCGGATTTCGCTATCGCTCAATCCGGGCTACGGGCAATTCATGCGCGCGGTCGTGATTATTTGCTCGTACGATCAATACCCGGATCAAGTCCGGGCAGGTGGGGTGACAGCGTACGGTGGGTGTGAGCCCTGACAAAACGCACTCTACCGCCGCAAAGCACCAATCCTGTCATACAGCTCATCAAGAAACGGGATCGCTCGCCCTCCGAGCAGGGCATCGGCGCGGGATCTGTAGCCAGCGAACACCTGGTTCGCCGGGTGCGCGACCGCCATGCTGGCGATCGCATCCTTCTTTTCATTCAGGTAGTTTTTGCTCCGCGGCAATATCTGTCTGTACAGCACATCCAAAACGAGAAACTGGTCGGATGGCGATTCCATGTAGCCCGAAACCGCCACCAGCATGAACACAGTGTTCAGCCGCTCGTGGGAGGCCTCAAGGTTCAGTTCAACGTAGGCGTAGGATTCGATTTGCTCGGCATCATCCGATGACAGGTTGTGCAGGGCGGAACCGACATCGTTCTCGAACGACTGGATCGCCTCGTTGATGGCGGCGAGCCGGGAGGTGTCGTGATCGTCGAAAACGGCGGCTCGCGCCGGAAACGTTGCCATCGTGAGACCGATCACGAGCACACACACCCTCACCGCCAACCGAACATCCATTGTCGCGCCCGATCTCTCGCCTGCCGTCCAAGGCAACAATGCGGAACTGTCCCACACCTGTCACCGGCGTTTCAACGCCTTTGATTTGCGCAGGTGGATTGACCGTTCCTCAGCAGTGTCGTGTAGCTTATTGGCCAGATGGCGGGGCCGGTGGGTACGATTAAGTACCACAGCCGCCAAGTTACGAATCGAGGGACGCGGGTGAAAAAACGGAGGGCCAGAAGGAGGCCGATACCGCCGTCGCGGGCGCCGCTTCGGGAACGCATCCTTGAGGCCGCGTTTTGCGCTTTCATGGAAAATGGTTATGCGGGCACGAGCATGCTTGAGATTGCGACGCGGGCCAAGGTTTCCAAACGGGAAATCTATGCCGTTTGCGAGGACAAGGCGGCTTTACTCCGGGACGCGATTGCGGACCGTGCCCAGCCCATGCGGCTTCCACTCGAACTTCCGGCCCCGAAAGACCGTGGAGCACTCGCGGCGACGCTCGCGGCTTTCGGCACGGCGCTCTTACGCGGCGTGTGCAATCCGGCGGTACGTGCCGTTTATTGGCTCGCCATCTCGGAAGCCGGCAACGCGCCCGAGGTGGCGAGACTGCTCGATAAGGTGGGACGTGGGGCGAGCCGAGCGGCGCTGGCGCAAACGTTGGCGCAGGCGCAAGCGGACGGTCTGGTCGGCGTCGGCGATCCCGCAGCGATGGCTGTCGATTTCGTCGCGTTACTCTGGGGCGATCTGTTGCTTCAGTTGTTGTTGCGCGTTGCCGATCCGCCGACACCGCAAGCCCTGGAACAACAGGCACGGCAAGCGACGGACAAATTTCTCAAGCTCTATCCGAAGCCGCTCGGCTCATAGTGATGGGTTTCTAAGCTTTGATTCACAGCGGTGTCATCGCCCGCGAAAGCGGGCGATCCAATAATCACGGGACTCCCCCTTTGGGCACGGCGTCAGTCTTCCCCACGTGCAGGGGTTACTGGATGCCCCGCTTTCACCCGAAGCCGGCCTTGGCCGACTTCGGCAGCTATTAGGCGAGCGAAATCGGAAACATCCGATTTCACCCGAAGTCGGCCTTGGCCGACTTCGGCAGCTATTAAGCGAGCGAAATCGGAAACATCCGATTTCACCCGAAGTCGGCCTTGGCCGACTTCGGCAGCTATTAAGCGAGCGAAATCGGAAACATCCGATTTCGCGGGGCATGACACCGCGATGGGAAGGGTCGTCAGAGTCACTAGCAAAAGGCCCTTGACTGGTCCCGCATGGTACCATAGCGTCAGCAGCTGTGGTACCCATAAGTACCGCCGGCGTGGACCTTCAGGCCGCCCGATGAACTGACGAGGAGGTGGTTATGACCAAAGCCCGCGAATGCGTGATCGCTGCATCCATCGCCGCGATGGCCTGGTTTGCGTTGTCGATGTCAGCCTTTGCTCAAGAACCTCTGCCTGGCCAACCGGAGTTTGGAAAACTTCTCGTCGAGGCGGCCCAAGCGTCGCCGGGCTGTCTCGGCGTCAAGCTAGGCCGAACCGGAGATGGTACGAACGTGATTTTCGCATGGTTCGAGAACAAGCAGGCGCTCGTCGCGTGGTACAAATCGGATTTCCATCAATGGGCCATGAAGACGTCATTTCCGAATCAGAACTTCGACCGCGAACCGTTGCCGGATGTGGCGGAGAACAGCGGGCAAATTCTCGCCCTTGTCACGTTGAAACTGGCCGACAAGGCAGTGCCGGGCTCGCCGATCCCGATCGACACGATCGGAATTGAGCTCTACACGCCCTTGCCGGACGGTGTTGCAGTCGGCGGACGGTTCGCACCTCAATCCGTCAACGTTCCCGGGCTGAGACAATTCGATCTGAGGACGGCTGTGGGACAGCCCCGCTGAGCGATACCAACTTGGGCAAATTTCAGCCGTGCTGGCGGACATTGATCTTGCTGTGTCGGCACCGCGGAGGATGAGGAGGTACAAAAGATGGTCCGGAAATTGGTTGTCGTCGTGTCGTTGTATGCTTCGGCGCTCACTGCCGCTCACGCAGCGGACCTCACGGTCACTGTGAGCGGCATTCGAAACGCTAGCGGTTCGGTTTCGGCGGGCATCTTCAACAGCGAGAGCAGCTTTGCGAGACCTTCAGAGGCTTTTGCGTCATTCCGAATCAAGGCGACGCAGGCAAGTGTCGGCTTCACCGTTCATGACCTGCCGCCGGGGCGATATGCGGTCACGGCTTATCATGATGAAAATGGCAACGGCAGACTTGACTTCGATCCGACGGGAGTTCCGACAGAGGGCTACGGCGTATCGAACGACGCGCGCAATCCACTAGCTCCGCCCGAGTTTGCAAAGGCGGCGTTCGAGGTTCGCGATCAAAACAAATCCGTCACCGTAAACATCGGCTACTGATCGGATCGTTGACACTACGATTTGAGGCGTCCACTATCCCGACGTGGCGGAGGCAAACTGCAATAGTGAGACCCATTCTGTTGCGGGCGATGCCATGGCCTATGCGTCCCGCGGAGAGAGCTTGATTCTCCGAATTCTTCCAAACGAGGACGCGACCACATAAGGAGGAGATCGACCATGGTGACCCGGCGCCGGTTTTTATCTGCAGCCGCCGCAGGTGCGGCGATGTTCGCCCGCATTCCGAACGTGCTGGCGGCGACCTATGATCTGGTCGTGAAGGGCGGACGCGTCATCGATCCTTCGCTCGGAATCGACGCGGTCCGCGACTTGGCGGTTGCGGGCGGCCGCATCGCCGCCGTCGAGGAAAATATCACGGCCGACGCCACCGAAACGATCGATGCGCGCGGCAAGATCGTAGCGCCGGGCTTGGTCGACATTCATTCCCACGCCGCTCGCACCAAGGAGGGTCCGCCGCTCTGCCTGCTGGATGGGGTAACCGGCTACGTCGATGCGGGCTCGTTTGGAGCGGACGGGATCGACCAAGGGGCCGCCAACGTGAAGGCGGGGCCGAACCTGGGCCGCCTGCTGATCAACATCGCACGAACGGGCGTGGCGCCCGGCGGCGAGCTGCACGATTTGAGCCGCGCCGACGTGAGTCTTGCGCGCGGCGCGATTGCGCGCAACCGCGATGTCATCGTCGGCGTGAAGGCGCGGCTGTCGAACAACGTCGCCGACACCGGCGACCTCGAAGCGCTCCGGCGCGCCCAGGAAGCGGCCGCTCCCTTCGATCTGCCGGTGATGATCCACATCGGCCAATCGTACTCGCCGCTGCGCGCCATCCTCCCGCTGCTCAAGCGCGGCGACGTCGTCACCCACATGTATGCGCCGGCCCCGAACGGCATTCTCGACGACAACGGCCGCCTGTTCCCGGAGGTGCTCGCCGCGCGCCGGCGCGGCATCTGGTTCGACTTCGGCAACGGCGTGGCTGATCACTTCAATTGGGACGTGGTCGAGCGCGCCATGAAGCAGGGCTTCGCGCCCGACACCTTCTCGACCGACTGGAACACCATGTCGCGCACCACCGGGGTCATCGACTTTCCCAACGTGATGTCGAAGTTCCTGATGTTCGGCATGCGGCTCGATCAGGTGATCGCCTGCGCCACCGTCAATGCGGCGCGCGTATTCGACGCGTTCAGCGACCGCGGCACGCTCAATGTGGGCGCGCCGGCCGACATCGCGGTGTTGGAGTTGCGTGAGGGATCGTTCGAATTTCTCGACAATTACCAGGGCAAGCGGACCGGCAAACAGCGGCTGTTCCCTGTCGCCACCGTGGTCGGCAGCAAGAGGGCGCCGCCGCGGGCTTAAGGAGATGCGGATATCGACCAGTTGCGAAAGTGGCTGATCAACTCTCCACCGTCATGCCCGCGCTTGTCGCGGGCATCCACGTCTTGCTTGCGGCGCCTCCGCAAACCAGACGTAGATGGCCGGGACAAGCCCGGCCATGACTAGGAAAAATGGCTCACCCGGAAACTCGGAGGGCGAGATGAAAAACACATCCGCAATGCGTTTGGTCACCTGGCTCCTCGGCGCGCTCCTCGTCTGCTTCGGCACAAACGCGAGCCTCGCCCAGGCGCCGCCGCCGGCCGATCACCCGGCCGTCACCGTCAAGGGCAAGACCTATACGCCCCGTTCCATATTGGCGCGCAACATGGGCACCGAAGCGGACCGGATAACGGCGTTTCCGCCGCACCGGATCATCGGCAACATTTACTATGTGGGGACCAATACGCTCAGTTCGTTCCTCATCGCAACGCCGCAGGGGCATATCCTGATCGACAGCACCTATGAGCGCAACGTGCCGACGATCGAAAAGTCGGTCGCTGAGCTCGGCTTCAAATTCTCAGACATCAAAATTCTGCTCGGCAACCACGCCCACGGCGATCACCAGGAGGGCGATGCCCTCGTCAAGCAGTTGACCGGCGCCCAGGTGATGGCGATGGCCGAGGACGTGCCGGGGCTGCAGGCCATGAAACCCGGCGGCAAGGAGCATCCGATCGACAAGGTCCTCCATGACGGCGATGCGGTGGCGCTGGGCGGCAG
>Ga0257150_1000024_pt1 | contig 11548 bp, 16 predicted proteins | sample DL13A_FD_185938 | JGI IMG/M metagenome (GOLD analysis project Ga0257150, IMG submission 185938) | Soil microbial communities from H.J. Andrews Experimental Forest, Oregon, United States - DL-13-A | ecosystem: Environmental > Terrestrial > Soil > Temperate forest > Bulk soil | place: USA: Oregon... | reverse complement strand
TCGATGATGGGAGTAGCCACGGAGGCCGGCGTCGACACGTAGAAAAGATGGTTTATGCTCGAACCTGCTTGATGCATTTCCTCGAGTCTCGCGCCGAGATGACGGTAGAAATCGGTGTTGCCGGGATCTCCAACCATATAGAAAAGACGCTTCTCGAAGTTCGCCCACTGCTCATGATCAAGGTGGCGGATCCCATTAGACTCCAATGCCCCCTGGCGCATGCGCGTACGAAACTCTTCCGTCGTCATTGGACTGCGGCCAACTCCCAGCACCTCGAACTTGCGCGGCACGCAGCCGACGCAGGTCAGGTCATAAAGTCCCGGAATCAACTTGCGTCGTGTCAGGTCGCCCGAAGCGCCAAAGATCACGAGCAAAGCCGACCCCGCCTGTGGCAAAGACGCTCCCCTTGTTGGTTGAGCGCTTGTTGCTTGTATGACTGCACTCACAGCCCACCTCCATTTGGACTAAAGTTCCAGATGGTCGTCGCAATCTAAGGATTCGGGGATCTCACCATCTGAAGACAGCCCGAAAAGACAGTCGGAAAACGGTTTTGATGTGCAATCCAAGATCCACGCGTAACGAGCCCCTAGAGACGCCCAAGGCTTGCACCTCCATCCACAAACAGGGTCTGCCCTGTGATGAAAGCGGCCTTTTCGCCGGCAAGAAATGCGATTGCCGCAGCGATCTCCGCGGGTTGTGCGAACCGCCTCATCGGCATGTTTTTCAGATAGCGCTCCTCCCCTTCGCTGCCTGGCGGGTTGTTAGCGCGGAATAGCTCGGTTTCGGTCGGGCCAGGCGCGATGGCATTTGCGGTAATGCCATCTGGTGCGAGCTCAATCGCCATGGTGCGCGTGAGGCTTTCTAAGGCTGCCTTTGCTGCCGCATAGCTTGAACGAAACGCGAGCCCGCGAGTAACGAGGCTGGTGACGTTGATGATGCGTCCGAATCGAGCGGATCGCATGTTGGGCAACAGAGCTTGGGTGAGTTGCAACGCGGGGCGGACATTCAAGTCCATTACCGTGGTGAAGACCCCGAAATCCACGGCATCAATCGTCTCATGCCTAGCGACGCCTACATTGTTGACGATTCCAAACACATCTCCCCGAGCCGCCAAGTTCCTGGCGAGAGCATGAGTATGATTTTGGTCTGCAAGGTCGGTCTCGATAAACACTCCCGGGAAATGTCGGGGGGAACTGCGCGCTACGCCTATGACCGACCACCCGTGTTCGACTAAGGAATCGGCCGCGGCGCGGCCGATTCCCTTCGATGCTCCGGTAATTACGATGGACTTGCTCATCACAAGCCCTCACTGCTTCTCGATTCTTAGGCAGTGGTGAGCAATTACTACCGCCGCTGGTGCTGCATCGTTCATGCGACTTGCTCTTTGGAATCTACCCGTGCTGTGCTGGCTTGCATGGACTTCACGAGGTCGGCGGCGGATGCTCCTTCGAGCGATAGTCCGTAGCCGACTTCTCGAACGATGCGCTCCTTCAGCGGATGAATGAAGTGCACGCGAGTGTTGCGACGCGTCACTTCCGGTACCTTGAGGTACAGAGCGGCGAGTTCCCGCGCTCGGCTGAGCGCCTTTCCGTTCGCCACAACTTCGGCAACTACTCCCCATTCGTGAGCGGTACGCGCTGTCAGCGGCTGTGGATTCAGCAGGAACGCCTCCGCTCGCCCCGCACCAGCGCGATAGCTCCACGCGGTAAAGATGCCGTCGCCGGGAACAATGCCTCCAGCGAAGTGTGGCAGATCGTGAAAGCTCGCTCCTTCACCGGCCACGATGACATTCGCAAGCAGCGCATATTCGGAATGCACATGCGCGCGTCCTTCGACGGCCGCGATCACAGGCACGCGTATGTTGGCTATGTTTTCGAGAATCTGCACGCCTTCGTCGTGAACCTGGCTCCAAACGCCGGGATCGGCGACGTTGCCAAAGGTTGAAAAATCGACACCAGTAATGAAGTCGCCGCCCGCACCAGTCAAGATCACGATCTTGTTCGCTCGGTCTTGCGCGATCCGGTAAAAAGCATCGACAAAGTCTGTATGGTCTTGCGCGGCAAAAGTGAAGGGTCCGCCTTTGCTGTGAAATTCAGCTACCAGCACACCAGTGGCGTCTCGCGTGAGTTTCAGACTGCGATAGGCATCGAAGTAGTTAGCCTTAATTGCGTTCATCGGTATTTTCCTCTCTGTCTCGTCCCGTAGGATCGACTTCTTGCAAGTCTCGTGTTGGCCAATCACCCGGTTAACATCCGCAACTGCCTGAGAGTTTTGGAAGGCTCCGGACGAATTGTGTAATCTACGTTCACATCGGCTGCGCGGATGATCCCTTGCTCGTCGACCAGGTACCGTGCAGGTATCGGCAATCTGTACTCCGGTTCATCGTGGAACCTGTCCAGGGCATTGCCGAATGACTTGTAAAGGTCGCGCAAGTAATCCGGCAACGCAAACACCAGGCGAAACTGCTCTGCAGTCTTCAGATGAAGATCGGTAAGAATGTCGAACGTCAGGTTCAGCTTCTTATGCAGAGCTCGCGTATACCGTTCAAGTTCAGGAGTGAGCACGACGATCTGCGCTCCCAATGCTCGGACTTCACAATTGATTCCTTGTAGAGCCTCCAGCTCCATATTGCAATAAGGTCACCAGTGTCCCCGGAAGAAGCTGATAACCAGCGGTCCTTGTCGGAGGAGGTCGCGGGAGGACACCTCCACGTGGTCCTGATTGAATAAGGTGAAGCTCGGAACAAGGTCACCGATCTTGAGCGCTTGCTGTTCAATTCCCGACGCCTTGAGTTCGGCTGTCGCCCGATGCATCTTTTCGATTGCCTCTTGCGGCGCGTTGTATGGTGGAGCTCCGGATTCGAATGTTCGCTTGAATTCGTCTAAACGCGATTGAAGAGTTGCCATTTATGTTTCAGTCCTTTCCACAGTTCTCGAATACGATGTAGAGCGCGTTGCAGCACTCAGATTTGCGCCACGCCACCATCGACGTAAAGCTCTGCACCCGAGACATAGCTAGCCTCATCGGAAGCGAGGAATGAAACAGCTTTGGCAATCTCGTCCGGGTCTCCCAATCTTCCGAGTGGGACATTATTCTCCATCTCTTTTTTCATCTTCAGGAGTGCCTCGCCCTGCTGAAGGTCTTCCAGAATCGGAGTGTCGATGTGACCGGGACTGAGTACATTCACTCGAATGCGGCGGTCACGCAAGTCATTGGTCCAAGTCCGCGCAAAGGAACGTACCGCGGCCTTGGTGGCGCTATACACGCTCATTGCGGGAAAGCCCTTTATATCGGCAATAGATCCATTAAGGATGATGGAGCCTCCGTCTTTCATTAGCGGAAGACCCTTTTGCACGGAAAAGAAGAGTCCTTTCACGTTGGCGTCGAAGTGAAGGTCGAAAAACTTCTCGTCCACCGTCCCAAAGGGGGCCAACTTCGCGAGGCCGGCATTCGCAAAAATGATGTCGAGCTTTCGATTGTGTTGTTTTACAGTGTCGTATAAACGATCAAGATCAGAAAGCTTGGCCACGTCGCCCTGTACCGCCGTCACGTTCTTTCCAATCTCGGCAGCTGCAGCATCCAGCGCATCTTTACCGCGGCCAGTAATGAACACTTGATCCATCCCTTCTTGGACGAAGCGTTTCGCGGTAGCCAGGCCCATTCCCGCCGAGCCTCCGGTGACAACCGCGATCTTTCCCTCAAACTTCTTTGACATAACCAATTCCTTTCGTCAGCAGTGAAATAATGCAGAACTACTCATCATGATTTGCAATTGATATTCCAAGTCGGCGCGAATCGGAAACGTTCTTCTCATGGGCGGCCACGGCATTCAAAAGCGTGCGAATTGTGTCAGGATCGTACGGGTGGAAGATCCAGAGACTTCTGCCGACAAGAAAGGCGGCGTCGAAATATCGTTACCGTGACGCCATATCGACCTTTTGGGTCAGCGCATAAATTGCATATGACACAAGTTGTTTTCATAAGGCGTTTAAGGGAGGAACAACTAAGTGTTGTGCAGGCCTGTGCAAGCGTCGCCAGCAAGGGACCGAACGTAATTCATAACGCCAGTTCCGGTCCCTCGTTGACCTCATCGACGAGTCGCTGATACCGCGGTCGGTATATCCCGAGCCTCTTCATCTTGGAGACTAATGTTGTACGCTTAAGCCCCAGCCGGGCAGCCGCTCCGTGCGGTCCTCCTATCATTCCCCCGGCGGCTAGCAATGTCTGCAAGATCAGAGCTGCCTCGTATTCGTGCAGTGTGCCCTGTGGGGCAAGGCTGGGGATTGTATTCGTCTGTGTTGGAGGCAGAGGATTAGGCAGCACGCCGTCGTCCGATCGGATTACGGCTCGTTCAATGAGGTTTTGGAGTTCCCGTACATTGCCGGGCCAAGGATACGCAATGAATGCATCCATGGTTGTCTCCGGTATTTGTTCAATGTGCTTCCCCATGCGCCGGGCAAATACCTCTGCGAAATGAAGGACCAACTGGCGTATGTCCTCCCGGCGCTCTCGCAAGGGCGGAACCACGACCGGAAAGACGTTCAGCCGATAGTAAAGATCGCTGCGGAATTCATTACGTCCAACCACCTGTGCCAGATCGCGATGAGTGGCGGCAACCAGACGCACGTTGATGTGATGTGTGCGGCCGCTGCCAAGGCGTTCGAACTCTTGTTCCTGCAAAACGCGCAAGAGTTTCGGCTGTAGGGCCAACGGCAGGTCCCCAATTTCGTCAAGAAAAAGAGTGCCGGTATCAGCCATTTCGAAACGGCCAAGTTTTTGTGCTATGGCCCCGGTAAAGGCACCCTTCTCGTGCCCAAACAACTCACTCTCCAGGAGATCGAAGGGAATGGCAGCGCAGTTAACCTTCACGAAGGGGCGTCCGCAACGCGCGCTTAGATTGTGAATGGCATGAGCGATCAATTCCTTCCCCGTTCCGGTTTCTCCGAGAACCAGTACAGTGGAATCAGTTGGCGCGACACGCTGTACTTCCGCGAGAGCTGATTCAAGAGCGGGGCTGTTGCCGACAATGTGATCAAATTGTCGGTCTCTGTCGTCCCGTTCGTCAGAGTGTAGTCTCTCAACGGTGCCCACAATCACCTCCCCACCAAAAACTATGCAATCGACTTAAATCAGCCCTCAGCCTCCAAGGCCGCTCGAACGCTCTCAAGCAGAATTGCGCAATCAAAAGGCTTGACCATAAATTTCACTGCACCGCCTCGCATTGCCTGCAATCGCATGTCTTCGTCTCCGTGTGCAGTAATGAAAATGGTCGGAATCGGGCAGCGATCAGCATTCAACTTAGCCTGGAGGTCTAGCCCAGACATCCCCGGCATGCGGATATCGGAAATCAGACACCCAGTTTCGTGTTGCCGGCCAGAGCTTAAGAAATCCTCCGCAGAGGCGAACGAGTGCACCGAAAAGCCTGCCGATTTTAGCAAACGTTGCACGGCGGCTCGATACGATTCGTCGTCCTCGATAACGGCAACCATTTTTGCCTTCTTCTCACCAGCCATACAGGTACAGGATTGATCCGCTGGGCGCAAAACGCAATTATTGGTTGTCATAAGGGCGCTGATATATATGTATAACGGAGTTCGCAGTCGTGCCTGCGGGGCGGGGGTGGGTCGGCGGTGGGGGCTAGCGGACTGTCGGGAGCTTCAGCCTTTCTGCCATGCTTCCTAGCTCGGCGGGCGAGTTCGCTTCCATCTTGCGCATGACTTGCCCACGCTGCACAGTCACGGTAATTTCGGTCGTGCCAAGTGTCGAGGCAATCTGCTTGGTAAGCATGCCGGAAACAATGAGATGCATGACTTCGCGCTCGCGCGCTGTTAATTTCGCGTAGCGTTCTTGCAATTGCGCAAGTTCGCTCAGTTGTTGCCGCGCTCCCGCATTGCTCTTCAGCGCTTGCTGAATCGCATCGATCAGGTCCTGATCGCGGAAAGGCTTTGTCAGAAATTCCACCGCTCCAGACTTCATCGCTTTGACAGTCATGGGAATATCCCCATGGCTGGTGATGAAAATAATGGGAATCTGAGCCCCCGCCTCGTTTAGTGTGCTTTGGACCTCCAGGCCACTCATTCCTGGAAGTCGCATATCCAGTAGGAGACAACTGGGAGCGTCTGGAAGCTTCCGCCGCAGAAAGTCCTGTGGCGTGGCAAACGACTCTGAGTGCAACCCCACCGTCTTCAACAGACGCTGCATAGCCGCACGCATGCGGCCATCGTCATCGACAATGAACACAGTGGGAGTATCGGGAGAAGTCATGCAGCTATTGCCACCCTACTGGGCAGAGTAAAACTAAACGTCGCCTGATCGGAATTCGTGCTGACCCAAACGCGGCCACCATGCGATTTAACAATAGAACGGGTAATCGCCAATCCCAGACCTGTACCTTGAGATTTTGTCGTAAAGAATGCGTCGAAGATCTTGTCTACATTCTCAGGAGGAAGTCCAGCGCCGGTATCGGTGACCGAGATCAGCACTTGACCATCCTCGGCCAACTGCGACTTGATGCTGAGCTCACCGCTCGTGTCCCGCATTGCCTCGATGCCGTTGAGCATGAGATTCATCAATGCCTGCTGCAACTGGACACGATCTGCCATCACTTTGGGAAGTCCTTGGGCCAGGTCGACACGCATCGTAACCGAATTCCGATTCGCCTCGTTCTGCAGCATAACCACCATCGCTGAAATGACTTCGTTTACGTCGACTACGTCCAGTTGTGAAGAATCCTTTTGGCGCAGCAAGCGGACGCGGTCGATGATGTTGGCTGCACGTTTCGCGTCGCTGACCATTTCCAAAGCAGCTTCTCGCGCATCGGGAATATCGGGCTGATCGCGATCAAGTAATCGCACGCACGCTTCCGCGTTGGTCACCGCCGCCCCAATTAGCTGCTTGATTTCATGCGCCAGGGAGGCGGTCAGTTCCCCCATCGATGTTAGCCGCGTGGCGCGGGCGAGCTCAGCCTGAGCATCCCGCAACGTTTCCGAAGCCCGCGCCAGCTCACGGGTCCGCTCTTCGACACGTTTTTCGAGCTCCTCATTGAGTCGTATGATCTCGGCTTTGGCTTGCTTGAGCCCTGCGGTTTCGACAACTTCCCAGCTTCCGTGTCGTCTTGCAAGCGCAAACTGGTGTGTGCGCACTACATCCAGGATTTCAGGTGCTCCGCACTTCGGAAGCGGGTACGAGCACAGCCCGGCCAGGTGCTGATTGCCGATAACCCCGTTGAGACCATCTTCGACGTCGCACCAGTGTCCCCAGTCCTTCTTTAGGAGCCCCGTCGTATCCCCGCTCACTCTCATGCCGGGGTAACCTCTGGCCGATGCGCCAGCGAGTTTCTCACCGTAGCGGTCTGTCACTCGCTTGCCATCAAACGTATCACCGGGGAAGAACCAGTCGCGGGCCGAGGTAAATTCTAAGCTGGAATCCGCCAGGTATCGGTCAAGGTCAGGCACCGCGTCTTTCAGCGCAGCTGTGGCTTCTTCGATCGTCAAGGGCTCCGCAACAATCCACAGGCAGTAGTCCCCCCTTTCCAAACCCGACTTGTAGTACGAGATCAACGCGTCGAGTAGGTCCTGCTTCGTCTCGTAGAAGAGACAAAAGTGGGAACCCCAGGCCACCATGTCGCCGGTGACGTCGATGCCGGTCTTCCGTGTCTCGGTTGCCATCACGTCACCTCCTAGTTCTGGAGTGAATTTTCACCGTTTGGTGGAGGTTCAGATTCAGAAAGTATGTACCTGTCAGTCTATCCCTTGCAAGTATGGGGCTGTCGAGCGCATGGAGCACTCTCCTCGCTGTCAACTTGCCAGCGCATTTCGAGATCTGGGGCTGAAGAGTGCGTAAAGCGCAAAGACATAGCAGTGGAGGAAATGGCGACCAGAGTGTAGTCATGGGATCCCATTTGCTCCTCAAAACGGCGAGCAAGCCGCAGACGCGAATTACGAACATGGACAAACGTGACGTAACGGCGAGCCAACGTTCGCAGGACGCGAGGCTGCAGTTGATAGGGCGTCATGGCGAAAGTCATTGAATTTTACATTAGAGAAAAAGAGGTGGGCGATCCCGACGGGGAGCTTCTTTAACTTCGGCGGCTCATTTGTCCTGCCAGCACTCACCTTCGACTTCTGCGAACGCGACGACAATTATCGGCTGACCCTGGTTGCGCGTCGTCGCGCGTTGTGCTTTCCCAAATGGCTCGCCACTGTTTTCCACATCGCCCCAGGCACTTGAACTGGTTTGAATGCAGTTCAATGGCCCCGCCGCATTCGGGACACACGCAGTTCGCGATGGCAGATCGTACATACTCATTCGATTGAATTGAGATCGCTGACCACATAAGCCTCCTTAAATCAACAGAAATCTTAGTCTTGCAAGACCAATCACTCGACGCGATTCCGACTGCGCCCGACAGTTATTTATTGGCAAATGCCGTCACGACTGTAGCTCCGTCACGTTTTCGCCCGGATGCTCTTCCCGATTGCTTCTCTAAGTCTCACGCGAGCTCTGGCAAGGCGTGCCTTGACCGTTCCGGTAGGCACTCCGAGCAGATCTGCCGTTTCGCGAATGCTCAAGCCATCGACGTCGCGCATTTGGAACGTTGTGCGCAAAGCAGGCGATAGCCGCGAGGTTGCCTGAGCCAGTGTCTCCGCAATTTCTCGCTTGCGATATGCCTCTTCCGGACCAGGCCGCGTATCCGACACCGTGTTTTCCAGCGCGAGATCCTGGTGACCGTCGGTTTCATCCAAAGGCAATTGCATCGACGTTAAACGCCGCCGTAGTCTCATTCGTGCAGAATTGATTACGATCGTCGTGAGCCACGTGGACATCTTCGCTTGCCCCCTGAACTGGTGAACATGTGTCAAGGCTGCGAGCAAAGCATCCTGCACGGCATCCTCAGCGTCGGCAACGTTGCTCAGATGACACAGCGCGATTCGGCGAAAGCGCCCCGAGTGGTGGGTAATAACATCGGTCAATTCCTGCACTTTGCTCTGATAACACGCGACGGGAATTGGTTCTGCACTCAATTGTAGAGCTGTCGCTGCCATAGATGGAGCTCCCGGTGATCTTCGAGTGTGAATGCATGCCGGGTTCCAATTCGTATTCAGCAGCTTTCTTCCGCAGCGACTTGCTGGAGTCCGCCTCCGTATTCATGCATGTTCGACATTTGCAAAGGACTGGAATTGCTAGGCAATAGCCAAGGCCGATCCCGCTTTTTCAACAGTCCTATGAGTGCTGCGTTGCAATCGCGACACGTGACTTAGGGACGACATGCCGGGAGAGCTGAATCCAATCAACAGTTGGTGAAACGAGCGCTGACGGTGGCACCAACGTCCGCATCAACATTTCTAGCGCACAAGCGAACCTGCGGTGGGTAGTTAGCGATTCCTGGATGCTTGCAACTCAGTGGAATGTGACGTGCAGATGCAACTGAGTCAGCTCACGAATCGAGTGAACCAGCGCCTGAACTTGGAGGGTAAACGACAGTGAACCCGCTCTTTAAGATTCTGATTAGGCTCGGCATCCTCAAGAACGATCTTGACTACCACCTGATCCGTGCATCGATGGTGATCATTTTCCTTTTTTTTGGATATTCGAAATGGTTTAGCTATGAGGCTCAGGGCCTGATCCCTCTTATCAGCCATGGACCACTTATTTTCTGGCTTTACCCTGTTTTCGGCATTCGGGGCGCCGGTCGGTTTCTGGGAACTTCTGAATGGCTGTTTTGCGTGCTTTTATTTTCGGGGTTTTGGAACAAACAATTGGGCGTCATTGGAGCCCTCGGGGCTTGTTTTGCGTTCATCTCGACCATCTCGATCATCCCGTTTCTGCCAGACGCCTGGGCGAAATCTGCCGGCGGATTTCCCGCAATGACTGACATGGTCGCTTTCCTTATGAAGGATATCGGCCTTCTGGCGCTCTGTATATATTTGCTGCGGCAGGACCTGATCAGAGTGTTACGCTCGACCACAAGTTCAGTCCCATCGTCTGCGACTCACGTCGAGCAACAATCTGAGGTTCCTCAGGGCCATTAGCCAAGTTGTACATTTGAGCACACAAGGACATGATCGTAACGGCACCGCAATATCCGGCCGCGCGCGTCTTAACTGTCGCGTCTGCCACCCACCGGTAACGAAATACCGACCGTCGACTAGGACGACTGGAACGAGTCCCATCCACGTCCCTTGTTTCGTTTTCCGTTTCCGGGCGTAGGTATCGCAAGGGAATTGAAATGAAGCTAACAGTTATAGGTTCGGAAACCATGGGTAGAGAGATCGTTAAAACTTTGTTGCGAGCTGGTCATGATGTGACGGTTTACAACCGAACCGCAGAAAATGGACGAACTCTCGGTTTCCATAAGGCTGAATCTCGCCTACCTTGCACTCGGTAATGTCCGCACGTAATTCACCAGACCCCAAATGTGATCCGGCGCCTCAAGTTTGCCGAAGCCCGGCATCCCTGTGAATTTGACCCCGTTGTTGATGATCCAAAACAGCTGCTGATCGGAATAGCTCTGCACTTGCTTACTGGTGAGATCCGCCGCACGTGGGTACATCCACTGTCCAGACGGCGTTTGAGCCCGGCCGTCGACGCCGTGGCATATACCGCAATCGAGGCCGTAATGTGCACCTCCCAATTCAATGCTGGCTTTTGTGTCGAGTGGCCGCGGGGGAATTCCGTGGCGGCTGGCCAAGAGAATGGCGGAGTGTTTCGTCAAATTCGCTATTCGTGTTTCAAGAGGGCCCGGCTCTTGCAGCGCCGTCAAACTGAAATGCATTAGTCCAACCCCGATCAGCAGCACACCAGAAGCAACCATTGTCCAAGTAATTCGCGACCGCATTGGGTTCTCTTCCCCGGCAGGTCACAAGCCGCGGTGTTCACGGCTCTTCCATGCAACTCCGAGGCCGAAAAGAGAATACAAGCTCCATAAAGAAGATAAAGGGCCCGAATCCGACTCGGAGGTGTGGTTCGCATTGACTGCTATCGAGCAACAGTCGAGGTCCTAGACCGTGGGAAGCCAGAAACCTCGATGAACGCGGGTCGCTTGGCGACCCAGATTTCAAAAGGCCAGTTTGCAATGGAAATCGCCTAATTCAATCGCAGTGTCTCTATAACAACACCGAGGCGGTAACAGAGTCTTGATTACGTCACGGCCGCAAGTTGCACATGCCTACATTGCAACCGCGGTGAATTCTGCTCGCTGTTTCACGGCTCCACGCACGCTTGATGACAGCGATGCAGTGCGAAATCAGACTTCACGTTTTGTGGTGGACGCGTTTGGAAGATCAGTTGCTGAAATGAGCTGCGCAGCGACACTCGCTGCGAGGAACTCACAGTGACGAGAAGCGCGACCTTGGTTGTCGAGAATAACGAGTCGATCCGAAGGAACACAAGGAGCGGGCTCGACAGTGCCAGTTATGCGCCGACGGATTCTGAACTTGCAGATGCGTTGGGCGGCAACTTCGAATACTTCTCACTTTGGCGACTGCCACTGTGGCCGTTCACCTGGTTCCGGTTGTTCAAGAAGGAGGAAGAATAAATGTTCGGTCGC
>Ga0257150_1000022_pt1 | contig 11896 bp, 7 predicted proteins | sample DL13A_FD_185938 | JGI IMG/M metagenome (GOLD analysis project Ga0257150, IMG submission 185938) | Soil microbial communities from H.J. Andrews Experimental Forest, Oregon, United States - DL-13-A | ecosystem: Environmental > Terrestrial > Soil > Temperate forest > Bulk soil | place: USA: Oregon... | reverse complement strand
CGGTGTTTGGGCATGATGCATCATCCTCGCTCGCTGGGGGTTGCGCGATGATGCGGAAATACGTGCACGCGATATGGCGCGCCAGATGGTGCAAATTCTGAACTTTTTCTCTAATTTTGCCCCCCCCTAAAACGGGGGAGCATCATCATCGTCCGGGGCGACGGGATCCGGCTTCTGCTGGTACGGAGCCTTTTCTGTGTCACAGAGAACGGTGCCTGTTTTTTCGATCTTGTCGAGCGTCTCGTAAAGATCGCAGGCGCGGTCGGCCTCATCTTTGGTGGTCGCGGCCCCTTTGCCGATAATGAACTCCGCCTCGATCTTGAGCTTATCGAGACGCTCGGTGATCGTCTCGAAAGTGTCCGTAATATGCGGCTGAGGCGCAGTGGTTTGAGGCGCGGTGGGTTGATGCACCCTATGGCCCTTGCGCCGAATGTGGCCATTACGTGCGAGTTTCAGCTTATCCCTAATGGTCGACGATTCATAAGATTTACCATTGCGCTTTGCGATTTTGAATTCCGTCAGGAACGCCATCGCAAAGCGAACGTATGGGCCGTTTGGTTTGATGGAAGCCTGACGCTTGAGGTGCTCCTTGAATATTTCTGGCAGGCGATGACCGACCAGCCAATTGATCGGATTCCCCCCCTTAAGCTCTGGATGCCAGCCGTCCTTGATCTCGGCCAGCATGGAACTGCACCAGTCCGAACCGCATGGGCCGGCAAAGGGGAACCAGATGGGCCATTTCTCCGACTGCACCAACAACAAACAGCGTTCAAGTTGCTTAAGTTGGCTCACCTTACGAGCTGTATTTTTCCGAAGGTTGACGATAGTCTTGTAGTGGCTCATAGCCTCGTGGAGGTCGTACCACAATCCGTAACGTTTCAAGTCCGACGGGACGTTTTTAAGACGGGCTCCATCCAAGATTCGATTAATGCATGACCGTATCGGGTCGGGGTCGGGCGGCGGCCCCCATCCAGGCTCGGGCGGCATCGCCTCCTGCGGGGTGGACGACGCATACTCGGGTGGCATCACCTCATCGGGCGGCATCCACTCAGGCGGCATCGCCTCCTCGATCGCCGGCCATTTAGGCTCAGGCGGCATCACCTCTTTGTCGCTGTAGTCCATGGGCAGATTCTCGCAATTGACGACGCAATAATTGTACCCGCCTTCGGATGTCTATGGACACAGAAAAATAATTTGTGAGCAGGAGCAGTGCGGATGGCTCGCGCCGACTACTGTCAGACCATGGATATTGGACAGGTGTTAGACGCGCCGCTGACTGACTTTGAAATTATTGCAGAAAATGACATCGTCTCGGCCCGCCCCAGGCTGTAGCCTTCGGCCATGACCTGATAAAGCTCGCCCACAAACTGCGCGGCAGTGGCGACATAAACGTTGTAGCGCATGGCAACGACGCCGGCGACGCCGGCGTCTACGACGGCCTGGGCTAATGAACCGTAGACGCGTACCTGATCCTCGAGTTCGGGCACAACTTTGTCCGCGGCCGCCTGGTCAGCCGCAGGCGACGTCTCACCGAGGGCGGATCGACAGGCATTGAGGACCAGCACCGGCACTTCGGTCTCATACAGGAGATTGCCGAGCGTAGCCCCATCCACCGGTCGCATCCGGTTGGGCCGGGTGGCGTCCTCAAAGCAGAGATAGCCGTGGGCGCCGGTTCCCGCTATCTCAAGCATGTTCGGGTTGAAGACGAGCTGTTCTTTCAGCGCATCCAGCTGGGCCCTGTCGACGTAAAGGCCGTGTCCATCGAAATGGACGATATGATATGGCTGCCTGCTATCCTTGGCACGACGTAAGACCCTGCCGAGCTCATCGAATGACGGCGGGCGTAATACGTCCAGTCTCACGCCTTCGTCGCCGGCATCCGTCAGCCCCTTTACCAACTGATTTGCTACCGATCGAAATGGAACATCATCGCGCCCGCCGGGCCGGCAAATCACGAGCAACACCCGGACCGGACCACCGGCTTGTATCTCGGGAAGACGCGGTTCGCGCGCGGCCTGCGATTGAACACGCACGAATTCGGCAGCCGTGAGCGCCAAGGGTGCGTCAGTTCGCGGATCGCGCAGGAGTTCCCAAGGAATAGCGTTAGCTTCCCTCACCCCGGTCGAAATCTCGATCCGGGTGTCTCCCAAACGATCGCCGACGTCATTCCACAGTCGAATCGTGTCGCGATTTGCCTCGAAAACCGCCTGGAACAATCCGCGGCCGATTTCGGACATGCGCCGTTCGATGCTCGCGGCAATCGTCGGGGCCGGAGCGGCGGAACGTTCGAGGTAATCTTCCAAATACCAACGAATCCTACTCTGATCATTTTCCGTGATGATGGGGGCGACCCTCGCGGCGGCGGTGCGGCGGGGTCCAAGACCTTCGAGGGCAATCTCGACGTGAAACCGATCCGTTTGATCCGTGGAGTTCTGGGTCAGGCGCAGAGTGACCATCGGGGTGTCCGTGAAATTTACAATTGAAATTCGTTACCAAGGTCGGCCTTTTTTCAGCGATGAAAAACGTGATCGTTCCGGCTTGGCGCCGAGAGATGCGGCTGTCAGAAGATACCCCGGTCTTTAAGTGTTCGACAGGCACCTTCCAAATCTAACACTATCAACAATTGTTAAGTTAACATGTTCTATCATGCTGCGACGAAGGTCAATGCCGAATTTTCGTGCGGGCGAGGGCTCGCTTTCCTCAAGCATCTCGCTTCAGCGCCACCGATTAAGATCTCGCAAGATGCCATCGGTAAGATCGGGCACACGATGCGCTGACGCAATTTCATGCGCAGTCTCAAATGGAGTTGAGGCCACGACGCTTGGACATCGCGCGGCACTCAGAGGCCCGGCCGGCCCCTGGAAAACCCACAACCAGTGTAGGCAAATCACCCGATTGTACGCTATGTTTCCCGCATCGGGAAAGCGATGCCACGCGGCGTTGCCCCCGATCAACAAGTAAAGTTTCACCACTCGAATTCGAGCCTTGTTTCTTAAGGTCTTCAATTCCAGTCGTGAGAGGAACGCTCATGGCCAAGCTTAACATCAATGGACGCGTGCATAACGTGCAGGTCGAGCCCGAGACGCCGCTGTTATGGGTGATCCGGGAGCAGGTCGGCCTCACCGGAACGAAATACGGCTGCGGCGTCGCCCAGTGCGGCGCCTGTTCGGTGCACATCAACGGCGAAGTGATGCGATCGTGCTCGATCGCCGTCGGCGACCTCAAGGCAGGCGACAAGATCGTCACCATCGAGGGCCTGTCGCCCACAAGCTCGCACCCGGTGCAAAAGGCCTGGGCGGCGATCGACGTGCCGCAATGCGGCTACTGTCAGTCCGGGCAGATCATGGCGGCGGCGGCGCTGCTGCGGAAGAATCCGAAGCCGACCGACAAGGACATCGATGAAGCGATGACCAATATCTGTCGCTGCGGCACCTATCAGCGCATCCGTACCGCCGTGCATATGGCGGCGGAGATGCCGGCCAGCGGCAAATCCGCAGCAGTCAACGGTCACAAAGCTTGAGGGAGGTCTGCCATGAAAGATATTTCCAGCAAGACAAAGCTCTCTCGCCGCGCCTTCGTGGTAGGCACGACTGCCGCTGCCGGGGGCGGGCTGTCGCTCGGCTTCCATATGCCGGCCAACGCCGCGAGCGCACGCGCCGCGGCCGCGAATGATGGGGTGGAGGTCAACGCCTGGGTCGTCATCAAACCCGATGACACCTGCATGATCCGCATCGCCCGTACCGAAATGGGCCAGGGCACCCGTACGGGTCTCGCCCAGCTTGTCGCCGAGGAACTCGAGTGCGACTGGAAGAAGGTGACGACCGATTCCATCACGCCCGGCCAGAACCTCGCCCGCAAGCGGGTGTGGGGCGAAATGGGCACCGGCGGCAGCCGCGGCATCCGCACCTCGCATGATTACGTCCGCCGCGGCGGCGCCGCAGCACGCATGATGCTGCTGCAGGCGGCGGCCGAGCAGTGGAAGGTCCCGGCCGGCGAGCTCACCGTGTCCGACGGCATCATCTCTCATGCGGCGTCGAAGCGCACCATCAGCTACGGCAAGGTGGCGGCAGCCGCCGCCAAGCTAACGGCGCCGGATCCGAAGAGCATCACCCTCAAAGACCCGCGCAGCTGGAAGATCGCCGGCAAGGCGATCAAGCGGCTCGACACCGCCGAGAAGCTCAACGGCAGCAAGATCTACGCAATCGACGTCAAGCTTCCCGGCATGTTGTGCGCCGCCATCAAGAGTTGCCCGGTGTTCGGCGGCACGGTGAAAAGCTATGACGAGGCAAAGATCGCCGGCCGTCCCGGCATCAAGGGCGTCGTCAAGGTAAGGGAGACCGGGGTCGCGGTTGTCGCGGACACCTGGTATCGCGCCAAGTCCGCCCTCGAAGCATTGCCGATCGTGTGGGACGATGCTGCCAACGCCGGCCAGTCCGACGCCACCATCGCGGCGCATCTGCGCGAAGGGTTCGACGCCGCCACCAACAACGGCGACCGCCGCAACGGCGACGCCGTCAAGGCGATCGAAGGCGCGGCCAGGAAGGTCGAGGCGATCTATTCAACCCCGTTCCTGGCGCACGCCACCATGGAGCCGATGAACTGCATCGCCAAGATCTCCGCCGACCGGGCGGAGGCCTGGGTGCCGTCGCAGAACTCCGAAGCCTCGCTGGCGGCGCTGTCGGAGGCCTCCGGCCTGCCGCTCGACAAGTGCGAGGTGTATCGCTCCGACCCCGGCGGCGGCTTCGGCCGGCGCGGCGGCTCGCAGGACTACGTGCACCAGGCGGTCGCCATCGCCAAGAACTTCCCGAACACGCCGGTCAAGCTCATCTGGTCCCGGGAAGAGGACATGACGCACGACTTCTATCGGCCGATCTCCCAGGCCAAGATGACGGCCGGCCTTGACGATCAGGGTAACCTGATCGGCTTGCACGTGCGCATCTCGGGGCAGTCGATCAACGCCTTTGCCAATCCGGCGGCGGTCTCAGGCGGCAAGGATATGCGCCAACTGCAGGGATATGCGGTGGAGCCCGGCGAGGCCCAGCTCGGCTATGCGGCGCCGAACATGCTGATCGAGTATGTGATGCGCAATACCCTCGTCCCGGTCGGCCCCTGGCGCGGCGTCAACACCAACCAGAACGCCGTCTACATGGAATGCTTCATGGACGAGGTGGCCAAAGCTGCGGGCAAGGACCCGCTCGAATTCCGCCGCTCGCTCATGGGCAATTTCCCGAAGCATCTGGCGATCCTAAATGCAGTCGCCGAGAAGGCCGGATGGGGTCAGCCGCTGCCTCCAGGCGTTCATCGCGGCATCGCGCAGTTCCATGGCTACGCGACCTATTCGGCCGCGGTTGCCGAGGTGTCGGTGAGTGACGCCGGGAAACTCAAGGTTCACCGCCTGGTGCTGGGGGTCAATTGCGGCCATCCGGTCAACCTGGACCAGATCGCCGCCCAATGCGAAGGCTCGGTGGCCTTCGGGTTGACGGCGGCGCTCTATGGCGAATGTCCGGTCAAGGACGGCCGCATGGTCTCGCTGAACTTCGACACCTACCAGATCATGCGGCTGGCCGAGATGCCGAAGGTCGAGACCATCATCATGCCGACCTACGACTTCTGGGGCGGCATCGGCGAACCCACCATCGCGGTGGTATCGCCCGCCGTGATGAACGCGATCCACGCCGCCACCGGCAAGCCGGTGCGCAGCCTGCCGCTGAAGAACGTCAAGCTGGTGTGAGGAGATCGAAGCCTGCCTGAACCAAGCCAGTTCCGCCGCGTCGTCGTCCACGGGCGACGACACGGCGGCGCAAAAAACGGCCCCGACGTAAGGACGATGCAGGGGCGACCCTTGTGGTCGCCCTACAAACTACTGCTCCAAGATCACCAGCAAATCCTTAGCGTCGACGGGCTGGCCCGGCGAAACGAGGATTAGGCTCACCGTTGCATCCCGCAACGCATGGATCGCGGTCTCCATTTTCATGGCTTCGATCGTGAGCAGCACGTCGCCGGCCTTGACCCGCTGGCCCGGCCTTACCGCGACAGTTGCGATGGCACCCGGCATCGGGGCTGCCACATGGGCGTCGTTTTCCTCCTCGGCTTTGCGGCGGACCGGCAGCGCGCTTGCGACGGCGCGGTTGGGCACCTTCACCATGCGGGGTTGGCCATTGAGTTCGAAAAAGACCCGCACCTGGCCCTCCTCGTCGGTCTCGCCGACGGCCTGGAGGCGCACCACCAGCGATTTGCCCTTTTCGATCGCGACGCTCGTCTCTTCGCCGGCCTGCATTCCATAGAAATAGATCGGCGTCGGCAGGGCAGAGACCGGTCCGTATTTGCGATCGGCCGCGGCGAAATCCGCAAAGACCTTCGGATACATCAGAAAGGACGCCAGTTCCTGGTCGTCGATGTGCCGTCCCGAGCGCTTTTCGGCATTCGCCCGCTCGACCGCGAGATCGGCATCCTTGAGCAGCGAAGCGGGACGCGCCGTCGACGGCTTCGCGCCCTTCAGCACCTTGCTCTGAAGTTCCGCGGGCCAGCCCCCGGGCGGCTGGCCGAGATCGCCGCGCAGCATCTCGACGACCGAGGCCGGAAAGGAAATCTCCCGGTGCGGATCGACGACATCGGCCGGAGTGAGCCCCTGTGTCACCATCATCAGCGCCATGTCGCCGACCACCTTGGACGACGGCGTGACCTTGATGATGTCGCCGAACATGTCGTTGGCAGCCCGGTAGGCTTTGGCGACCTCGTGCCAGCGGGACTCGAGGCCGAAAGCGCGCGCCTGCTCCTTGAGATTGGTGAACTGGCCGCCGGGCATTTCGTGCAGATAGACCTCTGAGGCGCCCGACTTCAGATCGCTCTCGAAGGCGGCGTACTGCGTGCGCACCGCCTCCCAATAGAAGCTGATCCGGCGGATCGCCTCGGGGTCGAGACCGGTATCGCGCTCGGTGTGCCGCAGCGCTTCGACGAGCGAGCCGAGGCAGGGCTGCGACGTCGCACCCGACATCGAGTCCATGGCGGCATCGATCGCATCGACGCCAGCTTCGACGGCAGCCAGCACCGTTGCGCCGGATATTCCCGAGGTGTCGTGGGTGTGGAGATGGATGGGCAGCCCCACCTCATCCTTCAGTGCTTTGACGAGGACGCGGGCCGCTGCGGGTTTTAGAAGGCCCGCCATGTCTTTCAGGCCGAGGATATGGCAGCCTGCGTTTTCCACCTCCCTGGCGAGGGCGAGATAGTAGGTGAGGGAATATTTCGCTCGGTCCGGATCAAGGATGTCGCCGGTGTAGCAGATGGCGCCCTCGGCGAGCTTGCCGGCGTCCCGGACCGCGTCGATGGCGACACGCATGTTCTCGACCCAGTTCAGGCAGTCGAAGATGCGGAAAACATCCATGCCGGCATCCGCGGCCTGCTGCACGAAATGGCGCACAACATTGTCGGGGTAGTTTGTGTAGCCGACGCCGTTGGCGCCGCGCAGAAGCATCTGCGTCAGGATATTCGGGACCTTCTCGCGCACCAGGGCGAGGCGCTCCCAAGGGTCCTCCGTCAGGAAGCGCATCGACACGTCGAACGTGGCACCGCCCCAGCACTCGAGCGAGAGGAGCTGCGGCAGCCCGGCGGCATAAGATTGGGCGACCGCCGCAATGTCGTAGGTCCGCATCCGGGTCGCGAGCAGCGACTGATGGGCGTCGCGCATCGTGGTGTCGGTGACGAGCACACGCTTGTGGTCGCGCATCCAGGCCGCGAACTTCTCAGGCCCGATCCGGTCGAGGTGCTGCTTGGCGCCTGGCGGCACAAACCTAGCATTCGGCACGGACCCCACTGGGAGCGCGGGCGTCCCGCCCGCCACTTCCCTACCCTCCCTCGCGTGCGGGGGAGGGGAAAGAGCGGGCGGGACGCCCGCGCTCCCAGGAGGGCCGGCGAAGACTGGCGGTTCCGGCTTGGCGGCCTGCGCCGGCGGCCTTGCCCGTCCTCTGGTCTCCGGATGGCCGTTGACCGTGACATCCGCGATGTAGGTCAGCAATTTGGTAGCGCGATCGCGACGCTTCTTGGTGGCGAAGAGCTCCGGGGTCTCGTCGATGAAGCGGGTGGTGTACGCGTTCGCCCGGAATTTCGGGTGATTGAGGACCGCTTCGAGGAAGGTCAGGTTGGTGGCGACGCCGCGGATTCGGTATTCCCGCAGCGCCCGGTCCATGCGGGCGATGACCTCGTCTGCGGATGGCGCCCACGCCGTCACCTTCTCCAGCAGCGGGTCGTAATAGCGGGTGACGACCGCGCCCGAATACGCGGTCCCGCCATCGACCCGGATACCGAAGCCGAAGGCGCCGCGATAGGCGGTGATGCGTCCATAGTCGGGGATGAAGTTGTCTTCCGGGTTCTCGGTCGTGATCCGGCACTGGAGCGCATGGCCGTTGAGTGCGATCCGGCCTTGCGGCGGAATGCCGGTTTCCTCGATCCGGCCAAGGCGGCCACCCTGATGAATCCTGATCTGCGCCTTGACGATATCAAGCCCCGTCACCTGCTCGGTGACGGTATGTTCCACCTGGATGCGCGGATTGACTTCGATGAAGTAGAAGGCGCCGGTGTCGACATCCATCAGGAACTCGACCGTGCCAGCACCGACGTAATTCGTGGCCTTGCCGATGGCGAGAGCGGCCTCGCACAGGGCTTCGCGCGTCCTCTGGTCGACATAAGGCGCCGGCGCGCGTTCGATCACCTTCTGGTGACGCCTTTGAATCGAGCAGTCGCGCTCGAAGAGATGAACGAGGTTGCCGTGGGTGTCGCCGAGGATTTGCACTTCGACATGGCGCGCATTGCGCACGAGCTTCTCCAGATAGACATCGTCCTTGCCGAACGCGGATTTCGCCTCGCGCTTCGCGGTCAAGACCGTGTCCGCGAGCTTGCGCTCATTTTCGATCGGGCGCATGCCGCGCCCGCCGCCGCCCCAGGACGCCTTGAGCATGACCGGAAAGCCGATGGTGCGGGCGAGGCGCTTGATTTGCTCGGCGTCATCGGGAAGCGCGTCGGTTGCCGGCATCACCGGCACGCCCACCGACACCGCGAGGTTTCGTGCCGCGACCTTATTGCCGAGCGTGCGCATCGTCTCCGGCTTGGGTCCGATGAACACGATGCCGTTCGCCGCACAGGCCTCGGCGAATTCCGGACTTTCCGACAGGAAGCCATATCCCGGATGGATCGCGTCCACTTTCGCCGCCACGGCAACGCGGATGACCTCGGCAATCGACAGGTAGGATTCCAGCGGACCGAGTTGCAGCTCGCCGGCGACGCCGCGCCCGACCCGATAGGCCTCGTCGGCCTTGAATCGGTGCAGCGAAAGCTTGTCCTCCTCCGCATAGATGGCGACGGTCGCAAGGCCAAGCTCGGATGCGGCGCGAAACACCCGAATCGCGATCTCGCTCCGGTTGGCGACGAGAATGCGCCGGATCGGCGCTGGCACGGTCACGTCCGCCGTCATGATGGAGTCCTGTTCGCCCCAGCGCCCCTCCCAGGTCGTGGCCGGGCTTGTCCCGGCCACCCCGGTTATTCTCGCCCTGCGCCTTCATGTCCGGGGTCGCCGGGACAAGCCCGGCGACGACGCCGACTGGTGATTCAACGCGGTCGAAATCCTCTTAGCCCGCAAGCCTTCCGGCTATTTCTTGATCAGCGTGCGGAACCAGCCCTTTTTCTTTTCTGCTGCCGCGGTCTCGGCCGCAGCCGTCTCCGCGGGCGGGGCAACTGCCTCGCCGAATTTCTCGAAAAACTCGCCGGCGAGCTTTTTCGAAGTGGCATCGATCAGGCGCGAGCCGAGCTGGGCAAGCTTGCCGCCGATCTGCGCCTTCACCTCGTAGTTCAGGGTGGTCGAGCCGGTGTTCTCAACCAGACGCACGACGGCGCTGCCCTTGGCGAAACCGGCTGGCCCGCCCGACCCGTCGCCGGTGATGGTGTAGCCGTTGGGAGGATCGAGGTCGGACAGCGTCACCTTGCCGGTGAAAGTCGCCTTCACGGGACCGACCTTGAGAATCACTTTGGCGTTCATCTCGGTGTCGGAGACCTTCTCGATCGACTGGCAGCCGGGAATCGATTGACGCAACACCTCGATATCGTTGAGCGCCGCCCACACCACGTCGCGCGGCGCCTCGATGTGTTGGGTTCCGGTCATGTCCATGGATTTTTCACTCTCGCTTAGAACTGGGTGATTCCATTGCGCAGCCCGTAGGGCGGGTTAGCCCAACGGGTCCGGCCTTTGGCCGGCCCGATGGCAGGCTCCGGCGTAACCCGCCGCCACACCACGCGACGGATGGCGGATTACGCGGAGTTTACCGTCGGGCCGGCCAAAGGCCGGACCCGTTGGCTAATCCGCCCTGCGCAGCTGCGCATCATTCCGCGGATACTAGATTGCCCGGCCAAGCCGGGCAATGACACGGGCGGGACCCAGCCAATCGCAAATTACTACCGTGCGCCAGCGACCGCCCGCCCAGCCAGGACCGGCACCAGATGGGCGCGGAATTCCGCCGACCCATGAATGTCGGAGTTCAACCCTTCGGCGCTGATGGAGGCAGACTCCGCGGCCTCGGCGGTGAAATTCCCGGCCAGCGCCGCCTCAATCGACGTCGCCCGAAAGACGCGAGGGCCCGCGCCCGTGACGGCGACGCGAATCGATCCATCGGCGAGGACCGCGACGAACACGCCGACGAGCGCGAAGCGCGAAGCGCTCTGGTGGAATTTCTCGTAAGCAGCGCGCCGCGGAACCGGAAACGAAACGCGCAGCACGATCTCGCTCGCGTCGAGCGCCGTTTCGAACAGGCTGGTGAAGAAATCATCGGCCGCGATCGTGCGCTTCGAGGTCTGTATAGCAGCGTTCAAAGCCAGCACGGCGGCCGGATAGTCGGCGGCCGGGTCGTTGTTGGCAATCGATCCGCCGATGGTCCCGAGATGGCGCACCGGCGGATCTCCGATGAGACCGGCGAGATCGGCGAGGCCCGGAATCTTACTGCGCACAAGGTCACTCGCGGCGACTTCGGCGTGCGTAGTCGTGGCGCCGATCACCACCCGGTCTCCCTCCAAGGCAATGCCGCGCAGCTGCGCAAGATGGGCGATGTCGACGAGATGGCTCGGACGCGCGAGACGCTGCCGCAGCGTCGGAACGAGGGTCTGTCCGCCGGAGATCAGCTTCGCCTCCGGATTGTCACGGAGCAGGTTCGCCGCCTCGGCGAGACTGCCGGCTCTGACGTAGGTCGTCTGGTACATCGTTCCCGTCCCCTATTCGGCTGCGACCGGAGTCCGCGCTGCGCGGCAGGCCTCCCAAACCCGCTGCGCGCTCGCCGGCATATCGAGCCGCTCGACGCCGACTGCATTGGCGATGGCATTGATGACGGCAGCGGGCGACCCGATCGCGCCCGCCTCCCCGCAACCTTTTATTCCCAACGGATTGGTCTTGCAGGGCGTGACCGTCGTGCTGACATTAAACGACACCAGGTCGCTCGCTCGCGGCAGCGCGTAATCCATGAAGGTCGCGGTCACGAGCTGGCCGCTGTCGCGGTCGTATCTGCAACCTTCGAGCAGGGCCTGGCCGATTCCTTGGGCGAGGCCGCCATGCACCTGGCCTTCGACGATCATTGGATTAACAATGGTCCCGAAGTCGTCCGCGGCGGTGAACTGGATGATCTCGACCCGGCCGGTCTTCGGATCCACCTCGACCTCGCAGACGTAGGTCCCGGCCGGAAACGTGAAGTTCTGGGGATCGTAAAACGCGCCCTCTTTCAAGCCCGGTTCAGTGCCGGGAGGAAGGTTGTGCGCCGTATAGGCGGCGAGCGCCACATTGGCGAACGCAATCTTCTTGTCGGTCCCGACGACGACGAACTCGCCGCCCTTGAGCTCGACGTCGGATTCGGCGGCTTCCATGAGATGC
>Ga0257150_1000021_pt1 | contig 11941 bp, 9 predicted proteins | sample DL13A_FD_185938 | JGI IMG/M metagenome (GOLD analysis project Ga0257150, IMG submission 185938) | Soil microbial communities from H.J. Andrews Experimental Forest, Oregon, United States - DL-13-A | ecosystem: Environmental > Terrestrial > Soil > Temperate forest > Bulk soil | place: USA: Oregon... | reverse complement strand
CCATTCCGCCAACATCGGTCAGGGTGTCGCAGGCATATGCCAGCTCAAAAAGGCCACCCCAAAGCATATGCTTGAATAGGCTAGCTCCGCATGGCAGGACCGTCAACAGCACGCCGTAGGGCGCAATAAGCGGGAGCGCATTGCCCCGTTCCGGTGCGAAAGACGGGCCGTCGCGGCGCAATGCGCTCCCGCTTATTGCGCCCTACGCGCCTACAGTAAGCCCAGGCTCCGCAGCTCGCGTCGCAGATCTTCCGGCATGTCGCGGGCGCCTGGTGCGGCGCGGTCGAGGTCACGCGGCGCGTCGTTCGGGGCTAGATAGCGCCATCCCTGGAACGCGCGGTACGGTCTCGGCTCGACGGGCACGGGCTTGCAATCAAGCACGATGTGGCAGCGGCCGATGCCCTCTTTGTCGACGAACGGGCGGATGTCGAGGATCCGCTCCCGGCACATGATCTGTCCGCGAATCACCCAATAGAGCGAGCCGCCGTCGAGGATCTCGGCCGCGCGCTTCGGCGCCATGCGGGTGGTGTGGTTACGCTCGCGCCGGCGCGCGCCGGCCTTCCCGGCGGGCTTGCGTCGCGCCTTGAGCTTTTCGTTGATCCAGTCCTCAAGGTCGCGGATGGAGTCGCAGCCGACGCAAAGTTTGATGAGATGCAGCATCTTTTCGTACCTCAATCCTTCATCTCATCCGCCTCGATGCGGGCGAGGACCGCGCCCTCGACCGCCTGGCTGCCCGCCACGGCGGCCACCTCCGTCACGGTGCCGTCCATCGGCGCCGTCAGGCTGTGCTCCATCTTCATGGCCTCCATGAGAGCGATGCGGGCGCCCTTCTTCACTCGCTGGCCCGGCTCAACGAACGTGGCGACGATCTTGCCGTTCATCGGCGCGCGCACAACGCCGTCGTCGCCAGAGTGGCGAGCGTCCAGGGTGTCGTGATGCCGCAAGGCCACATGAAACTGGCGAGCGCCGGCGACGACGACCGCGCCGCCAGCAAGCTCGATCGGCTGACTGCGTGACGGCGGCGCCCCTTCGCTACCCTGGGACCGCGGGCGTCTCGCCCGCATCAAGGCGGCCGGTGGGGGCACGCCAGCGGCGGGCGAGACGCCCGCGGTCCCAGCGCGGGAAGCGGGCACGCCGTCCACCGTGACTTGCGCGCCTCCCGGTCCCCAGGCGACTGTTGCCCGCCGCGCGGCGCCATCGACCAGAATATCGAGCGCGATCGCCCGGGCAGGGCCGAGCGCAAAGCCATCGTCCGCCGACCACGGATCACGCCACGCGGCGAGCGACGGCGATTTGCGCGCCGATTCAGCCTCGACGATGCGCCTGCGCTCACGATCGATGAGAAGCGCGACCGCGTCGGCAATCGCCCGTGCCTCTTCGCGCGGATCCGTGTGCAAGAGGTCGCCAAGATGGCGGTCGATGAAGCCGGTATCGAAATGGCCGGCGCGAAACTCCGGATGCTCTGCGAGCATCTTGAGAAACGGCGTATTGACCCGCGGACCGGCGATGACGAAATCGTGCAGCGCCGCCGCAAGACGCGCGAGCGCCCCGTTGCGCGTCGGCGCCTGCGCGATGAGCTTCGCAATCATCGGATCATAGTCCGGCGGCACCACATCACCCGACGCGACGCCCGCATCGACCCTGATCCCCTCGCCGGCCGGCGGTTCGAACACGGCTACCCGGCCGGACGACGGCAGAAAGTTCCGGGCGGGATCTTCCGCATAGATTCGCGCCTCGACCGCATGGCCCGCGACGGAAACGTCGGACTGCCGCAAAGGCAGGTCTTCGCCGGCCGCGATGCGCAGCTGCCATTCGACGAGATCGAGCCCGGTGACCGCTTCGGTGACCGGATGCTCCACTTGCAGGCGGGTGTTCATTTCCATGAACCAGAAGCCGCCCGACCGCAGCCCCGCGGAACCGTCCGCGATGAACTCGACTGTGCCGGCGCCCACGTAGCCGACCGACCGCGCCGCTGCGACCGCGGCCGCGCCCATCTCGGTGCGCAAGGCCGCGGTCATCCCGGGCGCCGGCGCTTCCTCCATCACCTTTTGATGGCGGCGTTGCAGCGAACAGTCACGTTCGCCGAGGTGGATCACGTTGCCATTGCGGTCCGCGAACACCTGGATCTCGATATGGCGCGGCGCCTCGACGTATTTCTCGATCAGCACCCGCGCGTCGCCGAACGCTGCCATCGCCTCGCGCTGGGCGGCGGCAAGCCCCTCCTCGAACTCCGCGTGTTTGTCGACGCGCCGCATGCCGCGGCCGCCGCCGCCAGCCACGGCCTTGATGAGAACCGGATAGCCGATCTCGTAGGCCTTGCGCTTGAGAAACGCCGCCGTCTGCTGACCGCCATGATAGCCCGGAACCACCGGCACGCCGGCCCGCTCCATGAGCGACTTGGCATGATCCTTGAGCGCCATGGCGCGAATGGCCGCTGGCGGCGGGCCGACAAACACCACCCCGGCTTTCGCGCACGCATCGGCGAATTGCGCGTTCTCTGAAAGAAAACCATAGCCCGGATGCACGCATTGCGCGCCTGTCCGGCGGGCCGCGTCGATCAGCTTGTCGATGGCGAGGTAGCTCTCTGACGGCGGCGCCGGCCCGACCAGGACCGCCTCGTCGCAGACCCGGGTGTGGAGAGAACCGGCATCGGCCTCCGAATACACGGCGATCGTGCGCATGCCGAGCCGTGCTGCCGTACGCGCAATACGAACCGCGATCTCGCCACGATTGGCGATCAGGACCGAAGAGAACATGGATATGCGATATCATCCGGGCGACGAAGAATATACGTCGCCGGACGTTTTCCACGGCGGCCCCGTGGAAAAGCAGGCCCCGTAGCCCCAGTAGCCCGGTTTGAGCGATAGCGAAACCCGGGGTCGGCGTCGCCGTATTGATAAGCCCATCCCGGATTTCGCTACCGCTCAACCGGGCTACGGGCTACGCCTCCCCTTACTGCGGCAGTCCTGCGGCGGACGGACGCGTCACAGCACCATCGGTCGGCGCCTCCCCGACCGCAACAGGCGCTGCCGGATGCGAACCAGGCGGGCGCGAGCCGACCGCCGCCGCAGGAGCGCGTCCTTGCGGCGGACGGCGGGGCGGGACCGGAGCGGCGGCGGGACGGGGATTGCCGTCGCCGGGCGGCGCCGCCGACTGCCCATTGGGCGGACTCCTTGGGGCCGGCTGTTCAGGCACCATGATGTTGACCGGCGGAATCGACTGGGACGACGGGAAATCATACCGCGGCGAGACCGTGAGCGGCGCTGGTGCGGAACGAGGCGGTTCGGCCGCCGCACCATCTATCGCGACGCGCGAGGCGCTGTTCCAAATCGCTGCAAATTTCGCCACCTCCCCGTCGAACGTGCGGTCGCGCAAATTGGCGAGCACATGGTTGTGATCACTAAACCAGGTCAGGGCATCACATTTGCCCGCCGCACAGCCGTGACGCTGGGCGAGCACGTGCGCGACGATGCCGAAGCGATCGACCTCGAGGGCTGTGAGGACCGGCGCGAGTTCCGATGCAGAGGTCGGGCCGGCCCGCCGTGTATAGTCGTTGCGGTCGACCAGCAAGGCCAATTTCGCAGCGACGTAAGCCACAGCCGCCGAGACGGCCTCCGGACTCGCGAACACGGCTTTTTCGCACGCGACCTCGACCGTTTCGCCGGCCAGTTCATCAAGACAGGACAATGCCGACCCGGGCGCGACCGCGCGCACCAATAGGGCCGCCAGGCGCTCATCGAGGAGCCGAAGCTCGGCCGCTTGCTCCTGCCGCTCCATGCGCTGAAAGTAGAGCCAGCCGGCAGAAACCGCGGTGGCCACAATCGCCACGCGAAACAGCACGCTTATCGACGCCGCCACTCCCGCTCGGCCGATCGCCAATACGACAAGCGCCAGAAAGACGGCAGATACCGCTCCTGCTGCCCAAATCGCAATGGTCAAAGTTCCAGCGGCAGCATCGACTTCCAGCATGTTTCTGACCTTTCGCGTTCACCCAGCCCCCGCTACCCTCGCCCACAAGCGGGGGCAGGGTAGGGTGGGCGCGGTTTAACGGAGCCAACTAGTGTACCCCAGCCGCCCGGCGACGGCTGCGAATCACCGATGGATAAACTTGGGACGCCACAACTCTTAGCTCCACCGATAGCGGCGGGCCAGTGGACGAATTTGGCGGCTATGGGGGAATTCGCTAGTTTAGTTCCCCCGCTCACCCCGCTCAATCAAAGAAAACGCACATGAACGACGAAAGTTCCGCAGCCGTCCCACAATCCGGCGGCCCGGTCGACCCCGCCGAAATCCGCGATCTTGTCGCCGCCAACCGCATACTCGCCGACCAGGGTGTCCTCGACGGCTACGGTCATGTGAGCATGCGCCACAGTGGCGCCGCTGATCGCTATTTTCTCTCTCGTTCGAAGTCTCCGGCAATCATCACGGCCGAAGACATCATGGAATACGATCTCGATTCCAACCCTGTCGATCAGCAAGGCCGGCTCATGTACATCGAGCGCTACATCCATGGCGAAATTTACAAGTCGCGCCCCGATGTCAATGCGGTTGTCCACAGCCACTCGCCGACCGTCATCCCGTTCAGCGTCACCACCGTCAAGCTGCGGCCGATTTGCCACATGTCGGCATTTCTCAAGCACGACGTTCCGAACTTCGAGATCCGCGAGTGCGACGGCATGACGGATCTGTTGATCCGCAACGCCAAACACGGCGCGGGTCTCGCTCGCACTTTGGGTTTAAGCGACGTGGCGCTGATGCGCGGACACGGCAATGTCTGCGTCGGCCCCAACATCATGACGGCGGTCTACCGTGCCGTTTACACGGAGGTTAACGCCAGACTGCAGGCCCAGGCGATCGCCATCGGCGGGCCGATCAATTTCCTGGAGCCGGAAGAGTGCGAGTTGATCGCCGGCCGGCGGGATACCAATTTCCAGCGCCCTTGGGCGATGTGGAAAAGTCGCATCAGCACCGGTTAGAGCCATTTCTCGATTAGGTTGACCCCGCCTCTATGCCCGGCTTGACCGGGCGATCCAGTAACCACCGGCCGTAGATACTGGATTGCATCGAAATCGGATGTTTCCGATTTCGACAATTTAATGCCGAAGTTGGGCAGGCCCGACTTCGGGTCAAGCCGGGCAATGACACCTGGAGGGGTCAACCCAACGCGCTCTAAATGTTCAACACCTTCGACTTCACTAGCCATCCCGCCGCCAGGCCGCCGAGAGTCGGGAATATCAGGAACAACCACACCTGCGCGAGGGCGGTGCCACCCACGAAAACGGCGGGGCCGAGGCTGCGCGCCGGATTGACGGATAATCCCGTCACCATGATGAACGGGAAATGCAGCACCGCGAGCGTGAGCCCGATGGCCAGGCCCGCCACGGGCGTGGTGCCTTTTTCACTGGTGGCGCCAAGGATGACGAGAGTGAACAGGAAGGTTGCGACGAACTCCGTCAGCGCCGCAGCGACCGGGCCAAAGCCTCCGAGATACTCCGCGCCCCATCCATTCTGACCCAGACCGGTGCCTGCCACATCATAGCCGGCGATCTTGCCCTTCAGGATCAGCCATAGGACAAAAGCGCCGACGATGCCGCCGATCAACTGCGCCACCACATAGCCGACGGCCTCCTCGCTGCTGATTCGGCCTGCCGCCCACATTGCCGCCGTCACGGCCGGATTGATATGACAGCCAGAGACTGGCCCGATTGCGTAGGCCATCGCCATCACGGCAAGGCCGAACGCCAAAGCAACCGGCAGAATTCCAACCGGAAACGCGGAACCGAATCCTCCGACCGCAATCGCGCCGCAGCCCACCAGAATCAAGGTCGCGGTGCCAAGAAATTCGCACAGCCTCTTGTCGCTCAGATAATTCATCACATTCCTCCCCAGAAGTCCGCCCTTTGTACCGCAGACGCAACATAGCGTTGAGTCGCCTGCGAACACGTATTTATTTGCTGCGCCGGGGAAGGTTTCAAGGGCGACAGGGGAGATTGAGGCGGGTTCCCTGCGCTCGCCGGAACTCCAACCGCGAACGCGCGTTTCACCCTTACGGATCACCGGACTTGGAATCGAGGAAGCGGAGATTGCCGATGGCTACCAATCTCGTCTCGTACATGATGCAATTTCTGACGCCTGACATGATCGGGCGGATCGCTGGCGCGCTCGGGCTTAATCGGAACGATGCGCAATCCGGCGTAACTGCTGTCGTGCCGGCGTTGCTCGCTGCATTCAGCGGGCTGGCCGACAAACCGGGCGGAGCGCAGAGCCTCGTCAACACGGTCAAGCAGCAATCCGGTGTGCTGGACAACTTTGCCGGCATGATTGGCGGCAACAACCTATCGTCCTTCATTGAAAGAGGATCGTCACTGCTCACCTCGTTGCTCGGCAGCCATGATCAGTCTGCGCTGACCGGGGCTGTTGCGAGGTTCGCGGGTCTCGGACAAAACAAGGCCAGTTCGCTGCTAGGCATGCTCACGCCGGTGATCATGGGCCTTATCGGCAGGCAGATAGGCACGCGCGGCGTCGATATCGGCAGCCTCACCAGCCTGCTCGCCTCGCAGAAGGAGCAGATCGCTCAGGCGTTGCCCAACGGCTTGGGCGAACTGCTCGACAGGACCGGGCTCAGCAGCGGGCTCGAATCGGCGCGCCGAGCGACGACGGCGGCAGCACCTGGACAATTCACGCAGTATACACCTCCCCCCCGCGAACGCGAACGCGCCGACCGTGACGCAACATTCGGCATTCCAAACTGGGCCTATTGGGCGCTTCCCTTGCTGGCGCTTAGCGGACTCCTTTGGTATCTGCTCGGCAGGCCCGCCCAGCACGAGCAGGTGGCTCAGGAGCCTGCCCCTCCGGTCCAGCAGAGCCAGAGCCAGAGCGTGACGGTCGGCGGCGTCGACATCAAGAACACGATCGGCGACAGCCTCACTGACTTGCGCACGTCGCTTCAGGGAATCACCGATGTCGCGTCTGCCAGAGCGGCGCTGCCAAAGCTCGAGGCCGCCAGAACTCAGATCGACAAAGTCAGCAACTTGGTTGGCCAGCTAACGCCCGATCAGCGCAAAGTCGTTGCCGCGGTCATCGCCCCGGCGATGCCTGCGATCAACCGCCTCACCGACAAAGTGCTCGAAATCCCCGGCGTCGGCGACGTGCTGAGGCCGACCATCGATCCCGTGAAGACCAAGCTCGCGGACCTCTCGGGGCTACCCAGCACCGTCGGTTCCGGCCGCTGATGAAGGTTTAGCCGGGATCGGAATCACGCACTGGCGTCGTCGCCGGGCTTGTCCTGGCGACGACGCTTTTTTTACCCGCGAAGGACGTCGAGGGAAAAGATATCATACCAGCGCTATCACCCGGGCAAGCCCGCCGGTCGAATCCTTCACTTTGGCGGCGCCCACGACCAGGGTTGCACCTGCCTCCGGCACCTTGTCGAGATTGGCGACGTTTTCGAGGCCCCAGCGGCCCGACGGAAGCCAGAGTTGATGGGTTTTGAATTCCCGCGACGGCCCGTGGTCGAGCGACATGGTGTCGACCGCGATGCCGGCGACCCGACGCTCCCTCATCAACCAGGCGGCCGCCTCGGGGGCGAAGCCCGGAAAATGCATGGTGCCGTTGACGTCCCGGCCGTCGAAGCGCGCCGGATCAGCGGTTGCAAGCTCGCCCCAGCCCGAATGCATCGCAACGCAGCAGCCCGCCGGCAGACGGCCGTATTTGGCTTCCCATTTTGCCAGATCTTCGCGAGATAATTGATAGTCGGCGTCCTGCTCGGCTTGGTAGACAACATTGACGACCGCGAGCGGCACGACAAGCTGCTCGACCGGCAGCTTGTCGGCCGAAAGGCCAGCCTCGGAGAAATGGATGGGGGCATCGAGATGGGTGCCGGCATGCTCGACGATGTGCCACCAGAACAGATTAAAGCGGTCCTTCTTAAAGTCGAACTCGCGTTGCATTTCGATGCCGGGCTTGCCCATGAAGGTCGGAAATTCGGCCGACATGGTGTGGGTGAGGTCCACCACCTTGCTGAAGCTCCTCGTTTCAGCAGCGGGAGCGGGTGCCGCGGCCACCGCAAATCCGGTTGCGGCCGCGCCCGTAAAAAAGCTTCGCCGACTCAAAGCTGCCCGCACCTTCGCTTCACACCCGGCGACGCACATATCTTCTCCCGTTCTGTTGATCCTGTCTTTGCACGCAATTCTCGTTGTCCAATCTGATATTGGCAACAGGCGCGCTGACGCAGGCAGCCTCGTAGCCCGGATTGAGCGCAGCGAAATCCGGGGGCGGCGGCCCCGCATTTCGCTTCGCTCAATGCGGGCTACAGGACTTTCCCCACCCCCGGCATGCGCGGGGCAGGGGCGAGGAAGTGATGGCTTGCGCAAGCCCCCGCGATCCGCTCATTAAGCCCTATGCTGGTGATTGACGATGTTTCGCTGCGCGTGGCCGGCCGGCTCCTGATCGAGCATGCGACCGTGCAAATTCCCGACGGCGCACGGGTCGGGCTGGTGGGGCGCAACGGCACAGGAAAATCCACCCTGTTTCGCGCCATCGCGGGCGACATTGCCGTCGAGCACGGCAGCTTCGCCCGCCCGGCGCGCTCTACCATCGGCCGGCTGCCGCAAGAGGCCCCGGATGGGCCGGAGCCGCTGATCGACATCGTGCTCGCCGGCGACCGCGAGCGCACGGCCCTCATCCGCGAGGCCGAGACTGCAGCCGATCCCCACCGCATCGCCGAGATCCAGTCGCGCCTCGCCGACATCGGCGCCCACGCGGCGCCGGCGCGGGCCGCCGGCATCCTTTCCGGCCTCGGCTTTTCCCATGCGGATCAGCAACGGCCGTGCGCGGAATTCTCCGGTGGATGGCGCATGCGGGTGGCGCTCGCGGCGGTGCTATTTGCCGAGCCGGATTTGCTGCTGCTCGACGAACCCACCAACTATCTCGACCTCGAAGGTACGTTGTGGCTTCAGGACCACATCGCGCGCTATCCGCGCACCGTCATCGTCATCAGCCACGACCGCGATCTCATCGACAGCGCGGTTGATTCGATCGTGCATCTGGAGCGCACGAAGCTCACCTTCTATCGCGGCAACTACACCTCCTTCGAGCGCCAGCGCAACGAGCGCCTTGCCCTCGACCAGAGCCTCGCGCGCAAGCAGGAGGCGCAGCGCAAGCATCTCACCCTCTTCGTGGAACGCTTCCGCGCCAAGGCCACCAAGGCGCGCCAGGCGCAATCGCGTCTCAAGGTGCTGGCGAAATTGCAGCCGATCGACGTGCGCATCGAGGACGAGGTGCGCGCGATCGCGATCCCTTCGCCCGAAAAGCCGCTGTCGCCGCCGATCATTGCGCTCGACGATATGGCAGTCGGCTATGAGCCGGGCCGCCCGGTGCTGCGGCGGCTCACGGTGCGCATCGACCCCGACGACCGCATCGCGCTCCTCGGCGCCAACGGCAACGGGAAATCGACCCTGACCAAGCTCCTGACCGGCCGGCTTGCGCCGTTCTCCGGCCGGATGACGCGGGCCGACAAGCTCAAGACCGCGTATTTCGCCCAGCATCAGCTCGACGAGCTCAATCCGGAGGCGAGCGCCTACGATCATCTGCGGGCGCTGATGCCGGACGCGCCGGAGGCCAAAGTGCGGGCGCGCGCCGGCGCCATCGGGTTTCCGGCCGCCATGGCGGACACCAGGGCAGCCAACCTGTCGGGCGGCGAAAAGGCGCGCCTCTTGCTTGGCCTCGCGACCTTCGAAGGGCCGCATCTTGTGGTGTTAGACGAGCCCACCAATCACCTCGACATCGACAGCCGCGCCGCGCTGATCGAGGCCATCAACGACTATTCGGGCGCCGTGATCGTGGTCTCCCATGACCGCTTTCTGCTCGAGGCCTGCGCCGACCGGCTGTGGCTTGTCGCCAATGGCGAAGTCAACCCCTTCGACGGCGATCTCGACGACTATCGCCGGCTCGTGCTCAGCGGCGACCGCAAAGCGGCGACCGAACGCAACGGCTTCACCGAGGCCCGTGTGTCCCGCGCCGACCTGCGTCGCGCCGCCGCCGAAAAGCGCGGCGAGCTTGCCCCGCTGCGGCGGCGCATCGACGAATGCGACAAGGTGATTGCGAAGCTGACGAAGAAGATCGCCGACATCGATGCGATGCTGGCCGACCCCACGCTCTACGACCGCGATCCGGCCCGCGTCTCAACCCTCGGCAAGGAACGCGCCGACGCGGCAAGCGCGCTCGCAGCCGCCGAGGACCAGTGGTTGGCTTTGAGCGCAGACTACGAAGCCGCCATGGCGCCGTCTTAGGGCCCGTCGGAGCCTTGTAGCCCGGATGGAGCGCAGCGTAATCCGGGATCAGCCTCGCCAGCTGCAGGGCCTCTGCCCCGGATTACGCGGAGTTCATCATCGAGCCGGCCCACCGGGTTCGGCCTCTGGCCGGCCCGATGGCAGGCTCCGCCCGGACCCGTTGGCTCCATCCGGGCTACAAGGCCCGCCTACGTTCAATTCGACGATGGCGCGGCGGCAACCAGCACCGGATCCGCGCGATAGGCTGCGGGGAACAGACGTTTCAAATCCTCGATCTTCGGCAGGTCGTTATATACGATGTACGGATGGCCCGGATGCCGCGTGAGGAAATCCTGATGATAGTCCTCGGCCGCGTAGAACTCCCGATCCGGCTCGATCTTTGTGACGATCGCAGCGTTGAAGATGCGCGCCTGGTTAAGCTGCGCAATATAGGCCTTGGAAATGCTCGCTTGATCCGGATTCGCAGGAAAGATGGCCGAGCGATACTGTGTGCCGACATCCGGACCTTGGCGATCGAGCTGGGTCGGATCATGGGCGACCGAGAAATAAATCTGCAGGATTCGCCCATAGCTGATCTTGCGGGGATCAAAGGCGATCCGCACGGCTTCCGCGTGGCCGGTCCGGCCTGAGCCCACCATCTCGTAGTGTGCGGTCTTCTGCTCGCCCCCCGCGTAGCCGGAGACTGCGCTACTCACGCCGTCGACGTGCTGGAAGACCCCCTGCACGCCCCAAAAACATCCGCCGGCCAGCACCGCAACCTCCGAGGTCGCCATCGGCGCACCCTCCCCAGCCTGCTCATCAACCGTGGGCGCGGGAATCGTACGGGCCACCTCCGCGGTCGATCGCAGCACCGCGAGGCTCACTCCCGCGGCGATCAGCAGCGCGGTTACGAGCAGGGTGGATCGAACATACGTCTGCTTCAAAAGGCTCGTCGGCGATTCGGTCGTCGGTCACCTCCCATTTCAGCCGGCTCGTCGGTGCCCGCGACAGGCGCAGGCACGACAAGTCACGGATTGCGAAGAAAGCATCGGACCTATTTCGCCTGCCGCGCCACGTAGGTCTTGCTGAACCCGTTGCGGCCATTGGTGAGCGTGAACCTGCCGTCCGGGGCCACGGAGGCGTTGATCCAGTTGCCCTGGCACTCGGCGGTCTCCTCAAAGTTCGCGATCATGTCGGGCGACGTATTGTGGCTCGGATCTTTGTCCAGCAACGACAGGTGGCCCTGCCAGATGCCCTCGAGTCCCGGCAGCTCCGCCATTCTCAGGTACGAATTTCTTTCGTAAGGGGCGGCCGGCTTGCCGGCAATCTCCAGCGGCTTTACGCGGTCGTCGGATTGGCCCAGACCCTTGCGGGGCCCGTTGTTCACTACGATGACCTGAGGGCTGATGGCGCCGAGAAAAGCCGGTGCGCCGGCGCCGTCGAACGAGCCGTGACGGCTCGTCTGGTAGAGACTGACGCGCCCGACTTTGTTGACCGGACACGACAGCTCCATCTCCTTCTGCCAGTCGAGATCGGCGAGATCGAGGAACGTGAACGCGCCGAAACTAACGAGCACGCCGACCATGCGCTGATTTTCCGGCGCAGCCGGAGCCATCTGGGCGGCGTCGGCGCACAGCGGATTGGGTCCGCCGCCGTTGACGGGCTGCCCAAGC
>Ga0257150_1000019_pt1 | contig 12218 bp, 11 predicted proteins | sample DL13A_FD_185938 | JGI IMG/M metagenome (GOLD analysis project Ga0257150, IMG submission 185938) | Soil microbial communities from H.J. Andrews Experimental Forest, Oregon, United States - DL-13-A | ecosystem: Environmental > Terrestrial > Soil > Temperate forest > Bulk soil | place: USA: Oregon... | reverse complement strand
GCGCGAGAAAACGCGTCCCGGGTTCTCCATCAGGAATTCAAGCAGGCGGAATTCCGTCGGCCCCAGCGAAATATCGCGGCCGGCGCGGGCGACGCGTTTCTTTTCGCGATCAAGCTCGATATCGCCTGCCTCCAGCACGCCGGCGACGCGCTCCGGCTTCGTACGCCGCAGCAGGGCGCGGATACGCGCCAGCAGTTCCGGCACCGAAAACGGCTTGACGATGTAGTCGTCGGCGCCGGTCGCGAGCCCGCGCACGCGTTCGGTCTCTTCGCCGCGCGCCGTGAGCATGATGATGGGCAAGGACTGGGTTTCGGGTCGGGCGCGCAATCGCCTGATCAGTTCTATTCCTGACAGCCCGGGCAACATCCAGTCAATCAGCGCGAGATCGGGAGCATTCTCCTTGAGCTTGAGATCCGCTTCATCGCCTCGGACAGCGGAATCGACGGCATAGCCCTCTGCTTCCAGATTGTAGCGAAGCAGCAGCGTCAGCGGTTCCTCGTCCTCAATAATCAAGATGCGGGCCGTCATGATATGTCTTCTCGCGCGGGTGGCGGGGTCATCGTTCATTCAGATAAGGGATATTCGTCGTGCTGGTAGTGTCGCCCTTGGGCCGCTCGTCAGTGAGAGCGTGGCCTTCGACGATGTAGTAGATCGTCTCGGCGATGTTGGTCGCGTGGTCGCCCATGCGCTCGATGTTCTTGGCACAGAACAAGAGATGGATGCAGACGCTGATGTTGCGCGGATCCTCCATCATGTAGGTGAGGAGTTCGCGAAACAGCGAATTATTCACCGCGTCGACCTGTTCGTCGCTGCGCCACACTTGCACCGCCTTGGCGACGTCGCGCCTCGCAAAGGCGTCGAGCACGTCCTTGATCTGGGTCAACACCAGCTCGGTCATGTGCTCAACACCGCGCATCACTTTTTGCAGGCTCAGCTCGTTTTCGACGACTTCGACCCGTTTGGCGATATTCTTGGCGAGGTCGCCGATGCGCTCGAGATCGTTGGAGACCCGCAGCGCTCCGACGATATCGCGCAAGTCAACCGCCATGGGCTGACGCCGCGCGATCGTCAGAATTGCCTTCTCTTCGATTTCGCGCTGCAGGGTGTCGATCCTTGCGTCGGCCTCGAGGATGCCGCGAGCCGATTCAGCGTCGTGCCGATTGAGCGCGTCCAGCGCGTCGCCGATCTGGCGCTCCGCAAGTCCCCCCATCTCAGCGATCATCCGCGCCAACTCCTGAAGGTCGGCATCGAATGCCTTCATCGTATGCTCCATCATGATGACCAATTCCTGTGCGCTCCTTCAAGCTCAGTTCGGATCCATCGGCGACGCAGTCAACCGCGGGTCAGCCGAAGCGGCCCGTGATATAGTCCTGAGTGCGCCGGTCGCCCGGCGTCGTGAACATCTTGCTTGTGGTGTCGAACTCCACCAGTTCGCCAAGATACATGAATGCCGTGTAGTCGGACACGCGAGCGGCTTGCTGCATATTGTGGGTGACGATCGCAATCGTGTAGTCGTCCTTGAGCTCGTCGATCAGCTCCTCGATTTTGGCAGTGGAAATCGGGTCGAGCGCCGAACACGGCTCATCGAGCAGGATGACTTCAGGCTTCAATGCCACTGTGCGGGCGATGCAAAGCCGCTGCTGCTGGCCGCCCGACAGGCTGAGCCCGTTCGCGTGCAGCTTGTCCTTGACCTCGTCCCAGATTGCCGCGCGGCGCAAGGCCGACTGCACGCGCTCATCGATTCCCGCACGCGACAGGTTCTCGAACAAGCGCACTCCGAACGCGATGTTTTCATAAATCGACATCGGAAACGGGGTCGGCTTCTGGAACACCATGCCGACGCGGGCGCGCAGGAGATTGAGATCCTGGCCGGGATCAAGGATATTCGAGCCGTCAAGAAGCACATCGCCCTCCGCCCGCTGATGCGGATAAAGGCTGTAGATGCGGTTGAGGATGCGCAGCAACGTGGATTTTCCGCAGCCGGACGGACCGATGAACGCCGTAACCTTGCGATCGAAGAGGGGGACATTGACGGATTTGAGCGCCTTGTTGTCCCCGTAGTAGAAATTCAGATTCCGAATGAGGATCTTCTCGGCGAGCTTGCCGGCGTCATTCGTACCCCGGCCCACGACGGTCGGGACGGGTGACTGGACCGTGTGACTGATGCCGGCAATCGAACTCATGACGATTTCCCTGACGCTGAGAGCGCGCGCGCAATGATGCTCAAGGCGAGCACCGCAAAGGTGATGATCAAGGCGCCGATCCAGGCAAGCTTTTGCCAGTCCGCATAGGGGCTCAGGGCGAACTGGAAGATCACGACCGGAAGACTGGAGATCGGCGCATTGAGATTTGTACTGAAGAACTGATTGTTGAGCGCGGTGAACAGCAGCGGCGCGGTTTCGCCGCTGATCCGGGCGATGGCCAGCAGTACGCCGGTTATGATGCCGGCGCGGGCCGCCCGGTAGGAGACGTAGCGGACCACGTGGGCGCGCGGCAACCCGAGCGCGCTCGCAGACTCGCGCAATTCCCTGGGAACGAGAGAAAGCATGTCCTCGGTCGTGCGCACCACAACCGGTATCACGATCAGCGCGAGCGCGACCGCGCCGGCCCATCCGGAAAAATGTCCCATGGGGGCGACCATGATTTCATAGACGAAAAGGCCGACGACGATCGAAGGGGCGCTCAGAAGGATATCGTTGATGAAGCGCACCACGACGCTGAGCATGGCGGCTTTCCCGTATTCCGCCATATAGGTTCCGGCCAGGATGCCGATCGGCGTGCCGATCGCAATCGCCAGCACAGTCATCATCAAGCTGCCGATGATGGGGTTGACCAAGCCGCCGTCGGCTCCGGGCGGCGGGGTCATTTGCGTGAATACCGCCAGCGACAGGCCGCTCAGTCCTTCGTAAACCAACGAGCCCAGGATCAATACGAGCCACCCCAGTCCCAACACTGTGGCGCCGATCGACAATGTGATGACGATCGTATTGCCCAGACGGCGGCGGACGTAACGGTCCATGTTCACCCAACCCGCTTTTCGAGCCGCAACAGCAAGAGACGAGCGGCCGCCAATACAATGAAGGTAATCACGAACAGGATCAGCCCCAGTGCGATCAATGACGACGTATAGAGGTCGCCCACGGCCTCGGTGAATTCGTTGGCGATGGTGGCGGAGATCGTGGTGCCGGGGGCCAGTATCGATGCCGAAACTTTGTGGGCATTGCCGATGACGAAAGTCACCGCCATGGTCTCGCCGAGCGCGCGGCCGAGACCGAGCATGACGCCGCCGATGACGCCAACGCGCGCAAAGGGAAGCACCACATGACGCACCACTTCCCAGGTTGTGCAGCCGACGCCGTAAGCGGCTTCCCTCAAAACGGGCGGCACCGCCTCGAAGACGTCGCGTGAAATCGAGGTAATGAACGGCAGCACCATGATGGCGAGAATGAGACTCGCCGTTAGAATGCCTATCCCATACGGCGGCCCCTCGAACAACCTCGAGAGGATCGGCACGTTGTCAAACCCGTCGATCAAGACTGGTTGCAGGGTCCGCTGCAGGAACGGGGCAAACACGAACAAGCCCCAAATGCCGTAGATAATGCTGGGGATTCCGGCGAGCAACTCGATCGCAATGCCGATCGGTCGACGCAGCCACATCGGGCACAATTCAGTGAGGAATAGCGCGATCAGCAACCCAAGCGGGACCGCGATCAGCATCGCAATGAACGACGTCACCACCGTGCCGTAAATCGGAGCGAGGGCGCCGAATTTTTCGGTGACCGGATTCCACCGCTCTTCGATGAGGAAATTGAATCCGAAAGCCTGCAGCGCCGGCAGCGAGCCCTTGATCAGCGCAATGATGACCCCGCTCAGAATGATCAGCACCAGTATGGCGGCGGCGCGGGTTAAGTGGCGAAACACCATCTCGCTGAAACGCAACCGGCGAAGAATTTTAGTACGAGACGTTGCCGCCACCGACGCTTCGGCGTTCCCGGATAGCGCTATGTCGGCCAATTTCTTTCTCCCTGCCTCAAACACTTCGGGCTCCCGTCCCTTAAGTTCGGCCATCACAGAGAGAGCCACGCAACGAGAGCCACTCAGCAACGAGAGCCACTCAACTCATCCCGGCACCATGCAAGGCGATGCCGCGGCCCCCACCCTACCCTCCCCCGCACGCGGGGGAGGGTAGGGTGGGGGGCGGAAAGGCGCTACCGGCGCCTTTCCGGGTTGATGCAAGAATTTAGCGAGCAGCCGTGAAGAGCGGCTTACCGCTTGCGTCCTTGATCTCCTTGATCCAGACGCCCTCAACGGCGGTCACGACTGAGGTCGGCATGGGCACGAAATCGAGTTCTTCAGCCATCTTGCCGCCCTTGGCATACGCCCAGGCAAAGAACTTGAGTGCTTCAGCGGCCGCAGCAGCATCCTGCGGCTGCTTGTGGATCAGGATGAATGTCGCCGCGGTCATCGGCCAAGCTTGCGCGCCGGGTTGATTGCTTAGGATCACCCCATAGCCCGGGACCGAATTCCAGTCCGCGTTTGCGGCTGCGGCTTGGAACGTCTCGGAGACCGGCGCGACCGTCTTGCCGTCCTTGTTGATCATCTTGGTAAAGTTAAGTTTGTTCTGTTTGGCGTAAGCATACTCGACATAGCCGATCGAGCCCTTGGTCTGCGCCACGTTGTTGGCCACGCCTTCATTGCCTTTGGCGCCGATGCCGACCGGCCATTCGACGGCAGCCGCCGAGCCGACTTTCGACTTCCAGTCCGGACTGGTCTTGGCGAGATAATCCGTGAAGTTAAAGGTCGTGCCGGAGCCATCTGAACGGTGCACCACCACGATGGCCTGGCGCGGCAGCGTGACACCGGGGTTAAGAGCCTTGATGGCCGCATCGTCCCACGACTTCACCTGACCGAGGAATACCTTGGCCAACGTTGGACCATCGATGACGAGGCTGCCTTGGCTGACGCCATCGAGATTGACCACCGGAACGATGCCCCCCATGACCATTGGGAATTGCACGAGGCCGCTCTTGGTCAATTCGTCGCCGGAGAGCGGCGCGTCCGTCGCGCCGAACACGACGGTCTTGGCCTGGATTTGCTTGATCCCGCCGCCGGAACCGATCGACTGATAGTTGAGGCCGACGCCGGTCTCTTTCTTATAAGCGTCCGCCCACTTGCCGTAGATCGGATACGGAAAGGTTGCGCCGGCGCCCGAAATATCGATGGCGGCCGCCGGGTAGGTCGAGGCTGCTGCCAGGGTACCGAGCGCGATGACGGCCTGGGAAAGGGTTCGAACAATTTGCACTTGGTCTCTCCATGGATGTGCGAAACGGGTAGCGCCGGCGAACCCAGCGCCGTTGTTGCACCGGCCCTCTTGGTCGGTGTTACGTTCACCGAAAACGCGGCATGACCGCATGCGGCGTGCCTGGAGACCGGCACTTCATGTTAAAGACCGTCGTAGTGTCGCCCAGCACATAGCCGACAGCCACGCCGGCGGGACGATTAGGCTATCGACGTCATCAGCGTATGACGTTCACGTGACATTGCGGTGACACGGCAGGATATTGATTTTATTTGAGAATATGCCCAGACCGGCCGGCCCGCGACAGCGGCAGCCGGACCGAAAAGTTGGCACCTGATCCGGGCGTGCTCTCGATCATCAGTCGTCCGCGGTGGCGATTGAGGATGTGCTTGACAAGAGCCAGGCCCAAGCCAGTGCCGCCTTGGGCGCGGCTTTCCCCGATATCGACACGATAAAACCGTTCGGTCAGTCGCGGCAAATGTTCGGGGGCGATGCCGGGCCCGTAATCCCTTACCGAAACGATGGCATCCCGCGCCTCGCCGGTCGCGGGTTCGCGCGCCAGCGAGATGTCGACGCGCTTGCCCGATGCGCCGTATTTCAGAGCATTTTCGATCAGGTTTTCGAATACGCGAATGAGTTCGTCGCGGTCTCCCAAAACGTCGAGCGCGTGCGCGCGATCGGTGATCTTGATTTCAACGTCACGCTCTTGGGCGAGGGGCGACAAGCCGTCGGCAACCTCGTGGACGATCATCACCAGATCGGTCGTGGTGTCGGGATGAATGTGGACCTTCTGCTCAATTCGCGACAGCGATAACAGATCGTCGATGAGCCGCGCCATGCGGGTCGCCTGCTCCTTCATGATCGCGAGGAAGCGATCGCGCGAGGAGGGATCGTTTCGCGCCGGGCCTTGCAGCGTTTCGATGAAGCCTGACAGCGAGGCAAGCGGCGTGCGCAGCTCGTGGCTCGCATTGGCGACGAAATCCGCGCGCATTTCTTCCACGCGGCGCAGCGGCGTCAAGTCGCGCAAGGCCAGCAGGATGAGATGGCGATCGGGACCAGCTCCGCCCGGCAAAACCAGCGGCGCAATGGTGGCCTCCCACCACCGATCGGTCGGCACCCGCTGGAAGAACTCAATGCGGCGCATTTCTCGGCTGGCCGCGACCGCCCGAACGGCCTCGAGTACGTTGGGGACGCGCAGAGCGAAGGAAATGGGTTCGCCGCGCAGAATCCCCGGAGTAATCTCCTGTGCGCTCTCGTTGAAGGCCACAACCATGCTCTCAGGCGTCAAGACGATCGTGGGATCGGGCAGGTCGGATACGACCGCTTCCACGGCGCGGTCCACAATCGCCGGCATCAGGCGATCGGCGTGTGGCGCGGCTTCGGCGCTGCCCGGAAAGCTTGCTTCTCGCACCAGCACGGCAAGCGCCACGGCGGCAAAACCGATCAGCGCCGGTACCGCGCCAAGACCTGCAACCGGAACCAAGGCGGTAAAGACGAGGGCCGCGGTCAGCAACACTGGGCGGGCTCGCCGCAACAGGCGCAAGGCGGCGGCCGCCGCTGCGCCGTCACGTCGATATTCTTGAACTGCCATTGGGTCGCATTTCGTCGTCTTACTATCTTAGCGCGATATGGCCGCGCGCACATCAGATTCGAAAGTTCCTGACGCAGCCGACGACAAGACCATGACGTGCCGATGACAATCAGTGCGGGGGCTCGTCGGAACTGGCGGTACCCCCCTCCCTACCCTCTCCCGTATTCGGGGGAGGGTAGGGAGAGGGGTATTTTCCCTTCCGCGCCGCGTGCACGCTCAGCCATATCTCGCGGCAGCCGAGAATGGTGAGGGAGATCCCAAAAGGCACCAAGTAGTAGAGGACGCGAAACAGCAACAGGCCCGCTACCAGGTCCTCAGTGTCGAATTGCCACAGCGCCACGAGCATGGCGGCGTCGAACACACCGAGACCGCCCGGCGAGTGACTGGCGAATCCAAGCAGCGTCGACGATACGAAAATCACCGCAAGAGTGACGAAGCCAATATAGGGTTCGTCGGGCACCAGCATGTACATGGCTGCCGCACAGCAACCGAGATCGACGATGCCGACGCCGATCTGCAGCATTGTCAGCGGCCCGTTGGGCAACGTGACAAGCCAATTGTGCCGGCCGACCGCGCGGGGGGTTCGCCATACCCACGCCACGTAGGTGGCGAGAATGCCAAGAATCGCGAGCGCCAGGACCTGGTTGGCGAGCGGGGGCAACTGATCGATTGCCGAGGCCGCTTGAGGCGCGATCACGATGCCGAGCCCCAGCACAGTGGCGTTGCCCAGCCAAAACGTCAGCCCGGCGACGAAACAGACCTTGGCGACGTCAATCGCCGACAAGCCATAGGCCGAGTAGATGCGGTAGCGCACCGCACCGCCGGTGAAAGCGCTGGCGCCGATATTGTGCCCCACCGCATAGCTGGTGAAGCCCGCCAGCGCCGCGACCCGATAGGGCACGTCGGCGCGGCCGATGGTGCGCAGCGCGAACAGGTCGTAGAAGGTGAGCGTGAAATAGCCGCCAGCGACGAACAACGCGGCCCTGGCGACATCATGCTTTTCGACCGCCGCGATGGCGTCAACGACTTCGTCGAAGTTGATATCCCGCAATGTATGATAAAGCGCCACCGCAGCGACTGCGATGATGGTGACGCTCAATAAAACTCCTACCCGACCCCAACCGATTTTTTCATCGAAGGATTTGGCGAAAGAATACAGGTCGCCATACATACGTGCTCCAGACATGCTTTTTGTGAAATTCTAGCCCGGGCGGCCATTGGCACGGAAGGACATTTGCGCGAAAGGACATTTGGTCGCGTCCATTCGGTGTTTTGGACGTCGGCGGAAGAGGAACAATGGTCAAGCCGTCGCTTGCGCGGAGGGTGTTGAGGATCGCCAAGTCTGTCGCCAAGTCTGTCGCCACCTTGCCCTCACTGGGCGGCCGTCGTTTGATCAGCCCGCCGCCTGCGCAATATGTGTGCAGTTTCGACCAGTCCCACGTGCGATTTCGCCTCACTGTGGTCATCGCCATCATCAGCGGCGGGGATCGTCTGCGTGTCATTTATCGGAACCTTCGCCATTGAGCCGTTCACGAGCCATATACGGGAACAGGTCTCAAGGCCCCGTTTTTCGCGTCGAATCGGGACCAGTTAGGTCGGTCAGCTTCTTGCGTTGCTTTGCGGCAATGCAAATCGTTGCCCAGTGGCGACAAAAAATGCGCTGCGCGCGCCGAACTGAGACCTTTTCATCTGCCGGAACGTCCCCGCTGCCGCTTCCGTCCGCAATCTGCTAAAATCCCTCACCCAATTCCGCCGCCGCGACGTGCGGCTGGCCCAACCGGGAGGAACCGATGACTTCTGCCACTTCCATCGCGCGCCGTGACATGATCCTGGCGGCCGGCGCCGGCCTTGCGACCAGCCTTCTGGCGGGCGCGAACGCCCGACCCGCCGCCGCTCAGTCCGGCGAGTTCTGGACCGCCGAATACACGGCCAGGAAGGGCGAGGTGTCGCTGCAAATCTATCGCAAGCGCATCGGCGCCCCGGCGGCCGGCGAACCGCCAAAGCCGGTGCTGTTCCTGGTACACGGGTCGTCCAACGCGGCGTTGTCGAGCTACGACCTCACCGTGGCGGGCAAGAGCGACTACTCGATGATGAACGTGTACGCACGGCTCGGCTACGACGTGTGGACCATGGACCACGAGGGCTACGGCAAGTCGTCACGCACCTCAGGCAATTCGGACATCGCGAGCGGCGTCGAGGACCTCAAGGCCGCAGCCCCGGTGGTGGCGCGCGAGACCGGGCGCAATAAGTTTCACCTTTACGGTACCTCTTCGGGCGGCATCCGCGCTGCCGCCTACGCGCAGGCGCAGCCTGACCGGGTCGACCGCCTGGTGCTTGCGGCGTTCACGTATAAGGGCGAGAACGCCCCGACGCTGCAGCAGCGCGCCCAGCAGCTTGAATACTACAAGACCCACAACACGCGCCTGCGTGACCGCGCCATGATTCGTTCGATCTTCACCCGTGACGGGCTGCCGTCGGCGTATGACCCGTCCGTTGCCGAAGCGCTCGCCGACGTCGAGCTCAAGTTCGGCGACCAGGTCCCGACCGGCACCTATCTGGACATGACCTCGAAGCTGCCGCTGGTCGATCCCACCAAGGTGCTGTGCCCGGTGCTGATGCTGCGCGGCGACCACGACGGCATTTCCACGAACGAAGACCTGCTCGATTTCTACCGCCAGCTCCCCAACGGCGACCGCCAGTTCGTGATTCTCCCGAATGTTGCCCACAGCATCGGCTACGCCAACAACCGGCACATGGCGAACCATGTGATGCAGGCGTTCCTGACGATGCCACCGCAGGTGGCATCGTAACACGGGCATGGCCCTGAAATTCCGCAAGTCTGAAAGGCTCGGATGACGCGTTCAGCAACATCCGGGCCATTTTTTCATTCAATCCTTGGAATACAGAATTGCTTCGTAGTCCATCGCGCCGTGCAGGATACGCATCACGTCAATCTGATGAACGCCAACGTGATAGAAAATCAAATAGTTGCCGTGAACCACGCGGCGGATTCCGTCGTGCTTGTAGCGATGGACCACCGCATATCCCTTCGGGGCGTCGGCAAGCGCCTCGCACTTCCGGCGTAATTCGCGAACAAAGATAACCGCCCGTACGGTATTATGTTCGGCAATCGCATTGCCGATCCGCTCCAAGTCGGCCTCAGCTTCGGGGCCGATGATGACAATCATGAGCCCTTGGTTTCCGCCATGGCTCGATATTTGGCTTCTAGCCGATCGAAGACTTCAGCGGCAGGTTTTCCCCGTCCGGCTTCTATGTCAGCGAGGCCGCGCGCAATTGAAGCGTCGAGGTCTGCAAGGCGCGCTTCCCGCTCTTGAATAAGCCGCACCCCCTCCTGCAACACCTCGTTCTTCGACCTATAGCGCCCGGATGCAACCAAGTTTGCCACGAACTCTTCAAGCTGGTTGCCTAACTCAACACTGGCGGTCATTGTCAATCCTCCGCAGAATGCGGTTAGCAATAATTAGTAACGACCGGCTGGAAACGCCAGTCTCTCGTGGCGTCTACACCGGCTGCGCCTCCATCTCCTCGCCCACCGTGATCGGGTGCGCCATGGTGGCGTGCAGCTTGTCGGCGTCAAGCTCGCCTTCCCAGCGGCTGATCACGACGGTGGCGACGCCGTTGCCGATGAGGTTCGTAAGCGCGCGGCATTCGCTCATGAACTTGTCGATGCCGAGCAGGATCGCCAGCGACTGGATCGGAATGTCCGGCACGATGGCAAGCGTTGCGGCAAGCGTCACGAAGCCGGCCCCGGTGACGCCCGAGGCGCCTTTGGAGGTGATCATGGCGATGACCAGGATGCCAAGCTCCTGGCCGATCGTCAGGGGCGTGTTGGTCGCCTGGGCAAGGAACAGCGTCGCCAGCGTCATGTAGATGTTGGTGCCGTCGAGGTTGAAGCTGTAGCCGGTCGGGATGACGAGGCCGACCACCGATTTCGACGCGCCGAGGTGCTCCATCTTCTGCATCATGTGGGGCAGCACTGTTTCGGACGAACTGGTGCCAAGCACGATCAGGAGCTCGTCCTTGATGTAGCCGATGAAGCGCAGGATCGAGAAGCCGCTGAGCCGGGCGATCGTGCCGAGCACGATGAGGACGAACAGCAATGACGTCGCGTAGAACGTCGCAATCAGCGCACCAAGATTAACCAGCGAGCCGACGCCGTAAGCACCGATCGTGAAAGCCATGGCGCCGAACGCGCCGATCGGCGCAACCCGCACGATGATGCGGATGATGCCGAAGAATACCCGCGCCGCCTTGTCAATGGCACTGGCGATTTCTTCGCCGGCCTTTCCCATCAGCGAGATGGCAAAACCTGACAATATCGAGACCAGGAGGATCTGCAGCAGGTCGCCGCGCGCCAGCGCGCCGAAAAACGAGTCCGGTATGATCGCCATGAGGTGCGCCACCAGACTTTCGTCCTTGGCCCGCGTCACATAGGTGGAAACGGCCTTCGGATCGATCGTGGCGGCGTCGATGTTGAAGCCGCTGCCAGGGTGCACAAGCTCGCCTACGATGAGGCCGATCGCCAGCGCGAAAGTCGAAACCACCTCGAAATACAACAGCGTCTTCACGCCGATTCGGCCGACCTTCTTCAGATCGCTCATCGAGGCGATGCCGTGCACCACGGTGCAGAAAATAAGCGGCGCGATCATCATCCGGATCAGCGCGATGAAACCGTCGCCAAGCGGTTTCATCGCCTTGCCGGCATCGGGATAGAAATGCCCAAGCACGACGCCAGCCGCAATCGCAATCAACACCTGGATGTAGAGGATCTTATACCAGGAATGGCGGGCGGGTATGTGCGCGGGCGCCCGGCCAGGGGTTATGGCGTCCATGGGTCAATCCTTCTTACCAAGCAGCCGTTCTGCCGCATCATTTCATGCCTGCCGCACGCGCCATCGACTATCATCAATTCGGCTAAGTGGGATCGACGAAGTCGCACTGCGGCAATGCATTTCTGATGGTGCGGATTCGTAGCCCGGATGAAGCGACCGCCTTCGGTCGCGCAATCCGGGGCAGCGCTGTGAAGCGCGCAAAGGCTTGGCCCCGGATTACGCTTGCGCTCCATCCGGGCTACTACGCCGTAAAAAAAGCGCGCAGCTCGCGATAGGTCTCCTCGGGCGCCTCTTCGGAGAGGTAATGGCCGCATGGGAGCGCCACCGCGCCGCGAATGTCGGACGCATAGTTCCGCCACACCTCGGCTGGCTTGTGATTGCGCCCGACCGCCCCGGTAGCCCCCCACAGCAGGAGGACTGGGCATTCGACTTTGCGTCCGGCGGCAAAATCCTGCGTATCCATGTCGAAGTCGAC
>Ga0257150_1000018_pt1 | contig 12220 bp, 12 predicted proteins | sample DL13A_FD_185938 | JGI IMG/M metagenome (GOLD analysis project Ga0257150, IMG submission 185938) | Soil microbial communities from H.J. Andrews Experimental Forest, Oregon, United States - DL-13-A | ecosystem: Environmental > Terrestrial > Soil > Temperate forest > Bulk soil | place: USA: Oregon... | reverse complement strand
ACCGCGCCGTTGACGTTGTGGCCCTCGCAGTGGCCAGGCGCTCCTTCGACGATCGCACGCTGTTCGGCGACTCCCGAAGCCTGCGAGTTGTCGGGATTGGCATCGTACTCGGTGTGGATCGCGATGACCGGGGCGCCGGAGCCGCAGGTTGCGCAAAAGCCGCTGGCGAATCCCGAAATACCGCGCTCGACATTAAAGCCGGCTTCTTCCAGCAATTCGCACATCAGGCCGGCGGTTTTGATCTCCTGCATGCCGAGCTCGGCGAAATAGAAGATGCTGTCGTTGAGCGTGGCGATCGCCTTGGCGTTGCGGTCGAGGTAGTCGAAGCACAACATCTTCTCGCGGCTCACATTGGCAGCTTGCGTACTCACGGTTGTTCCCCCCGGCCGTTCACGCGACGCCGTGCGTGACCATCTCGTTTTTTTAACCTTTGCAGCGCCTGCCGCAACCTGCAGCAGGTCCCCTTATGCCGGATTTGCGATTTGATACGCGGAGTCGCGGGCGCAATGAAATTGCTAGCACCTGAGTATCGTTATCCATCGTCCCCTCCCCTGCGAGCGAATTTCTAGATGGCCGGGTAACTAGATGCAAATTGAACATCTATTTCGGTCGCGCGCAATAAGCCGTTCGAACCAATACTTTGGTCCTGCGAGCGGTGCCGCTCGGCGGGCGATTGCACACTACTGAAATCATATTCCGTCGCTCGGTCGCGAGTAGTAAAGCAGGCTCGCACAACCTGGTACTTTAGTCTTGGGAGAGGCGGCGGAGAGGCGGCCGACTCGCTCATAACTCAGAGAACTCATTGATGCCACTTAGGTAAGTTTTGCACAACCACTCGCACCTCCTTAAGGTCGCTGGCCGGGACCTCAGGATGATTTGCAACGCCACTCGCCGCAGGCAGGATTGCCTTTCGGCAACTCGAAGCAGCCCTTACAGTCAAACATGGGCGCTCGCGTTTAACTTAGTCACCATAGCGAGGTGATCGCATGAGACGCCGCCAGGTACTTGTTTTGTTGGCTGGCGCGATAGCGCTTCAGCCACCGATGGGTCTCGGGCAACCATTGGGGCGGCTCCGTAATATCGGCGTGCTGATGGGACTGGCGGAAACCGATCCGGAGATTCCGCACCGCGTTGCAATATTCCGCCAGGCCCTCCAGGACCTCGGCTGGATCGAGGGCCATAACATTCGCATCCATTATCGTTCGGCGATCGAGGCCGACCGACTCCGCCTGCTTGGTAACGAGCTCGTCGCCTTGCAGCCAGACGTCATCGTTGCCGCCAGCAGCATCGTTGCCAGCACCTTGTTGCGGGAAACCCGTACAATTCCTGTCGTGTTCGTGACGGCGTCCGATCCCATCGGGGATGGTTTCGTTGCCAGCCTGGCGCAGCCGAACGGCAACGCCACCGGATTCACCGGCAATCTTTCATCATTCTGCGGCAAGTGGTTGGAACTGCTTTCCGAGATTGCTCCCGGCACGATGCATTTCACCGCCGTGTGCAATCCCGATTCGGCTCCCGCTGGCGGCACCTATTTCTTGCCACCCTTACAAGCCGCGGCTGCGTCGATATCGCTTAATCTCGACGTGGCCCTCGTGCGTGAGCTGACAGATATCGAAAGTGTCCTGGCGACACGCAACCCGGGCAGCGGCATCGTTGTCCTGCCCGACCAATTCACCTCCGCGCATCGCGAGTCTATCGTGGAGTCGGCTGCCCGGCATCGGGTGCCGACGATTTATCCATTTCGTTCCTTCACCGACGCAGGCGGCCTGATATCTTATGGGATCGATGTGCTCGATTTGTATCGGCGGGTGCCGTCCTATGTCCACCGTATCCTTAATGGCGCGAGGCCAGCTCATCTTCCAGTGCAGTCGCCCGCAAAAATCGAGCTGGTCATCAACCGGCGTGTCGCCAGCATGCTGGGCCTTGCAGTGCCGCGAATCATGCTTGTCCGCGCCAACGAGGTGATTGAATGAAGATGCGGGACGCACGACCGCCCGCCACATCACAGCCCGCCGCTGCGCCACCCCCTCGCGGGCAACTGTTTCGCAAATATGTCGGCCTGTTCGTCACCGTCGTATGCGCCGCCCTGGTCGCCAACGGCCTTTTGGATATCTGGTTTTCTTATCGGGAGCAGAACGTTCTGCTGATGCGAGTTCAGCAGGAACAAGCGAGGTCCGCGGCAGCGAAAATCAACCAGTACATCAAGGAAATCGAGGGCCAGCTGGCGTGGGCGACGCTGCTGCCTTGGAGTACCGATACGCTCGATGAATGGAAAATGGATGCGGCGCGTCTGTTGCGCCTGGTGCCAGCGGTGACCGCGGTCGCCCAGCTCGACGCCGGCGGGCGCGAGCAAATCCGCGCCTCGCGAGTGACCAAGGATGAGGTCGGCAGCCAGATCGACTATTCGCAACAAGACTTTTTCGCCAAAGTCGTAGCCGACAAGGTCTATTATGGGCCGGTTCATTTTGTTCGCGAATCCGAGCCTTACATGACCATCGCAATGGCCGGGGTCCGCCGCGACTACGGCGTGATCGTCGCGCAAGTGAACCTCAAGCATATCTGGGATGTGGTGTCTCAGATTGAGGTCGGCGTCCGTGGGCGCGCTTATGTGGTGGATCCGGCCGGCCGGCTGATCGCTCATCCGGACATCAGCATGGTTCTTCGCAATACGGACATGTTGCGGCTCGCGCAGGTCCGGGCGGCGCTCGCTGAAGGCTCGGCGGCGCCAGCCGAGCAGCCACCTGTGACGGACGACATCGAGGGCCGGCCCGTGCTGAGCGTGCATGCTCCGGTAGGGACGCTCGGCTGGCTGGTCTTTGTCGAGCTGCCTGTCGATGAGGCCTATGCGCCGCTATACGCCTCGATTGAACGATCCGCAGCGCTGCTCGCTGCGGCTCTCGTATTGGCGGCATTGGCCGGCCTCTATCTCGCACGTCGAATGATGATACCGATCCGCGCCCTGCATGATGGCGCCGCGCGCATCGAGCGGGGCGACCTCGACAAGCGGATCAGCATAAAAACCGGTGACGAATTGGAGGCGCTGGGCGAACAATTCAATCGCATGGCGGCGCAGCTCCAGGATTCCTACGCATCGCTCGAACGCAAGGTCGAGGAGCGGACCCGTCAGCTCGAGCTAGCCAATTCCGCAAAATCCCGTTTCCTCGCGGCCGCGAGCCACGATTTGCGGCAGCCGCTGCACGCGTTGGGGCTGTTCGTTGCGCAGCTTCGCACCGCAACGACCGCCGCCGAGCGGCAACGGGTCGTCGAGCGCATCGATACCGCGGTCGCCATGATGAACGAGCTGTTCAAGGCGCTGCTCGACATTTCCAGGCTCGATGCCGGCGCGCTGACGCCGGACATTACCGAGTTTCCCATGGCGAGGCTGCTTGATCGGCTTCGGACGACCTTTGCCGGCACCGCAAAGGAGGCCGGATTGGATTTTCGAGTCGTTCCAACGGACGCATGGGTTCGCAGTGACTTCGTGCTCTTGGAGCAAATCCTTCTCAATCTCACCTCCAACGCGATCCGGTACGCCGCCCGCGGGGGTGTTTTGATCGGCTGTCGCAAGCGCGGCCGAGATTTGCGCATCGAAATCTGGGATACAGGGCCGGGCATTCCGGATGACCAACGCCAAAAGATATTCAGCGAGTTCTACCGGGGTAACGATCCTCAGCATGACCGCAGAGGGCTTGGTGGTGGGCTTGGCCTCGGCCTTGCAATCGTCGATCGCCTGTGCCGCTTGCTCCACCATCCGATCGAACTCTCGTCAGATGTTGGCCGCGGCTCGCGCTTTTCCGTCATCGTGCCGATCGTGGCCGCGGCGGCTCATGCCGCTGAGCCGCCGACCCCGGCCGTCAGCGCGCTCAATCTCGCCACCGAAAAGCTCATTGTCGTGATTGACGACGACGCATTGGCGCTCGAGGGGATGGGCGGGCTGCTGCGAAGCTGGGGGTGCCGCGTTGTCGCCGCGCGCTCGGCCGCAGAGGCGTTGCTCGGTCTCACCGACGCGGAATGCCCGCCTGATCTCGTCATTTCCGACTTTCACCTTTCCGAGCAAAGCACCGGCATAGATGCGATCGAACAACTGCGCGCCGCATTTGGCGTCCCTATCCCGGCGCTTCTCGTCAGCGGAGACATCAGCCCCACGTTGCTGCAGCAGGCGCAACACGGCGGTTACCATCTGCTCCACAAGCCGGTCGATCCGATGCCGCTGCGCACAATGTTGAACCGGCTTTTGAAAAAGAGGGGCGTGGCAGAGGCGGGCCGCTCAACCGTGTGAAAGACATCCTCCAGTCGTACCGCCAGGATACTTCACTCCCAGGACCAAAGCACCCCCTGCTTGCTATTGCGCCGGACAGGAAAAGCCCTGTTGGACAGGGCTTTCGGCGCTGTGCAGCGCCGCTTTGCAAGCGCATCGGCGGTACGTTCGGCTGATTTACCGTATGCATTCGCCGCCAACAAGATACGAACGCGCACCAATAAGGGGTGAGCACCGATTGAAGCATCCGATTCCTAACGTGGCCTAGACGTCGGACGGGCCGAACAACTGCACATAGACGCCATGAAACGCGCACTTAGGGCAGGGTTTGCGGTCGTGGCGGGCGCAGCACTCGCGCGGAGGGCAGGCGCCCTTCTGACGGTCGGTGTGCTTCTAAGCCTGTGTTGTGCGTCGGTCATTGTTTCCCCGCTCAGCGACGGCCTCGTTGCGCCACTGCTATCTGTGATCATCGAGACCGCCGCTTTTGTGGTCGCAACGATGATTTCATTCATGGCGACACGCCGCCGCGAAGCGTTCGTGCGGTCGCGACTCGAACAGCACCTCGCGCCTGCGGTGGTGCGACGCATCCTCGAAAGGCCCGGCATGCTCAAGCTGAGCGGCGAGCGGCGCGAAGTCACAGCCCTGTTTACCGATGTCGAAGGGTTTACTGCGTTGACGCGCCGCATCGATCCAGCGATCCTCGTGAACGCTCTCGACCATTATTTCGAGGGAATGGCGACCATCATCATCGCGCATGGCGGAATGATCGATAAGATCGTTGGCGACGCAGTGCATGCCTTATTTAACGCACCGAACGATCTTAAGGACCATCCTCAGAAGGCCGTCGAATGCGCGATTGCGCTGCGCTCATGGTCAGAGGCCTTCCGCCATCGCCCCGAGGTCGCGATGATCGGCTTTGGGCGCACGCGCATTGGCATCGAGACCGGACCAGCCATCGTCGGCGATGTGGGAATTCGTGCCAAGCTTGACTATACAGCTCATGGCGATGCGGTAAATCTCGCCGCTCGACTTGAGGCCGCCAACAAGAAGCTTGGCTCCTCGATCTGCATCGGACCTGTCGCCGCATCTCGGTGCGACCAGTCTCTGCTTCGCCCGCTCGGCAACATCACCGTTCGCGGCCGCGACGAGTCCATCGCGGTGTTCGAACCCTGGAGTTCCAACAAACCGACGTCTTGGCCGCAAAGCGAGCGTGCGGCTCGTCATCTGCTTGACGAAGATCCCATTGGCGCGGCTGCGTGCCTCGATCTGCGCTGAAATCGCCGCTGCGAAATCCTTTCGACAAGCAGATGCCACGCGCCTTAATACTTCATTCCCAGGACTGAAGCATCGCCTTCTTGCAACCGCGCCCAATAAAGAAAGCGCCCGACAAACAGGCACTTCCGTGCCACGCGGCAGCTTTCTGCGCTCGCATCGGCAATACGTCGGGCTGATTTACCGGGCCCTCCTCGCGCCCGCATGATGCGAACGCACACCAGGACGGTGTGAGCGACAAACTTAAACAGGAGACACCACCATGTTCACCAAGACGACCTTTGCACTCGCTTTCGTGCTCGCCACCGCTTCAGGCGCGCTGGCCGCAACGAAGCATCAGAGCTTCGAGCCCCGGAGCGACGTGTACGAGCGCGGTACCTACGTCGGCTCGGACCCGGACGCTGGTGTCCGCTTCGAGCTGCATCGGGACTCGGATCGCGGCAAGTAACGCGTCAGGACGAAAGCAAGCGCGGCCAGCCCAGGGGCTGGCCGCTTTTCCCGAACCGGCCAGTCAACCCCAATGATGCGGCCCGACAACGTAACGTCGATGGCCGCGCCAACCAATTCCAGGAGTTCTGCCGTGACAAAGCATTTGCTCACTTGCTCAGTCCATGTCGCTGTAGCGACGCTGTGTCTGGGCGCCATGATCAACCGCACGACCGCCGGCTCGTTCACACGCGGATGTGCGACGCGCGACTTGCAAATTCTCATGCTGATCGAGGAACGGGAAAACACCAACGCAGTTTCTTCAGAAAGATTGAGCGATGCGATGCTCACGATGATGAACGCGCGGATGATGTGCCATGACGGACATGAAGCAGACGCCCTAGCGATGTACGACAGTATCGCCGGCAGTTTAACACCAAGCATGAAACGCCGTATGCAACCCGTGCTAAGCCACCCTTGACGGTACGCATTGCGGCGCGGACTATGATTTCGGCGGCAATTTCCAACCAAGTTCGCCAACTGCAATGACTGCTTCCGTGCGGTTGGATACCTCCAATGCTTTGAGAATTGCAGTGACGTGGTTCTTCACCGTCGGCTCCGCCAAGTTGAGAACGCGGCAAATTGCTTTGTTGCTTTTCCCCTGCATCATCAGCGACAGCACGTCCACTTGCCGCTCCGTCAGGCCGACATCGGCCGGCAAGACAGTTGGCCGATTGGCGGCGCTCGGTTTGTCGTCGCGTTGCGGAGCCGACGGTTCCTCGCGAGCAAGAATCTCCGGCGGAATATAAATCCCGCCGGCGAACACCAATTGGAGCGCACTGACCATCACCTCACGCTGGCCCGATTTCGGAATGAAACCGAGCGCACCGAGGTCGAGGGCCTTTACGACGCTGCTACGGTCCTGCTGAGCGGACAGTACCACCACCGAAATCGCTGGATAGCGTTCGCCCAACTCGGCAAGTACGGAAAAGCCGTCGCGATCCGGCAGGTTCAGGTCAAGCAAAATGAGGTCTAGATCGGGATGCGCTGCAATCACTTGCATCGCTTGGCCGCAACTTGAGGCCTCCAACACGATCGCATCGCCCTTGACTTCTTTGAGAACGCCGCGCAGCGCCTCTCGAATCAACGCGTGATCATCGACCACCAATATTTCCACGTCACCAGTCCCTTCTTTATGAACACAACAATACCTCATTCCCAGGACTGAAGCATCCCCCTGCTTGTCGTTACTTCAAACGAAGAAGTCCCTGACAAACAGGCACTTTCGCGCCGCGCGCCGACTTTTTGCGATTTCTTCGGCGATACCTCGGGGTGATTTACCCGGTCCCCCTCACGCCAGCATGATGCGAACGCACACCAGGACGGTGTGAGCAACAAACTCAAGCTGGAGACGTCAAATGTTCACCAAGACGACCTTCGCACTGGCTTTCGTACTCGCCACTGCGTCAGGCGCACTGGCCGCAACGAAGCAGCAGAGCTCCGAGCCCCGTCACGACGTGTACGACGCGCGCGGCACGTATGTCGGCTCCGATCCGGATGCCAACGTTCGCTTCGAGTTACGTCGGGACTGGGATCACGGCAAGTAACTCGTCATGAGAAAGGCAAAAGCGGCCAGCCCGGAGGCTGGCCGCTTTCCCGAACTCTCCAGCCAACGCCGATGATGCCGCCCGACAACGTGATATCGATGACCGAGCAAACCAATTCCGGGAGATCCGCCATGAGAAAGCATATGCTCAACTGCTCAGTCCTTGTCGCTGTGGCGGCCCTGTGCCTGGGCGCCACGATCAACGGCACGACCGCCGGTTCGTTCACACGCGGCTGTGCGGCGCGCGATCTGCAAATCCTCAAGGTGATCGAAGAACGGGAAAACGCCAACGCGATTTCGGCAGAACGACTCAGCGATGCGATGCTAGCGATGATGAATGCGCGGATGACATGCTACGAAGGACACGTGGTAGATGCCCTCGCAATCTACGAGAGCGTTGTCGGAAGCCTTGCACCCGATGAATTGAGCCGAAGCGTGTCGTCCGGCCTGACGGCTGGCCGAGCGCGATGACGCCCAGCGAATCCCGCGATGACCTCCGGCCATCTCATTCGATTACGTCGTTGGCGATGCCAGCCGCGTGTTCAAGGTAGCGTTCCTCAGCAAACAAACTGTCGTCAAGAGTGCGCACCAAAAACATTCCCACGGGTTTCATTGACTGACAAAAGGATATTATCATGACGATCACGATTATGAATAGGCTGATTGGCGCGGTGGTGTTGGGTCTCGCGGTTGCGGGCGTCAACATTGCGGCTGATGCGAGCGTTCGACCGCTCGCCGAGCAGATGAGTGGGACGCCCTCTCTCGCTCCACTTCTTAACCAGATAACGAGCTCGGTGGTCACGATCACCATCACGGGCCGTTCCGGATCGGAAAAGACTTCCTCTCTCGACGGAGGTCACCACCCACGGCGACCCGGAAACACGCGTGATCCTGCAGCCGGGCGTCAGATAAAGGCGGCCGGCTCCGGCGTAGTCATCGATGCGCAACAAGGATTGATCTTTACGAACAATCACGTGATCAGTAATGCGGAAGAAATCACCGTGGGTTTCGCCGACGGCCGTAAGCTGCTTGCAACGCGCGTCGGGTCTGATCCCGGCACCGACGTTGCCGTCATCAAGGTGCAAGCCCAAAACCTCATCCCCCTGACAATGGGCGATTCAGACGAGGTGGAGGTTGGCGACTTCGTCCTCGCCATCGGCAACCCTTATCAGATCGGCCAGACGGTGACCTCGGGGATCATAAGCGGATTGCACCGGACGAACCTCGGAATTGGGGAATACGAAGATTTCATCCAAACCGATGCCGCGATATATCCGGGAAACTCGGGGGGAGCGCTCGTTAATCTTCGAGGCGAACTCATCGGCATCAATACGGCCTTCATCGGGGCCACGAACAGCAATCCGGGAATGGGATTTGCTATCCCGATAAACACGGTCCGCTTCATCGCAGATCGGCTTTTGAAATACGGCGAAGTCCGCCGAGGTCGACTTGGGATTACGTTTAATGAACCGACTCCCGCGCTGATTCGCAGTCTGAAACTCTCGGCTTCCATGACCTCGCCTGTGATTGTGAAGGTCGACAAAGGATCGCCGGCGGAAGGAGCCGGTCTAAGGGTCGGGGACATCGTGTCGGAATTCGCCAGAATATCGGTGCGGGATACATCAGACCTGCACAATCGGATGCGGCTTCTTTCGGTCGGCGATGTCGCTGATCTCACGGTTTTGCGTAGCGGCAAACCAACGGTTATCCGCGTGACAATCGCCGATCAGGAGAAAAATATTCGATCGAAATGAAAACCAATATTATCTACCTGAAATTCCAGACCTGATGATTTTGAGCGGGATGACAGAGGATGTTGATCTATCTCCATTCATGGCCAGGATAAACTATCATTTATAGGCTACCAGCAATATAAAAGTGCATTTTGTCACTTGGCTCCCGCAGGGCCGTCGTGCGCCGCGACCCGCTGACCCGAATCGAACCAGACGGCGGCGATCGGTATCTACAGGGCCGGCGGGGTGTGACCATCGCGGCCATCATGAAGACGACTGGCTAGCAGCTGGACGCCGTGCGCGGCTTGCCGCCTTCTCGGCAATCGCCGAGCGAAGCTAGAGCATATCCCGATGCGGTAGATGGGAGGGATTCACAAAGGCCTAGCGATGCGCGAATGTTGTGGCGGCACCTTTATTCGCTGGGGGAAATTCGATACCGCGGCCGTATTCGGATGACTTGCGGGGGCGCGCCGTTGAAGAGGTTAGATCCGGCGCCTCGCGCCGTGAGGTGGCAGAGCAGTTTGGCGTGAGCCCGAGTGCGGTAAGTGTTGTCGTAGTCAACGAAGGGGCTTGGCTGGTACGGCCCAGCGGCTCCCATGGTCGCGCCCTGGGCACCGACCCCTCCGGCCCCCGCGACTGAAACGACGGATGTCATGCCGATAGCCACGGCGAGGGCGGCAGCAGTGAGGACCGGGCGGATCGTGAGGCGCGTATTCATGTTGTCGTTCCCCTGGATTGGATTGGCTTGTTGGCTCATTGACTGACTTGACTGGGAAATCGTGCCTGCGGCGTCCACCGGGGTAAATCAGCCAAGGGTACTGACACTTTGTTCCTGGACGGACTGTGTCACGTCAGGAAAAGCCTGTGCCGCAGCGCTTTGCACGGTGCGAGCCGCGACCGCCCCTTGGCGTCGAAGCGGCAGACGGAAGTCCTGGGGCGGGCTTACGGCGAAAGCGGGTCGCCCCAATCGCCAGCGTCGCCACCTGCCATACCTGCGCAGAAGAGCCGATTCGCTTCACTTGCACCGGGTCGCCATGGAGAGTGCTGAGTCGCTGAGGCCGGGTGCACGGGGCGTCGCCGACACTTTTCATACCCGCCCGCCTGCCACTCATACTTCATCTCCAAGACTCAAGAATCCGTCTTGTCGAAGCGATCTGACATGACCGAAACCATAGCCAAATGGGCATTTTTTGCACAAATCGCATTTTCAGGTACTGATACGCGGCATCCGTCAGGCTGATTCATCGCTGCGGTCATTCGCGACATGGTGCGAGCAACAACACGGGACGCTCGCCATGTTCACGAAGACCCTCTCCGCTCTGGCAATCATCCTCAGCACAATCTCCAGCGCCGTTGCCCTGACCAAGCATGAGGGCATAGCTGCCAATCACGAGCCGGCGATCAAAGCTTCTCGGCAGAATCCGCGCGACAAGGCCGACTTCGTCATCGGCAACATGCTTTTCGTCGGCTTTCACGAAATGGGTCATGCGCTCGCCGATCTGTTCCATCTGCCGACGCTGGGACGCGCCGAGGATGCTGCCGATTCGTTTGCCACCATTGCACTTCTCGATGCCGGCTCGGAGTTTTCCATCAACGTGCTCGTTCAGGCAGCGCGGGGCCTGTTCCTGTCGGATCGCCGCGACCGCAAACAGGGCGAGGAACTCGACTTCTCCGACGCGCACGGCCTCGACAAGCAGCGCGCCTACCAGATCATCTGTTTGATGGTTGGCTCCGACCAGGAGCAGTTCAAGGAACTGGCACGCTGGGTCCGCATGCCGCGGGATGGTCAGCGCAGGTGCGCCAACGACTACGAGGACGCGAAATACGCTTGGCATTCGCTGCTCGAATTGCACCGGCACGCCGACGGCCAGCCGACCGCGGCCATCGAGATCGCCTACGAAGCCGGCCAGGGCAATCTGGAGCGCTACGCGAGGTCGTTCCGGTCCGTCGCGCTTCTGGAAGCTCTGTCGCATTACGCGTCGAGCCATTACGCCTTGCCGCGTCCGATCAAGATGGTCATGGCGAGCTGCGGCGACGCCAATGCGGCGTGGGTTTCGGCAGCCAACACCGAAACCCTGTGCTACGAACTGGCCGACGACTTCTTCGATCTTTACGACGGCTACACGACAAACGGCAAAGTGCAGGACCACGGGCCCGTATCAAAGAACGTTGCGCGGATCAGCCTTGCGCATAACGCGCCGGCCGGCGCGCTCGACAAGGTCGCGATGGAGATGGACGCTGCTGCCGGCGCCCTGTTCACCAAGAAGGACAAGCTCGGCTCAGCCAACGCAAAGCGGCATCCGGCAAGGTGAGTGCCGGGCGAAGGCGCTCGACCAGTTGGTCTCGACATTGATCTTGCTTCCCCCGACGAGGCAATCGAATGAATGGGCACCAATCGTATCCGACGCCTGCTTTCGGCACTCCACAGCAGCTCAAATAGCTGACGACTTTGTGCACCGCCGAAGTCGGCAGAGGTGGGCCAGCAGAGACGCCCGCCTAGCCCGAGATAACTCCTGACCTTTTGACCATGCGGCTAAAGTTGTAATGTTTGCGAATGCAGGCCATGCGCATCCAAGCCGGGGCAACAGACCCGCGCGACGCAATGAAGATAGGTAAGAGGCAATGAAGATAGGCAAATGGAGGTCCGTCATGAATCGTTTGATGCTTGGTTCGCTGTCGATCTTCTTGATCCACGTCGCTCAGATCGCCCACGCCGCGTCCCCTACACTGGCCGATGACCGGTATGTCGCCGAAGCCGTTGCCCGGAACGCCATCATTTGGGACGTTCGCTCGGCCGACGCCTATGCGGCAGGACACATCGCCGGCGCGGTCAATATCGGCGATGCGCCGCGCGTATTGCGCGACGAGAATACCGAGGATTTCATCGCGACCGATCGCATCGAGAAAGTCCTCGGCGCGGCAGGT
>Ga0257150_1000016_pt1 | contig 12339 bp, 10 predicted proteins | sample DL13A_FD_185938 | JGI IMG/M metagenome (GOLD analysis project Ga0257150, IMG submission 185938) | Soil microbial communities from H.J. Andrews Experimental Forest, Oregon, United States - DL-13-A | ecosystem: Environmental > Terrestrial > Soil > Temperate forest > Bulk soil | place: USA: Oregon... | reverse complement strand
CGCGTTCCTACCTTCGACCATCTCGCCTACCGCGAGGAGGATCGCGTGACAGGTAGCTTCGTCGTCTTTGGTCATGTCCGTCATTCGTTCGTCTCCTTTGTGCTGATGCTGGTGGGGTGGGATTATTCGGGCCGGCGGCGGTTCCGGGTCGGTGGATCGGTCGGGCAGTCCTTCCTGAATTACCCGCAGGAATTCCTGGTCGAGCGCTTCCGCTCTTGCCTTGGCGGCATCGGAGTCGCCCTCGATCAGGCGCTCGATCAGGCGCTTCACCGCAAACTTCGCGTACGCCTCGATGTCATCAGAGGACGGCTGCTTGTCCGGCGCGTCGGCGAACTTCCTGAGTAGGGTCTTGAGGAATTCGACCTGCACGTTCTGCGGCCGGCCTGAGATGCAGGCGGCACAGAAGGCGACCGATACCCAGCGGTCCTTCTCGCGCTCTTCGGGCGTGATGTATTCGCCAGGGAAATCGACGATATTGTGCATGTTGGCGCGCTCCTGATGGAGCGGCGCGCACTTGATCGGAGTAGACAGGCCAGCTACAACCGTGATGTTCAGCCGCACAGCAGAACGCACGCCCGGCGCTGGCTTGCTTCACCCGCAAGTTCGGCGCCGTTCGTTATGGGGTGGTTGTTTCGATGTGCTGTGCGGCCGTCGAAGCGGCGATCGGCGGGGCGGCGATGGTTGCGGCGGTGGCGATATTGGCCGCGCCGAAGTGAGCGCGGAGCTCGCTCTTGCTCGCGACGATCAACCGTTTTTGCCGCCTTACCGGGAGGAGTCCCAATTCAATCTGGTAGTGCGTTTGCCGTTCATTGAGGCCGATGTAGCCCGCGATCGCCTTAACACCCCACAGCAAATCAAGCTGATCGCTCTGTTTGTTGTTTGAATCCATCGGGAGGACCTCGCTGCCTATCGAGACCCTCCGTAATTAGCTGCACGTTCTCGGTAATCTAGGCTACAAAAGGGCTACAAAACTACAGGAGCCCGACTTTACGAGCCTTTGTTAATATCTGCCTCACGTAGCTGTCACTGATGCAGAACCTGGTGCAGAGAAGCTCGCGGATTTCCACCACCTTGAGATCCGGATTCGTCCTCAACTGCTGATAAGCTTCCACCACCTGAACTTTGCGATCTCCCACGCGAGGATTCCGCGGCCGGTGGGCAGGCGTCTTCTTGCGGGGTACGTTGACTACGTTCCTTCCAGCCTGGAATGCGTGCCGATAAACGAAATCAAAAGGCTCATCCTCATAGTGGAAGGTTTCTGGCTGCTTGGTCGTGTCGCCTTCGAGGGCAGCGCTGATCGATCGGGGCAGCTTGGTCGACTGTCTTCTTCCGAAAAAATCCACCATTATACGAATAGCCATACGCCGCGCCTCTTGCTCTGCGCCGAACAAGACGAGGGTGCGGTCCATCTCGCCGACGGCGGCGTCGAGCTCAGCATACTCATCGTCGGACGGAGGATTGGCATGGAATTCGCCCCAGACGCGTGGAACACCTTCTCGTAGTTCCGACCTGCTGCCCGAGCTATCGTTGCCCGTCCCCATGAGGAGGCGGCCCAACGTTTCGCTGAATGAGTCCGAAACCACCGCTGTTCTCCTTGAGGCAATCATTGGTCAAGTGCGGGCGATGTTGCATCCCGTGTCGCACGGACCTGCCGGCACCCATTGTAAGTCACTGAAATTCAATGGTCCATGTTGCGGGATGGTGCAATGTGGAAAAGGCGCCCGCTGGTAGGGCGCCGTCACATAAAGTCCCGTCCTTTCAGATTGTTAAGCCAGAAATGAGAGGCTGGTTTCGCCTCTAGAAGCGCAACATCGCTACTTGCGTTCGATCATCGCCTGGCGGCGCAGTTCGCGAAGATAGTTCTTCGCCTTGGCCTGGAATTGTTCGCTGAAGATTTTGTCGCGCGCCTGGCGCTTTTCGGGTGTCTCGGATTTGGTTTCCTTTTTCTCGCACAAGGCGAACGTCTCGATGCCCTGCGCCGTCGTCTCCGGCGGGGTCAGGTGCCCGACCTCGGTCTTGTCGAGGATTTGCCGCAAGGCGGGCACGAGCTCGGAGGAATTCTTGGTGATCGGCTCGCGGATCGCGACATCGCGCAGCGAACGCGCAAAGAGCAGCCCGGTATCGCAGGCGCTGAAGCGGGCGCGCAGCGCCTCCGCATCCTTGCGCCGCGATTCCTGCAACGCCGTGTTGCCATGCGGCACCACGAACAGGATCGGCCGCAACGTATAGTCGTAGCCCACGTCGCCGCCGTCGCTCTTCTTCTGGGTCTCGATTTCGTCGAGCACGCTCTTCTCGCTGACCTGTAGGCTCGACTGGAACTTACCGCGGATGATGTACTGCCAGTTCAGATCGGCCCGGACGCGCGCCTTGAGCGTCTTGGCGTCGATGCCGTTCTGGGCGAGCGTCTGGGTGAGCTGGTCGGCGCTCAGGTGCATGCGCCTAGCCATGTCGCCATAGCTCGAATCGACGTCGCTGTCCGTGATATCGAGCTTGTAGCGGCGGGCAATCTGAACCTTGAGCTTTTCGTCGATCAACTCCTCGATGACCTCCTGCCGCGCCGGCGTCTTGTGGGTGGACAGCGTGTTGAATTTGGTGCGCTGGTCGATGTCGTAATCGGTAATGACCTCGCCGTTGACGATGAGGACGACGTGTTGGGCGAGGGCCCGGGACGGTGCCGCCAGTGCGGCGAAAACGCAGGCCGCCGCGATCATGATGCCGGGTCCGCCCGTCATTCCGCGCCGAATCGGGATCAAGCCTTGTCCTCCTTTACGTGCCCTCCGAAGAACTTCGACGTTTATACCCCAAGCCAAGGCCCAACGAGCAGGTGTCAAAACGTAGCGTGCCTGGCCCACTCCCTTACCTCCACCCGCGGGCAAGGCAATCGCTTGTGGCCGCAACGCCCTCTCAACCCCGACCTCGCCATAGCCGTCGAAGACGGACGTAAACACCCTCAGGCAAGCGGGGGAAAGGGAGAAGACGCGCCCCCCGTGCAAGATGCGATTGCCCTGACCCGCGGGAGGGAGGGCGCCCGCCGCCAGACCTGTTCTGCTTCGATGCTGTCCCTACTGGAACCCGGTCCCGCCGAGTGTGCGCAGGCTGACCTGCAGCAGGTAGGTCTGGCTTGACGTCAAACTGCCGGCGAGGGCGTAATCCGCATAGTATTGGAATGACATGATGAAACAATCATCGATGTAGCCGAGGCCGAGGCGCGTCTGGGACGGCTTTCCATTCTGGATATCGTAGCGAATTCCACCGTTGACGACCCAATTTTCGCTGACCTTGTAGGCGCCGCTGGTGAGGATGCCGTCGCGCCGCGTCAAGAACCCGAGCTGGGGCTGCGCCGCATAATCGCCGTACAGAACCGAGGCATTCCAGCGGTCGAAGTTGGCGCGGGCCTCGACCTCAAGACGCTGCAGGGAGAAGTCGTCGTGGTCAAAACGGAACCGTGAGGAGAAAGAGTAGATCTGGTTCGGCTGAAATGCGACGCGCGCTACGTAATCGGAGCGGGTGGTGTCAAGACCGCTGCCTAAGCCGGTGTTGGTGATATCCCCGGCCGCAAAGGAGTTGAGCCCGAACAGCTGGTAGGATTCGCCGAACAGCATGTTGAGGTTGCCGCCGCGATTGAATTGGGCGGTGTATTGCAGGCCATAATTGACGCGGCTGCCGCCTTCAACGCGGTCCCAGCCGGAAAATTTGTCAACCTTGAACAGATTGGTGTCGTCGAATACGAGGCTCTGGGCATCTTCGTTCGGCAGCTTGCCGATCGCGGTTTCGTTCGGCCGAATAATCAGCTGCGCGATCGGTTCGATCGTCTGGGTGCCCCAACTCTGCACCCCGATGAAGGGATAGCGGTATTCGAGGCCTATTGTCGGCATTGCCCGGGTGATGTTCGAATCGCCGGTGTCGATGAAGTTGCTGACGCCGGGCTGGTTGTTGATCGTCACCGTGGCGGCATCGCCCCGCAGCGATGCGAACGGGATGAACACCTGTCCGAAGGGATCAATGTATTGATACCGCCAATGGACCTCTGCCGATAACCGCGCATAGTCGCCCGGAACGCCGCGCAGCAAGCAGTTCGTCGGAGTCTTCTGGGCCGGATCCGCGGAATTGACGTTGCACAGGCCGAGGTTCAATGCGCTGGCGCTGATCGCATCGAAACTGGCCGTCTGGCGCTGCAGATTGGTGAAGTTGAAAGTGGTGCCGAGTTCGCCACCGAACACCGGTTGATCGAACGTGTAGGCGTAGTCGATGACCGGCAGGACATTGGGCAGCGTGCCCTGCACGTCCGACAGGGAAAATCCGTAGTAGTGGATCGCTCTCATGTCGAAATAGCTGCGGTCGCCGCGTCCGACGAGATAGATCTGCGACACCGCCTCCGTCATGTAGTTGAGGATCGGATCAACCGCCGTCTGCTGCAGAGGCTGGATCTTGTAGTCCTGAAAGAAGGTCCGGTCGGTCAGCCCAACCCCATCGAAGCCCCAGGTCCATTGGGGCGACAGGTTGAAGCGTCCGCTCGCTTCGATGGCGCCGCGAAAGTCGCGGAAGCCCGGCGTCGGAGTGCCGTCGAGGAGAAACTTGTTCTTGTCGAGCTGGTCGATACCGGCGCCGCGAATCGTCAATTGGCCGTCTTCGAAACGCTGGCGCCACTCGCCGCGAAGCAGCGGACCCTGGGTGGTAGTGATCCGCGGCGAAATAGTGGCGTCGTAGTTGGGAGCAAGCGCGAGATAATAGGGTGTTTCGACGGCAAACCCGTACGCCGAGCTCGTCGACACGATCGGCATCAAGAAGCCGGTCTTGCGCTTGACGGTCGGGTCGGGCGCCGAGAAATACGGCATCCAGGCGAGCGGGACGCCGAAAAATTCGATTCTGGCGTCCTCGAAGTACATCATCTTCTCGGATTCGTTGTGGATGATGCGCGCTGCCTTGACTTGCCACAGCGGCGGCTTGCGAGGATCGTCGCGGCACGGCTCGCAGGCGGTGTAGACGCCGCTCTGGAACACCGTATAGTTCTTGTCAGTGCGGTCGGCGCGCGTTGCCGCCAGGCGGGTCTGGTCAGCGGTCTCCACGCGCAGCGAGTCGATAAAGCCGTCGCGGTAGTCGTCGCTCAGATCCAGCAACTCGCCATAACTAACCTTGCCGTCGGCTTCGGTCAGCCGGGCATTGCCTTCCGCGTGCAGCCGTTTGCTGCGCTGGTCATAGATCACCTTGTCGGCTTCGATGGTGGCGCCGTTGTAGTAGATCTGAACGTTGCCGACGGCGGATACGAGCAGGTTGTTGTAGTCGTATCGGATCTCGTTGGCCTGCACGAGCATCTGGGCGCCGGGAGCCGGCTTGGCAGAGATGCTCTTTCCGGTCGGCGTCGGCCTGACTTGGTTTTGAAAGGTCAGAAGTGGGTTTTGCTGCGCAAGCGCAGGGCGCGATTGAGCCAAGCCGAACAGCACCGAGGCCGAGACAATGAGCAGCACCGCTGCCGCACGCGAGGCGCGACAACCATAAACGGGCAGGCCTGCGCCCGCGCCAACCATTACGCGTAAGCCTCGCTTACCACGTCCGCTACCCCCGCCTTCCCACCCTGCTGTTTTCACAGGCAAAACCGCGCCTGGCCAGCAAGCCCCCGCCGCAGCTTCCCGCGCATCTGCCGACGCATCGAAAATGAACATACCCGGAAAGCGTAGCCGGATGCCAGACGAAATTGGCCCTGAAAGCCCTCCGCCCCCAATGAACTGATCGAGTGTTGCAAAGTTGCAAATGGGGAGAGCAACGGCGTGCCGGCGGCCATCACTCCCGGATGCGATTGACCAGATTCTGACACAACTTGTAGAGTCGTACCCGGAGGAGCTGTCTCGAAGCCGGCCGCGGTCCCGAGACAGGCGACGCTGAGACAGGCGACGCTGAGACAGGCGCCCTTGAGACTGGTGATCCGGAAAAGCGCGCCCCACCGTCGATTCCATCACGCCATGCGTCCCCGGCCATTCTTGAGGGCAGCCCCGGGAAATTCCGGTCGTGCGCGATTCCCACTCAAGACACACCGACCTCATCGCCCGGCAAGATGGCCGTCCCAAGGCAAAGCTGTTGAATTTCAAATCGGAACGATTAAGAGGCTGTAATGGATCGGGGTTTTGGAGCTGGTGCCGCCGCAACACCTTCACCTCCGCCCAAGCAGGGGGGTATTGCGCCCTTACGCAGGGCAGGGCAGGGCAGGGGGCATCCTTGAGGCGGGGTCGGGATCGCGGCAAATTAAGACAGATGCGCCGGTCAGCGCGAGAGGACGTCGCCCATGGCGAAAGATTTGAAGCTTGGATTTGCGCCATTCCGGGCGCCGTCCGACGGCGTACTTATTGTGTTCTGTGACGATTCCCTGAAAGTCGGCGCCGCGACCCGCAAGATCCTGGGAAAAGCTGCCGATGCGCTACCTCAGGCCGCGGCGGGGGAATATTTTACCGGCAAGAGCGGCGCTGCCCTCGACATCGTCCTCCCGGCCGATCTCAAGGTCTCCCGCCTGACGGTGATCGGCGCTGGTAAGATTGACGGGTTCAAGTCCAAGGATTTTCTGAAGCTTGGCGGTGCCGCTGCCGGAAAGCTGCCGCGCGCGGGTGGAAATGTCATGGTGGTGGCCGATCTACCCGCAGGCCCCATGAATCCGGACGCGGTCGCCGATCTCGCCGCCGGCGCTAAGCTGCGCGCCTATAAGTTCGACCGCTACAAGACCAAACGAAAGGAAGATGACGAGAAGCAAGGCGCCGTCGATCTTGTGATCGCGGTCGCCAGTCCTCCTGCTGTCGCCCGTCTCTGGCGCTCCCGGGAGGGCGTCGCCGACGGCGTGACGCTCGCCCGCGATCTGATCAATGAGCCCGCCAATGTGCTCTATCCGGAAGAGTTTGCACGCCGCGCCACACGGTTGCGCAAGCTCGACGTCGTCGTCGACGTGCTCGACGTGGGGGCAATGAAACGGCTTGGCATGGGCGCACTGCTTGGAGTCGGCCAGGGTTCCCGGCACGAGAGCCGCACCGTCATCATGCGGTGGAACGGCGGCAAACGCGGCGCATCGCCGGTGGCGTTCATCGGCAAGGGCGTCTGCTTCGACACCGGCGGTGTCTCGATCAAGCAGGCGGCCGGCATGGAGGACATGAAAGGCGACATGGCGGGCGCCGCCTGCGTGGTCGGCCTGATGCACGCGCTTGCGACGCGCAAGGCCAAGGTCAACGCCGTGGGGGCGATCGGATTGGTCGAGAACATGCCGGACGGCAATTCGTATCGGCCGGGCGACATCCTCAAGAGCATGTCGGGCCAGACGATCGAGATCATCAACACCGACGCCGAGGGCCGCCTGGTGCTTGCCGACGTGCTGCATTACGTCAACACCAAGTATAAGCCCAAATTCATGGTCGATCTTGCGACCCTGACGGGGGCCATCATGGTGGCGCTCGGCCAGGAGCATGCCGGCCTGTTCGCCAACAATGACGAATTGTCCAGTCGCCTCCTCGCCGCCGGCGAGGCGACCGGCGAGCGCGTGTGGCGCATGCCGCTGGCGCCCGAATACGACAAAATGATCGATTCAAAGGTCGCCGACATGAAGAACACCGGCGGCCGCCACGGCGGCGCCATCACGGCGGCGCAGCTTTTGGCGCGCTTCGTCGGCAAGACGCCCTGGGCCCATCTCGATATCGCCGGCACCGCGCTCGGCTCGCCGCAAAGCGAAATCAACAAGAGCTGGAGCTCGGGCTGGGGCGTGCGCCTGCTCGACCATCTGGTGGCCGAGCATTACGAGGGCTGATACGCGATCACGCATTACCGACCAGCCGGTGTTGCTGCGCCTTGCAAAAACCACATCCCGATCGTAATAATCGACATCGACATTTGGCCGGACCATCAGGCCGTATCGCCTCTGCTATTCGCTAGGCGCACGTTCAGACCCTCTCCAAACATCGACCGACCGGGTTGCGGTCGCGCTTGGCGCGGACCCAGCTCACATTCGCCTAAGCCAGTTAAAGGATACGTCTATGACGAACGGCACCGTAAAGTTCTACAACGATCAAAAAGGCTTCGGATTCATCCAGCCGGACGGCGGCGGCAAGGACGTTTTCGTCCATGCCACAGCGCTGGAGCGCGCCGGCCTGCGCAGTCTTAGCGAGGGTCAGAAGGTTTCCTTCGATACTCAAGAAGATCGCCGCACCGGCAAGACGGCCGTCGCGAACATTCAGATGGCGTGATTTCGTGGGGCGTCACCGCCCCGTTTCGTGCCTGCCTTTGGAACTCCTGAAGTCGGATGTTTTCGACTTCGGGCCTGGTTTCCGACTGACCAGTGGCAGCTTGGTCGCAGGCTCAGTTGCCCGCCCAAGCGCGACTTTTCTATCAAATCCCGTACATATGAGCTAAGTTGCCGGCGCACCTTTCCGCCTCGCAAACGTCGTCGTGAGGCCCGATCGATCGGAGCAGACATGACACACAAATTTCGTAGCGGTCAGATCGTGCATCTCAGCCGCAGCCTCACCGCCAGAGCAGCCCCGGGCGGAGATTACAAAGTCGTGCGTCAGCTGCCCGTCGACGGCAGCGAGCCGCAATATCGCATCAAGAGCGCGAGTGAACCCTTCGAGCGCGTCGCGAAGGAAAGCGATATGGAAAAGGCCTGACGCAGTTTTGTCATGACTGAATTTCTATTCTACCATCTTCAGGCGCAGCCGGTCGAACGGGTGTTGCCGGTATTGCTGGAAAAGTCGATCGAGCGGGGGTGGCGTGTCGCGGTGCACGCCTCCTCGGAGGAGCGCGTCGACGCGCTCGATGCTCATTTGTGGACGTTTCGGGAGGACAGCTTCCTGCCCCACGGCACCTTTCGTGAGCCGACCGCGGCGGATCAGCCGGTGCTGTTGACGGTGGAGGACCATAATCCCAACGCCGCGACTGTGCGCTTTCTGATCGACCGGGCGCCGATGCCTCAGGATGTCGAACGATACGATCGCATCGTATTGTTGTTCGACGGCAGCGATGACGAAGCGGTTACGGAGGCCCGGGACCACTGGCAGAGCGCCAAAGCGCGCGGATTTGCGGTGACTTATTGGCAGGCCGACGACAGCGGGCGCTGGCAGCGCCGGGCGTGATCCCTCCTTACCCTCCCCCGCAAGCGGGGCGGGCAAATGGAGACCCTCCCCGCTGCATGGCAGGACAGGAGGGGGAAGGCGCGTTATTATGATGACGCAATATCGGGGTCACGGCTGGTGCCTAGGGCGGGTTCCTTTTAACCCGCGCCATTGCTGGCGGGTTGGCGGGTAAGGGAACCCGCCTGCGCCTGCCAATATGGTTCGAGCGGCGGAAGCGCTATACTGGGGCGGGCAGTCGAGTCGCGATGCCGGAGGCTTCGGATGGGTGTGATTGCGCAGTGGATTGGCGGTCGACGGATGTTGGCGCGCGGCGCGGCGATCGTCGCTGTTGCGTCCGGCGTTGCCGCCTGCGGCTCGGTCCAGAATATGATCCCGGATCCGGCCAATTTCCGCTTGCCGGATCGCTCGACCTTTCTGCCGACCACTTCGAACTCTTACGCTTACCCGATATCGCCAGTCACTTCGGTCGGACCCGCAGATCTGGTCGATGGGCAGGGCGCGTGCGCCGGTGCGGCGCCGGCGTCTCCGCGCGGCGTCAGCCTTGATATGACCGAATGCGAAGTGGTGCGCGCACTCGGCCAGCCGCAGGCGGTCGACCTCACGCCGCAGCCCGGCGGTCAACGCCGCGTCGTCATGACGTACAAGACCGGCGAGCGCGCCGGAAGCTACGAGTTCGTCGGCGGTCGGTTGACCGGGATCGAGCGTGGCGACGAGCCGTCGCCGGCGGTCGCGAAGAAGCCGGCGTCCAAGAAGCCAAGACCGCCCGCGTGACGACGGCGGCGAGACGCTCTTAGCGCGGGTTCCGGTCAGGTGAAGCACTTGGCATCTCTGGCGGGTCGTGGCCGGGTTTGTCCCGGCCACCCCGATTCTGTTTGCTCTGGGCCTAAAATCCGGGGTCGCCGGACAACCCCGGCGATGACGCCATTATGTGATTCAATGTGATCGAAATCCGCGCTAAGTTGTGGACAGCGAGACTCCGCGAACGCGCGATGACGAGGGCAATGTCAAAAAAGTTGCCCGCGATCGAAGACAAGCAAGGACGACATTCATGTGGATGCAGCACGCTGATACCAGGCCATTCGGATACCTAGCCAGATACTTGGCCAGATACCCGGTCGCACTGGCGCTCGCAGCGGCTTTGTCGGCGGTGCAGCTGGCGACGCCGGTGCTGGCGCAGCAAAACCGTCCGGCTGCGCAGCCGAGCGCGGATGCGCCGCGCAACCCGGCTGCAGGCGGCGAGACGGGCGCGCGGCCGACGCCGGCGCGCAACGAAAATGCCCTGCGGCTTCCCGCCGATTCGACCACGGAGCATGTGCTCGAGTTACCGGGCCGCAAGCTCGCCTTCAAGGCGACTGCCGGGTCAATTCCTCTCAACGATGCAGAAAGCGGCAACCTGCAGGCGGAAGTGGCTTTCGTCGCGTATGTGGTGGGCGACGCCAATCGTCCGGTCACCTTCTTGTTCAATGGCGGCCCCGGCGCCGCATCCGCTTACCTCGACATCGGGGCGGTGGGGCCGTGGCGGCTGCCTTTCGACAATATTTCGGCGTCGGCGACGCCGGCGCTCCTTCCCAACGCCGAGACCTGGCTCGACTTCACCGACCTCGTGTTCATCGATCCGGTCTTGACCGGGTATAGCCACATCGTGGCGAACAGCGAGAACATGCGTCGCCAGTTGCTCTCGGTAGATGGCGATGCCGACGCGCTCGCGGTCGTGATTCGCAAATGGGTCGAGAGGAACGGCCGGCAGGGAGCGGTGAAGTTCGTGGTCGGCGAAAGCTATGGCGGATTCCGCGTGCCTAAGGTGGCGCGCGCCCTTGCCGGCCAGCAGGGGGTCGGCGTCCGCGGTCTCATCATGATCTCGCCGGTGCTGGACTTCGGCAATTTCAGCCAGCGCCGCCACAATCCGTTGTCTTGGGTCACGCGGCTGCCGTCGATGGCGGCGACCGTGATGGAAAGCACGGCGCCGTTCGACCGCAACGCGCTGCGCGAAGTCGAGACCTATGCGTCCGGCGATTATCTGCGCGATCTCATGCGCGGCGAACGCGATGCCGAAGCGATCGAGCGCATGACGCCGCGCGTCGCCGCTCTCACGGGCCTCGATCCCGTCCAGGTGAAGAAGCTCGGCGCCCGCATCGACACCGGCACGTTTCAGCGCGAGCTCAATCGCGCCCGGGGAACGGTGGCGAGCGCCTATGACCCGACCATCACGGCTTTCGACCCGTCGCCAAATTCGGCGCAGGGCCGCTTTTCCGATCCGGTGCTCGATGCGATCGGGCCGCCGCTCACCGGCGCCATGACGGCGCTCTATCAGGGCCCGTTGAAGTGGCGCGTCGAGCAGCCCTATCGTCTGCTCAACGGCGAGGTCAACGGCCAATGGAACTGGGGTCGCGGCCGCGTCGGTCCGGAAGTCGTCGACGATCTGCGCAACGCCCTCGCCGCCGACCGCGATCTTCACGCCCTGGTGGCGCACGGAGCGAGCGATCTCGTCACCCCCTATTTCGGGACCCAGCTCATCCTCGATCAGATGCCGGTGTTCGGCTCCGCCGACCGCCTCAAGCTCACGGTCTATGGGGGTGGACACATGTTCTACTCCCGCGATGCCTCCCGCCGCGCGTTCCGGGAAGACGTGCAGGCGCTGTACCGGGCCGCGCTGCAGAAGGAGTGAGGGGCCAATAACAAAACGGAATGTGCCGTCGTGAAAACCGGCCGGACATGCTTCGGGTCGGATAGAAAAGGGGAGGTACCATGAATCGAGCGATAAAATTATTTGCCGGCGCGGCGCTGGGGCTCGTCGGCATTCTGGCGCCGGCCGCGATCGATCCCATACGGGCGCAAAACAGCGCCCAGAATCTGCAGATTTACTGGATCGACGTCGAAGGCGGCGCTGCGACGCTGATCGTGTCGCCGTCCGGCGAATCCTTGCTGCTCGATACCGGATTTCCGGACGCCGACCGGGATGCGAAGCGAATCTATGCGGCGGCGCAAAAGGCCGGCTTGAAGCAGATCGACTATCTGGTGATCAGCCATTGGCACCGCGACCACGAGGGCGGTCTTGCGGCGCTTGCCAAGATGATCCCGATCGGCTCCTTCTTCGATCACGGCGACGGGGTCGAGGCCGTGGATAAAGTGAGGCTTGACGACTACAAGGCCGTGGCGGCCGGCAAGCGCACGATCGTCAAGCCAGGCGACAAGATTCCCCTCAAAGGCGCCGATGTCCTGGTGGTGTCTTCGGAATTCACGCTGC
>Ga0257150_1000009_pt1 | contig 13845 bp, 10 predicted proteins | sample DL13A_FD_185938 | JGI IMG/M metagenome (GOLD analysis project Ga0257150, IMG submission 185938) | Soil microbial communities from H.J. Andrews Experimental Forest, Oregon, United States - DL-13-A | ecosystem: Environmental > Terrestrial > Soil > Temperate forest > Bulk soil | place: USA: Oregon... | reverse complement strand
ACGAAGATGAACCATTCATCGGCGAAAGCACTACGCACTCTGCGATACAGGAGCTTCCGCAGCGGCGGGCACCGCGGAAGCAGGCGCGGCCATGGCCCGGGCGGCCACAACGATCGCGTCGCCGTCCGCCTCGATCGACACTGCAAGTCCGCTGGCACGGCCGAGCAGGCCTGCATAAAAGGGCTGAATCGCGTGGGCGTCGACCACTCCCCGCTCCGGAAAACCGGCCAGCAGCGCCGGCACGGCCTGCGGGATGCGGGCGTTGAGCCCGCGCGCCGAAATCTTGAAGGTCATCGCCTCGGGCGGCCCGTCGCCTTCCACCGCCACGATTCCGCCGCGCGGAATCGACTGAGTCGCGACGAGAATCATGTTCAGCAGAAGCTTGACGCGGTTTTTCGGCAAGAGCGCGCTCGATAAATTCCAGGAAAGCTTGATCTTGTCGTCCTCGATGAAACCACGGGCCACGGTTTCAGCATCGCCAAGATCGACCTGGGCGGTGGCAGAACCAGCCGCGCCGAATGCTATTCGACAAAATTGCAGTCGTGCCGACGCCGTCCTGGCGCTCTTCTTGATGAGGTCGAGGGCAAAGCTCTTGGTCTCTTCGTCGGTTGATTCCTCGAGCACCTCCAGTCCGTTCACGATCGCGCCCGACGGGCTGATCAGGTCATGGCAAACCCGCGAACATAACAGCGCCGCAAGATCGAGGGCTTCGAGCGTAACGGGAACCGACATGCGTTCTGCTCCTCAGACGGGTGACATCTTGGACCGACTCAGCGCATTGCTGCTCCGCAGCGGCGGCGTCTGATACACTGCGCCAAGGGCGCCGCCAAGATGGCCCGGGTGGCTTTAGCAATGTCGGCGGAGATTGGTGAGGCGAGCATGAGTCGACCGCTGGGCGACCAAGAGATCGTGGATGACGTCCTGTTGGCGAAGCTCTCCGCAGCGGTCGCGGCCGCGGCGGCCGCGACACTTGCGTCGGCCCGCACTGTTCGCATCAAGGCCGATCGAACGCCGGTCACCGATGCGGACGAACGCTCGCAGGACATATTGATGAAAGCCATGGCGACGCTGATGCCGGGCATCGCCGTGGTGTCAGAGGAACTGACGATCCAGCCGTCACGATTGGGCGACGTTTTCGCCCTCATTGATCCGCTGGACGGCACCAAGGAATTTGTGGCCGGCTCGAGCGAGTACACCGTCAACCTCGCGATCATACGGGACCGTGAGCCCGTGGTCGGCATTGTGGCGGTGCCGGCCGAGGGGCTTATTTATCGCGGACGCGTCCGCCGCGGCGCCGAACGGCTGGCGATGTCGCGTGGCGGCGCCGACCTGGACACGGCCGCCGTCGAACCGATCAGGGTCCGAACTCCGCTGCGTGGCGGAGTCGTCGCGGCGGTGAGCCGATCTCATCTTGACTCCGCGACTGTCGCGCTCTTGGACCGGCTCCATATCGGGAATCGGATGGCCTGCGGCTCGGCACTTAAATTCTGCCGGATCGCGGAAGGCGCCGCCGACATTTACCCGCGACTTGGCCCCACCTGCGAGTGGGACGTCGCTGCCGGCCACGCGCTCGTTGCGGCGGCCGGCGGAACGGTGACGCTTCCGGACGGAGGCGCCCTGCGCTATGGCGCGACCGCGAGCGACTTCCGCGTTCCGGCCTTCATTGCGTGGGGCGACCGAACCGGCGTGCTCGACGCGGCCGCCGCCGTGCGCAAATGACGCACGCGAAATCATCGCCACATCGCCAGCCTGGGGGATTTACTTCCAGGATGAACGGTTTTTCATGTTGCCGTGCTGAGGCCATAGTTCCGCTGAAAGATCGAAAGATGAAGCCACTCGGTGTCCCGTTTCTCCGGACGGGGTCGGGGCTGCGGCAGCGCGTTGTTAATCAATCCTGTTTAAGATGTGCGGCGGCAGCTTCCACCGAAGAAGCTTTTTAAGGAGCCTGCGATGCGCGCTACACCGCGGACAATCGCTTTGATGATGTTGATCGGATTGGCGTTGGGGAACGGGCCGACGGGGCCGGGAGCTGCGTCCGCCCAGCCGGGACCTTACCCGCCCTCAGGCCCTCACCCGCCGCCGCAATACCCGCCTCCGCCGCAGCAGAATTTTACGCCAGGCGAGCTGGTTGGCGCGGGGCATCGGTTTTTCGGTACGGTGTCGCGTGGGCTTGCCACCGTGATCGAAACAGCGGTCAGCCAATGGGGCCAGCCGAACGGCTACGTACTGGGCGAGGAGGCGGGTGGCGCCTTTTTCGGCGGACTACGTTTCGGCGAAGGCATGCTCTATACGAAGAATGCCGGCGATCTGAAGGTGTACTGGCAGGGGCCAACGATCGGATGGGACATTGGCGGCGAAGGCGCCCGAACCATGATGCTGGTCTACAACTTGCCCGCGACCGAGGCAATTTACCAACGATTTGCCGGTATCGACGGTTCGGCCTATTTTGTGGGCGGCTTCGGAATGACAGCCTTGACCGCGAACGACGTTGTGCTGGTGCCGATCAGGTCCGGCGTCGGATTCCGGCTCGGCGCTAATGTCGGCTATTTGAAATTCACCCCTGTCTCAACGTGGAATCCGTTTTAGATAGAGCGTTTGTTGATGAGGTTAGAGCGTGTCTCGATGAAGTCGACCTGCCCCCGTCCTGTCGCCCGCGGGCCTGGTGCGAGGGCCCATCTTCCTTGCACCTGGATGGATCGTCGGGGGGAGGGTCGGGGCGAGCCGGCCGTTGCACAAGCGCAAACTCGCGGAAAAACCTCCGCTGCTGCTTCAATCTTGCAGGAGCTCGGTTCATGATCGAATCGATCATGTTTTTTGCGGGCGGATTTCTCGTCGCAGGTCTTTTGGCGCTCGCGCTGATTTCCTCAGTACACCATCGCGCCGTCCGCCTGACCCAACGCCGCCTGCAAGATTCGATGCCGGTGTCAGTGACCGAGATCCAAGCCGACCGGGACAAGTTGCGCGCCAAGTTCGCCATGTCAGCGCGCCGGTTGGAGATGACCGTAGAGCAACTCGAGGCCAAGGTCACGAACCAGCAGGGCGAGATCGCGCGCAAGTCGGAGGCGATCGCCAGGCTCAAAGCCCAGCTCGCCGAGAAAGACGGCCTCGCCGACGAGCTTGGCACCAAGCTCAAAAGCCTCAGCATCGAGAATCGGGAAGGCGAGCAAGGATATGCTGTGCAGTCAGCGGCAGCCGAAGCGACCGCGCAGGCGCTCGCCGCCCGGGAGGCCGGGCTTGCCAAAGCTGCACGCGACATCAATGAGCTGGCGCTTACCGGCGAGACCCAAAAGGTCGAGATCGCATTGCTAAAGACCCAGATCGAACAGTTCAGATCGAGGATCAGCGAACTGGAGCGGGATGCCGAGGACTCGGCGCGGCGCCTGTTCAACGAACGGGTAACGGTTTCGACCATGACCAAAGCGCTGGAGGAAAAACGCGAGGCCGACGACACGCGGCGGACCGAACGTACCGAAAACGACTTCCTGCGGGAGCGCATTGCCGATATTGCGGCTCAGGTCGCCCATATGTCGATGAACGAGGCCGGATCGCCGATTGCCGCGATCCTCACGGACACCGCGGGCCTGCGTCAGGCCGGTTTCGAACGCGCGAATGGCGGCGATGCAGCCTCGCCCGGGGGCAATCTGGTGGAGCGCATCCGCAAGCTGGAGAATGCGACCCCACGCGTTTCCTCTGCTTCGTAGCCTGGCTTTTTTGAAGAGCGCCGTCGCCGGCATGGCGCGCGACTTGCCCTGCGACTGCCGCCCGTTTCGTGCAATATAGTGCCGCCCGCGACGGCTCATGCGAGGGAGGAATTCATGGGTACACAACGCGCCTTTTCGCGGCGGCAGATGCTGGCGATGTCGGCGGCAGCGGCAAATCTTGCCGTAGGCAGTGGTTATCGCAGTGCCGGGGCACAAGCCGCCAAGCGGATCGAACGGCTCGATCCGGCGCTCGACCAGATCGTCTCCGCATCGGAGCCGATTGTCGATCTCGCCACCAATCTCGGCGGCACAGCCAATGTCGAAGGACCGCTGTGGTGGAAGGAAGGCGGCTATCTGCTATTTCGCGGCACCGACCTCAAGCGGTGGAAATATGCGCCCGGGCAGGGGATATCGGTTTTCAAGGAAAATACCAATGCCGCCAACGGCATCACCCGCGACATGCAAGGCCGGCTCGTGGCCTGCGAAGCGGCGACGCGGCGCGTCGTGCGGGAGGAGCACGACGGCACCATCACCGTGCTGGCGTCGAGCTTTCAGGGCCGCCCTCTCAATTTTCCCAACGATATCGTGGTGAAGTCCGACGGCGCGATCTATTTCACCGATCCTTGGGCCGGCCCCCGCGCGCAGGAGCCGCCCGGACAATCCGATCTGACCTTTGCGGGCGTGTTTCGCATCTCGCCCGACCGCGGAACGCTCACGCTCCTGGTGGACGACTTCTTGACTCCCAACGGGATTGCATTCTCGCCCGATGAGCGGGTTCTCTACGTCAACGACTCGCAGCGCCGGCATATCCGCGCCTTCGATCTCCAGCCGAACGGAACTCTCGCCCGCCAGACCGACCGTGTTTTCGCCGACTTGAGCGGACCCGACCCTGGAGTGCCCGACGGCATGAAGGTCGATTCCGCCGGCAACGTTTTTTGCGGCGGCGCCGGCGGCCTGTATATCCTCGATCCAACCGGCAAGAAACTCGGCCGCATCGTCCATGGCTTTGGCAACACGGCCAATGTCGCGTTTGGCGGCGACGATTGGAAGACCGTGTACTTCTGCACCCGCACAAGCCTGGGCTCTTTGAAGGTAAAGATTGCGGGCGTGCCGGTGCCTACGGAACGGAGATCATGATCTCTCGCGGCGCGCCGGAAGCCTGGCGGGCATTCGCCGGAGGGATTTCGAAGGCAAGCAACAGCAGCGACGGAACAGCGGAGCGGGGGCATTCGCGTGAATGCCTCGTCGCGGGCTCACGCAGTGCATAGCTGGCCTGCAAGTTTAAATATCGGCACGCGTCCTCGCTACTGGAGGTACGCCTTTGCTCCTGTGGCGGCCGGTTCGCTGTGATGTGGTGGCGGCTAACCGCGCGGGTTCGGGAAATCTGAGGCTGAGCTCATTAACATGCCCGGGACGCAACTTCCGCTTGCTTGCAACAAAAATTGCAGAATTTACTAAATTCGGAAACAAAAATTGCAACCTTTACTTGCTGGGGTTTGTATAGCATTGTACATGCCTTGACAATGCGACTTTTTGCACGTGGGAGGAAGTAATGGCTCGAACCCGAGCACTGGCCGCTCTAGGTGTGGCAGTTGCAGGCGCGGTTCTGATGCGCGCAGCAGTAGTGCCGGCAGATAATTCTACGCCGGCAGCAACCGACCGGCCCGGAACGTTTAACCAACATTCGGCTTGGCAAACCTGGAAGCTATATTGTGACACTTGTCACTTTGGTCCCAAGGCCCGTGCGGGGGTGAACCTTGAGACCTTGGATCTCGCCAGTCTCGACAGCAACGGCGCCCTTTGGGAAAAGGTGTTGCGCAAGCTGCGCGGACGCGAGATGCCGCCTCCCGGCGCGCCACGGCCCGATGAGGCCACTTACCAGGCCCTCGTCAATGCAATCGAGGGTGAACGCGATCGCCTGATTGACGCCAGGCCCAACCCCGGACGTCCCACGCTCCATCGCCTCAACCGGGCGGAATACGCCAATTCGATTCGCGATTTGCTGGCGCTCAACGTGGACGTTTCGGAGCTGTTGCCGAGCGACGACGCCGGCTATGGCTTCGACAACATCGGCGACGTGCTGACGGTATCGCCGGTGTTGCTCGAAAAATACCTTCTGGCGGCCGGTAAGATCAGCCGGGCGGCCGTGGGCGATACGAACATACCTCCGGCCTATCAGACCTATGACGTCCCTCGGGCGCTCAGGCAGGAGGATCGCATGGGCGATGCCATGCCGGTCGGCTCGCGCGGCGGCACCTTGGTCAGCCACTACTTCCCGGTGGACGGCGAATACGAGATTTCGGTGGGCCTGCAACGGGGCCGGGCCGATGAGATTTTGGGTACGGGGCGGGAGCGCAAGCTCGATCTCCGGCTCGACGATGAAAGGCTTGAGTTGTTCACCATCCCGGCATCTGGTCGGCGGGCGAACATAAACACGGCGACCGGGAGGGTTGATCCCGAGGCCGGTCTCAAGTTCCGCTTGCCGGTGAAGGCAGGCACGCACGCAATCGCCGCAGCGTTCCAGAAAGATACGGTGCTGCAGGAAGGCATCATCTTCAGGCTTCGTGCTGACGCGGTACAGGCCCATTTCGAAGGCGTGGGCAGCATTTCGATCTCCGGCCCCTTTAATGTGCACGGGCCGGGCGCAACGCCGAGCCGCGACAAGATTTTCATCTGCCAGCCATCAGCGTCGAGCGAAGAACAGGCTTGCGCGGAAAAGCTTCTCGCCAACCTCGCGCACCGCGCCTATCGGCGGCCGATCGCCGCCGACGATCTGCCGCAACTCATGGCTCTCTACAAGCTAGGCGCCGCGACCGGCGGATTCGAGTCCGGCGTGAGGCTGGCGTTGCAGAAGATCCTGGTGTCGCCCGAGTTCATTTTCCGTGCGGAACTCGATTCGGCGGATATGCCTCGCGGGAGCGTACACCGGCTTGGCGACATCGAACTGGCGTCGCGCCTGTCCTTCTTCCTGTGGAGCAGCATTCCCGACGACGAGCTGCTCGCCGTTGCCGAGCGTGGCGAACTGAGCGATCCGTCGATGTTGGAGCGTCAGGTTCTCCGCATGATGGCTGATCCGCGTTCGCAGGCTCTGGTGCAGAACTTCGTCGGCCAGTGGCTGTTCCTGCGCAACATTCCAAAGATGCAGCCGGACATAACGGCCTTTACGTACTTCGACGACAATTTGCGCCAGGCGCTCGAAAAGGAAACGACTCTCCTGGTGGAGAGCACGCTGCATGAGGATCGTAGCGTCGTTGATCTGTTGACGACGGATTACACCTTCCTCAATCAGCGCTTGGCCGAGCACTATGGGATCGAGGGCATTTACGGCAACGAGTTCCGCCGCGTCGCGGTGACCGATTCGAAGCGGTACGGGCTCCTCGGACAAGCCAGTATCATGGCAGTGACCGCCTATCCCAACCGGACGGCGCCGACCATACGCGGCAAGTGGGTGCTGGAGCAACTCCTTGGCACGCCGCCGCCGCCGCCGCCGCCCAATGTTCCGGCATTGAAGATCGACGAGAACCAAAAAGTGTTGACCATGCGCCAGCGCATGGAAGAGCACAGGGTCAGTCCCCAGTGTGCCGTTTGCCACCGGATCATGGATCCGATCGGCTTTGCGCTGGACAACTTTGACGGTCTTGGCAAGTGGCGCGTGACCGAAGGCGAAGAAGTGATTGATCCCTCCGGTGTTCTGCCCGATGGCACTCCGTTCGACGGGCCGGTGGGTTTGCGGGATATCTTGCTGAGCAAGAAGCGCGACGTGTTCGTGGAGAACTTTACCGAGCGGCTCCTGACCTACGCTCTCGGCCGCGGCACGGAAGAGTACGACCAGCCTGTCGTTCGCAAGATTGCGCGCGAAGCTGCCGCCAACAAGCATCGATGGTCAGCCATCATTCTCGGCATCGTTAAGAGCAAACCGTTCCAGATGATTCAAACGAGAGGAGCATAAGCAATGGTTATTACTGGGAAGTCCGTAGACCGGCGTACGTTCCTGCGCGGCACAGGTGCAGCCCTTGCTCTGCCGCTGCTGGACTCGATGACACCGGCCTTTGCCGCTGACAAGGCGCGGCCGATCCGCATGGGGTTCGTCCAAGTCCCGAACGGGATCATGAACTTGGGCAACGAGTTTGCGCCCAAAGGCCCGGGCGGCGCACTTACTGAATTGCCACGGATTCTCCAACCGCTCGCGGATTTCAAGGACCGCATGCTGGTGTTCTCGGGGCTCGATAACCAGCAAGCCGCGGGGCTCGGGTTCGAAGTGGCCGGTGACCATCCGCGTGCCTGCACCGCTTGGCTGACGGGAACTCACGCCAAGATGACCGCGGGTGCCGACCTGCATGCCGGCGTCTCCGTCGACCAGATCGCGGCGAAGGAATTCGGCAAAGAGACCCAGCTCGCCTCGCTCGAGGTCAGCTTGGAATCGGCGGATGTGCTGGGCTCCTGCGAGGCCGCCTATAGCTGCGCTTATTACAACACGATCTCCTGGCGCGACGACACCACGCCGATGCCGATGGAGAGCCGCCCCCGCGCACTGTTCGAGCGTCTGTTTGGCACCACGACCGATCCGAAGGCGCGTGCGATCATGAGGCAGGAAGACCGCAGCATCCTCGATGCCATCAACGAGGACGCCAAGCGGCTGCGCATCAAGCTTGGCGCACCGGACCGCGGCAAGATCGACCAGTACCTGGACGCGGTGCGTGACGTCGAGCGGCGCATCCAGCGGGCGGAGGCGCAGAGCAAGGATCACGAGCTGCCGCAGATGGCCGGTCCCGCCGGTACCCCGTCGTCCTGGTCGGAGTACTATAAATTGATGACAGATCTCATGGTTCTCGCCTGGCAGACCGACATGACACGCGTCACCACATTCCAGGTCGGCCACGAGATGAGCCTGCGCGCCTATCCCGAACTCGGATTTGGCGACTCCCACCATTCCGTGACGCATCACCACGGCGAACAGGACAAGATCGCGAAAGTCGTCCAGATCAACACCTTCCACGTCAAGATGCTGTCCTACTATCTGGACAAGCTGCGCTCCACGCCGGACGGCGACGGCTCGCTGCTCGATCACTCGATGATCCTCTACGGGGCAGCGCTCAGCGACGCCAACCTGCACCTCTATAACGACCTCCCGCTCATGATGGTCGCCGGTGGCGTTAACGGCATCAAGGGTGGACAGCATATCCGCTATCCGAACCGCACGCCGATGAGCAGTCTGCTCCTCACGATGCTGGACAAGGCAGGCGTGCCCAACCTGACCAAGCTGGGCGACAGCACCGGGAAGCTCGAATTGGTGGCGTCCGCTCCAAGGTCGGCGGATGCATCACAGCAAAAGACGCTCTAACGCATCTACTCGCCATCGTGTGTCGCCGGGGTCAAAGCCGGCGACACACGATTGAGAGGTGCGAGGCTTCAAAGCTGAAGTGGCCGACACAGGCTTGGCCATGACGGTCGACACCAACGGAAACCGTTCCAGGTTGGAGAACGACGATGAACATTAAGGCTACGATTCTGGCGAGTGCGCTGAGCCTGCCGCTTGTTGCGGGCGCCGCCCTTGCCGCCGATACTGGCAATCGATCACTGGTGAATGCAGCGAAGCAAGGGGACCGCAATGCCGTGCAGTCGCTGTTGAACGGTCCCACGAAGGAAGAAGTCGTCGCCGCCCAAGGCGCAGCCGCGCTGATCGCGGCGGCGACCCGCAACGACGTGGCGATGGTCGACCTTCTCTTGCGCGCAGGCGCAGACCCGAAAGCCGCGAACGAATACAGCGCGACTGCGCTTTATGCGGCAGCCTCGGAGAATGCGGACCCCGCCATTACCAAGAAGCTGTTGGCGGCCGGGGCCGATCCCAATGTGGCGCTGCCGTCGGGCGAGACCGCGCTCATGCAAGCGGCCCGCCTGGGCAACGTCGGAACGGTGCGTGCACTGCTGGCCGCCGGCGCCGATCCCAATGCGAAGGAAAAAAATGGCGGACAAACCGCGCTGATGTGGGCGATTGCGGAACGCCACTCGAAGGTCACTGAAGAACTCGTGCGGAATAAGGTCGACGTCAACGCCCAATCGAAAAACGGGGCGACCGCGTTGATGTTTGCCGCCCGGGGCGATGTGGACTCAACACGCACCCTGCTCGCGGCCGGCGCCGACCCGAGTCTTCAGATCCCCGATTGGGGGGGAACGGCCCTGATCATCGCGGCCACCATGGGCAAAACCGATGTCGTCCAGGTGTTGCTCGACAAGGGCGCCAATCCCAACCAGCGGGATAACAACAGCTTCACGGCTTTGCATGCCGCCGTGCGGGATTCCGATTACGGAGAGGACGCCGTACAAAGAGCCACCGCCGTGGCTATCGTCAAGGTGCTCCTTAAGCATGGCGCGGACCCGAACGCCCGTCTCCATCAGGAAAAGCCAACTGTCCGCGCCCTTAACGAAGTGTCGTTTGAAGGCGCGACGCCGCTCGCGCTGGCTGCGGAAGTCAACAGCCTTGACGCCATCAAGGCGTTGGTGGAAGGCGGGGCGGACCCGAACATTGCGACCGAGAAGGGCACGACGCCCTTGATTCTGGCGGCCGGAGGAGCCACGGACGAGCAAAGGCCGAGACCGGCCGAAGAGCGGGCACTGGCAATCCAGACGGCAAGGTTCTTGGTGGAACATGGCGCCGATGTGAATGCCGCCGGAGATTTCGGCTGGACAGCGTTACACGTGGCCTCCTATCAGGCATTGGATGACGTCGTTGAATACCTGGCCAGCAAAGGCGGAAAGCTCGATGTCAAGGACGAGCTTGGGCAGACTCCGTTGAGCATCGCCCTCTCCGTCCTCACCAAGGAGGCCGGGGCACGCCGCCTTCAGATCCCGCGCCGATACCACAAGTCCACATCCCAGCTTCTGCTCAGGTTGGGCGCCCTCCCCCTCAATCAATCGGGGGTTAATGTTGTGTTCCAACGCAATGGCGAGTTGGCCGCTCAGGACGAATAGCTCCGCCGGCCCACAGGTCATCGCGGCGCAAACAAAACGTTAAAGACGCGCCGGCCGTGTCAAGGACACGACCGGCGCGTTTCCTTTTGCGCCGGGCGGTGTGCTTTGCGCCGGGGGGCTGTGTGCGCGGTAGGTCGTCATTCCGAGTCGCCGGCGCGAAGCTGCGGCGGAGCTCGGGATGACACGTGTTCATGGATCGGAGCTCGCGAGCGGAGCCTGTCATCGGACCAGCCCACCGACTCCGGCATTTGGCCGGCCTGATCGTAGGGTCCGGCCGGACCCGTCGGCTCGCGCCCCGAAATGATGAGACGAGGCAACAGCGCGTCCCGGTCACATTGAGCCATTTACTCGGCGTCATGCCCGTCCCCGGACTTGATCCGGGGATTGTCCCGGCCATCCACGTCGTTTTTAGCCGAAAGCCGCAAGAAAGACGTGGATGCCCGCGACAATCCCCGGATCAAAGTCCGGGGACGGGCATGACGCCGAAGAGGCGATTCGATCTCAATCGGAACGCGCTCTAATTTAAACTGTCAGTTTACCCGGCGTAGAGGGATCCGAGGTAAGCGGTCAGTCGCCCTGCGACAAGAACGATGCACCATGCCAGAAGGGAAGGGGCGACGAATTTGGCCCCGTTCGAAGAGACGGCGCCCGCCGCGTCCCATGACGCTGCCTCTCGCTTGATTGCGCCATAAAGGTACCCCGTCAGAACGACGCCGATAATGACAAATAAGAACTTCAGCAGGAATGCGACGTCGGCGACATATCGTGTCGGTTTCGTCATCCAAAGCGCGAAACCGGTCAGCAATTGCAGCACAAGCGCAGCCCAGATGACCGGAAATAGTCGTTGGAGCGAGTTATAGGGAATTGTCTCGAATAACCCGAGCAGACGCAGGCAAATGATGAAAATGAAACCCATCACAAGCGCCGTCCCGAGCGCGTGGAGCGTCAGCGCCAATGGCCAACCCCACAACTCGCCTCGAACCCATACGGAGAACTGCGAATTTTCCAACCCTGCAAGCACAGCTCGATCCTCCCCTGCCTGTTACGTTTGCCAAGCGCAAACCGTCTCACCGGCCGCTCTGACCCACGGCTTTGTTGAACTGATATAGCGCGAAGAAGGCAACGCCGAGGACGCATGCATTGACCGCGACGACCATCAGAACAATTTGCAGCCCATTCATCGGACCCCCCCAATCAAAGATAGTTCAGCAGCCGGCCGCAAACGATCACCCCGGCCCACGCCAGCGCCACGACGGCAGCGACCCACTTCGCAGCCGCTGGCGCATCCTCTCCTGGCTTGAGGTTCCAAAGCCGGTTGGACACCGAGAAGTACAGCGCCGCCGTGGCACCGATCGGAATGAGAGCGATCTTCGGCGCGAACGTATAGTCGTTCACGACATACCGGTAGCTGTCGGCGAGCATCATCAGCATCCCGGAAAATACATTCATCAGCACTCCCAGTACCCCCAGCAGCAGCAGCCGGTGCACGGCGGCAAACGACAGGGATTTCCAGAATCCCAGCACCCGCAGCAAGACGGCGAACGCCGTCCCGAATATCAGGCAGTATCCAAAGAAATGCACCACCTGCCAGGGCACGAACCAGACCATGCTGGTCATCAATGATTCGATCGCCGTAGTTATGCCGGCCGTCGGATCAGTCGGCAGTATTTCCGTCGCTACGCGGATCTCCGGGTGATTGATCTGTCCCCCGCGGTGCCCGGTTTCGGTCATTATGGCGAGCGTGACCACTGCAAACGCCAGGACGAGGGTGAGAGACGGCTTGGAAAAGCGCGCAAAATACCGATACCGCCATAGCTCAAACCAGGAGGCGGCGCCGGTAAATCCGAGGCCAAACAGCGTCCACAACGCCATGTCGCGATGCGCGTTGATGACGGCCTTGGAAATCTCGGGGATCGGAGGCTGCGTCAACGCCCACATCGTAGCGGTGCCGGTCACATAGGTCGGGACGCCGAGGATGCCGCATATGACAAAGAGAACCAGGCTGCCCTGCTTCATAAGGTCGTTGTTCGCAACGAGTGCCACAATATAAAAGGCCAGCGCGAACACGAACCCCACCGTCGGCGCGTGATTCAAGATCATATGGACATACGGCCAAGCCGCCGGCGTCGTAACGTCGGGAATAACGACGGCCGATTGCAGTTCGCGGTGATTGATCTCCCAGCCGTTTGCCACAATCAGTAGACCCAGAGTGACGACAGCGAGGCCCAACACCGCGCGGCGCGCGTAGTGGGCCTCGCGGCCTGCGCTCCCGGACAGCCCCAGCGCGACCACCGCGCCAACTCCCGTCAGCACCAGCGCGACGAGCGCCACAATCCCCCAAATGTAGTGAGTATTCATCGCGGCCTTGGAAAATCCAGGATTTCCGGACATCGAACCGGTACCGCTCAGATAAATCGGGACTGACAGCAGCGCCACGAGGGCAAACAGGACCAAGCAGGTTCGCTTGGTAAGGCCGTTGTCCGTAAGGAGGCCGGCGATGTAGAAGCCGAGCACACACACGAGCCCAAAGGATGGGAACACACTGACGAGTATGTGCAAGTGCGACCAAGACTGTGGAATGAGATGCATATAAGTCTCCCTCCCCGAGTAACTCCGCGGGTATGTTTTTGTAGGCTTAGTTTCCAGTAAAATCCCGCTCGCGCACCTCCCGATCCGTCTTGTTATCGTATGAACCCGTCCGTCGGCTGCGTCGCGCGGGCGGGGAAGCGCGCGCTCCGAACCGAGGAGACCCGATTCGAGTTTACCGAAGGAATTCCAACAAAACCAGTCGCGAAGTCTTCGGTCGTGAAAAATCTCTCTATTTCCGACTGACTGGCGAGCAGGTGCAATATTTTTTGCATCCGTGAATTCGACGCGTTTGGTCGATGACGTTTGGCCGGTTCCGTCGGCCGAAGGGGAAGCTGGCGGAACTATGTCGCGAACCTTTGGCACCCCGCAATTCGTCAGGAGCGCTGTGCGCGGTCCGCCCCGGCTTGCTGGGTGGGGTTAGGAGGGGGGCGCCAGTGCACGGCACCGCATGTAGGGAGAACCAGCGGGGGGCGACGCGTTTACCTCGGCAGCCCCAATTGGTAAACAGTGTTTGGGGTCCGTCTCCATCTGGGGGGGCGGGTTGGGGTCTTGCGTGTGCTCGCCTTTCCATTCTACCGCAATCACG
>Ga0257150_1000008_pt1 | contig 14120 bp, 12 predicted proteins | sample DL13A_FD_185938 | JGI IMG/M metagenome (GOLD analysis project Ga0257150, IMG submission 185938) | Soil microbial communities from H.J. Andrews Experimental Forest, Oregon, United States - DL-13-A | ecosystem: Environmental > Terrestrial > Soil > Temperate forest > Bulk soil | place: USA: Oregon... | reverse complement strand
GTGCGGCTTGCCGAGATCAAGTCCGTCGAGAGCCACACCATGGCGCTCGGCCAATGCCGTAATTTCCTGCGCAAGCTTGGCGTCAAGACCGTCGTCGCGGCCGACACCGCTGGCGCGGCGCGGGAAGTCGCCGAGCGCCGAAATCGCAGCTGCGCCGCGATCGCATCGAAGCTCGCGGCGGAGATCTATGGGCTTGAAATCCTCGCCGAGAACATCGAGGACGAGTCCCACTCGACCACGCGCTTCATCGTGCTCTCGCGGGAAGCCAAGCGGCCGCCGGCCAATGACGGGCCGGTGGTGACGACGTTTATCTTCCAGGTGCGCAACATCCCGGCCGCGCTCTACAAGGCGCTCGGCGGCTTCGCCACCAACGGCGTCAACATGACCAAGCTCGAAAGCTATATGCTGGAGGGAACATTTTCGGCGACCCAGTTCTATTCCGACGTCGACGGACATCCGGACAATCCCGGGCTCAAGCTGGCGCTCGAAGAACTGGCGTTTTTCAGCCAGCCGGACTCGTTGAAGATCCTCGGCGTCTACCCCGCCAATCCGTTCCGCGACACGCTGGGGCCGGGGAAATAGCCACCCCCTCCCTACCCTCCCACGCACGCGTGGGAGGGTAGGGAGGGGGTGGCAAACCGCATCATCGAAGCGACGCGGTCAACGGCCAGTCATTTGCTCCAGGTTTTTCGGGTAGCGGGCCCCTTGCACTGTGATCTCCGAGGCGGCGTTCTCGATCTCCCGGACATCGTCGGATGTAAGCTCGACTGCGATTGCCCCGATGTTCTCGTTCAGGCGCTCCAGCTTCCGAGTGCCGGGGATTGGAACAATCCACGGCTTCTGGGCAAGCAGCCAAGCCAACGCTATCTGGGCAGGCGTCGCCGTCTTTCGCTTGCCGATCTTGGCAAGCAAATCAATCAAGGCTTGGTTCGCTTTCAGTGCCTCCGGCGTGAATCGAGGGAGGATGTGGCGGAAGTCGGAGCTGTCGAACTTGGTATTTTCGTTCATCTCCCCTGCGAGGAAGCCCTTGCCCAGAGGGCTGTAGGGAACGAACCCGATTCCGAGTTCATCGAGCGTCGGCAATACTTCCGCTTCAGGGCCTCTCGTCCACAGCGAGTATTCGCTCTGGACCGCAGCGACCGGCTGGACGGCGTGTGCGCAACGGATCGTTTGCGCTCCTGCTTCAGAGAGGCCGAAGTGCTTCACCTTGCCTTCCTGAATCAGGTCCCTCACCGTCCCCGCCACGTCTTCGATCGGCACGTCCGGGTCAACACGGTGTTGATAGAACAGATCGATGGCATCGACCTTGAGTCGCCTGAGCGAGCTTTCGGCAACCTCTTTGATGTGCTCTGGCCGGCTATCCAGGCCCACCCACTGCGGCCCGCCCTTGGGATCAAGTTTGAACCCAAACTTGGTGGCGATCACCACTTGCCCACGAAACGGAGAGAGGGCTTCGCCCACGAGTTCTTCGTTCGTGAACGGCCCGTACACCTCAGCGGTGTCGAAGAATGTGACGCCGTGTTCCACGGCCGACCGAAGCAGTGAGATCATCTCCCGCTTGTCGGAAGCCGGACCGTAGCCAAAGCTCATTCCCATGCAGCCGAGTCCGACAGCCGAAACTTCCAGGTCGCCGTTACCGAGTTTTCGTTTCTGCATCTGTCTCTCCATCGGCATGGTCACGCCGCCCTTGATTCCGCGTGGTATTGCGCGTCGCTGACCTTTTCCATCCAGTCCACGGGACTGCCATTCAACGCTTCCTGAATGGCGATATGCGTCAGTGCCGTCCCGGGCGTTGCGCCGTGCCAGTGCTTCTCACCGGGCGAGAACCAGACCACATCGCCCGGCCGGATTTCCTGGATTGATCCACCCCAACACTGCACCCACCCAAGCCCGGACGTAACGATCAACGTCTGACCGAGCGGATGGGTATGCCAGGCGGTTCGGGCGCCTGGCTCGAACGTGACGCTGGCGGCACGAACGCGTGCCGGTGCGTGTGCGTCGAACAGCGGATCAACGCGGACTGTTCCGCTGAAATATTCCGCCGGCCCTTTGCCGGATGGCTGTGAACCGCTGTGCCTGATTTCCATCGCCTTTCCTCCTTCGACGCGAACTTCGTCCTGCCCGGCATCATCTACAAACGGACGACTATTGCGACTAGCCACTAAAACACGTATGTCGTTATGAGCAGGATTCATGAATGGCACGGGAAAACGCCAACGATCTGATCGCTTTCATCGCGGTCGCGAGAGAGCGAAGCTTCACCAGAGCGGCAGCGCAGCTCAGTGTTTCTCAGTCGGCGCTCAGCCACACAGTCCGCGGACTCGAAGAGCGGCTCGGGCTTCGGCTCTTGGCCCGCACCACGCGCAGCGTCGCCCCGACAGAAGCCGGCGAACGCCTGCTCCGCACGGTGGGATCGCGATTCGATGAGATCGACGCGGAACTCGCCGCCTTAAGCGAACTGCGCGAGAAGCCCGCCGGCGTCATCCGCATCACGACGGGCGAGCACGCAGCCGAAGCGATCCTCTGGCCTGCCTTGGCGACGCTGCTGCGGAACTATCCGGACATCAAGGCGGAGCTCGTCATCGACTATGGGCTGACCGACATCGTCGCGGAGCGCTATGACGCCGGCGTTCGTCTCGGCGAGCAGGTGGCGAGGGACATGATAGCCGTGCGCATTGGTCCAGACTTCGGCATGGCCGTCGTCGGAGCGCCTTCCTATTTCGCAAGACGGCCGAGGCCGAAGAAGCCGCAGGACCTTACAGCCCACGACTGCATAAACCTGCGCTTGCCGACCTACGGCGGACTCTACGCTTGGGAATTCGAAAAACGCAGCCGTGAGCTGAAGGTGCGGGTCGAAGGGCAGTTGGTGTTCAACAACATCGCCCTGCGACTGAACGCGGCCCTGGCCGGATTTGGCCTCGCGTACCTTCCCGAGGACTTGGTGCAGACGCACCTCGCCGACGGACGGCTCATCCGCGTCCTAAGCGATTGGTGTCCGCCCTTTTCAGGCTACCACCTCTATTACCCGAGCCGCCGACAACCCACGCCAGCGTTCGCCTTGCTCGTTGATGCGTTGCGCTACCGGCGCTGAAACAAAGACATCCTTGCAGCCGCAGGTCGCCCGAATACTCTCATCTTCGTATCGCCTCGGTGCCGCGATTGAGAATCTCCATGTACCGGCTGTATGCGAAAAGTCGGCCACGTCGCCGGCCCGTCACCTCGCGTACGATACCGAGCTTTTGCAGGTTCGAAAGCGCCTTCATTACCGTCGGATGAGTTACCTTTAACTGCTTGCTTGCAGGAACGATGCTGATGATCGGTTGGCGCTGAAGCATGTCATGGACACGTAGCATCGATGCTGCTACTCGTCCGAGCGACCGGATTTTTGTCCGATCCTCCTCGAATAGTGCGAGTAGCTGGCGTGCGGTCTCCACGGCTTCATTGGCCGTTTCAACGACGCCGGTCAAAAAGAATTCAACCCACACTTCCCAATCGCCTCGATCGCGGACGGCTTGAAGGAGATCGTAATATTGCTGGCGCCGCGTCTTAAAGTAGAGGCTCAGGTAAAGCATCGGAGCTTTCAACGCGCCTTCTGCGCATAGCATGAATGTTATCAGCAGACGGCCCAAACGGCCGTTGCCATCAAGAAATGGATGGATGCTTTCGAACTGTACGTGAGCCAACGCGGCGCGAATTAGCGTCGGCGTTTTTTCGTCATGCAGAAATTTCTCGAAATTGCCGAGGCATGCGGCGAGTTCGTTTGGAGGAGGCGGTACGAACACCGCATTGCCGGGGCGTGTGCCGCCGATCCAATTTTGGGTGCGTCGAAATTCGCCGGGCTGCTTGCTGCTGCCGCGGCCCTTTTTGAGCAGCACGTCATGTATTTCGCGGATCAGACGCAGGGAAAGCGGAAAGCCCTCCTCAAGCCGCTTGAGCCCATAGTTCATGGCGGCGACGTAGTTCGAGACCTCTTGCACATCATCAATCGGAACCAGCGGGATTTCGTCGTTCTCGAAGAGCAGCAGGTCGGAAAGGGACGATTGTGTCCCCTCGATTTGCGACGACAGCAACGCCTCCTTACGCACATACATAAAAAGAAAGAGCGGTGGCGCCGGTAGAATGGAGGTGATTCCGTCCAGACGGCCCAGAGCACGGTTGGCCTCTTCAATGAGCGACAAAAGTCCGCTCAGATCGAGCGGCGGCACCAGCGGAAGGGGAGGAGGCACGAAGGCCCGCACCACTTCGTTGCCAACAGTGGTGGTGACGACGCGGCCAATTCGGGATGGAGATTGAGATTGCACGCCGCTTACATTAGCGCTCTTGTTATGTAAGCGAAAGCCATAATCGTTACATTGGGTACGCTGTAGGACCCTACGCTGAGACCGTGCCAATTTTCCACGATTTCTCTCACACGTAAATTATATCAAAGTTATCAAATAGTTACAATAGGTCTACGAATCCGGAAAGAACCGCTGCTGGTTGGTCCATTCCGCAATGGCGTTGTCGCGCACCCATTGGGCCAGCTCGTCGTGCCGCACCATCCAGACATCGGGAAAGCCGCGGAAATATTTCACAATCTTGTCCATCATCGCGGCCATGAGCGGACGCCCGCCGAAATGGCAGTGAACGGTCACGTTGAGAAACGCCGCCGGCTCATTCTGGTAGAGGTAGTCGAAGGTGTCCTTGTAGACGTCGTACCAGTCGCGCGGATTGCCGCGCAGCACCCGATGGTCGGCATAGTCGGTGTGCGGAAACGCCACGATCGTGCCGTTGCGGTTCTTCGCGCAGAACGGCAGGTCGATGTGGTTGTAGTCGCCGTACCAGAGAAAGCCCGCCGCCGTGAGAAGCTCCTCTGTATGAGCGGTCGACGCCAGGACCGGGCTGAGCCAGCCCTTCGGCGGCGCGCCGGTGATTTTGCGGAATATATCGATGCAGCGGTGAATGACCGTATGTTCTTCGTCGGCGTCCAGGTAGGCGAGGATATTGTCCTGCGTGTAGGAATGGGCCGCGATCTCGTGGCCCGACTTGAGCATCTGCTCGGCGGCTTGCGGCGCAAGCTCCAGCGAATGCGCATTGGCGCAAAACGTCGCCTTGACGTTGTTGTCGTCAAGAATGCGGATGAGGCGCCATACGCCGGCTCGCACCCCGTAGGTGCCCCACGTCATGGCGGCACGATCATGGGTGCCGGGCTTGAGCGCGGTGGTCTGCACTGAGAACGGCGGGCCTTTATCGCCCGACCAGTTTTCCAAGAGGCAGGTCACCGCGATTGCGAGACGCGCGTTGTTGGGCCAGGTGAAGCCATTGCTCTGCGATGTCGTTGTCATGGTTTCTCCAGCGCCGCGAATGGCGCGGCCGCATACACGATACGGCCGCCCACCATGGTGAGGAGGGATTCAATGCTGCCGATCTCGTCCGTTGGAATGCTGGCGAAGTCCTTTGTCAGCACCGCAAGGTCGGCGAGCCGGCCGGCCGTCAGCGCGCCGCGGCGTCCATCGTCGCGCGTGAACCAGGCGCTGCCCTGGGTATAGAGCCGCAAGGCTTCCTCGCGGTTCGGCAATTCATCAGCGTCGCGGGTCGGCGTGCCGGCGACGGTCCTGCCGTCGATCATCCATTGCAACGAGACGAACGGATTGTACGACATGACCCGGTGCGCGTCGGTGCCGCCGCCCACGTGGACGCCGATATTCATCGCCGTCTTGATGGGCGGCGTGCGTCGGGCGATTTCGGCGCCGCGCGTCCTGATGAGAGTATCGCCGCCGAAATACATGGCGTCCTGCATGAGCCAGCCGACGCCCAGCGCCTTCATGCGTTCGAAGTTCGCGACCGAGCCGTCATTGAGATGAGCGATCGACCAGCGCAGCCCCGCAATCGGGGCGTCGCGGTTCACGCGCTCGAACACGTCAAGCAGATGGTGCACGGAGGCGTCGTTGCTCCAGTGCTGCGTCAGCGTCATGCCGCGCGAGGCCGCCCATTTGGCGACCTCGTAGTATTGCTGCTTCTGCGCCTCCGTCGGGCTGTCGTTGTTGTACATGCCCCAGGTCACGTTCTCGCCGATGCCGTTGAAGCGCAGCATGTCGTCGCCGAAACCCATCGGCAGCATCTGGGTGAGGTTCTGGTAATCCTCCAGCTCCTTGCCGGGACGTTGCGCGAACAGGCTGAAGATGACCCGTACGGTCAACGCCCGATCCTGCCAGACGCGGAACAGCGGCAAGTAGCTCGCGGCCGTCAGGTTGAAGCCGCCCGGATCGCTGATGCCGGTCAGTCCGAGCCGGTTGAGCTCGCGGAAGAATTGCCGGGTGCCGGCGACGCTTTCATCGAAACTCGGCAGCGGCAGCCGGTCGAACAGGGCCGTGATGGTTGGATTGTCGCCGTTGATCCAGCCGGTCGGATTGCCGCCGGCGTCGCGCTCGATCTTGCCACGGGGCGGCACGTCGCCGTCGCTTGCAATATTGAGCGCCTTGAAGCCCGCGGGGGTCATGAGCGCGGCCGAATAGAACAGCTGAATGTAGACCGGATGGTCGGGCGCCGCGGCCAGGAGTTCGGCCTGCGTCGGCCGGCGCCGCTCGGCAAACTGCTGCTCGGTCCAGCCCCCTGCCACGATGATCCATTGGCCCGGCCGTGCCGCGCGGGCCGCCGCCGCGATGCGTTCCACCGCCTCCGGGATCGAACGGGCGCCGATCCAATTCACCTCGGCGGCGTAGAACAAGGCCGCCCGGATGGCATGCATGTGGGAATCGATGAGGCCCGGGATGACGGTGCGGCCGCCGAGATCGATGATTCGCGTTGCGGGCCCCGCCACGTCGCGGATGTCGGCCGAACGGCCGACCGCGATGATCGCGCCGTCGCGCACCGCCAATGCCTCCGCAATGGTCGAGCGTTCGTCGAGCGTGATGATCTTGCCGTTGACGAGCGCGGTGTCGGGGGATTGCGCGGCGACCGGCAAGGCGAATGCCGCGAAGGCTAACGTGATGGCAAGAAGCAAGCTCGCGATCGCGAGATATGCCGATCGGTTCCTCATCGTCTTCCTCCTTGTTGCCGAGAGAGCCGTAGCCCGGATTGAGCCAACGGGTCCCGCCTTTGGCGGGCCCGATGACAGGCTCCGCGAAATCCGGGGCAGGTCGATCCTTGTGGCGCCGCCGTCCCGGGTTTCGCTGGCGCTCAACCCGGGCTACGGAACGGTAGAGAATGTCCGGTCGCCAGCGCCGCGAGTCTCTCGGGATCGTCGGGCAGAGCATTGCCGCGCCAGACGACATGCAGATCTGGCCGCACCAGAACGAGATCATAGCCGTAAACGTCGCGGGCCCGTTGGTCCGGCAGGTCGAGGACACCGTAGGGCGCGCCGTAGGCCGCGAAGGCGCGGTCGAGGGCAGCCGTGTCGTGCTCGCCGGCAAAGCGCAACAGCGCATAGCCGTGGCCGTAGCCGACGCGGTCCTGCACGGCAGTTCCGTCTCCGAGCCAGACATGGGGGAGCCGCACCCCCGGATAGGTACTCGGCACGTAGTCGATGAAATTGTGCTCCGGTCCTTCGCTCGCCTCAGTGGCAATCAGCGGCGACCCCACATAGCGGTAGCCGAGTTCGGCGCCCACCATCTCATTGGATTTGCGCTGTTCGACATCGGCAACGCGGACGAGGTTGGCGCGGGTCTCGGCCCCTTCCGGGGTGTTGTCGCGGATGCCGGGACGCCACATGGAGCGCCATTTGCGCCGCCCCGCCGAGGCAAAGCGCGCCGCCGCGACGTTGCGTTCGCCAACCTGGCGGCGCTCGATCTCATAGGACTTGAGCAGGTCGGGTCCGCCCCAGCCGGCGAGCGTGGCGGCGAGCTTCCACGACAGATCGATGGCGTCGCCGCATCCGGTGTTCATGCCGAGTCCGCCGGTTGGAATCACAAGGTGCACCGCGTCGCCGGCGAGGAACACGCGTGAGCCGCTGCCGTAGCTATCGGCGATCAGGAGGTTCTGCCGCCACACGCCGCAATTGATCATCTCGAAGGAGAGCGGCATCGCAATGGTGTTCGCGAACTGCGCCACCATGTCGGAGTCCTGCCCCACCACCGCATGCAAGGTGAAGTGTTTCGTCGAATCCTGCAGGATCAGGAACGTGTGCTGGGCGTCGGCGACATGGAAATGGCGGCCCTTGCCGATCGGGATGCTCTCATAGAGATCATCGCAGCGATAGAGCGCCTGGCGCAGCTCGAGGATGTTGCCATCGCCTTTGAGGCCGATACCGAGCTGCTTGCGAATCGGACTACCGCCGCCATCGCAACCCGCGAGATAGAGCGCGGTGATTTTCGCAGTGCCGTCGCGGCTGCGCAGCCGCGCCGTCACGCTGTCGGGATTTTCAACGAAGTCCAGGAACTCGGTGCCATAGCGTACCGTCACGTTCGGCAGCTCATCGGCAACGGACTTCAGCAATGGCTCCAGCGTGTACTGGGAAATGAGTTGGTAGGGCTCCAGCGGCATCGATGCATCGGTTGAGGCCGCGATCTCCTTCTTGGCCTCAGTGACCGACGGATAGGGCAGATGGAGGAGCGGCGGTTCGAGGATCGAAGTGACGATGAAGACGTCCATCGGGCAATGGGACGGCAAGCCGGCGGCCCGGATGCGGTCCGCGAGCCCCATGCGGCGGAAGATTTCCATGGTGCGGGCATTGCAGCGCTCCATCTTGGGAAGGAACTGCGGCGCTTCCTTCTGCTCGACGAGCGTACAGCGCACGCCGCGCAACCCCAGATCGACCGCAAGGATCAGCCCGACCGGGCCCGCGCCGACGATGAGAACCTGGGTGTCGACCATGGGGACCCTCCGGTAACGAAAGAAGCGGGAGCGGATACAAGCGACGACGAAGCGTCGCCATCCCGTCGCCCGGAACTGCGAGCCATGTCAATGGCGGCGCATGCGTCAAGCAAACAGCACCTCCGTCCCAGCCGCATAGGGCTCTTCGCGACACCTGCCCCGCGAGAGGTCAGTGGCAATCAGCCATCGGCAGCGAAGCATCGTGACGGGTTGAAAGATCCCCTCCCTACCCTCCCCCGCATATGGGGGAGGTGGTTAGACCAAATGCACATAAGACACTATCGGCGAGAGCGCCTTCTGGCGCCGGCGGAACGGCAATGACGTCAATCGGTACGCAAATCAGGACACGCTCCAGCGGATTGTAGGCATGCCATGGAGAAAATTTGGCGACGGGGCGAAAGAAAAAGATCACAGCGCTTAGAAGCAGCAGCATTGCGTGTACAGGCAGATACGCCGGGCCAAGCCAGTCGTGTTGGCGCGTATGCGCGAGTTCGTGAGCCAAGACCCATCGACCATGGGCAGCAAGGAACGCCGGCTCCAAAATGATGACGTGTCCTATGGCAATGCCTCGCAGACCTGTGAAGCGTTCCGCGGGTAAGCAATAGAGCCACGCCCTTGTTGCCTGGCCGCCGACGCGTTGCGGCCTCCCGCAACGCAAAAGCCAGGCCACGCCATGTCCGATGAGGCTGGTAGGCGCTGTCCAGGCCTTGCGAAAGGCGCCAAGCGCGCCATTCCTTCGAGCGGCCGGGATCGAGATGCGAGTCATGGTTTTGAATTTCTCAGTTAGGGCACAGAGGTAGGTCAACCTAATCGAAAAATGCGCAGAGCGGCTTGAGCACGACGCCGGGGAGTGGCCGCCGATTGCCCGCCATCGAGGCGGCCTGTATACGCTTGGCTTGCGAACCCACAAGGCTGCCCTCATGCTCGAACCATCGGCCGAACGCGAATACGACGTCAACAAGAGCCGCGCGCCGGCCGACTTTCAGGAGCATCTTGCAAACCTGGAGGCTGCGGGCCTTCTGGTGCGCGTCGACCGCGAGGTCAACAAGGACACCGAGCTGCATCCGCTGGTGCGCTGGCAGTTCCAGGGGGGGCTCGCCGAGGATCAGCGGCGCGCTTTCCTGTTCACCAACGTGGTGGGCGCCGACGGCCGTCGCTTCGACATGCCGGTCGCGGTTGGCGCGCTGTCGGCATCGGGGCGCATCTACGCGCTCGGCATGGGCTGTTCGGTTGACGAGATCGGGAGAGCCTGGACCGCCGCCATAGGGCATTCGATCCCGCCAGTCACCGTGACTTCGCCGCCGTGCCAGGAGGTGGTCGTCGCCGGCGATGATCTGCGCGGTCCCGGCTGCGGGTTGGCCGGCCTGCCGGTGCCGGTCTCGACGCCGGGCTTCGATGCCGCGCCCTACCTCACTGCAACGCTGTGCATCACCCGGGATCCCGACACCGGCGTGCGCAACATGGGCACCTACCGGGCGCAATTGAAGGCGACCGATCGGCTGGGCGTTCGCATGGCTTCGCGGATCGGCGGCGCCGGCGGCTATCTGCATTGGCAGAAATATCGCGCCTGCAAGGCGCCCATGCCTTGCGCCATCGTGATCGGCTGCGCCCCGGTGGTGGCGTTCACGGGCCCGCAGAAGCTTGCCGTCGACCATGACGAGATCGGAGTCGCTGGCGCGCTCGCCGGGTATCCGATCCGCACCGCCAAGGCCGTGACGGTCGATCTCGAAGTGCCGGCCGACGCCGAAATCGTGATCGAGGGCCTCATCGATCCCGAGCTGCTGGAGCCGGAGGGGCCGTTTGGCGAAAGCCATGGCCATGTCGCGCTCGAAGATTTCAACATGTCCATGCAGGTGACGGCGATCACGCACAAGCGCGCGGCGGTGTTCGTGTCGATCATCAGCCAGGTGACGCCGAGCGAGTCGAGCGTGATCAAGCGCGTTGCCTATGAGCCGATGTTCCTGTCGCATCTGCGCGACACCTTGTCCGTCAAGGGCATCCGCAACGTCGTGTTGCATGAGCCGCTGAGCAATATCCGCCCGGTGATCTTCCTGCAGTTTGCGCCCGGCACGCCGCAAAGCGAGGTCTGGCGCGGCCTTAACGGCGCCTCCATCTTCAAGGCCGATTGCGGCAAGATCGTTATCGCGGTGAGCGAGGATGTCGATCCGCGCAACACCGATGCGGTGTTCTGGTCGCTCGCCTACCGGGCCCATATGGGCGATGATCTTCATGTGGTGCCGCACCGCTCCGGCGGGCACGGCCCGAAGACCGGCCGGCGCAGCGGGGACGCAACGCTTTTGATCGACGCCACTTTGAAAGGCCCGATGCCGCCGCTGGCGCTGCCGGCGCGGCCATTCATGGAGCGCGCGCGCGCCATGTGGGAAGAGCTGGGCCTGCCCGCACTCAAGCCGCAGCCGCCGTGGCATGGCTATTCGCTTGGCGAATGGGACGAAGCGTGGGAGCGCTACGCCGCGCGCGCCGTCGAGGGCCACTGGGAGGAGAATGGCGGCGAGACTTTCGCCCGCCGGCGCGGCGGGCTCACGCCGGAGACGCCGGTGCGGGAGGTGGAGGGGAAGGGTCGCGGGAAGGTGTGACGGGGCAAATGCATCGATCGTCCCATCGAGGTGCGGACGATGTGCGGATATCACACGATACCCAGGAACAGGGCGAGCGCTCGATTGACCCGCAACAGCAAGGCATCGTCTGCTGTGCCAATCGCTCCGCCGATCTTGGCGGCGGGCACGACGGTGATTTTGTCAATGGCGATCTGCGAAAGTTCTCTGAGCCCGTTTTGCTCGGAGGGCTTTACATCAAGCCTGAACAGATCAGCGTCGGTGCGAACGGTCGTGGTCAGCGGGCAAATTACGATAGACGGAAGCTCCGCGAAAAGATCGCTCTGCACCACGAGGGCGGGGCGCGGCTTGCCGTAGTCGCCGGGAGTGGCGACAGTCACGAATTGTCCCCGCCGTATTACGGCTCCGGCCATTGGTAGACATCGGCAACGAAACGCATGATTTCCTCGCCTGCCGGGTCATGGGCGGCGACGGCACGGGCTTGTCGGCGGCAAACTTCGACAAAGTCAGGAGCGCGTGTATCCGGCACCCAAATTTGAACAGGGCGCAAACCCGCGGCGCGCATCCGTTGGCGATAGCTCTTCATGCGCTTGGTTGGTGGAATTGGCCGTTGAGTCGAGCGCGGCATCGGCGTCTCCATTTGTAACATGTTACACCGAAGGACAGCCGAAGTCACGAGGCCATGTTCGCAATACTTCAATCGGCCTCGTATTGCGGGCCTTTCCCATCGGAGGAGCACGCAGTCAACCCGAGCGTGGCGGCTCCTCTTCTTCGTCAGCTGTGAGGATCGCGACAATCTGACTGGCAGTGCCCTGCAGCGGAAGGCCGGGGCCGAATACGTCGCGGTCGCCGGCAAGCCACATGGAAGCTTCTTCGATGTCCAAGATCGTAGGGCGCAGTTCCATGATGGGCAGCATCTTGGTTGGGTCGAGGTTGCCAAGAATTCTCGCCACGTCGTCAGTCGTCGCGGATTCACGCTTAGCTGCTTCCGTGGAACGGCTCTTCTGCATCATCATCTTTCACTGTGGACGGCCACACCCGACACAACGTTGTGGTTGGGACTGCCGTCGATGCGACGAAATGCCATCAGAGCGTTGTGAGGCCGCGCCTCACGTCATCGCTTCTTCCGGGCATCTGCCGGCAAACGCAGCGTCGACCTCGTTCAGCATCCTCTCTTCCTGCCCCGCATAGCGCGGTGAAAAATGAAACGGCTCGACGCGGCGCACGCCAGCCTGGCGCGCGATGGTTCCGGCCGCCGCAGTGGTCAGGTGCGACCGCTCGGCGGCCAACTCCGCATCCGCTCGGGCGAACGGAGCCTCAATGAACAAGAGATCAGCATCTCGAACGAGGTTGACGATGGCCGTGCGATTGGCGGCCGTATCGGCGACGTCAGTCACGTACGCAATTTTTTGGCCGGGCGTGACCGTGACCACGCCGCTCAGGGCGCCAAGCGGCATTTCGTGCGTATGGTAGGAATCTTGCCCGGCGGGAATCCGGATCAGATGGTCGGCCGGCCGGCCCTCCATCACCGCCTGCTTGAGTTCACGCAGCCAGGGTCCAACGGACAGCCCCAGGTCGGCAAGCCGGCTTTTCCAGACATTGACGTGAGCGACTTCCTCAATGGCGAAACCCAGGCAGGGCGTGCGGTGTTCCAAGATCGCAGCCGAGACCCGGAAGTCCGGCTGTTTGCAGATGACGTTGTCGACGATCGGGCCGGTGCCGATCGGCTCCGCCGCAAAGGCGTTCCTGAGACGGAACTGCGCCATGCGGCTCTCGGAGGATGAAGCGATCTCGGTCACCACGAAGACGAGGTCGGACAGATAGCGGTCCGCCAGATTCCACAGGTAGCCCTGAAGCTTGTGATGCACGTGATCAATGAAGCCGCTCGGCCCATAGAGTGCGACCGTCTTCTCCCGGCCGACCAGGATCCTCAGCAGGCGATCGAAGCCGATAAAGTGATCGAGATGAGCATGGGACACGAACACACGGTCGAGGCGGTGAACCTTTCGCGGCGATAGCGGCGCGATATCGCCCAGGTCGAACAGGATTGCGCGCTTCTCGAACAGCGTTTCGATGTAAAGGGCCGGGTCGCCGGAGCGTCCATTGACCAGCGTCGGGTGGAGAAGTGGCCGCATGATGAACTGTGTGCCTCGCTCTCTTGATTCGTAAAGCCTCATCTGGCGGTTCGCCGGTAGGGTCGAGGAAGCCAAAACCGTCGAGAGAACTGCAGATATGTAGCAAGCGGAGGTGAACGGCAGGAGCAAGGGTTATGATAAAATCGGGTTCAGCGCAGCCGGAGCCGCCGCCCGTCATTCGGCTGTTCCTGTGCGGTGACGTTATGATCGGCCGGGGAATTGACCAGGTGCTGGCGCATCCCTGTGATCCGGCTTTGCACGAGGGGTACGCCCATTCGGCAACGGACTACGTGCGTCTCGCGGAGGCAGCAAATGGACCAATTCCCCGGCCCGCCGATCCTTGGTATGTGTGGGGTGCGGCGCTTGACGAATGGAGCCGCGCGCAGCCGGACGGCCGCATTATCAATCTCGAAACGAGCGTCACCCGCAGTGATGACTATATCCGAAAAGGCATCAATTACCGGGTAAGTCCCGATAATGCGGAGTGTTTGGCTGCGGCCGCAATCGATTGCTGCGTGCTGGCCAACAATCACGTTCTCGACTGGGGCCGTGCCGGGCTATCGGAGACGCTGGCGACATTATCCCATCTGGGGATCAAGACGGCGGGGGCCGGTCGAAATCT
>Ga0257150_1000007_pt1 | contig 14199 bp, 12 predicted proteins | sample DL13A_FD_185938 | JGI IMG/M metagenome (GOLD analysis project Ga0257150, IMG submission 185938) | Soil microbial communities from H.J. Andrews Experimental Forest, Oregon, United States - DL-13-A | ecosystem: Environmental > Terrestrial > Soil > Temperate forest > Bulk soil | place: USA: Oregon... | reverse complement strand
GACATCCTTCGCCACCAGGAAGTAGTGCTTCATGAACCGCTCGACGTCGCGCATCCCGGCGCGGTCGACGTAGCCGAGCCGCCTCGCGATGGTGCGCTGGATGTCGAACGACAGCCGCTCCTCGGCACGGCCGGCAACGAAATGCATGTTGCACCGCACCGCCCACAGGAAGTCCTCGCAGCGCCGGAACAGCCGGTATTCGGCACGGTTGAACACACCCTGGGCGATCAGATCCTCGGAATTGCGCACCCGGTAGACGTACTTGGCGATCCAGAACAGGGTGTGCAGGTCGCGCAGCCCGCCTTTGCTGTCCTTGACGTTGGGCTCGACCAGGTAGCGCGACTGGCCGCTGCGGCGATGACGCTGTTCGCGCTCCGCGAGCTTGGCGGCGACGAATTCGGCGGCGCTGCCTTGCACGACCTGCCTGTCGAACCGCGCCACCATCTCGTCGAACAGGACTCGGTCGCCGAGCAGAAACCGCGCCTCCAGGAGGGCGGTGCGGATCGTCATGTCCGCCTGTGCCAGGCGGATACAGTCATCAACCGACCGTGTCGCATGGCCGACTTTGAGCCCCATGTCCCACAGGCAGTACAGGATGACCTCGGCGATCTGCTCGCCCCAGGCGGTCTGCTTGTAGGGAAGCAGGAACAACAGATCGATGTCCGAGCCCGGCGCCATCAGGCCGCGGCCGTAGCCGCCGGTCGCCACGATCGCCATCCGTTCGCTCTCCGAACGGCTCTGGGGCGGATAAAGCTGGGTCACCGCGAAGGTATAGATCACCCGAATGAGGTCATCCTGCATCCGGGTGAGCCGTCCTGCACAGCGGCCGCCCTGGCGGTCCTTCAGCAACAGCACTTCGGCCTTCGCAGAACTTTCTGCGAGCACCGCCTTGAGGCGTTGAGCGACGGCGGTCCTTTTATCGCCCTCGACGGAGGTTGCGAGTTGCTGCACCTCGGAAATGAGCGCGTCGGGGTCGAACAGGGCGTCCGGTTCATGCGAAGGGGGAGGAGAGGACATGCTTCAACCGATATCCGAAGCTCGACGCCGTGTCACGGCCTCGCACGGTTCCCCGTCGTATCAATCGAACAAGCGTTGTGACGCGAGGCCGGCGCCGTCGCGCAGGCTCGCAAGCTTCGCCCAAACTACATCCTCCGCGACCCGCCCCCAACCGGCCGAGGTATCAAAGCCGCAATCGGTGCCGGCGAGGACCCGCGTCGGGTCGCCGATGACCGCCGCCACCCGCTCGAGGCGATCCGCCACAACCTCCGGATGCTCAACGAAATTGGTCAGGCTGTCGATCACGCCGGCGACCAGGACTTGATCGTCGGCGAGCGGGAATTGCTTGAAACAGCGGAATTCGTGGGCGTGGCGCGGATTGGCGAACGGCAGCACCAGGCCGCCGACATCGGCCTTGAGCAGCACCGGCAGGATATCCTCAAGGGGGACGTCGCAATCATGCGGCGATTCCGAATTGCCCCAGCACACATGCAGGCGCACCCGCTCGCGCGGGATATCCCGGACCGCGCCGTTGATGGTCGCTACGACCTCCTCGACAAAGCCGACGAATGCGGCAACCGGCTTGTCCTTGAAGGTGATATGGCGTTCGAGCGCGAGATCGGGGGCGTCGATCTGCAGCACAAAACCGTGCTTCGCGATTGCTTCATACTCGATCCGCAAGGCAGCGCCGAGGGCGGCGAGATAGGCCTCGCGCGTGTCGTAGTATTCGTTGCGCACCGCCATGGCGACAATGCCCGGCGATGGCGCACTCATGAACGGCTCAACGAAAACCCCGGGCGTCTCGGCAAGCACGTTGCCGAAATGGCGACATTCGTCGGCAATTGCGCCGGCATCGAGGTATTTGACCTCGCCGATCGCTTTGGGCAGGCCGCCGAGCGCCGAGACCTGGGTGCGGGCCGCATGCTGCTCCGTCCACATGCGTTTGAATTCCGGGTAGCGATCGACGTCGGCGCGGGACGGCCGCTCCCAACTGCCGCCCAGCCCGGACAACCGGCCCTTGAGATAAAGAAAGAACGAATCGCGCTGCTGCTCGCCGTTATTGCCGACGTCGATGCCGGCCTCGCCCTGCTTGTCGACGATCCGCCGCACGGCATCGCGGCCGGCGCGAGCGATCTCGGCGTCGTCCGCGGGCGCGCCCGCGGCACGCCGGGCGTAAAGGCGCGTCAATTCCCGCGGTCGCGGCAGGCTGCCGGTGTGGGTGGTGAGAATTCGCGATGTGCTGCGTTGCATAGCTTTGGTTCACTTGGACATATGATACGGCAACCACAGGGCAAGGTCCGGCCACAGGATGACCAGCGCCAGCACCACGAACATGGCCAGGTGGAACGGGATGGTGCCGAGGACGACCTCGCTCAGCTTGCCGTCCCAAATGCCTTGAATGACGAACAGATTGATGCCGATCGGCGGTGAAATCTGCCCAAGCTCGACGAACAGCACGAGGACCACGCCGAACAGGATGGGATCGATGCCGTAGTTCGGCAGCACCGGAAAGATGAGCGGCACCGTAATCACGATCATGCCGAGGCTTTCGATCAGGCAGCCCAGCACAGTGTAGAGAATGAACAATGCGAAGAAGAACTGGAGCCGGGTGAGATCGAGGCCGACGATGAACGCCGTGACCTTCTCGCCGACGCCGGCGAAACTGATGGCATAGGAGAACACGTAGGCGGTGAAGATGATGAACAGGATGTTGCCGGAAAATCTGATGGTGTTGCGCATCGCCTCGATCACGCCGGCCGGCGTAAGGTTCCCGAACGTCGCGCCGAGAATGATGGCGAGGATGCATCCGATGGTCGCGCCTTCGGTCGTCGTCACCAGCCCGCGATAAATTCCGCCAAGCGTGCCCGCGATCAGGAGCGCGAACGGAAGCACATCGAGCAGCGCGGCAATGAGCTCCTTCATCGACCGCGGCCCCTCCTCGTGCGGCGCGACCTCCGGCCGGATTTTGGCATGAACCCCAATATAGCTCATGAACATGGCGGTCATGATCAGGCCCGGAATGACGCCGGCCATGAACAGCTTTGGGACCGAGGTTTCCGTGAAGGTGCCGTAGACGATCATGCCGAAACTCGGCGGCAGCAGGATGCCGAGCGTGCCGCCGGCGGCGAGCGAACCGGCGGCGAGCGGCCGGTGATAGCGGCGCCGGATCAGCTGCGGCAACGCCACGCCGCCGATCGACGCCGCGGTCGCAATGCTCGAGCCGCTCACCGAGGCAAACACCGCGCAGCCCGCGATATTGGTCTGCAACAGGCCTCCCGGAAGCCGGGCGACAAGCTTGGCGAGACCGCCGTAAATGCGGCTGCTTAATCCGCTGACGCGCAGAATTTCTGCCATCAGCATGAACAGCGGCACGCAGGTGAGCACGAAACTGTTCATGCTGCCCCAGCTGACGAGCCCGAGACTGTTGAGCGAGGGCAACCCGCCCTGCAGCAGCAGGTAGAACAGCGCCGGCACCGCGATCGCGAACGGGACCGCCATTCCGCATGTCAACAGGACGAGGAAGACCGCGAACGTGACGATGATCTGCAGCTCAGGGCTCATGCCGGCTCCCCGGCTCCATCCCTCGATCGCTTAAGCCTCGCGATATCTGCCGCAAGGGTCCGCGCCATCGAGAACAGCAACGCTGCAGCGCCGACCGCCATGGCGAGCCTCGGGATCCAGAGCGGCGTCGCGAGGTAGGTCGGAGCACGGTCGTCGAACCGCCATGACGACATCTCGAATCTGATGAGTTGCCACAGCAAAGCCCCGCAGAACGCCAGCGACAAGAGATCGAAAACCACATGGGAGATCGCGCGTCCGCGCGCCGACAGGCGGGACTGGACGAATTCAACGTGATGAAAACTGTCGTTGACCTGGCACGCGGGCAGGCTGACGAAGGTGATGACCACCAGCATGTAGCCGCCAAGCTCGTCAGATACCTCGAATGAAAAATTGAAGAGCGCGCGGGTCATGATGTCGATGCCGATCACGCCCAGCATCACGACCAGCGCCGCCATGCATGCGAAATTGCAAAGCCGCTCGACCGGACCTTCCGGCACGGCGCGCAAGGGGCGCGCGCCGTGCGCCGGCGTGCCGTCACGCTTTGCATTGGCGGCCATGGTGTTCCGCAGTGTCGTCACCGGCCAAGCGCGGCGCGTACTTTACCCAGTGCTTCGACGACTTCCGGCCCCCGTGCCTTCGCCCATTCGCCCCAATAGGGTCTCATGGTGTCGACCGCGCGCGTGATTTCATCCGGCTTCGCCTGCGTAAAGGTATAGCCGGCTGATTTGAGAAGTTGCACGGATTCGGCTTCCTCCGTTTTCATGGTGTCCTGATCCCAGCGCGCCCCGTCCTCGGCGGCTTTGCGCAGCTGGTCCTGGAGTTGAGGCGAGAGTTTGCGGTAGGCATCGGTGTTGACGATAAAATATGAATTGTTGACGTTCACGATCAGCACATAACCAAATTTGAGCAGGTCCTTCCACAGCACGGCGCCGACGCCGGCGGTGAAAATGCCATCGACCACCCCGCGATCAAGCGCCGAGGGAACCTCCGGCGCGCTCATGGTGATGGAGACGCCGCCGAAGCGCCGCACCAGTTCGCCCTGCTCCGGCTGCGCGACGCGCAGCTTCATGCCTTTGATGTCGTCGAGCGAAGCGAGCTTCTTGCGGCCCCAGACGAACTGCAGCGGATAGGTGTAGGAGGCGAGCACCGTCGAGCCTTTCTGCGCAAAGGCCTTTTCGATATAGGACTTGAGCACGGCGTCGGCCTTGGCGAAGTCCTCGTAGGATTGGATCAGCATCGGCAGGCGCGGGATGCCGGCAACCGCGATGTTGCCGGAATTGAACAGGTCATCGCCGATCTGGACGACATTTTCGCCCACAGCCTGGGTGATGTTGCTGGCGTTGATCTGCAGCGTGCCGGCGAGGTGAAGCCTGATTTTCAATTCGCCGTTCGTCGCCTTCTCGACCTGCTCGGTAAATAGTTTCGCGCCGCGCGATGTGGCAAAATTCGGCGCCGACTGGTGCATGTAGAAATTCCATTGCTCCGCTGCGGATGCCGGGCCGTGCCATGCAAAAAGAGCAAGCGCTGCGGCAGTAACCGCCGGTCGCCAAAGAACGAAAATTGACCTGGTCACGGCATTCCTCCCCATTGTGTTGCGGCCGGCCGGCTATCCGCAGGCTCCTTCTTATGCACTATACACGAGTGCAGATTAGAGCGCCCATCTCCGGCGAGGCGTCAAGAGACGGTGGGCGCCTCGGCATGGTCGGTGGGGCCACAGCCCACTGTTCCGCCCGACGCTGACTCAAAGGAGCACCGTGTCCTCGCCGGTCTGTATTTCGCCGACTTGTATAGTGACATGGCCGTGCTACTCATTCGTTGTCTAACCAAACAAAAACTGGGAGGGACCATCATGAGAGAATATTGCCGGCTTCTGTCTGTCGTAGCTTTGTTTGCCGGTATGGTGGCGCAGGGTGCCTATGGCGACGAACGCGAGGCTGTGCGATCTGCGGGGCCGATCTATAATGTCGCGCATTTTGACGTGATTCCGGCGACCATAGGGGGCATCGATTTTCTCCAAAATGGCTACGCGCTGCTGTTCAAGTATCGCGACCAGAGCAAACCGGATGGCGGATTGGAGAGCTTTCGGATTCTCAATCTCATTCCGCCGACGACGAACCATTCTCAGATCGTGCAAGTCTTTGCGAGCTACGAGGCCTACAAGGACCACTTGGCGCAATCCCATACGGTTGGGTTCCGGTTCAACGTGCAGAACAACGCGGCCCTCAACGGCTGCTGCGTGGGGAGCCCGATCGACGATCGGCAGTACCGGCTGGTGCGGTCGTTCAAGGCGCCCTGGCCGCGCGCCAGCATTGCGTCGACCGTCGGTCCGTCAGGATCGCTATACGTCGTCACCTATGTGGAGCTGTTGCAAGAAGGTAACGTTGCGCGGGGACAGGATGAATTGCTCGACTACGGCGCCGCGACAAGCAATGCCAATGGTTCGCGCGTTTTGAGCTACAGCGTGCTGCAGCAACTCGACCGCCCCAATCGCTATGCGGTGCTGGAGATTTGGGATAGCCAGACGAGCTACAACACCTGGCAGGGCCTCGCCACCACCACCAATTTTGTCGCGAAAATCAAGCCGCTGCTTGGATCACCGTTCGATCATCGTCTGGGCGTCCTGTGTGGTGAGACGTACGTCGACGGCACCGGATGTACGCCTCCCTAAAGCGCTCCGGTCTTATTGAACCACTTCGCCTGTCCCGGCGATCACTTTGAATCCCGCAGCGGCGTCGTCGCTGGGCTTGTCCCGGCGACCCCGAATGTGAAGGCACAGAGCAAGAATAATCGGGGTGGCCGGGTCAAGCCCGGCCACGACCCGGGAGAGAGGCCAAGCGCTTCAACCTGACCGGAATCTGCTCTAGATTTGCCGCCAACGACATTCGCCATCAAGAGGAGTTGGTCCATGGCCGTCGCACGGCATCCCCGTCCCAAGGAACTGGTCGGGGTCCCGATCGAAGAGATCATGAACCGCTATGTGGCCCGGTTCCGCGACCGCAAGCCTGATTGGGCAGCGTTTGAGGATGCCAAGATCGAGGGCTACAAGCGCGCGCAACACCGCTTTATCGGCGCCGGCGGCTCCGGCAAGCATGGCGATCCGACCGTCATTCCGGCCGGAAATTTCACTCTGTCGATCATGTTCGTCAATCCGGGCCAGGGCAACGCGGCCCACACCCACGAAGTCGAGGAGTGCTTCTTTGTGCTGCAGGGGCTTCTCGACGTGTTCGTGGAGGATGAGTCCGGCAACCGCGTCACCACGCGCCTCGGACCCTGGGAGTGCATCTCGTGCCCGGCCGGCGTCATTCACGGCTACCAGAACGACAGCCTGGAGCCCGTCTACTTCCAGGTCATGCTCGGCCGCGGCAAGCCGGAGACCATGGGCTATGCGGACGAGGAGCTTTACAAGCGGCGCGCCGATCACCTCGACGCTGGAGCGGCGTAGACCCCCCTTGCCCGCCATCGCACGCATCGGCTTGAGCGCGCGGTCAGGCTCACCGACCGTGGCTAGTCAAATCCACGCGCCAATGACGACGGAGTGCGCTATGCTGATGCGCTTGCGCGTTCCGAGAGGCAGTCGCGCAGGTTTGGTCTCGCGCTTTGAAGAGTTCCGCATGAAAGCTGTTCGAAACCTGATGGCGATCTTCGCAGCCCTGCTCGTTGTCGATGCCGCCGCAGCGCAATCCACGTTCCCGGATCGACCCGTCCATATCCTGGTCGGCTACGTCCCGGGCGGACCGAACGACATCATCGCGCGGGCGATCGGCGATCGGCTCGCGCTCGCTTGGGGCAAATCGGTCGTGATCGACAACGTGCCGGGCGCCAGCGGCAACATCGCGGGCGACCGTGTCGCTAAGGCTGCGCCCGACGGCCACACGCTGCTTCTCGCCAACATGGCGCAGATCGTCGTCAATCCGAGCCTGTTCGAAAAGATGAGCTATGACCCGGTCCGGGAGCTGGCGCCGGTCTCGCAGGTGGCCTTTACGCCGAACGTCCTGACCGTGCCCAACGAGGTGCCGGCCCACAGCGTTCAGGAGCTGGTCGCGCTCACCCGCGCGACGCCCGGAAAATACACCTTCGGCTCAGCCGGGGTCGGAACCACGCAGCATCTCGCCGGCGAGCTGTTCAAATCGATGGCGAAGCTCGACCTCCAGCACGTGCCGTATCGTGGCGCTGCCGGCGTGATCACGGATCTGCTGGGCAACCGCATCACCATGTTTTTCGGCAACATTGCGCCGCTGCTGCCGCTCATTCGCGAGGGGAGGCTGCGCGGCCTGGCGGTGACTTCGCTCGAACGCTTCGACGCCACGCCCGAGCTTCCCACCATGGCGGAGTCCGGCTTCCCGGGTTTCGACGTCACCGCATCATTCGGCTTGATGACCGCGGCCTGCACGCCGTCCGGCGTCATCGACAAGATCTATCGCGACACCGCTCGGGTACTGACCCAGGCCGACTTGCGGCAGAAACTCGCCGACATCGGTGTGATCGTCATGGGCAATTCCCCGGCGGAATTCTCCGCCGCGATCAAGAGCGAACTCGTGGTGTGGGCGAAGCTCATCAAGGAGGCCGGATTGCGGACGAACGAGTGAGGCCGGTAACGCCATACAATCCGGCCGGAATTTTTCGTTAAAAGGCGGTCGAGCGATCCGGGATCCGCCGCGGCCCGGAAAACCGGACCGCATTGATTTCGTTGGGAATTTCAAAATTAGTTCGTTTTGTCTAAATGGCGCCCTCAAACAGTTCTTTTGCGTACTTAAACGGTAATATCGCACCCTTACGCAGATAAGTAGTATTGAAGTTATCTTATTTGATAACTACAATATGACTTATGAAGCGACGCATGTTGATGCAGAGGTTAGATGACATGGATCGACGCGGGGTGTGGGCCTTCACCCCAGCGACGTTTTCGGCGCTGCTTGGCGAGCCTGAACCAAACTATCTCAAGCTCAGGATGAAGCGCTTGGCCGATCAGGGCGTACTGATCAGAGCGGCGCGCGGCGTGTACGTGAATCCCCATGCGCGCTCCGTACCAAGCGATGTGCGAGGTGGACTTCTCCGCGTCCTGCGTCCCCGTGAGATCACATATGTGAGTCTCGAATCTAAATTGTCGGAGGCGGGAGTGATCTCTCAGGTCACAACCGCTCTGACCTGCATGACTACGGGATCTCCCGGACGTTTCGACACTCCCTGGGGAGCGATCGAACTCACCCATACGGATCGCCCCGCCGCAGTCGGAACCGACATGCACATGCGAGACGACGGAGTGCTTGAAGCGACTGTGGAACGATCAGCTCGCGATCTCCGTCGTGTCGGGAGAAATACGAACCTAATTGACGAGGAAACACTCGCCGAAGCGATTTGTGAAGAGAGAAGTCATGAACAACAAGGCCAACAGCATTAAGAGCGCTATCGCCAACTTTATTGCAACGCATGGGATCCCCGGCGAGATGGAGCAAAACCTAGTCAAGGAGGCGATTCATCTCCATCTGCTATCGGCATTGTCTGATGCAGGCGTGCTTCGACATGTCGTGTTTCAGGGCGGTACCGCGCTGCGACTTTGCTACGGCGGAGAACGTTACAGCGAAGACTTAGACTTCGTGTGTGGAAGGGGAGGAGCTTACGTCGATAAGATCGAATTCGAGCGGCGCGTCCAAGACGCATTGGAAACCACGAAGAAATCGTTGCATCGCGATTTTGATATTAATCCGAGCGAGATCGCGCTCAAGCAGCCGTCGCATCCCATGGCAATAAAGAGCGATTCCGTATCGGTGACTGCCTGGCAGATCGTCGTGCCAATCGGTTCAACGCCGAAGTCGCCGAAGTCCCGCGTCAAGATCGAATTCGCGAATGTGCCATCTTACGATAGCGGGCCTAATGTTGCCAAGGTGACGCAGGGCCTCGTGCAGATGCAGGACGTTATTCTCACGGTCGAAAGCGCTAACGAAATCCTAGCCGACAAGGCCGTCGCGCTGACGGCGAGGGAGGTCATGAAATATCGCGACGTCTGGGATGTCTGGTATCTTGTCAATAAGGTGAACGCCCAGGCGGATAGAGGCATCGTCGGCCGTAAATTCACAGACTACGGCACATCGGATGTCGAGGCGAAAGCCAAACAAAGATGCAATGAGTTGGCGAAGGGCTCCACGGCGAAGTTGTTTCTCGACGAGATGCGAAGATTCCTACCGGCAAAGCGCGTTGCGGAAATGGGCGGCACGGGGCTGCATCATAAGATCCTGGCCGCCAGTCGTGAACTGATCAAGCATGCGGCTCTCCCACGCCTTGTGCCGAACATTTAGTCGAACGAAGTAAAGGCCGCCAAAAGCTCTGTCCCCTCTCGATCGACTTGATCTCGAGCGGGGAGATAGATGTCTAGGAAACGCGTCCAGCTTGACCCGTATCCAATGAATTGTATGCCGGCCTCCCCGTATGCGTCTGGGAAGCGCGATCCTAGCCCGCCGAAATTGCTGACCAACATCTCGTAGGACAGCATCAACGCTGAAAGCCACATGTAAGACTCCCGTTCTCGCCTTGCAAAATATCGTTCTCCAAAAAGCACAAGAAATAGAGCAACAGCGATCCACCAATATATAAAGGCCAGAGCAATAACGGTCAGTCCGATGAACCGGGACGCCGGTGCTCCGGCCTCCGTCACATCGGCTTGAACGCGCGGTCAAGCGCCACGTCGATCAGCATCGCGACGTTGTCCTTGAGAGCCTTGCCGATCAGGTCGGTCGCGTCGTGAACGGTGTTGGCGCGTTCCGCCGCGACGCCGAGCGAACGCGACAGGCCGACGAAGTCGATCGCCGGATTGACGAGCTCCATCCCCACATAAGTATCGACCTGCTCGGCGTGCCCGCGCAGCCCGTGGAGGCGCTGCTTGAGGATGCGATAGGACGTGTTGTTGAGGATCACGAACACGACCGGAATGCGATAATGCGCCGCCGTCCACAGCGCCTGGATCGTGTAGAGCGCGCTGCCGTCGCCGATCAGGGCGACCACCGGCCGGTGCGGCAAGGCAAGCTTGACTCCGATTGCGGCCGGCAGGCCCCAGCCGATGCCGCCGCCGCGCAGGCCGAAATAGCTCTGCGGATCGTCGCTGCGGATAAGCTGGCGGATGCCGGGCGCCGACGATAGCGCTTCCTCGATCACGACCGCATCCTTCGGCAGCATATCCCCGATGGCGCCGAGAAGCGCGAGCGGCTGGACCGGTGTCGTCTTGGCGAGCGCGCGGGCCTTGGCGCGAAGCGCCTCCCGGTCCGCCAGGGACGCCTCGCTCGCGGTCTGCAGGCGGGCGCGCGCCTCGCCGCGGGCCGCGCTCGTCATGCGCTCCCGCACCATGGCGGAGAGTTCCGGCAACGTGCTCTTCGGGTCGCCCAGGATCGCGGCATTGGCCGGATAGTTCTTGCCGATCTCCCAGGGGTCGGTGTCGAGATGGATAAGCGGCATGCCGGGCGGCATCGGATCGACATTGGAGGGCAGCGACAAGGTAAAGAGATCAGCGCCGGCCGAGACCAGCACGTCGTATTCGTCGAGGATCTTGCGCACCGCCGACTGCAGCCGGATCACGTGGCCGCGAAACAGCGGATGAGAGGCCGGGAACGAAGCCGTGTTCGGCACAAACTCCGCGTAGACCGGCGCCCCGATGAGCTCGGCGAGTTCCACCAGCTCCGCGTGCGCCTGGCTCTGCGCCACGGCGTCACCCGCCATGATGACGGGCCGCTTCGCCGCGGCGAGTATCGCTGCGGCTTTGGCGATCTCGCCGAGGTCGCCGCGCAACCGCGCGCCGACCCGGGTCGGCCCCATCAGATCGACCTCGCCCTCCGCCTTGAGGATATCGCCGGGCAGCGCCAGGAACACCGGCCCGGTCGGCGGCGCCAGCGCGGTCTTGGCGGCACGGTGCACGAGGCGCGGGAGATCGGCGAGGCGATGCACTTGCGCAGCCCATTTCACCAACGGGCGCGCGAGAGTGGGCAAATCCGCGGACAGGATCGGTTCGGTGGCGAGGTACTCGGTGTCCTGCTGGCCGGCCGTGATAAGGATGGGCGCCGCTGCCTTCTGGGCATCGTAGAGCATTCCCATGGCATTGCCGAGACCCGGCGCCACGTGAAAATTGAGCACCGCCAGCGTGCCGGAGGCTTGGGCATAGCCGTCCGCCATCGCCATCAGGGCCGCCTCCTGCAGGCCGAGGACGTACTTGATTTCATTCTCGACCGCGAAGGCGTCCATCAGCGGCAATTCGGTGGTGCCGGGATTGCCGAATACAATGTCGACGCCTTCCTGCTTGAGGAGTTCGAGGAAGGCACGCTTTCCGGACATCACGGGCAAGATCGTCTCCGTCGGTGTTTTTCGGGAACTCCACAACGAATCCCCGAGGGCGGCAAAAGATAGCGGTCTCTTGGGCACAAATGAAGTATCGCACGCTGGGGTGTCGTCGTGCGCGACTCCGGGTCTCAAACGCGGCTTGGAGTAAGCGCTGCCGCAATAGCGGGCTTTACATCCGCGAACCCGATGGTAGATGATGCCGTCGTCGAATTCATGCGCATCACTGGGATCGCGAAGGGGTGAGATTCCAACTCACGGGGAGGTTTTCCAATGGCTCGCAAGCTCAGCCGCCGCGCCTTCGCGGCTGGCGCCGTCGCAACTGCATCATTCCGCTTCGCCCCGGCCATCGCGCAGGCGGCGCCGTTCCGGATCGGGCTCCTCACAGTCAAGACCGGGCCGCTCGCCCAGGGCGGCATCCAGATGGAGCAAGGGATCGCGTCCTTTCTCAAGGAGAAGGGTAATACGCTCGCTGGCCGCAAGATCGAGTTCATCTCGGCCGATACCGGCGGAAATCCGGCGGGCGCCAAGACCAAGGCGCAGGAACTCGTCGAGCGCGACAAGGTCAACGTGATCCTCGGTCCGCTGGCCGCATTCGAGCTGCTTGCGATTGCCGACTATGTCCGTGAAAAGGCAACGCCCCTGATCAGTCTTGCGGCGGCCGAAGACATGACCCAGCGCAAGGCGCACCCTTACATCATCCGGCCGTCCGCGACCTCGGCGCAGTGCTGCCACGCAATGGGCGATTACGCAGCCAAGGAGCTCAAATACAAGCGCGCCGCTACCATCTCGGAGGATTTCGCGTTCGGCTATGAGCAGATGTCCGGCTTCCAGCGCGTATTCGAAGATAGCGGCGGCAAAGTCGTGAAGAAGCTGTGGCCGCCTTTGGGCGCGCCGGACTACACCCCCTTCATTGCCCAGATCGGGAATGTGGATTGCGTGTTCAATGGCTTTGCCGGGTCTGCCCCGGTGAAATTCATGCGCTCCTACGCGGACCTCGGTCTGGCGGGAAAAATCCCGCTCCTGGCCGGGTGGACCGCCATGGACGACGCCTTGTTGCGCAGCCTTGGGGACGAGGCCGTCGGCGTGGTGTCGGCCCATTGGTATTCGGCGGACTTCGATTCACCGAGCAACAAACGTCTCGTGGCCGCTTTGGATCGGGATTATAAGGTCCTGCCCGGCGGTTACGCGGCCGGCATGTACGTCGCGGGCCAATGCGTCGAGGCCGCGATTGCAAAGCTTGACGCCAAGTCCGATGACCGCAGCGCGCTGGCCGAGGCTCTTCATCAGATCTCGCTCACCGACACGCCGCGCGGGCCGGTCAAGCTCGACCACCTCGGCAACGTTGTGGGCGACGTGTTCATTCGCAAATGCGAGCGCAAGAACGGGCAACTCGTCAATACGGTGATCAAGCGCTACCCGAACGTCAGCCAGTTCTGGACCTATGACGAGAATGAATTTCTGGCCAATCCGGTTTACGCGCGCGACTATCCGCCAGCGAAAAATCTGGAGCCGTGATTCCGCTGTGATCACGTGTAGGGTGGGCAAAGGCGCGTCGCGAAGACGAGGACGGTTGCTGAGATCGTCGTGCGCCTTTGCCCACGCTGTCCGACCTCATCGCTTGACCGCGTGGGCAAAGTCGCGCAAGGCCAGTGCTCCATGTCATCAGCCGCGGCAGGCGACTTTGCCCACCCTACGACGCCTCCATATTTCTTAATGCGCCCTGGGGCAGAGGCAGTTGATCATTTGATCACGCGAGCAGCGAGCTCCCATAAATGACCCTCTGGCTGACCCTGGCGGTGAACAGCATCGCCTTTGGCGGCCTGCTATTCCTATTGTCAGCCGGGTTTTCCCTCATCTTCGGGCTGATGCGCATCCCCAATCTGATGCACGGATCGTTCTTCATGTTGGGGGCCTATTTTGGTGTGACGCTGATGCTGCCCGCGGTCGGGGCCAATTTCTGGGTTGCGGCGCTCGCGAGCGCGGTTGCGATGGCGATCATCGGGGGCGGCGTGGAGCGGCTGTTGCTGCGGCGGCTGGCGGGCCAGGAACTGGCGCAAGTGCTGCTCACGCTGGGGCTGTCCTTCATCGTCTCCGATCTCTGCCTGATGATCTGGACCGGCGATCCGTGGCAGCCGCTGGCGCCGGCGGAGCTTCGCGGCGTCGTCCGTGCCGGGGGCATGATCTTTCCGCTTTACCGCCTTGCCGTGGTGGTCATCGCCGTCGCGGTTGCGGCGGCGCTGTGGGTGATGGTGGATTGGACGCGGCTCGGCGCCATGATCCGGGCCGGGGTCGACGACGCTCCGATTGCCCGTGTGGTCGGGA
>Ga0257150_1000006_pt1 | contig 15313 bp, 14 predicted proteins | sample DL13A_FD_185938 | JGI IMG/M metagenome (GOLD analysis project Ga0257150, IMG submission 185938) | Soil microbial communities from H.J. Andrews Experimental Forest, Oregon, United States - DL-13-A | ecosystem: Environmental > Terrestrial > Soil > Temperate forest > Bulk soil | place: USA: Oregon... | reverse complement strand
CGCGGGCGGCGAGTCTCTTGATGACCCGAAGCTGCCCTTCACAACGACCATGGCGAAAGGCCGAGACGGTGGATGGCAGATTCTTATGTTGCCCTTGTCTGCCGGCCTCGACGCCGCCGCGCTCAACTCACAGGCTGCGTCTCGGGGAACTTCCATGTGCCGTCGAGGTCCGGAACGAGTGGCAGGGAGTCGATGCCGAGGAGCTGCTGCGCGCCCAGCTCGCGCACTTTGCAGATGTTGGAGCTCGAATCGCGGTCGACGGCCCAAGGCTGCGCCTGAATGCGGCCGCCGCCCAAGCGATCGGTCTGGCACTGCACGAGCTTGCGACCAATGCCGGCAAATACGGCGCGCTGTCGGTGGATGTCGGCCGTGTCGACGTGCGCTGGCGGCTTGAGGGCGACACCTTCATGATGAGCTGGACTGAGCGCAACGGGCCGCCCGTGTCACCACCAGAGCGCAGTGGCTTCGGCAGCACGGTCGTCGATTCGATAGCGAAGCTGAGTGTCGGCGGTGAGGTTAAGCTCGATTACGCTCCCTCGGGTCTTATGTGGCGCCTGACGTGCCCGGCAGCGAATGCCCTGAATGGGGGAAGGCCGCCGCAATGACCAGATGATGACCATCAAAGGCGAGAATCGTCGCTTCAAGTTCTTTGACTAGGGCGGGAGGCAGACGGCCGTGACAGCCGGCCTCGTCACGGTCGAATTCCGACCCAAGCTGTGTGAAAACGCGCCTCGATAATCAAAGATTGCTTTCTCGTTCTGGTCTCATGCCGGACGTTGTGAGCGCTGCTACCATTCGTTCGTGGATCCCAAATTTGAGACGGAAATTCTATTTTTCAGCACGAGCTCCGAGTTTCACACAGTCTCGACCCACAACGGGCCATTGGCATCCACGCTATTTCTTCGCAGTTGCGCGTTGGATTGACGGCGAAGTCCAAGTACCCAGAAACGTGTAGCCGGGCAAGCGTTGCTGAATTTCCACAAAAGCGGCTTCCAGTGAGTCCGCTCTAATATCAAAGTCTCGGAAATTGCTCTTTTGCGCGCGCGCGACAAAGAGCATTTCGTGATGAAGGCGTATCCCGTTTGGGCCGCCGGGGCCATCGAGCGAAAATGTGCGATGGAAATTGTCAACGATCACATGAAATACCATCTTTCCGCACGTTATCGGCGGCGTCGCAGCACTGGCGGTCATCGTGGGGATCATAGGTCACCTCCTTAGAGCAATTGGATTGGATATCTGCAAATGCTGACACACGCGTCCCTAACGCGACATCATCTCCTCGCCGTTACGGGCTGAGCCTGTGATGAGGCGCGTCGAGGCGCCGTACGTTACATAGGACCAGATCCAATTCAGAACGACTGCGACGCGGTTGCGTGATCCGAGAAGGAACAGCACGTGGGCGATGCCCCAGAGCCACGATGCCATGGGGCCACGCAACCGGACGAAGCCAAAATCTGCAACCGCTGATTTCCGCCCTATCGTCGCCAGACTGCCCATATGTCGATAGGAGAAGGCGTGCGCGACGGGTTCGCCACGGAGCTTTGACCGAATGGCGGTGGCGACGAAAACCCCACCCGACGCCATGCTGGCGGCCATCGCCCAGTCGGTCGCGACCAGTAGGCTCAAGACGATTGCTCGTTCACCAATCCAGATCCGGATCAGAAGATCGACAAGCGGCCAGGCTGTCCGGCTGAGGAACGCGATGGCATCGCCTAGTCGACACACGTCGCTGGAGCACATTGGCAAAGTCTGTAACCGCTCCGATAACCATTCGTCAATCACGAGCGCGTTCGTTTGAACAATACCCTCAGCAAATTTCGAGAGGCGGTGTCAACGCGCCTCTGGCAGATGGGCATGAGCGCTGCCGTCCCACGATGCAACGCCGATCGTAGGCTTGCCCACACTTCGTTTTCATTGGCTCATCATCTCGCCCACGCTTCACAGTTGTTGTGTTCGGCGAGGGTATTGCTGATGGGTGGAGGCAGTGCCGATGAGCGGAGCGTGAGCAGGGCCGCGATGGTATCGCCCAAGCACGCCTAACGCGTCGCCTTTTACGACGCTTCGGAGCCTGCGGACTGGGCATTTCGAACGCCTCTTCCAAGCCCGAGCCAGGCGGGGTGACGCTGCTTTCTGGCGAGAACGCGGGGTGGACGGAAACGTTCCGGCAATAACAACTTATTCGAGCCCAATAATGCTGACTAATCGCCGGAACCGGTTTCGCGCGCGGCGCGTTAGACGCGACAATCACGGTGTGTGACCCCACGGACATCGTGGCTGCGAAAAATGTGAACGCAGAAGTTTGCGGCTGCGGCGCGCTTTTCCTCTACGTTCGCCTAATGAGACGCCGATATATTCCCACCGGGGCTAAGGTGAACAGGTGAGGGGCGACACCAGATTTTTTTGCGGCGCCGCGCAGGGCTCATGTGGCATTGCCGTCATGGCGAAAGCTTCGTGTCCGGGGCGGACTAAGACTCGCCTCGTTCCGCCGCTCACCTTCGAGGAAGCCGCTGCATTCAACACTGCGTTTCTCCAGGATGTGGCCGCGAATATTGCGGTCGCGGACCGGGAGGCGCGAAGGTGGGGCGGTCGGCTTTCCGGCTACATGGCATTTGGCCCGCCGCGCTCGGAGCCATTCTTTCGCAAGATATTGCCAGTATCGGTCGGCCTCATCGAGGCGTGGCACCCGAATTTCGGCGATTGCCTATTTGCCGCTGTTAAAAAGCTTCTTGTGCTGGGCCATAGCGGCGCTGCGGTGGTCAATTCCGACAGCCCGACGTTGCCGACGGCTTTGCTGGTGGAAGCCGCCGAGGTGCTGGCGCGCTCCGGCGACCACGCTGTTCTCGGCCCCTCGACCGACGGCGGCTACTATCTGCTCGGTCTCAAGAAGCCCCACCGGCGGCTGTTCGAGGATGTGGCGTGGAGCACCGAGTCCGTTGCGCGTCAGACGCTCGACCGCGCAGCCGAGATCGGTCTGGCCGTACACGTGCTGCCGTCTTGGTATGATGTCGACGACGTTGCGGCGCTACGCCTCTTGCGATCCGAACTGTATGCGGGCGTTTCGTTCACGCCCGCACTTACGACCTATCGCGCGACGCATGTGCGACAACTCTTCGACGTACTCCTTCGCGAAACCGATCTTGCGCAGCGCTTAGCCGGAGAGCCTGGCGTAAGGGAATCGGCCGATGTCGCAAATCCGTCCATGCAGAGAGCGGCTGAATGACTCATTTCGATCAGACGACGCCTTTGCGAGAAGCGGATGGTGATGCGACTTCCCTCCCCGTTATCGATCAACGCCGGTACTTGGAGAGCGTCGGGTACGGGCGATCGGCGGCACCCGCGCGTCTGCCGGTCTGCGTCTATCTTGAAACCACCAATCGATGCAATCTCTTGTGTACCACTTGTCCGCGGACCTACGAGGAGCTTGAACCGCCCGCCGACATGAGCTGGGAGCTGTTCGCGAAAATCCTCGACCAGCTTCCCGATATAGAACGTGCCGTGCTCCACGGTGTCGGCGAGCCCATGCTGGTGAAGAACCTTCCCGAGATGGTCAGCTACTTGAAGGACCGTGGCGTCTATGTGCTGTTCAACACCAATGGCACCGTGCTCAATGAGAAGAACGGCCGCGCCCTGATGACGGCGGGGTTGGACGAATTGCGGGTTTCGTTCGATGCCGCAAACGCAAAATCTTATCGGGCAATCCGCGGCAAAGATTACTTCGGTCGCATCCTGAAAAATGTACGCGCGTTCCGCAATCTCCAGGAGCGCGAAGGCAACGACTGCCCGCGCGTATCCGCATGGCTTACCGGCCTAAAGGAAACCATCGCGGAACTGCCGGCGTTCGTGAAGGTCGCGGCCGAGATCGGGGTCAAGGAAGTTTATCTTCAGCGCCTGGTGTTTTTCGAAGACAATGCGACCGGCCATGCCCGACCCGACCAGGCGCTCTATGAGCGGATGAGTTGCGAGGATGAGGCGCATCTGGAAGCGGCGACCCGGCTGGCGCAGTCATACGGCATTGCCTTCAGCGCTTCCGGCGCCGTGTCCGAACCCGGCATGAGCCTCAGGCGTCGGGACAGCGCGTCGCCATGGTCGATGTGCCGACGGCCCTGGACCGTGATGTATTTTACCGCCAACGGCCGCTCGCTGCCGTGCTGCATCGCGCCGTTCTCACAGCGCGGCTACGAGAACTACACGCTCGGCGACGCCACCCAGCAGTCATTGCGCGAAATCTGGAGCGGCGCGGCCTACCGAGCGTTCCGTAAGGCACTTCTTTCCGATCGTCCGCCCGCTGCGTGCGCGAGTTGCGGCCTGCGATGGAGCTTGTGACGCGGATGGTGCAAGCAGCTGCCGATAGCGCCCCCGCCGCCGCTCGCCCGTGCGTCGTCGCGCTCGCGATACCGACCCTCAACGAGGAAGCTTCCATCGGCGACGTTCTGCGCGCCGTCCCTCGAGGCGTCGTCTCCCGCATTATCGTGGCAGACGGCGGCAGCACCGATGCGACCGTGGCTCGGGCCCGGGATGCGGGCGCCGACGTCATTGAGGCGGGCCGCGGCTATGGACGTGCCTGCCTCGCGGCCGCGACGGCGGCGGAGGACGCCGACATAGTGGTCTTCATGGACGGCGATGGCGCCGACGATCCTGCGTTTGTCGCCGCGTTGATCGCGCCGATTCAGGCCGGCGCGTTCGATTTCGTAATCGGCTCGCGCGCGCGTGGCGTGCGCGAGCCCGGCAGCGTATCGTGGCACCAGGTGGCGGCCGGGTACCTGGCCGGCTTCGTCATGCGGTCGCTCTACGGCGTGAGCTACACCGACATGTGTGCGTTTCGGGCGATCCGACGCGACGCGCTGTTGGGTCTTGGCATGACCGAGATGACGTATGGATGGAATATCGAGATGCAGATGCGCGCCGCCGTGGCCGGGCTGCGGATACTGGAGATTCCGGTGCTCTATCGGCGCCGCCGCGGCGGCTCCTCGAAGGTCGCCGGCAGCCTGCGCGGCACATTGCGCGCCGCCCCACGAATTGTCGCGACATTCATTAGGGTCGCGAGAGGCAAGCGGCAGACGAGCGCCGCGCTCATGCGCGAGCGCAGAGGATGAGTGCTTTTTACAACCATCAGAACGGCCGGCCGGTGCTCGAGCTCTCGGCGGGCAACGCACCGCTTTTCAAGCCCAAGGATCATGACGCTCCATCGATATTTCGCCCGGAGAACATGCTGCGGGAAGCCCGCCGACAGAAGTCGCTTAATCCCGACGCTGTGCCTGCCATCTGCGTGATCGACCCAGATGGCGACATTGTAACCCATGTGCGACGGGTGTGCGCTGCGTTCCCATGCAAGAGCTGGGCCTGCTTCCACACGCGGATGTGGGAATGGACCGTCAGCGATATTCGTTGCGGCATCATCGGGCATGTCGTCGGCGGTTCGTTTTCAGTGTTGGTCGCCGAGCAACTCTTCGCGTCCGGATGCGAGTTGCTGGTCAACATCGCGTCCGCCGGACAAATCACCAACATAGGACGGCCGCCCTACTACATCCTGATCGAGCGCGCGCTGCGGGACGAGGGCACCAGCTATCATTATCTCCCGCCCTCCGCTTACGTGGAAGCCGATCCGGCTCTGGTCGAGCTCGCCGCACGAGCATTTGGATGCGCCGGTCGCCGCGTGCACCGTGGAGCGACCTGGACGACCGACGCACCATTTCGGGAGACCGCCGAGGCGATCGAACTCCGCCGCCGGGAGGGCATCCTCGCCGTCGAGATGGAAGCCGCCGCCCTTTATGCCTTTGCGGCAGCCTGGTCGCGGCCGGTGATCTGTCTCGCCCATGTGTCCAATCGACTCGGCTGCGTCGAAGGCGATTTCGAGAAAGGCGAAGGCGATGGGGCTAGCAGTTCGCTCGAGCTGGCAATGATGCTCGCCGCGGCGTGGGTGCGGGAAGCAGTGGGGCACGTGGCGGCCGCGGAGTAGGGGCTGCTTACGTCCTCCGGACGTGGAAGCGGCGACGCAAAGGGGAGTGAGCACGGGACTCAATGGCATCAACCCTTCACGCCGCGATCGGTGCTGCCGTCGCGCTGCTGTTCTGGACGTCTCTCGGCGTCACGATCACCCGGCGTGTTGTTCCCGCCCTCGCATTGCCTATGGCGCCCCTCGTCGGCTGGGCGGTGCACGGCGCGATCGCATTGCCGATCTTCTTCGTATTGCCGCTTTCGGCGATGCATGTCACCACAGTGGCCGGCGTCATGCTCGTCGCCGCAGTCGCCATATGGCTTGCTAGCGCGCGAGCCGATGAGATCGCCAGCAGGGTTTCGCCCTGGGCTTATGCAATGGCTGCGCTGCTTGCTTTGGCACCGACGGCCGCGATACTGCCCAAGGTGTCGAGCGATGCGGTCTATCTGGCGGCCCCGATTTTCGATCATGCCAAGATCGCGCTCATCGAGGATATGATGAAGTTCGGCGTACCGCCCGGCAATCCGTTCCTCGGCGACGCCTTCCCTCGGCTGAACTACTATTATCTGTGGCATTTCAGTGCGGCCGAACTCGCCCTCGTGGCAGGCATAAGTGGTTGGGAAGCGGACGTGGCGATGACGTGGTTCTCCGCCTTCGCCTCACTCACCATGATGATGGGCCTCGGCGTGTGGCTTAGCGGTCGCGCGGCCGCGATGCCGGTCGTGATCCTGTCGGCGACCGCATCGACGCGGACGCTGCTGGAGTGGATATTCGGGTCTGAGAATCTGGAGGCGGTGGTCGGGCGCTCGGCCGGACTTGGTGGCTGGCTGTTTCAGGCGGCGTGGGTGCCACAGCACATCATGTCTGCGACATGCGCCATAGCGGCCATCATCCTGATGAACGAGCTGGCGCGACGAGGGAGCGTGATTCTTGTGATGACGCTGGCGCTGGTGGTCGCAGCGGGTTTCGAAAGCTCGACCTGGATCGGGGGCATCACGTTCGCCATAGCGGCGCCCGTCATCGCGATCGTGATAATTGGGCGCCTCGGGCCGCGGCAGCGACTGCGCTTCATCGCGTTCCTTGCGGTCGCAGCCGTCTTTGCGCTGTGCTTGGCGACGCCGCTCCTGCGCGATCAATTGGCCGCGACGGCCGGCAAGGGCTCCCCTGTTGCTCTGCACTTTTACCCCATGCTTGAATCATATTTTCCTGATTCGCTGCGCGCTGTGCTCGATCCTCCAGCGTTCTGGGTGGTGCTGCTTCCGATCGAGCTTCCCGCCGTTTATGTGATCGGAATGATCGCCTTGGCGCAGCTCTTCTCGTCACGCAAGTTTGATGACGGCAGATCACGCGTGGTGCGCGCAGCGGCGGCGCTCGCGCTCACCAGCCTCGCTGTCTGTTGGCTGCTCACCAGCACGCTTGCGGAGAACGACGACCTCGGCTGGCGCGCGGTCCTGGTGGCCGCCATGGCTCTCACAGTGCTTGCGGCGGCCGGACTGTCCCGGTGGATTGGGACGCGCTCCCGCATTGGCGTGACGGCGGCCGGGATCGCGATCATTCTGGGCCTGCCGGGTGGCGTTGATCTAATCCGCAGCTATGTCACGGGTCGTATCGAGCCCGCAGCTCGCCTGTTCGCTGCTTCTCCTGAGTTGTGGGCAGCGGTGCGTCGCCATTCGGGCCCCGGCGAGCGTGTCGGCAACAACCCGCTGTTGCTGCAGGCGATGACGCCGTGGCCCGTCAACATATCGTGGGCGTTGCTCAGCGACCGGCGGTCGTGTTTTGCGGGCCGCGAACTTGCGCTCGTCTACAGCACGCTTCGGTCACGACGGACCGAGGAGATCAACGCACAATTCATCAGGGTTTTCGGCGGCGACGGCTCGCCCGCCGAAGTTCGGGAACTCGCCACCGAATATGATTGCCGAATCATCGTGGTGACCGCCGCCGACGGCGCGTGGGCTAGGGACCCGTTCGCGGTCAGCCCGTGCTACACGCTGGTGGATGAGAGCGCGGAGCAATGGCGGATCTATCGGGTCACCGAGGAGGATTGATTCCGGCCTATAATCCCGCGAACCAGTTGAAGCCTTGCTTGCGCCAGAACGTATCGGGGAAATCATTGGTGACCTCGATTGCGGTTCACCCATTTGGCGTTCTTGAAGCCGAGCTTGATTGCGGTGCGTAAGCGCAGCGGGGAACCAAACGGATGCCCGATCGGCTCCTTGGCGTATTTGGTCGCCAGCATAGTTTGTGGATGCAGCGCCGTCGCCATGTCGAGGCTTTCAGTGTAGTCGTCGGCGCAGCGAAATGCCACATACTTTGCGGTGGTATCTGCGCCGATGCGCTCGAAGAACGCACGCAGGTTCACGCCCGACCACTGGCCGATGTAGTCCCAGCCCTCCACGCAGATGTGCCTGATGATCAATTCCTGTTCGGGCAGACCGTAGAGCTGTTCCACGGTCCACGGCCGTTTGTCTTCGATGAGACCGGAAAGTTCGAGCTTCCAGGTTGCGCCGTCGACCGGTTTTCACGTCTTCGACGTCGTAAGGGGCGTTAAAGCGAGGTGGCTTGACGACCTGCGCCTCCGAATAAGTCGGCGCCAGGTGATCCGGCCGGAAGATGAAGGGCTGGACGCGGTCGTTCAGTCGGAAACGGCGCGCAGCACGGTCTGCAACTGCGCGTTTTCGGAGACGTCGCAGCCGCCGAGCAGCGTGAGGGCGCCGAGGCTTAAACTGCCGCGCACGGCATTGCGTCTGTCGATCTGTGCAATGAGCTTGCGGTTCTCAAGAAGAAAGCGCTGACCGACGGCCCGGCGCGGATGGAACATCGATTTCGATAGAGGTTTCATGGCCTCTTCTCAATGAGTCGGTTCAAGTTGTTCCGGATGCGGGCTGGTGTCGGTCAAGTATGGGCCCGGTGAACATGGCGACCAACGGACGCGACTCCAGAAGCGTCAGCGAGACATGGATGATCATGAATAGCACGATGCCCGTCGTACAAAGGAAGTGCACGAGGCGCGCATTCTGGAAGCTGCCAAACAGCGCCAGGAGCTCAGAAAACTGGATCGGCTTCCAAATAGCGAGCCCCGAAATAACATCATGACGCCAAGCGATGCTCCCCAATCAACAGACATTAGCGAGCATGGTTAACTGCGGGAAAGCGCAACGCGGACAGTTGCGTCGGCGGGTAGAGGTGCGGCTCCGGTGTTATGCCACGTCGGCGCAGCAGCATAATCGCTGGGTGACATATCGAGCGACATCAAGTGCCGACCTTCTATGCCGAGCTTTTCCAGTGGCACTGCGACCGGCCGCCCAAACCAACCCCACCACCGGCTGTAGTTGATGATAAACTCGATCTGCCCGGCCGCGGTGCGCACGACCTCTCGGACAACGCCGATCGTCGAGGAGTTGAGGTCGAGTACGGGCAGACCGATGAGATCGGCGACTCGTGCCGGTTGCGGAAAGCGCTTCAGATAGCGTTCATTCATCGGCATCGGATGTTGTGCGTCCATCATGCCGGTCCGCGGCACCATGGCCTGCGCCAATTCGAACGCGGCTGCCGTCGCGCTGGGTTGCGGCGCCGCCCTCCCCTCAATCGGGGGGCCGATCAGTAAAGCGGATGCCAGACCCACCGTCGCGACCGGAAATTTTGTTGCAAGATTCATTTGGCGGCTCTCCCATTCAAAATCGCAACGCGAATCTGTGAAGCAGGATTGCGGCGAACCGGCGCCACGTGGGCCACGGTTTGCAGTCCCGGCCCCAGCAAGTAGGATGATTTGAGCACCCATGAGCGGTTGTGGCCATAATCTCCAGCCATCTGAAAGTCAGATCCCTGCGAACCAGTTTTCACCCTGCTTGCTCCAGAACGTCTCGCGAAAGGTGTTAGTGATCTCGATCGCCTTGATCCATTTGGCGTTCTTGTAGCCGAGCTTGACCGCGGTGCGCAGCCGCAGCGGATAGCCGAACGGATCGGTAATGAGTTGGCCGGCGTATTTGGTGGCGAGAATCGTCTGCGGGTGCAGCGCCGACGCCATGTCGATGCTTTCGGTGAAATCGTCGTTGCAGATGAAATAGACGTATTTCGCCTTCAAATCGGCGCCGACGCGCATCAGAAATGCGCGTAGGTTCGGGCCCGACCACTGGCCGATGTAATCCCAGCCTTCCACACAGATGTGGCGGATGATCAATTCCTGCTCCGGCAGTTGGTAAATCTGCTGCGCGGTCCATGGCCGCTTGTCGTTGACCAAGCCTACCAATTCCAGCTTCCACGTCGCACCGTCGATCGGCTTGACATCTTCGATGTCGAAATAGGCGTTAAAGCGCGGCGGCTTGACGACCTCAGCGGGGCTGAAGGTCGGCGCAAGATGATCGGGCCGAAAAATCGTCGCCTGCACGGCATCATTCCACGATGACACCGCACGCAACCCTTTCTGCACGTGATCTTCTTCGCTGACGTCGCAACCGGTGAGCAAGGTCAGCGCGCCAAGGCTAAGCGCCCCCCGCAGCACCTTGCGGCGATTGAAGTCGTCCACCAACGCCTCATTGCGCCTGATTGCGGAGCCAGCGATAAGCTTTTGGGGGGGCGAAATCGAGGACGTTCGGGTTCGAATTGGCATCGTATTCACCGCGTCAGTGAGTTGTTTCGGCCACCGATTCGGCAAGGGGCGGCTCGACCGCCAGCGTGTCGCCTACGGTAGGCCCTCCGGTCAGCATCGCGAGCAGACTTTGCGGAACGAGGAGAGCGAGCGTTACGTGGATGAGCACAAAGACCATGATCGCCGACATGCCCAGGAAATGAATGAGGCGAATGGTCTGGAAATTTCCGAACAAGTCCGCCAGCTCCGAAAACTGCACCGGCTTCCATAGGCACAGGCCGGTGATCACCATGAGAACGCCGACCAGCATGACGCCGAGATAAAGGATCTTCTGCACCGCGTTGTAAACCGTCAAATCCTCATGCCTCAGACGCAAGCGCAGCGCGTCCCCGACGGTGGCAAGAACCTCGCGCGGCGATATCGGAAACAGCTTTTGGCGGAAGCGGCCGGTGACGATGCCGTAGGTCACATAAACGAGACCATTGACAGCGAAAATCCACATTCCGAGAAAGTGCCATTGCAAGCCGTATTGCGCCCATTTGCCGATCACGAGGAAATCGGGGAAATGAAGCCAGCCGAACAGCACGTCGTCGTTGTAGATCCGCCAGCCGCTGCCGACCATGATGAATATCGCCAGCGCGTTGACCCAATGCATGATGCGCAATGGGAGCGGATGCAGCTGCCGCAGACTTGACGTCCTCGGGGACAACCAGAGCGGAGCGGATTCACCGACTCTCGCTCGGAACCCAGCCGGCGACGGCTGGCCTTGCTCACTCATAACGGTCTTCTAAATAGTTAGTTGCTGCGCTGATAAATAGTTATCTTGTGTGCCGAGCTCAGATTAGAGTTCAGCATTTCCTTGTCGCCCCCGAAACGCGCGAGCCAATGAAAGGTTCCACGCCCGGCATCCCGACTGCGCGGCCCTGCCGGGTGTTCGGCCCTCTGGGACCTCTTCGCGAGAGCACACTGACGCCGCACGAACAGCAAGTCGTCATCTAACCTCCAATTTCGAAACGAGTCCCATTATGCTCGCGAACGAAATCTAAAACGTTGGCTGGGGGCAAGCAGTGATCGCGGCGGACTATCTATTATTGCGGTCCGGAATGAGGCGCCTAATATGGCGAGCAAGCTTGATCGATGCGAGCCTGCTGCACCCGCGCCGGTGAGATTGAGTTAGTGGTTATTCGGGTTCTGCCTGTTGCGTTGAAGGAGCACCACCAATCTGAGCCTCTTAGCCGCGCCCGCTTCCGAGAAAGCGAAATCATCCGCATTGCTTTAACGGGGCGATGAAAGGAACCGCGCTGCCACAGCGCCTTCGGGCCGACCGCTCGGCAGATCGTCCGGTCAATCCGGCGCAGAGGACTTGGCTCACGAAGTAGCTCTGCCGCCAACCGGCAGGCGCTGAAGGGAACACGTGTGAAGCTCGTTCCGGTGGACACTGGTGGACTACGACCCGTTCAACGGCACGAAATTTCGCAGGCCCGGTAACAAATGGCCGCTCACGACCAAAATGGGAGGAGCCGGACTTGCGCAGCAGGGACGAAAGCGAACTTGCCCCGGCTGATGCGCACCGCCAAGGCCGGGACGAAGCCGCCTTTCTCTAGCGAGCGGTGTGCGCGGCTTCACTCGTCGAAAGGGCGTGCAAGACGGAACCGACCCGGAGGATAACCGAGCCGGAGAATATCGTGTAGAGACGCTGCTTGCGATCCACGAGAAGCGACATAAATGGCGGCACGACGCAGTCGAACGGCCGCCATAGCCGTTTTTGACCCTCAACAGACCTCAAATTTGCTGCCCAGAACGCGGCCGGTTGCAGCGCTCATAGCGCGCAATGCATGATCCGTTGCAACTAGCTGGTTCGCGTCCATTGAACGAGGGCACCAACTCGCAATCGCCCCAACTGTTCCGGTTCCGAAAAATCTTTTCCAAGACATAGGGAAAATCGAATTGAGGGCGCGACTTGCAAAGTCAAGGTGCGGACAACACATCGAAGCCCGTGGCTAAATTAAATCCATATCCCAAGTACACCACAACGGTCATTGGTGCCTACAGCGTGCCGGACTGGTACGAATCATTGGATCGGCTCGTCTCGGTCGGTCAGCTGTCGATGGCAGCGATGGTGGACGCGCAATATCGCGCTAGCGAGGCCGCGGTCCTGGACCAGGAACTGGCCGGCATCGACGTCGTCACCGGTGGCGAAATGCACCGACGCACGCACAACCGGCATTCGCCGCCCAACGCCATGCTCAATTACTTCTGGCAAAAGATTCCCGCATTCCAGGGCACGACCAAGCCGAAGCCGATTACTCCCCACGACCCAAATGTCTTCCATCCTGCAGCGACATGCAGGCGCCGCATCTTCGACAACGTTGATCTTGGGTTGGCTGATGAATTCCGCGTGGTGTCTGCGCTGACCAAGAAACCCGTCAAGGTCACTATGACGGGGCCGCATATGTTGGCGAAGATTGCCTACGACGAGCATTACAACGACATCGCCGCGATGATGACCGATCTCGGTAAACTGCTTCGCTATAATTTCAAAATGCTGGTTGCGGTCGGCTGTAAGAACATCCAGCTCGACGAGCCGCTCTTCACCATGTGCGACGATAGCGAGGTGCGGGCGGCCGTCGACGCGATCAATCTCGCAATCGGGGATATTCCCGATAATGTTCACGTTTCGATGCACATCTGTCAGGGTAACTATGCCGTCGGCAAGGAGTACGACGCACAGATCGGCCATCGATATTTCGATGCGGGCCGCTACAAGGCCGACCTTGTCTGCAACATCGATTGCTCATCGTATCTGATCGAGCACGACATGACGCCGCATTTCAACGGATTGCTGGGCAATAAGCAACTAGGGGTGGGTGCCGTCGACGTGCAGGACCCGAAGGTCGAGAGCGGAGAAACCGTCGCGGGGCGAATCCGCGCGCACCCATGGCTTGCGCCGGAGCAGACTATCGTGACGAGCTCGTGTGGGTTCAATCATCTCCCCCGCAATATCGCCTTCGGCAAGCTTCAGGCGATGGCGGCGGCGAAGACTCTGCTCGGGGGCTAGCGTCTGATGTGCCAATGGACCAGCGCACCGAAGATCTGCTGAACCTCGCACAAGAGGCGGGTAATCTTGGCGTCTTCGAATGGCTCGTGCAGGCCGGCACGGTTCAGGTGTCGCCGAAGTTCCTCTTGCTCTACGGTCTTGAAGCGTTCGACGGCCGCTACGAGAGCTGGCTCAAATGCGTCTTCCGGGAAGATAGGCCTCTTCTCGTGGACCAGACGGAACGAGCGTTTGCCGCTCATGTTCGCGAGGCGAAGGCCGAATTTCGCATCGTGCGCGCGAGCGACGGCGCGTTAAGATGGATCGAATCGCGGAGCGTCGTTTTCTATGGTGCGCGGGGCCAGGCCATCCGCGTCGTCAGCGTCCATGCCGACGTGACGGAACGAAAGCGAGCCATCATGGAACTGCGCGCGTTCACCGAGACCCTGGATGCGGCCGTCAAGGAGCGGACACGCGAGCTGGAGACGGAGAACGAAGCTCGCAAGAGGGCGGAGGAGTCGCTCCGACAGGCGCAGAAAATGGAGGCGGTCGGGCAGCTCACCGGCGGCGTCGCGCACGACTTCAACAATCTGCTCACCATCATCTTGGGCGGCCTCGACATGATCGGCCGCCAGATAGACGCCTTGCCGGCGTCCCCTGCCGTGGCTCGAATCACCCGTGCCAGGAACACGGCGCTTCAGGGTGTGCAGCGCGCCGCCGCGTTGACCAGCCGGCTGCTCGCCGTCTCTCGCCAGCAGGCGCTGGTACCGCAGGCCATCGACGCCAATAGGCTGGTAGCGAGCACCGGCGATTTCCTGCGCCGTACGCTAGGCGAAGAGGTATCCCTCGAAACCGTGTTGGCGGGGGGCTTGTGGCGCACCTTCGCCGATCCCAATCAGCTCGAGAACGCAATTCTCAATCTCGCCCTCAACGCCCGCGATGCCATGCCCGATGGCGGCAAGCTGACGATCGAGACCTCGAATAGTTATCTCGATCAGGCCTATATAGGCTCGCTCTCGGAGCCGGTGGAACCGGGCCAATACGTGATGATTGCGGTCGCAGACACGGGCGTCGGAATGGATCGCGCGACGCGCGAGCGAGCGTTCGACCCCTTTTTCACAACCAAGGAGGTCGGCAAGGGTACTGGCCTTGGATTGAGCCAAGTCTATGGATTCGTCCGCCAAACCGGCGGCCACGTAAAAATTTATAGCGAATTGAACGAAGGCACGACCGTGAAAATCTACCTTCGCCGCCACGAGGATGGCGAGCATTCCACGGAAGATCTCCACCCGACAGATGATGCGCTACGCGCGATCAGCGCCGAGACGATCCTCGTCGTCGAAGATGACGAAGCCCTCCGCGAGTACACGACTGAGGTTCTGCGCGAACTTGGGTACAGCGTGCTGGAGGCACGCGATGGTCCGAGTGCATTACGAATTCTCGAAAGTCATCACGTAGATCTGCTGTTCACGGACGTGGTCATGCCCGGCGGCATGAATGGCCGTGAGCTTGCCGACGAAGCCGTATGCCGCTGGCCCGGACTGAGGGTGCTTCTCACGACGGGCTATTCGCGCAACGCCATCGTCCATCATGGCAGGATCGACGCCGGCGTGCATATGATCGGCAAGCCGTTCTCCTTCGGCGAACTGAGCGCGAAGGTCCGAGTGCTTTTGGATAGTTGATGCACTTGCTATGTCCGTTGTTGGCCCAACTCTGCCGTTGCCCCTCCCGCCGGGGACGGCGGCTATCGGGGGATAAG
>Ga0257150_1000003_pt1 | contig 15707 bp, 14 predicted proteins | sample DL13A_FD_185938 | JGI IMG/M metagenome (GOLD analysis project Ga0257150, IMG submission 185938) | Soil microbial communities from H.J. Andrews Experimental Forest, Oregon, United States - DL-13-A | ecosystem: Environmental > Terrestrial > Soil > Temperate forest > Bulk soil | place: USA: Oregon... | reverse complement strand
TCTCCCACGGTCACGTGGCCGGCCGAGAGTCCGGGCCGCAACTTCAAATCCGTCCGTGAGTGGCTCGCCCCCTACCTGGCGGCTGACGGGACCCTAACACGCGACCCTGATGAGATCGAACGCCTGATCGCCGCATGGGATCGGGCACCCGGCCGAATTCGCACAATGCTGCGGGTGTCCCGTTATTTCACTCCGTGGCTTGATCGCCGCCGGCGCGAGCAGCAGCGCCTCGAGGCTCGCGCGGCTTTCGAAGCCGAGCTCGAGGCCGGGCGCGAAACACTCGATATCGTCAAGCACCCGCTGCTGTCCTATCAGCGCGAGGGCGTCCTTCATCTGGCGTTCGGCGAGCGCGCCCTGCTGGCCGACGAAATGGGGTTGGGCAAGACCATCCAGGCCATTGCGGCGTGTGTCCTGCTGGCGAAACTGAAGCGCATCGAGCGTGTTCTGGTGGTGTGCCCGGCCTCCTTGAAAGCGGAATGGGAGGAACAGATCGCGCGGTTCTGTGACCGGTCCACGCGCCTCGTCTTCGGCTCAAGAGTGCAGCGACACGCCGCCTACCAGGACCCTGCGTTCTTTACGATCGTCAACTACGAGCAGGTGCTAGGCGACGCCGAAGAGATCAACGGCACGCTCAAGCCGGATGTCATCGTGCTCGACGAGGCGCAGCGGATCAAGAACTGGCAGACCAAGACGGCCCGCCGCGTCAAATCCTTGCGCTCGCGCTACGCCTTCGTGCTCACCGGGACTCCGCTGGAAAACCGCATCGATGAACTTTATTCCATCGTCCAGTATCTCGACCCGGAAATTCTTGGACCGCTGTTCCGCTTCAACCGCGACTTCTACACGCTCGACGAACGGGGACGGCCGATCGATTACCAGAATCTCGCGGATCTGCGGGCGCGCCTTCAGCCAGTACTGTTGCGCCGGCGCAAATCAGACGTCGAGGCGCAGTTGCCCGGCCGCACCATCAAGACCTATTTCCTGCCAATGGCGGAAGAGCAGCAGTCGCGCTATGAGGACTATTACGCTCCCGCCAGGCAGCTCATAGCCAAAGCCCAGCGCCGCCCGCTGACACAGGCGGAATTCGAGCGGCTGCAAATGCTGCTCGCCTGCATGCGCATGGTCTGCGATACACCGGCCATTCTTGACCCGGCCTGCCGCATAAGCCCCAAGCTTGAGGAGCTGGAGGGCATCTTGGATGACCTCCTCGATGAACCGGACCGCAAGGTGATCGTGTTCTCCGAGTGGGAGCGGATGCTGACCATGGTCCGCGAACTCGCCGGCGAAATGGGCGTCGACGCCGCGTGGCACACCGGATCGCTGTCGCAGCAGCGGCGGCGGGCCGAGATCAACCGGTTCAAGCACGATCCCGCCTGCCGGCTGTTTCTGTCGACCGACAGCGGCAGCGTGGGTCTCAATCTTCAGGTCGCCAGCGCCGTGATCAATGTTGATCTGCCGTGGAATCCCGCCAGGCTCGAACAGCGGATCGCCCGGGCCTGGCGCAAGAACCAGATGCGTTCGGTCAGCGTCATCAATCTCGTCACCGAAGATTCGATCGAGCACAATATCCTGCACCTGCTCGGCCGCAAGCAGGCGCTTGCCGATGGCGTCATCGACGGCGCCGGCGATCTCGCAACCCTGAAGATGCCGTCGGGTGGGCGCGCGGCGCTTGTCGAACGCATGCAAGCCATCATGGCGGCATCGCCGCGCCTGGTGACGCGCGTGCGTCCACCCGAGGAAATATTGGTGGCCGACCTCGTCGAGCGGCACGGCGACAAGTTCCTGCTGGCCGAGGCGCGGCACGGTATCGACGGACGCCCGAAGCTCCTGATCGTGTTCGATCTCGACGCGCCTACCTTGGCCGCCGAGACGGCGCGTGTGGCAGCCGCAGACTCCGTCGCGGTCGATGTGATTGACCGAGCGACTTGGCTCGCGATGCAACGATTCGCCGCTTCCGGCTTGCTGCAATTCACCCACGAGTCGCGGCTTCTCCATCGCTCCACAACGCTGATCGAACAACGTGCTGACGCCTCCGCGCCGGACCAGCGTTCCCGACACTTGATCGAAGAGGCTCAACGCGCCCTGCGCATGGCAAAGGTCCTGGCGTCCGGGGGCTTTCCAGAGGAAGCACCCGCGCTTCTCGCCAAGGTCCTGCAGAAGGCGGGCGCGGCGCGGATGGCGGAACTATCGGAACTTCCGGCCGGAGCATCGACCGCATCCACCACGGACATCAGGCGTCTTGTGGAGCGCGGCGAATTTTCGGCAGAGGCGCTCGCCATTTTGGACGCGAGCCAGCCAAGCGCGGGGCCGGCGGCTCCGGATAGCATCGATGCGCTCGTTTCGACGGCCGAGCAGATTTTGGTGGCAGTCGCGCCCCCTGTTCTGGCCGAGCCCAGCTTGCGGGCGGCTTAGTTCAATTCGCCGGCACGCGAGGCCGCGGCAAACTTGGCATATTGGAACTGTAAGCGGGCTGAGCGGGCGTGGTCATGCTTTGGGACACCATCATGTTGTGGATCGAAGATCATAAGACCTTCGTTACATCGCTCACATCGATTGTCACTACCCTCCTGACCCTCGTCGGAGGCTTTTTGGTTGGTCAAGCGATCACAGCGAAATGGAATATGCGGGTTAAGGAACGCGAATTGGATTTCGATGCAGTCCGGAGAGTGCGCGAGCTATATGGTGAATTTCTGAGTACAAGGAGACTCTGGAATTATCATGTTGAGCACAGCTCAATGCGGTCGCTAGATGATCGGGGTCTAGCGCTTCTGGATAGATGCTGCCTCGCTGAGGGACAAATCGAAGCGCTCTTAATGAAGGTCGCCGTGGAGCGGGCGCTTATGCAAAGTCAGTTGGACGACCTTGGTCTGTTCCGACAGGGATACCAACAACTTCGTGAATCTATCAGGGATATAAAGCCCCTGGCGTGGGGGAGCAGCGTCCATCCAGAATATTTGGCCCTCAAACGAGGGTGTCAGGCCATGATTGATATAATTTCCAACGCAAAAAGGAAGTCTGCCGACCCCCAGCAGTTTGAATATATAACATCGAATGCACACGAAATTCGATGGCACAAGTTGGCAAAGCAGCGCGGCCAGCGACCCTCCGAATAACCTCATCCACACTGGGGGTGCTGCTGACCGCCTCGATACTGCGGATCGAGCAATTGATTTGCGTGATGCCGATTGTCATGAGGAAAGCGATGATTTCCGTGGCACTAAATCCTGACATTGAGCAAAGACTGGCCGAGCTGGCCAGGCGCCGCGGGCTGTCGAAAGGTGATTTTGCTCGGGAGCTTATCGAGGCGTGTATCGAGGACCTCGACGACATCCAGATGGCGGTCGGCCGTTTAGAAAGCCGTCGGCCGGCGCTAACTGCCGAACAGGCTCGGAAAGCCCTTGGGCTGGACGATTGAATATGATCCGGAGTCGATCTGAAACCTCAACCGCCTTCCGGAAACCGCCTTTATCCTCTACGATGGCGTTGAGGAGCCCGCCACATGAACATCGAGCTTCGGCAGCCCGCGCACGCCCAGAACACCCAAGCGAAGACCCGCCTCGAAATCGTGGATGTCGACATTCACCCGAAGAACACGCTCGACGATTTTCGCCCGTACCTGAGCAATCGGTGGTGGGATTACCTGCAGACCTACGGCCGGCGCTCGCGCCATGGCTTTGTCGATGGCTATCCGTTTCCCAAGATGACGCCGATCGCGTGTCGCCGCGATGCGTGGCCGCCCGGCGGCGGCGGGCCGGGGAGCGATCTCGGCTTCATGCAGGAGCAGCATCTCGATCACTACGGCATCGACTTTGGCGTGCTCAATCCGCTGGCGCCGTCCGGGCAGGGCGACCAGAATGCCGGCCTCTCGGCCGCGCTCGCTTTCGCCGCCAACGAATGCCAGCTGGAGCGCTGGACGCTGCGCGACAAGCGCCTCAAGGCCTCGGTGGTCGTGCCCTATGAGGACGCAGAGGCCTCCGCGCAGGAAATCCGCCGCCGCGCCGGCGACCGCAATTTCGTCCAGGTGCTGATGCTCAGCCGCACCGCGGAAGCCCTCGGCCGCAAGCGCTACTGGCCGATCTACGAGGCCGCCGTCGAAGCCGGTCTCCCGATCGGCATCCACGCGTTCGGCTACAGCGGCTGGGCCATGACCAATGGGGGCTGGCCGTCGTTCTATATCGAGGAGGCGACCGAGCACGCCACCTCCGCCCAGACGGTGGTCACCAGCATGGTGATGGAAGGCCTGTTCGAGCGCTATCGCGATCTCAAGGTCATCATGATCGAATGCGGCTTCGGCTGGCTGCCGGCGCTCGGCTGGCGTCTTGACAAACTGTGGCAGAAGATGCGCGACGAGGTCCCGCATCTGACGCGTCCGCCGTCGGAATATATCCGCGAGCATTTCTACGTCTCGACCCAGCCGATGGAGGAGCCGGAGGATCCAAGCCACGTGCTCGACGCCATGCGCTGGATCGGCTTCGACCGCATCCTGTTCGCGAGCGACTATCCGCACTGGGATTTCGACGATCCCGTTATGGCGATCCCGCCAAGCCTCACTGAGGAACAGCGCCGGATGATCTTTGCCGGCAATGCGCGGACGGTGTATCGGCTGGATTGAACCACGCTGCGACGGCCGCAGGAGTAGGGCGGGCAAAGGCGGAACGCAAATTCGTGCCAATGCCGCAACGCCTCGGCCGCCTTTGCCCACCCTACAGCTATTCCCACGCCCGGTTATCGACGGTGTTCTCATAAGTGGCGCCCGGCAGCGTCATGTTCCACTTGACGGTCCAGTTATAGGTGTCGTCGAACCGCTCGCGGGTGTAGGGCTGCGGCGCGGCGTGAAGAAGGCGCCACGCCTGGAACTCGTGGGGTTCCAGGAGGCCGCCGGTCTCGGCGATGAAATAGTGGACGAACGGCGTCGGGTCTTTTTCGATCAGCTCGACAGCTCTCGCCTGGGCGCGAAACATCTTCGCCAGCGTCGGTCCGTCGAGATCGTCGCCTGCCGCCTCGCTGCGGGTCGAATGCGATTCGATGAGGATGCGCAGGCCCTGTTTCTGCGCCACGCTGATCCACGGCTCCATGACGCTCGCGGCCGCGACCTTGCCCTCGCGCACCGCCTCGAGCCGCTTCCGCATCGAGCCCGCATGAGTCGTCTTGACGTGCTCCGGCGCCAGAAAGCCTTCCATCATCTTGAGCATGGTGAAGTGGGAGCCGTTGTTCGGCGTCACCGCGATGTCCTTGTCCTTGAGCATCTCGGGCTCGTAGAATTTGGAATCGCCGGCGACGACGATGGCGAACTTCGACATGGAGGCGCCCAGCGCCACGATTTTCCGCCCGCGCAGGTGCTGGGCGTTGGCCTCGACGGCACGCTTCATGATTCCCCATTCGCACATGCGGTACTGGTCGATGCCGCCTTCGTTATAGACGGAGTCGAGCGGGCGGTCGAAGATGGAGTCGAACTTCACAACATGGGAGGTGGTAATCTGCGCCATTCCGGGCGTGGTTACGAACTCGAGGTCAAGGCCCTCGTCCTTGAAAAATCCCTTGTCGCGGGCAACCAGCACGGGCAGGTCGTGCACCGCGTTCATGACGGCGACGACCGGCTTCTTGGCATTTTGAATATTCACGACGCTTTCCTCCCTGCCGCTCCTCCTGCCCTGGGACCGCGGGCGTCCTCGCCCGCTCTTTCTTTCGCACGCCAATAAGCGGGCGAGACGCCCGCGGTCCCAGGGCAGGAGGGGGCCCGGGAATGATCCGCCCGAAGGTTGTGGCTGTCAACGGCCCGCGCGTTCGAACACTGTCCGCGCCACCGCTTCGGTCCTGGCCGCCGAGCGGATCATCAGGAACTTGCCTGACCAGTTTCCCGCAACGATCCAGCGGCCTTCGATCTCGGTCCCATCGGGATTGAGCGTGCCCTCGTACGCGACGGTTCCGTAACACGGGTTCGCGCCGTCGTAAGTCTTCACGAAGGCGACTGCGCTGTGTTGCCGGCTGCCCAGCAGTGTTGCGTACAATATTTCGTCCGGGCTGCCGCCGATGGTACACGGCCCATGGGTGGTGCCATTGACCGCACTTGCCGTCTCGATCAGCGTCGCCACGAACGACACCGGCGCACGGGGGATCGGATAGGAGTAGATGCCGTGCCAGATGCCGGTCAGGCTTGCTACGCTTGGTCCCTTCGGCATGTCGCGGGCCCTCCACCGGCGGATTGCGCGCGATCATAACGGATGTCAGGTGCCGGCGCCAAAGCTTCCATCAATCTGAACGCCTTCGCTCGGCGCTGCGACCTGTGATACGAGCGCGCTCCATTCAACAACAATCGCACTCGAATCCGTCCGGGACCGCAAGCGCCGTCCTCAGCCAAGCCGGGGGAAAATCGCCGATGACGACTTCGCGAACCGGTTTGAAAAACTTGAAGTGGTGCCGCGTTTCGCCGATCCAGAACACCACGACAGTTTCAAGCGGCGGACAGCCCGGCAGGCCGCAGGCGATTTCCGATACGAGGATCGTGGCATCCGCCGCAAGCGTGAAGCGCTCGCACGTCCACTCCCGCACCCGCGCCAGCGCCTCGTGGCATGCGGGGCTCTTCTTCAGCGCTTGAACCCTGGCTGACGCCGGCATCATGCCGCAGCCTATCAAAAAACCGCGGCCTCATGGATCGATAAATTGCGCTTGCGCCCGCCGGAGTGCTAGCGAGGAGGCAACGAAAGCGAGCGGAGGTGATCGCCGTGGTGGAGAAAGTCCTTGCGGCCGTGAGAACAGGCCCGAGCAAGACCGAGATTCGCGAATTCCCGATGCCGGACATTGCGGACGACGCTGCGCTGATGAAAATGGAAGTGGCGGGCATTTGCGGGACCGACGTCAAGCTCTACAAGACGCCGCCGTCGAGCACGCCGGTGATCATGGGACATGAGAACATCGGCACGATCGCCAAGGCGGGCCGCGAGTTCACAAGGCGCAAGGGGTTCCGGGAAGGCGACCTCGTGTTCGTCGAGCACTACGTCGCCTGCGGCAAATGCGAGTGGTGTCATCTCGGCCAGTACCGCCACTGCGAGAACACCGACTGGCGTTACAATCCGGATGCCATCCGCTACGGCTACACGTCAGCCGAGAAGGCGCCGCATCTATGGGGGGGGTTTGCGCAATACGTCTACCTGCCGTGGAACGCCGTTTTGCACCATGTCCCCAAGGGTGTCACGCCGGAGTTGGCCGGATTGGTCACCCCCATGGCGAACGGCGTCGAATGGTCCCTGTTCGACGGCGGCGTCGGCTACAATTCGACGGTCCTGATCCAGGGGCCCGGCCAGCAGGGCCTGTCGCAGACCGTGATCTGCAAGCAGGCCGGCGCCTCGCTCATCATCGTCACCGGCACCTCGAAGGACGGCGCTCGCCTGGAGGTCGCCAAGAAACTTGGCGCTGACCACGTCATCGATGTCGAGACGGAAGATCCGCTCGCCCGCATCATGGAAATCACCGGCCGCAAGGGCGTCGACGTCGTGCTCGACTGCACGGCGGGCGCCGGCACCGTTCCGGTGCTGCTCGGCGTCGAGGCGCTCAAGCGCAAGGCCGGAACCATCGTGGTTCAGGGCGAAATGACGGATTTTCCTAACTTTCCGATCGGCCGGGTGACCGTGAAGTTCATCACCATCAAGAGCGCGCGCGGCCACAGCTTCAAGGCGTGCGAACTTGCCCTTCAACAGCTCGCCTCCAAGCGCTTTCCGCTGGAGCTGATCACGACCCACAAGTTCGGCCTGCACGACGTGGACCTCGCCATCCGCTCGGTCGGCGGCCAAGGCGTCAAGGACGTGATCCACGCGTCGCTGATGCCGTGGGAGTAGCGCGTAGGATGGGTTCGTCTCCAGCCGGCAAGCCGTAGATGGGTTTCGCTGACGCTCAACCCATCCTACAGGCCCAGCCGAGCCGTCACGGCGCCGCCAGCACGGCACGGCAGGCGGGCGGCAGCTTCGCCATGGTCAGCGGCGGCCTGGGTCTTTGAACCGGCGACGGCTTGGGGTGCAGCACGCGGTCGGTAAACCACCAATCCAAGTCCTTGCCGCAGCCGTCGCCCGGAGGCGGCGGTGGTTGCGGCTTGCATTCCGGGCTATCCCCGGGACAACGCAGGCGCACGTGAAAATGGTAGTCATGCCCCCAATAGGGCCGCACCTTGCTCATCCACTCCCGATCCGGATCGCTATCCCGACACAGGGCCTTCTTGATCGCCGCATTAACGAAGATTCGCTCGACGTGCGGGTCGCGCGCCGCCGCCTTAATGACCGCGGTGTGGCCGGGTGTCCAGACTTCCGGATCGACGTCGCGCCGGTCCTCCGCCACCGCGTTGGTGGCGGACATCTCTTCGCGTTCCATGCGGGTCAACTCATGGTCGGGCATCGGCGTCAGCCAGATGTCGGCATCGAGGCCAACCTGATGGCTGGCGTGCCCGGTGATCATCGGTCCGCCGCGCGGCTGCGACATGTCGCCCACCAGGAGGCCGTTCCAGTCGCCCGCCTTGTGCACCTTGGCGGCGAGTTTTTCCAGGAACCCGATGAGCGCCGGGTGACCCCAATTGCGATTGCGGGAGAGCCGCATCACCTGCCAGGCGGGGCCGTCGACGGGAAGCGCAGCGCCGCCCGCGAGGCAGCCATTGGCATAGAACCCAACCACATGGCCGTGCCCTTGCGTCGGGGCAGCGACACGGCCGAACAGCTGTTTCGCAGGCGTCTTGGCATCATCCGGATGCTCAAGGGGCGGGAGCACATTCGGCTCGACCGTCCCCTTGTCCTGCGCCGCGGCGGCGGTGGCGGCGAGGAGTGTCAGGAAGATGGCGTAGCGTGTCAGGCAAGTCCTCATCGAATCGACCTCTAACGTATTGCGGCGCGATTCGGGAGGCAATCATGCCCATTGCGACAAAATTTTGTCGTCGTCCGGATTTGCGTTGGGCATACTGTCCGGCCCCCCGGGGTCCGCTTATGATGGCTTGTCTCAACGATGGAGGAATCGATGCACGTCGATTGGCGGCATAGTCTGGTGGGACCGCGGGCGTCTCGCCCGCATCTTTTATCCGAAAAGAGCGGGCGGGACGCCCGCGGTCCGGGGCCGGCTCTTTTGGCCCTCAGTCTCATCGCCGGTTTCTCAGCGCAGGCAGTGGCGGCCGAATACATTGAAGGCAACGAACGGCAGAAGTCGCGCGCCTACTCGCCGGCCGTGATCACCGAAGGCGGACGGATCGTGTGGCTCGCCGGCCAGACCGGAGGGAACACCGGCGATTTCGAGACGCAGGCCCGGGAAGCATTCCGTCAGCTCGACCTCACGTTGAAGCGGGCCGGCGGCAGCCTCGCCGACATGGTGACCATGACGGTGTTCATCAACGACCCGCGCAACGGCGACCGCCTGACCGAATTGCGCCGCGAGATTTTCCCCGCCGGCCGCTATCCGGGCAGCGCCCTGATCACGGTCTCGAACTTTGCGGTGCCCGGGATATTGATTGAGATTCAGGGCGTGGCGGTGATCGGGGACAGATGCTCGAACGCCAATCCGTGTTCGCCGAGGTGATGATGATTGAAGTAATCTGCATTCGTCGACTCGGTGGCTTCACGCTTGAACTGGAGTTTTCCGATAGAACCGTCGGTGCGCGGGATTTTGAATTCTTGCTTCAAAGAATCGGGCCGATGGTCACACCGCTGAAAGACCCCGAATATTTCGGCCGCGTCTTCATAGAAGACGGCGCTCTTACCTGGCCGAACGGATACGACTGGGACCCGATTGCATTGCATGACGAGATGAAGGCGGAAGGATTGCTGCGGCAGTCGCACGCTGCCGAATACCAACCGCCGCCCAGTGTTCAACATCGCGATCCGCGCCAATCGCGCTAGCAGCGGTGGGGCCGATCACCCTGCTCCGAGAGATAGCTCTACTTCGCGGTTTTCGACTTCGTCGACTAGCACCAGCTTGCCGCCGTCTGCGGAACGCAACTGCTCATTGGCGTTGAGCAACTCGATGCCGTAGACCGATCCGTCTGGTGCGATATCTATGTTCATTTCATCGCTGATGTGAATCGTGTCCACCTCTGCCCCTTTCGGCCGCAGACGAAGATAGGCGATATTCTTGTCCCGATCGTAAGTCAGTTTCATTGGCATCCTCTAGAAGAACTTGACGAGAACCGTAATTACGATCCAGCGGCCATTTTCCTCGGCTGCGTACGCCTCGATCTGTTTATTAGCATAGCGCCGGCTACGCCACAGCCCGCCAAACGGAAAGTTGCGCCGAAAACCGGTTCGCCCTAGGCGCGCCGGAAAGCTTTCTCCGTGTTCGACCGTCGCGATAACCTCATCCGTTGTAGCGCCGCGTTCAGCCGCCCGTTCTTTGGCGTGCGGATGAAGCACCACGGGAATCGCCATTTCCGGTACTCACACATCCACCTTCAGCGCCGCAATGAACGCCTCCTGGGGAATGTCGACCTTGCCGAACTGGCGCATGCGCTTCTTGCCTTCCTTCTGCTTCTCCAGGAGCTTGCGCTTGCGGGTGACGTCGCCGCCGTAGCACTTGGCGGTGACGTCCTTGCGGAAGGCGCGCACGGTCTCGCGGGCGATGATCTTGCCGCCGATCGCGGCCTGGATCGGGATCTGGAACATGTGCGGGGGGATCAGCTCCTTGAGCTTCTCCACCATGGCGCGGCCGCGGCTCTCGGCGCGGGCGCGATGGACCAGCATGGCGAGAGCATCCACAGGCTCGCCGTTGACCAGGATCTGCATCTTGACCAGGTCGGCGGGCTTGTAGTCGGTGAGGTGATAGTCGAACGAGGCGTAGCCCTTCGATACCGATTTGAGGCGGTCGTAGAAGTCGAACACCACCTCGTTGAGGGGCAGGTCGTATTTGACCATGGCGCGGCTGCCCACATAGGTCAGTTCTACCTGGTTGCCGCGGCGGTCCTGGCACAGCTTGAGCACGCTGCCGAGATATTCGTCCGGGGTCAGGATGGTAGCGCCGATCCACGGCTCATTGATCTCCTGGATTTTCACCACATCCGGCATATCGACCGGGTTGTGAATTTCGATCTCCTTGCCGTCGGTCAGCGTCATCCGGTAGATGACCGACGGCGCCGTCGCGATGAGGTCGAGGTTGAATTCGCGCTCCAGCCGCTCCTGGATGATTTCGAGGTGCAATAGCCCGAGAAAGCCGCAGCGAAAGCCGAAGCCGAGCGCCGCGCTCGTCTCCATCTCGTAGGAGAAGCTCGCATCGTTGAGGCGCAGCTTGCCCATGGCGGCGCGCAGATCCTCAAATTGCGCCGCATCGACTGGGAACAGGCCGCAAAACACCACCGGAACCGCCGGGCGGAAACCCGGCAGGGCGGCCGCGGCCGGCTTGCGGTCATCGGTGATGGTGTCGCCGACGCGGGTGTCCGCCACCTCCTTGATGGACGCGGTGAGAAATCCGATTTCGCCCGGCCCGAGTTCCGTGGCCTCCTGCAGTTTGGGCGTGAACACGCCGACGCGGTCGACCTCGTAGCTCGCCTGGGTGCGCATCATGCGGATGCGCTGGCTTTTCTTGAGTGTGCCGTCAACGATCCGCACCAGCACCACAACGCCGAGATAGAGGTCGTACCAGCTGTCCACCAGCAGCGCTTTGAGGGGCGCGTCGCGGTCCCCTTGCGGCGGCGGCAGGCGGGTGACGATCGCCTCCAGCACGGCCTCGATGTTGAGGCCGGTCTTGGCCGAGATCAGGATGGCGTCCGAGGCATCGAGCCCGATCACATCCTCGATCTGCTGCTTGACCTTGTCGGGCTCGGCAGCCGGCAGATCGACCTTGTTGAGGACCGGCACCACCTCATGGTTGTTGTCGAGCGCCTGGTAGACATTCGCCAGCGTCTGCGCCTCGACGCCTTGGCTCGCATCCACCACCAGCAGCGAGCCCTCGCACGCCGCCAGGCTCCGGTTGACCTCATAGGCAAAGTCCACGTGGCCGGGGGTGTCGATCAAGTTGAGGATATAATCCTTACCGTCCCGGGCGCGGTAATTCAGCCGCACCGTCTGGGCCTTGATGGTGATGCCGCGCTCGCGCTCGATGTCCATGGAATCGAGCACCTGCTCGCGGCCGGACATTTCGCGCTCGGTGAGGCCGCCGGTGATCTGGATGAGCCGGTCGGCAAGCGTCGACTTACCATGGTCGATATGGGCGACAATGGAAAAATTGCGGATGTTTTCGATGGGTACGGTGGCCATGTCCCGCATGTAGCAACGCCGAGGCCCGGAGGGAAGCGGGTAGGAGAATCACGATGCGTCAGGAAGCTCCCAGCCGAGCTTGGATTACAAAGGTGTAGGCGACGGGACCTCTCACAGACTGCTCAAATCATCGGGAACATCTCCAAAAGCCCTGATCAGTATTGCCTCTGTGAACTCGCCAGGATTGGCGTCGCCGCTGCGGAAAAAGGCGACGGCGCCGGCGTTCGCTGGAGCGCGTGATAGGGCCTCGGCGCGTTGCAGCGCAGCGGCAAGGCTGGGGCAATCAACTGCCCGGCCGGGCGCAAGCCTGCCATCCTCAAGTCGTGTGAACGGTAGCGCGACGTAATAGGTTACGATCGGCATGGCGTGATTCTGCCATTTGACATCGCGGCCCGCGAACCTCGTCATCGCGGCGAGAGGCCTGCCGCCGTTGGAACCGCCGCCGTATCGTGGCTGGGCCCAGTTCCGGGGACATAGGGCATGAAGATACGGGCGACGGTCGGAATTACGAGAAGGCTGCAAATCGGAGACAGCAACATGCCGCCGACGACCACGCACGCCAGCGGCTGCTGGACCTGCGAGCCGATGCCGGTGGAAATCGCGGCGGGGAGGAGACCGATACATGCGGAAAGACCGGTCATGAATACCTGCCGCATCCGGGTTTCGGCGGCACCGATGATGGCCTCGTCGCTGGCAATCCCTTGGTCGATGTTCCGGCGGATGTAGGAGATGAGCAGGATGCCGTCCATTGCCGACACACCGAACAACGAAATGAATCCGATGGCGGCGGAAATACTAAAATTAAGGTTGGCGACGTAAAGCCCCAGAATTCCTCCCGCGACCGCGAACGGAATGCCGGCAAGTGCGAGCAGGCTATCACGCACAGAGGCAAACAAGCTATACAGAAGCATTAAGATGAGAAGGAGGCTGAGCGGCACGATGACGGCGAGCCGCTGCTGTGCCTCCACCAGTGCGCCGAACTCGCCCGTCCATTCCATCCTGTAGCCTTGGGGCATGGGAAGCTTTTTGGCGATGCGATCCTGCGCCTCGGCCACCGTCGACCCGAGATCGCGTCCCCGGACGCTGTATTTTAGCGGAACAAATCGCTGATTGTTTTCCCGGTAGATGTAGGCAGCGCCGGTCTCAAGCTTCACTTCACCGAGGTCGCCGAGCGCAATGTAAGCGGTAGGCGACCTCGGATCGTTGTTCGGCAAGGCGACGGGGACGGAACGAATAGCGTCCACATTGCGGCGATATTCTCGAGCCAGACGAACGGTGAGCGCGAAATTCATCTCGCCCTCGTAGACCCTGGTCACTTCTTGGCCGCCGACCGCCGCCTGTATGACGGAGTTGATGTCAGCGACCGAGAAGCCGTAGCGCGCGGCCGTGGCGCGGTCGATCCGGATCACAAGGTTCGGCTGGCCGAGCAGGTTGAACACCCCCGGATCGGTCACGCCAGGCACTGCACCAATTTCGTTCTTCACCGATTTGGATAGCCGTACCAGCTCAGCAAGATCGGGGCCGAATATCTTCACCGAATTTTCGCCCTTCACGCCGGACACTGCCTCCTCGATATTGTCTTGGATGTACTGCGAGAAATTAAAATCGACGCCGACGAATTCGCGCCCGAGCTGTTCGCCCATCTGTCTGACCATTGCGGCCTTGGTCAGGCCCTTGGGCCATTCGTCGGCCGGTTTTAGCTGCGCAAACAACTCGGCCACGAAGGACCCGTCGGGGTCGGTACCCTCATCGCCGCGGCCCTGTTCGGACACGACGGTCCGGACCGGAGCGTAGCTCCCAATCACAGCGCGCATCCGCGTGACGGCGTCCCTGCCGGCTTCGAGCGTTATTGTGGGTGGAAGCAGAGCACGTATCCACAAGTTGCCCTCTTCCAGCTTCGGCAGGAACTCGGTGCCGAGCCTGGCGCCGAGCACGCCGCAGACCAGCAGGAAGGCGAGAGCCGTCGTTGCCGCGAGGCGGAAGCGACGTACGGCAACCGGCAAGACAGCGCGATAGATCCTGCGAATTTGCCGCACCAGGAACGTCTCGATCTCGTTCACTCGTGCGGGCAACAGCACCGACGACAGCACCGGCGTCACCGTGAAGGTGGCGATTACTGCGCCGAGCAGAGCGTATGCATAGGTGCGGGCCATCGGTCCGAAAATCTGGCCTTCCACGCCCTGCATCGTGAACAACGGCATGAAGGCGGCAATCGTGATGATCACGCAGAAGAAAATCGCCTTGTCGACCTCGACCGCACTGGTAAGGATGCGATGGAGCTTGTCGGTCAGGCTTTCCTCGCCGGCGGCAGGCGCTCTCGGCCCGGGATGCGCCAGATGGCGGAAGATATTTTCCAGCATGATGACGGTTGAATCGACAATAATGCCGAGATCAATCGCACCGACCGAAAGCAGGTTGGCCGATTCTCCGCGCAACACCGTGATGATGACGGCCAGGAACAGCGCTACTGGAATCGTTGCCGCCACAATCAGGGCACAGCGCAGATCTCCAAGAAACACCCACTGGATCAGGAAGATCAGGGCGACGCCGAACAAGAGGTTGTGCAGCACAGTTTGTACGGTGATCGCAACCAGATCGCCGCGGTCATACCACGGTTCGATCTTCACGCCGGCCGGCAAGCTGCCGTCGCTGTTGATGCGCGCAATCGCGTTCCGCACGCGTGTCACCACCTCCATCGTGCGTTCAAGCTTCTGCATCAGCACGATGCCAGTGACAATGTCGCCCCTGTCGTCGCGCGCCGAGATGCCAAGTCGGGGAGCGAAACCGATCTGTATCTTCGCCACGTCGCTGAGCAGTACGGGCACGCCGCCCTGCTGCGACAGCACAACATTTCCGATATCCTCCAGCGAGCTTACGACGCCAAGTCCGCGCACATTGACCGACTGCTCGCCCATTTCGATGGTCCGGCCGCCGACGTTGGAGTTGCCGGAGGAGATCGCATTCATGATCTGCGGCAGGGTCAACCCGTATGCCATCATCAGGTTCAGGTCGACTTCAGCTTGAAATTCCTTGGTCTTGCCGCCGATTGTCGCCACATCCGCCACACCTGCCACAGTGCGCAGCTTGCGTTCCACCGCCCAGTTCTGCAGCGTCTTGAGTTCAATGAGGTCCATGCCCGGCGGACCCTTAAGCTCGTAGCGGAATATCTCGCTGACGCCGCCGGCCGGCGAAATGACCGGCTGTACGCCGGGGGGCAGGACGGTATCCTTCAACCGGTTGAGCGTCTGCTGCCGGACGAAATAGTAGTCCCGGCCATATTCGAACTGCAGGCGGATGAAGCCCAGCGCGTAGACGGTGTTCGATCGAATGAACCTGAGCCCTGGCGTGCTGGAAACTGCGATCTCGATCGGGATCGTCACGTAGCGTTCTACCTCCTCCGGCGACTGGCCGGGATATTGGGCGATGATCTCGATGATCGGAGGCGCCGGATCAGGATATGCCTCGATGTTCATTGTCGAGAATGCAGCGGCGCCAACT